>Ga0114129_10014266_pt1 | contig 11324 bp, 5 predicted proteins | sample RhiMetdeltSRZDD1_FD_80071 | JGI IMG/M metagenome (GOLD analysis project Ga0114129, IMG submission 80071) | Populus rhizosphere microbial communities from Tennessee, USA - Rhizosphere MetaG P. deltoides SRZDD1 (version 2) (version 2) | ecosystem: Host-associated > Plants > Roots > Rhizosphere >... | reverse complement strand
TCCACTACACGGGCTTCGTCGCTCGCTCCGACGAGCCGGGTTCCGGCGACCGACGCACAGGTCAGATCGTCGTCTCCGCCGGCGGCGGCCGCGTCGGCGAACGGTTGCTGCGCGCCGCGATCGAGTCGCACTGCGCGCTCTGGTCCGATGAACGCCGGCCGATGCTCGCCGTCGCCGGCCCGTACTGTCCAGACTCGGCGTGGGCCGACTTGGCCGCGGCTTCGGACGGGCTCGAGGGATTCACGCTCCTTCGCGCCCTCCCGAGCGTCGGCGCGGAGCTCCGGCGCTCGGCGATTTCGGTGAGCCAGTGCGGTTACAACACGGCGATGGACATCGTGCGCGCGCGCGTGCCCGCGCTAGTCGTCCCGTTCGTCGAGAGCGGCGAGGACGAACAGTCGATTCGGGCCAATCGTCTCGCGCGCCTCGGTCTGGCGCGCGTGCTGATGCCGGAGCACCTGACAGGCGCGCGGCTCGCCGAGGAAATCCGGACGACGCTGCGATTTCGTCCGACGGCGCTTCACATCGATCTCGATGGCGCCCGCAAGACGGCGTCGCTCGTGGCCGCGATGATCGGCTTGGATCGAAGCGACGGTCTGAAGACCGTCACCTACCCGAACGGGATTCCGCGCGCAAACTCCCCGAACGAGATTGCGCCCGCGAACGACGATGGAGGACGCCGTTCGGTCGGACGGACGCGGACGGCCTGGCTCGATCCCGTTCGGTCCGCGCTCGACGACCGATCGGAGCCGATCGCCGTCTTTTTCCGAAACGATGACGTCGGGTGGGCAGATGACGAGCTGCTTCGCCTGTTGGATCTGTTCGCGCGCCACCGGACGCCCATCGATCTCGCCGTCATCCCGGCGGCCGTCGGCCCCGAGGCTGCCGGGGAGCTGATCGCGCGCGCGGGCGATCGATCTGCGCCGGTCCATTTGCACCAGCACGGCTTCGCGCACGTCAATCACGAATCGAATGGCCGCAAAGCTGAATTCGGCGCGTCTCGATCGCTCGACGCGCAGCGACAAAACATCGAGAGCGGCCGGTCGCGGCTCCGCGATCTCTTCGGCGACATCGTCGAGCCGATCTTCACGCCGCCGTGGAATCGCTGCACGAGGACGACCGGGACCTGTCTCGTCGATCTCGGATTCCGGGCGCTCTCGCGCGACGCGACCGCCGCCCGGCTGGACCTGCCCGCGCTGACCGAGGTGCCGGTTCACGTCGACTGGTGCCGGCGCCGCCACGACACGCCGCTCACCGTCACCGCGCGCGGCATCGTGATCGCGGAAGCGATCGCCGCCGGCGGTCCGGTTGGAATCATGCTGCATCACGCGCGGATTGACGCTGCGGAGCGGATTGCGCTGAGCGATCTGCTCGCGGTGCTCGGCGGCCGCTCGCGCGTCGGTCTCACCTCGATGCTCGCACTCATCAATGCAGACGCAGCCGTGACGACACAGGTATGAGCACGCTCAAGCTTCGGTCCTGGCTCCTGCTTCTTCGTCTTCTTCTTCTTCTTCTCGTCCTCGCGTTCACCCCGTCGGCTGCGCGCGCACAAACCGGTCCGTCCGTCACGGGCACCATCTCGGACGAGAACGGCGGCACGCTCCCGGGCGCGACGATTACGCTCCTCGACACAGGAACGAACCGCCAGAGGGAAACCGTCGCCGACGCAAGCGGCCATTTCGCGTTCGACGGCGTCGCGCCGGGGCGCTACTCGGTCCGCGCCGAGCTGTCGGGATTTCAGCCTGCCACCGTCGCGCTGTCGATCGACGGGGCGGCGCTGCCGCCAATCAAGATTCCAATGAAGGTGGCGTTCGAAGAAGACGTCACCGTCACGGGCGCGACGGAAAACGATCCGCTGTCGCCCGACAACAACGCCGACGCGACCGAGCTCGATCCCGAGGCGATACGCGAGCTGCCGACCGATTCACAGGATGTGTTGTCGCTCGTCGCCAACTTTCTCGCGCCGGTCGCCTCGCTCGACGGCACGTCGGTGGTGATCGACGGCTCCGAGGGTGGTCGGCTCGACATCCCCGCGTCGGCGATCCATCGCGTCTTCACCAATCGCAATCCGTACTCGGCGGAGTTCAAGCGGCCCGGCAAGGCGCGCGTGGAAATCGTCACCGAGCACGGTTCGCGCCGCTTCTATCGCGGAACGATGTCGCTGTTCGTGCGCAACGCGGCGTTCGACGCGCGTCATGCGCTCGCCCTCGCGCCGACCGATCTCGATCGGCGGCTCTTCGACGGCACGCTCGGCGGGCCGCTGCCGGGCAAGGGCATGTCGTTCTTTGCGAGCGCCCAGCGGTTCACCAACAGCGAGAGCGCGATCGTCAACGCGCAGCTCGTTCAAGGGCCGCTCGTGCAGAACGTGCCGACGTCGGAGCGACGAACAACGACGCTCGGACGGTTCGACTGGCGGCCGAACAAAGTCCAGTCGCTCGGCATCAGGTACGACCGTGTGGACGAAGACGAGCCGGTTCACGGCGTGGGCGGGCTGCGCCTGGCCGAACAGGCGCGGGCGACGCGCGAGACGCGGCAGCGGGCTCAGGCTGCAGGCCGCAGCGTGCTGTCCAGCTCGCTCATGAACGACATGCGCGTCGACCTGGATCGATCGAATCGGACGGACGGATCGGCGCCTCGCGGTCCGGCGATTGTCGTAGCCGGCGCATTCACCGGCGGCGCGGGGCAGACATTTCGCACGTCCCACGACACCGCCATCCAGTTCCAGGACATCCTCGCCTGGTCCCCTGGACGGCAACACGTTCGCGTCGGCGTACGCGTGCGGCCGCAGTGGATTGACGACACCGACGCGTCGAACTTCGGCGGCACCTTCGAGTTCGCCAGCCTCAGCGACTTCGCACGTCAGCGGCCGACGCTCTTCCGGATCAACCGCGGCGTGCCGCTCGTCTCGCTGACACGACACGACGCGAGCGTGTTTGCCGAGGACACCTGGCGCGCCGGCTCGCACCTCACCGTCTCGGCGGGCGTGCGCGGCGACTGGGACTCGATCGACGGTCTCGGCGCCGTCGTGCCGCGTCTGTCGCTCGCGTTCGCACCCGGCGGCGGACGGACGATCGTCCGCGGCGGACTCGGTCTGTACTCGAGCAGCCTGCCCGACTCGGCGGTGCTTCGCGCCGCACGTGTGAACGGCACGCAGGCCAGCGAGATCGTCATTCGCCAGCCGTCGTTTCCGGATCCGTTCGCGCGGGGGACGGCGGCATCCACCGTGCCGAGTCTCGTGCGGATCGATCCGGCGATCGCCGCACCCTCGCTCGTGCAGGCGGGTGGGGGCGTCGAACGCGTGCTCTGGCGGAAGACGTCGGTGTCCGCCGACTATCAGCGCACCAATGGCCGCCGGCTGTTCCGATCGATCGACGTCAACGCGCCTTTCCCCGGCACGGCGCAGCGCCCCGATCCCGGCGCGCTCATCATCAATCAGATCGAGTCCACCGGCACTCGGCGGAGCGACGCGCTGACGGGAACGTTCCGCGGCCGGATCGAGGAGTTCAGCGGCACCATTCAGTACGTGTGGTCGAAGACGATAGACGACACGCCCGATCTGTTCACGCTTCCCGCCGACAGTCGAAATCCCGGCGCCGAGCTCGGTCCCGCCGGATTCGATCGACGCCATCGGCTGACGGTCGCCGGCAAGTACGACTGGGACGAGTACGCGCTCCGCCTCGGCATGCTGGTGACCCTGGCCAGCGGCGCGCCGTTCGACATCACCACCGGCACCGACGACAACCAGGACTCGGTCACCGGCGATCGACCGCCGGGAGTGACCCGCAACACCGGCCGCGGCCCCGGCCTTGCGCAGGTCGACCTGCGGCTGACGAAGCTGTTCCACGTCCCACGCGCGGTCAGCCGCAACGACCCCGAGCTGAAGAAGCGAAGCGAGATCAACAACTTCGAGCTGACGCTCGACGTGTTCAACGCGCTCAATCGCGCCAACTACACGACCATCGTCGGCGTCGTCGGCTCGCCGCTGTTCAACCGCGCGGTCGCCGCGAAGGCGGCGCGCACGTTTCAGCTGTCGGCGCGCTATCGCTTTTAGCACGTCGCGCGCCCGGCGCGTCTATCGACCGCCGACCGTGATCGTTACGCCGGTACGAACGTTGAACGGCAGCGCCGGATAGCCGAACGCCGGCTGGTACTCCTGGTCGAGCAGGTTCTCGATCGTCGCGTACCACTTCAGCCGCGGGTGGATCTGCTACGATCCGCTCGCGTCGATCTTCTGGTACCCGAAGTTCAAGTCGCGGTTCGGCAGGAGCAGCGAGTTGCCGAAGTTGACGTCGGACCCGACGAGAAACGTGCTGTCGTCGGCTTTGCCGGCGAAGTAGCCGGTGACCGCCGCATCGACGCGCGCGTGCGAGTAGGAGACGAGCAGGCTGCCGGTGTGCGCCGGGCGCCGGAACGGACGCTGACCCACGAGCGCGGCAAACCCGCCGATGGGAATGGTCGGGAACAACGGGTTGAACTGCGGCGCGACCGAGCTGCTCAAGGACCTGGTGACCTTGGCGTCGAGATACGTGTACGAGGCCGCGACGCGCACCGGGCCGGCGATCGCGTCCGCCGACGTCTCGATCCCCTGCGCTTTGAAGGACTGCGAGTTCACGTACGCGCCGGAGCCGGCGGCCAGCGCGACGTTGGCTGGAATGCCGAACTGCGGCAGCAGCGCCCGCGACACGAACTCGACGAGATCGAAGAATTCGTTGTCGAAGTACGCGACGCGCGCGCGCGCGCGGCCGTGCCACAGGCCCTGCTCGACGCCGACGTCGAGATTGCGTCCGCGCTCCGGCCCGATCGGCCCGATGCCGGCGCTTGCCGCGAGCGCCGCTCCCGCCGGCGTTCGCTGCAGCAGCGTATAGAGCGAGCTGGCGACCGTGCTGACACTCGTTGCCTTGATGCCCTTGCCGGCATTGAACGTCAGACGCGTATCGCTCCAGAACTGATTCGGCAGCGGCTTGCGGGCGTACGCTGCAAGCGACAGGCGCGGCGAGTACCGCGACACATAGCCCTCGATGCGCGCGTAGCCGAGTCCCGCGGTCAGGCTCACGCGGTCGGCGAAGGATCCGCGGGCCTCCGCCCACACCGCACGGTTGTTTCGCGTCGTCGTCGGATCCGCGTCGGGATCGGTGAACGCCTGCTCGCGCTCGTAGTCGCCGCCGCCCGAGACGCTCACGTTCTCGCGAAGCTGATACGTCGTCTGCGCATAGATGCCCTGGCGTGCGGCGCGGTTGTCGCCCTCGAACACGCCGAAGTCGAGAATGCCTCGTCCCGTCGCCGAGTAGCCGTTCGCGCCCTTGATCGTGACCGGGTTGCCGAAGCCGAAGTCGCCGATGGCCTGTCCGCTCACCGTCGGATTCTCGAAGTGCGTGCGCTGATCGCTGAAGCCGACGCGGACAGCCGCGAGCCAGCGATCGGTGATCCCGGTCTGGCTGCCGATGCCGACGAGACGGACGCTCCCGTTCTGAAAGAAGTCGTCGGGCGCGGCGAACAGCTTCTGCGCGTTCGGCGATTCGTAGTGCTTGTCGATCCACCGCACGGTGGCGCTGACGTCGGTGTTGCCGCCGATGGCCGCGCCAAACCGGCCGGCGTACGTCTTGTTGCGGTAGCGATTGTTCGGCAAATCGTTATCGGTGTCGAAGTGAGAGAACTCGCTGAAGTAATCGACACGCTGGACGACGCCGCCGACCGACACCGCCTCGCGGTTCGTGGCGAGGCTGCCCGCCTCGAGCGACGCGGACGCCTCGGGCACTCGCGTCCGCCCGCGCTTCGACGTGATGCTGATCACGCCGGCCAGCGCATCGGTCCCGGCGATGACGCTGTTCGGCTGACGAAGGGCCTCGATCCGCTCGACGCCGGTCGTCTCGAGCTGCGAGAGATCGACGGCGCCGCCGATGTCGTTGGCGGGCACTCCGTCGATGAGCAGCTTGTTGAAGTTGGAATTGCCGCCGCGGATGAACATCGACGTGACGCCGCCGCGCGCGCCGACCTGCACCAGCGAGCTGCCGGGCACCTGCCGCAGGGCTTCGAGCACTTCCGGCTTGCCGATCGCCTCCAGCGTCCGCGCGTCGAGCACCGTGACCGGCGCGCCGATCTGCGACGGCAGGATTTCGTCGGCGGCCGCGGTCACCGTCACGTCGGTCTCGAGCGGTCCGAGCGGCAGCGACACGTCGACGGACGCGCGTGTGCCGGCGCCGAGGAAGATCGATCTCGTCGTGCGGATCTGAAATCCGTCGGCGGTCGCCTGGATCTGATAGCGTCCTTCCGCCAGATTCTCGAACGCGAAATCGCCTTGCGCGTCGCTGCGCGTTTCCTTGAACGGTTGTCCGTCGCGCAGAAGCGCGACCGACGCGCCGGCGACGCGCCCGCCGAGCGGATCGAGCACCGTCCCGCGCAGCGCGGCGGTGTCGGCCGCGGCCGCGGGAACGATGCTGGCGATGATGAGGATGAGAAAAAACGCGGACCGTGTCATCTGAGCCTCCTCGGGCGAGGCGGCGCTTTCCTTGGTCCGGCTAAAGCCGGACACGACCCGATGACAGGGCTGCGCGTGAAACGCGGCGGGACGCCGAGGGTTTCAGTGCGCTCTCTGTCGTCGCAGAAAGCCGACCGCAGAAACCCTGGGCAGGTCTCCTGGCTCGGAAGGAGCGGATCGGCTATCGATCCGCGGGCGGCTTCACCTTCCCCGGCCGATGGCCGAGTGGCGCTCGAAGCCGCGCGCCTTCGCTCACAGTGGCGGGACCGCGCCGGACTTGCACCGGTCTTCCCCCGTTAGGCCCTCATGGGCACCCAGGGCGAATCGCGATGCTAGCACACTCATGACGCGAGCGCGACGACCAGCAACACCGCTGCCGTCGCGGTCGCCAGTCGGCGTAGGTTGATCGTTGAAGTCGAGGAGCGGCGCGGGCGAATGATCCGCGTCGCAATCACCAGCCACACCATCGTCAGCACGATGTTGACGCCGGCAAATTGCGCGACGCTCAACCGCAGCATGCTGGTGCCCAGATAGACGGCGCCCGCCGAGAGGAGGTCGCCACCCCGGACGAAGAACGTGTCGATCGCCTGCTTCGCCTTGTATTTCTCTTCTCGCGTCGTCGGCAGCCAGAGGAGCTGGCGAGCGGTGTTCATGATCGAGTAGTCGGTTGCGAGCCTCCAGCCGGTAACGCGGCAAAAGCGGTCAAACCCCGCAGGGTTCCAGTGTGGGGGCCTCCGTCGCGGTGAGAGGCCCGGCCAGGTCGACCAAGTGGCGTTGCCACCAGACCTTGGCCGCGTGGTTGTCCCACCGCTCGGGTGACGGGCATCGCAGGAGCGCCTCGAGGACGGCGGACGCATCCTTCGGGCGGCGGCTGGGATCTTTCTGGAGGCACGCGAGCACGAGCGCGTCGAGCTCGCGTGGAATCGGCATCTCGGTCCGCTGCGACGGCGGGATCGGCAGCCCCTGGACGTGCAACATGAACATGTCGATGGGGTTGTCGGCCTCGAACACCGACTGCCCGGTCAGCAGGTAGTACGCGACGCAGCCGATGGCGTAGACGTCCGCCCGCTGGTCGACTTCGCCGCCGAGCACCGTCTCGGGAGCCATGAAGGCGGGCGTTCCAGTGGCCAACTTCGAGGGGACCAGCGTTCGCGGTTCCAGCGCTCGCCGGCCGTTGAACTTCACCAGCCCGAAGTCGAGGACCTTGACGAAGTCGTAATCGAGCCCCGCCCGGCATATATAGATGTTGGACGGGGTGACGTCGCGGTGGACCAACCCTCGCGCATGCGCTTCGGCCAGCGAATGACAGACCTGTCGGAGCACATAGAGCACTCGCCCAGCCGAGATCGGTCCGAACTCCCGCACGAGCGACTGCAGGTCGCGGCCCGCGAGCAGCTCCATCACGTAATAAAAGGTCTGGTCGGCCGTCACGCCGAAGTCGAACAGCTGGATCGTGTGCGGCGAGCTGAGCGCGGCGGTCGCCTGCGCCTCCTGCTCGAAGCGGCGCAGCATGCTCCGCGCATCCGCTTCAGTCGCTGCCCCGAGCAGCTCCGGCCGCACGAGCTTGATCGCCGCGCTCCGCGCGAGCAGCCGGTGACGCGCGCGCCAGACCTCGCCCATGCCGCCGCTACCCAGCTTCTCAATCAGCCGGTAGCTGCCCATCTCCTGCGCGCGGCGCAGCCGGCGTCCGATGCGGTGGAGGACGTGCGACGGCAGCATCGCGACGACCGCGCAGGCGTAGTTGGGCAGGTAGAGGACGAGCGTGTCGGCGAACGACGCCACCGGCAGGCCGCGCAGGTGCGCCACCCACACGGCGAGCGGATCCATCGACGCGGCGGCGATCGATGCGACGAGCATCTGGCGCGGCGTTGCCGGCAGAATCATCGCCGCGATGAGGATGACCGCGGTGTTCCACGAGATGCCGCGGTTCGCGCCGACCGCCGCCATGCCGTTCATCGCGTTCAGCAGCGCCACGGCGGCCGCGTTCAGCACGAAGTACACCAGCCCCGCGTACGCTTTGCGCTCGTGCGGACACGGCGCCCACCGCACGTAGGCAAACATCGCGAGCGACGCCACGATCGCCAGGACGTCGATCATGACGGCGGAAGCGGGGGCGGTGGCGGCGATGGTCAGCGGACGGACGATCGTGTCCATCGCCAGACCGTAGGTCCAGAGGCCGGCGCCGACGGCGCCGGCGATCGCGAGCCGCTGAATCTGCTCGGAGACGAGCGCCTCGGGCAGCCGGTACGATCCGGTCTGGTCGATCTGATGCGGCGTCGGCGTGTCGAGTCTCGGCGCGACGAGTTTTGTAGTGAGCATACTCACGACCCCAGGGCTGAACCGGGGCGAGCCAGCGAGGCGCGCTGCCTCAGCTCTTCGAGGTTCAGCATGATGGAATGATTCGATCGCAGGAGCTCCGCCATGACGACGTCGCGCGGACGCGCGTGACGCTTCTGGGTTCGGTGCTCGATGAACGGCCACAGCCGCTGGCGGATCGCCGGCGGCAGGACGCCTTCGAGGTACTCCAGCGCCGTTCCCTGCAAATACTCATCGTCGGTGTGAAGACTGCGAAACGCGATCTGCAGCGGCTCGCGCGGCAGCACGAGCGACAGCAACGTGAAGACGTGGGCGAGGCTCTCGCCGGCGCGGGTCCGGACAAAGTCGTCGAGCGGCGACTGGCCGTCCCCGGCGTCGATGCCGTCCAGCAGACGCCGGCTTTCCCAGACGCCGCGGCCGACCGCGACCTCGCGCAGCACCACGGCGAACACCTGCTCGCGGTCGATCTGCACGCGCGGATTCTTCTCCACGATCGCCGCGAGGGAGCGCGCCGATTGGAACCGGACGTCGAAGCGGGGATCGTCGAGGCCGAACATCAGACCGCTGGCGGCGCGCTGGGAGACGCAGACCGAGAAGACGCGCGCGAGCCGCCGCCGCACCGCAAAATCCTGATTCGGATCGAGCAGCGCGTCGACGAGCTGACCGACGTGCTCCTCGGCGACCTTCCGAAGCGCGAACATCGCGTGATCCGACACCTGATCCCACGCCAGCAGCGTGATCGCGTGGGGGACGAGGCCGGCGGTGAGACCGTCTTCCCTGGTCAGCACGCTGATGACACGCGCGCGGTTGCGCGATCGCAGCGTGAGAACGTCGCGCACCTCAGGCTCGAGCGAGGACGCATCGATCGAGGGGCGCGCCGTGTCGGCGTGACGTCCGAGAGACGAAGCCACGCCGTCGCCCCTGAGGAGGCCAAGGAAACGGGTCCCGGTCACTCTGTTCGCCGTTTCCGTCGTCGAGCGGACGCCGCCCGCGCGCTTGGACAGATCCACGAGGCTGTGCGCGAGCCTGCCGAGATAGCCACGGTTCAACCGGCTCGCGGCGATCAGGGCGCCTGCCGAGCACAGGATGGCGAGCGAGAGAATCGCCGACGATTGAGCCGCCGGCAGAAGCACCACGCACAGCCGCACCAGGCCGCCGCCGACGCCGTCGCCGAGACGATCGAACCCCACGTCGATGAGCGTCTTGGCGGCGCGCTTCTCTTCCGCCGGAATCGGCGTGTAGAACAGCTCGTAGCCGGCTCGGAAGAACGAGCTGCGCAGCACCGACTCCGTGCCCCGTGCGACGAGCAGGCTGCCGAAGCCAGGGGCGACGAGCCCGACGAGGCTGCCCGCCAGCAACGCGCCGGACGGCGTTCCCGCCGACACCGCGAGGCCGAATCGCTCGAGCACGACGCGCGAGGCGGACGTCTGCAGCGCAAACGCGATGAGGCTCGTCGCGGCGTAATACAACGCGAAAAAGCGGAGCAGGTTGTCGCCGCGTCCGAACGTCTCGATCGCTTCCGCTTTGAACAGGTAATCGACGAGCGCGGCGCCGGTCGTGCCGAGCAGGACCAGCGCCGCGAGATTGCGCAGGTACGGCGCCTCGGTCAGCACGCGGAACGCCGAGCGCGACAGCTCGCCGGTTCCTTCGTCGAGCGAGGCCATCGACGCGGCCGGCGACCCAGCCGCCGTCTGTCGGACGAACCAGGCGCTCGCGAACTGCATCACGGCGAGCAGCGGGAGCATCGCCGGCAGACCGAACATGGCGCCGACGCGCTCGGTTGCGAGCGCGCTCAACAGGCCGCCGAGCGTCCCCGCCGCCGTGATGTGGCCGTATCGCTTTTTCGCCGTGCGCGGATCGAACCGCTCGCTGGCGATCAGCCAGAAGCCGGACGCCAGCACAGGTCCGGCCCCGGAAATGTGAAGGTAGACGACGACCGCCGTGCTCGAGGGCGCTTGCGATCGGAGGATCCACTCGAGCAGAAACAGCACGCCGCTCACGGCGAACAACGCCGGCACCAGCGTGGCCGGCGCGATGCGGCGGGCAGCCCTGGCGTTGGCGACGACGAGCAGGATGGAGCAGGCCGAGGTCGCCATGAGCATCGCGGGCAACGCCGTGAGATCGAGCGAGGTGAGAAACAGCGCGTCGCGAACGGCTTTGCCGCTGACGAACTGAGCGGTCACCGCCCCGGCGCCGATCATCGCCGCCAGCACCGGGCGCGACAGGCTCGACCTCTGCATTCGCTCCATCCCACTCGTCATTCGACACTCACCTCGTCAGCTCTTAACGCGACACCCGATGCCAAACCCCGCAAATGCAGGTAAACTCTTATGACACCTTGAAATGCCGTCGTTGAACCATCGGGCGAAAGATCTCTTTCTCCAGGCGCTGAGCGTCCCGGCGGCCGATCGTCGAACGTTCGTGGAGGAGGCGTGCGGGACCGACGCGCACCTGCGTCAGGAAGTCGAATCGCTGCTAGCGTTTCACGAAGAACGCGAAAGCTCCGCGCCGCCGAGGCAGACGCAGCATACGACCG
>Ga0114129_10014264_pt1 | contig 11325 bp, 14 predicted proteins | sample RhiMetdeltSRZDD1_FD_80071 | JGI IMG/M metagenome (GOLD analysis project Ga0114129, IMG submission 80071) | Populus rhizosphere microbial communities from Tennessee, USA - Rhizosphere MetaG P. deltoides SRZDD1 (version 2) (version 2) | ecosystem: Host-associated > Plants > Roots > Rhizosphere >... | reverse complement strand
TGATGCATCGCCAGCGCGGCGACCAGTTCCGGCTTGCTTCCGGCTTCGAGACCAAAATGAAATTGCTGGCCGGCATCAACAATTTCTTCGATCACCTCGCGCAACTGATTCACCTTGATCGGAAAAACCCCACGGTACTCGTTCTTGTAACCAAACTCTGTTATCGCTTCTTTAAATGCGCGGTTTACCGCCTCGACACGATGTCGAAGCAAATCCTGGAATCGGATGACGAGAGGGAAACTCAAACCGCGGTTGCGAGCTTCATTTACGACTTCCAGAATGTCGATCGCACCGCCGTTTTCCTGCAACGGTCGAACGACTACGTTGCCGGTTGGATTGACGGTGAAATATCCGCCGCCCCAGCCATCGACATTGTAGGTCGCGATCGCTGCGTCAACGTCCCACTCGTTTTTCATTTGATCAGATCGCGCGGCGAATGAATCCCGCGAAACGCATATTCAATCAGCACGTTCAACATGCAAGCCTGCAGAATCAAGATTTTCATTCGACTCGGACGTGCTTGTTTTCCCATGCGACAGAGGCAATGCATGCGCTGCGCACCGCTTGTTTTTCGCTTCGCTGCAGATAACGTTCGATTGTGAATAAAACGGTGATCGAGGTGCAGGTACGGGCAGTTTTGCCGACAAGCGGCGGGTGCGCAGTATTTCTCGGCAACAACGACAAGGTGTTCATCATTTATGTCGATCAAACAGTGGGCAGCGCGATCACCATGTTCATGCGCCAGATCACCAAGGAGCGTCCCCTCACCCACGACCTGATGGCACACTTGCTGACCGCGCTCGGCGCAAAGGTCGAGCGAGTCATTATTAACGATCTGAAAAATGCAACGTATTACGCTCGCGCGATTATTCGCGTTGAAAACGAATTGCATCAGAAAAAAATCATCGAGCTCGACGGCCGACCGAGCGATTGTATTGCAATGGCCACTCAGCAAAAAGCGCCCATCTACGTTAGTCAGGATGTATGGGATGAAGTGGACGACATGAGCGATGTCTTGCGCAAGATGGAAGAAGAAGGGCTAAAGCCCGATCCGGAGGCGGAAGAATAATCTGTAGCGGCGGTCTAAGACCACCGGAATTCTCTTCGCTTCGGCGCTCACACAGCGCCGCTACAGTTCAGCCCAGCAAATCGCCGTAGCGTTTATCGGCCAATTCGAGGCAGCGCGCCAGAATCTCGGAACCGGCGTTAAGCTTGAGCGCTTCCTCGACCAGCTCCCTGCACTCGGGAATCGTCAGACTTTGTACTGCGCGTTTGACTCGCGGAACGAGCGTCGCCCCCGCGCTCAGCTCGTCCATGCCGAGACCCAACAAAAGCGGGACGAGCGCCACATCTCCGGCCATTTCTCCGCAAACGCCCACCCAGATCTTGTTGGCATGCGCAGCCTCAGCGATCATTTTGAGCAAACGCAATACTGCGGGGTGTGTCGGTTCATAAAGGTGCGCGAGCTTTTCGTTCACCCGATCGACTGCCAGCGCATACTGAATCAAATCGTTCGTTCCAATACTGAAAAAATCCACCTCGGGTGCGAGCGCGTTGGCACAAATCGCCGCGCTCGGAATTTCGATCATCGCGCCAACCTCGATCTTTTCAGCCATAGGAACACCTGACCCGCGCAGCTCCTCTTTACACTCGGCAAGCACGGCCTTGGCACCTCGCAATTCCTCCAAGCCAGAGATCATGGGAAACATGATTTTTATGTTGCCGACTGCACTGGCTCGAAGAATGGCGCGCAATTGCGTTTTGAAGAGGTCTCTATTCTCAAGGCAAAGACGAATGGCGCGCCAGCCCAGGAAAGGGTTTAACTCGTCCGTGATATCGACTGTCCCGGGGGCAAGTTTGTCGCCGCCAAGATCAAATGTTCGGATGATTAGCGGATCCGGTCGGACGCGCTCCGCCACTTTTCGATATGTTTCGAATTGTTCGTGTTCTGTTGGCAGCGTGCCGCGATTCAAATAAAGGAATTCCGTGCGATACAGTCCGATGCCCTCTGCGCCGTTGGCCGCGACAGCCTCGACGTCCTCCGGAAGTTCGATATTCGCTGAGAGCACAATGTGACGGCCGTCGCGCGTGGTCGATCTTGTCGTGCGGAGTTCTTTCAGTTGCGCCGTAACTTTGGCTCTCCTTGATTCGATCTCGGTATAGTGCGCAACCGTTTTCGGCGTCGGATCGATGACTAGTATGCCATCGCTCCCATCAAGGAGCACGTGCTGGCCGGTTTCGAGCTTTGTCGTGATATCGTGCAATCCAACTACGGCGGGGATATTGAGAGAACGCGCCAGGATCGCGGCATGCGATGTACGGCTGCCAAGATCCGTTGCGAGCCCAAGCACGTTTGACCGGTTAATGCTTGCCGTGTCTGAAGGAGTCAGGTTGTGCGCAACAAGAATGTGGGACTCGCTCAGCGCGAGAAATGTCTTGGGAGCTTTGCCCTGCAGGTTGCGAATTACGCGTTTGGTCACGTCCTGGATATCCAGCGCACGCTCTCTCAGGTAGGGATCGTCGATCTTGTTCAGAGTCTCGGCGTAACGGGTGGCGACTTCCTGAAAAACCCACTCGACATTGCAGAGATCAGTTTCCAGTTTTCGGAGCACTTCGTCGATCAGAGTGCGATCCTCGACGACGAGCAGATGGGCATCGAAAATGGCTGCATCCTTCGCACCAATGGACTCCGCAATGCGCTGCTGCATTTCCAGAATCTGCATGCGCGTTTGAATAAGGGCCGTTTCGAAGCGCCCGATTTCGTCTGGGATTTGGGAAGGAGCGATGCGATAACGCACGACGTCATCCAGGTCATCGCGCACGACATGGATCTTGCCGCAGGCCATTCCCGGAGAAACGCCTAGTCCTTCAAACCGGATTTCCTGACGCGCGCTGCCGCTCATGCACCTGCCAGAGTAAAGCAGATGTCAAACAATGCGAATTCCCGTGGCTGCACCCATATCCGTTCCATAACGGAGTCGGAAACACCCGATTAATCCTCGTTAAAACCCGCCTTGATCAATGCCTCAAGGTCTTCCATCGCCTTGTCGGCATCGGGCCCTTCGCAGCAGATGCGCAGCTTCGAGCCCTGCCCGGCGGCGAGCATCATCAGACCCATGATGCTTTTGCCATTTACCACTTCGCCTTCCTTCGAAACCCAGATTTCGGAGCGGTAACGACTCGCAATTCGCACAAACATGGCGGCTGGCCGTGCGTGAAGTCCCAGCCGATTAGTGATGGCAATATCTTTTTCAATCTTTCGGTCACGCTCAGCGCGGCCCGCTTTTCTATATAGCAAACCCATTACACCGCTCCCTTCCGTGCTTCACCGGAGGTCGTCGGCGTAACCGAAGACGGGCGCTCCATTAGACTGAGCAGCCTCGCGTTAAAGTCGATCGCACTGTTTTGACCCAGGCCTTTCAATTTTTCATCCATCGCCGCAACTTCAATCAATCGTGCCATGTCGCGGCCCGGTCGCACGGGAATGGTCACATGCGGCACCTGAAGGCCAAGGATTTCATAAAATTCACGGTCCAGTCCGATCCGATCGACCTCGTCCACCTCATGCCAATCCTTGAGCGTGACCACGAGGTCGAGACGCTTCTCGATTCGAATACTGCCGATACCGAAAACCTTGGCCACATCGATTATGCCAATACCGCGTACTTCCATGTGATTGCGAGTCAATTCAGGAGCTGTCGCCATCAGTTCGCGTCCTTCCAGCGAAGTGATGCGGGTCACGTCGTCGGCTACAAGACTGTAACCGCGCTCAATCAGCCCCAAGACACATTCGCTTTTGCCGATTCCGCTGGCGCCGCGAATCAGAACGCCCACACCGAGAATGTCCACCATGCTGCCGAACTCGGTCACTGTGGGGGAAAAATCCACCTCCAGTGCGATCGTCGCCGCATTAATGAACTTCATGGTAATCATCGGGGTGCGAAACGCAGCGATTTTTGCTTCTGCTGTAACAGACAGCAACTCCGGCGCAAGATGAAACCCGCGCGAAATCACCAGACACGGGATTTTACGTTCGCATAATTTTCGAAATCGCCTGGTACGCAATTTCGAAGGCAAACTTTTGAGATACGAATGCTCGGCTGCACCCAGCACCTGTACGCGTTTCTCGGCGAAATAAGTGTAGAAGCCAGAGAGGGCAAGCCCGGGGCGATTGATGGTGGGCTCGCGAATTTTCCGATGGAACCCCACCCGCGGCCCTTCCAGCTTCATCTGTAGCTTCTCAGCGTGCGAATTATAAAAGCTCTCAACCGTGACAACCGGGACGCTTTTCCGCTGATCGCTTGCAGATGTGATCGTCTGGGTCCCGCGTTGTTCCGCCATGAGGATTAACTTCTAGCGTGAATAGCTCGCAATTTCCAATCTGCATCGTACGACACCCTCACAGCGCACGCTTCGAGAACGAGGAGATCCAGGGCGAACGGTCTCGATTACGGTTTTCCCTGGTCTCGGTAGCGGATCACTTTCGCCCTTTCGAGCGTGACAAGGCCGCCGCCCATCATTTCGTCAAGCACTGGCAGGAATCCGTTGACCTTTTCCTCGCTGTCCACGATTTCGATCACAATTGGGAGGTCCATGGACAAGCGAAGGATTTTCGCAGTGTGCAGGTGACTTGATTTTCCAAAACCCATTGGTCCACGCAGCACGGTTGCGCCCGCCAGTTGCAGTTCGCGTGCTTTCAACACAATCGCTTCGTACAATGGTCGATGCTGGTAACGATCACTTTCACCGATAAAAATCCGCAGAAGGACAGCGTCTTCAGGGAGGTGCATAACTTGTTCTTTTATTTCGGCAACATTGCGAGACCAAGAATGCGTCCAAGCCATACGGCAACAAGGCAGCAAACAAAGGAGAGCATTGTGTTCAGGCCGGCTTTGAACCAGTCTCCATCCCGAACGAGATCGAGCGTTTGTAAACCGAAAGATGAAAACGTTGTGTAGCCGCCGCACACACCAATTATGAGGAATTGACGAAGCCGCGGTGACACAAGAAATGCCCCTTCAGGATCCGTAAACGCGGCTATGAATCCGATCGCGAAGGACCCGGTAACATTCACGACGAGTGTTCCAAGAGGAAAGAACTCGCCACCGCGCTCAGCAACAAATCCCGATAGCCAGAATCGCGCTCCGGTCCCAAGGGCGCCGCCTGCTATTACCAAGATATAATCGAGCATTAAAAAAACTCCTTCTAATTGAAGGAGTCATTAGCTCGCGCGGTTTTCCCCGCTTAGATAGGGGAAGGCAAACTCCATTGCCTGAATCGGATTTTACTGGGCCTTCAGTACCAGTCAACTGTCACATCTTGAAACGTTCGCCGAGATAAAGCTGTCGGCTGATGGGATCGTTGATGAGAAAATCCTTTGTGCCTTCGCTCTCAACGCGACCATCGTAAATCAAATAGGCGCGGTCCACGATGGAAAGGGTCTCGCGCACATTGTGATCGGTGATCATGATCGCAAGGCCTGATTTGCGCAGGTTTACGATAATCTGCTGAATCTCATAGACCGCGATAGGATCGACGCCGCTGAACGGCTCGTCGAGCATCAACATCTTCGGCTGCGTGACCAGCGAACGCGCAATGGTCAGTCGCCGTTTCTCACCACCGCTCAGCGTGAGCGCGGTATTTTTAGCGATTCGCTCAATGCCGAATTGGTGCAACAGTTGTTCGCATCGATTCCGCCGTTCGGCCTTGCCCAGTGGAAGCGTTTCCAAAATGGCGAGGATGTTTTGTTCGACTGTCATCTTCCGAAAGATGGATTCTTCCTGCGGCAAATAACCCATGCCAAGTCGCGCACGCTTGTACATCGGATAATCTGTGACATCGGTGTCCGAAAAAATCACCCGCCCACTGTTTGGCCTGATCAGACCGACAATCATGTAAAAACTCGTCGTCTTACCCGCCCCGTTCGGTCCAAGCAGTCCGACAATCTCTCCGGCGCCAACGTGCAGGTTGATTCCGTCCACCACCGCTCGGCCGCCGTAGATCTTGACCAGTTGATCGGTAGTCAGAACGGTCTCCGCCTTTTTTGTGATCGGCGGCGGAGCTTTCGGAGTCGAAAAGGGCGCAGCTTGGCTAATCATGGTTTGGGCAGAGACGGAGCGGGTGAAGCTTGGGCTGCTGGAGTTTGCGAGGCACTTGGTTGTCCCTTTTTTCCTTCCTTTTTATCGTCGTCTGGCTGCTGAACAATTTCGGTGCGACTGGGCCCATGCGTCCTTAGCTGGCTATTCTGACTAACGACCATCACCGTATCGGGACTGGTTGCCACGTGCAGGTTTGGTCCCTCTTGCACGCGCGGTGTTCCAACCAATTCAACATCGCCCGTATTAGCTGTATACGTGGCCTTATCAGCGCGGCCAACAGCACGACTCGGAGGTCCGCCGTTCGGGTCGGGCCGATCGCGCACGAGTCCGACATTGCCTTCTGCGACGGCTTTTTCCAGGCTCTGATTTTCACCCTTTGTAATAAACACGGTCAGTTTTTCCGATTGCAGATTGAAACGCGGATCAACCACCTTCACACGGCCGCTAAAGATGCCCATGTTCTTGGTCGAATCAAAAAAAGCCTCATCCGCATAGATTTCCGTTGTCGTCGCTTGATTGGATTGCATTCCCCCGGCGCCCGAGCCAAATAGGTTCGCGCCGGCGGCTTTATCTTCTTTCTTTTTGTCTTTGTTTTTCGCTTTCTCTTTTGCTGGTTTCTCAGCCTTTTTCGCAGCCGCAGGCGAGCCTGCCGGTGAAGCGGCAATCTGCCCAGAAGATCGCGCCGCGATCGCGCAAGCGATAAACAAGACCAACAGTCCTAATTTTTTCATTCGGTCGTGTTGGGTTTCGCCGTCAGATGAGATTTGTCAGTGATGACCATCTTCACATTTCCGATCAATCTTCCGGTCTTCGCGTTCGTGTCGAATTGCACCGAATCACCAGCGATGTTGAAGTCCGACCGTTGGATGGTTGTCCGCTCCTGCGAGCTTAGAATCCGAGTTTTCAAATCCAGCACCGATGTCTGCATATCGATTCGGAGATCGGTCTGATTCTCCGGGGTGTAAGTTGTAATTTTAAGGTTTTGAAAGCCTACGTGTTCCTGATCAATCCGGCGAGCAGTCCCGGCTTCAAATCTTCCCTTTAGACGGCCTTCCGTATCGAAATCTGGCAGTACAAGGCCTTTCGCTTCGTGCCCAATTGGCAGAGGAATGTTCGTCAAACTCTGTTCCGCCGGAGACGCGCCCGCTTTTGCGGAAGGGCCTGCCTTCTTTTTACGACCTTTTGACTGACCGGATACTTGAGGCGCTGCTATCAAGGCGCCCGTCAGGATTGGGATTAACAATATCGACAAGATCCAGCGTAGGAAGAGGCGGTTTACCCGAACCACTCGCACTTTGCACCCAATACCCCTGTTACCCGGGCGATTGGGGTCAATCGCCCCTACCTGAAACGGCAGCATGAATAGCCTTTAACACGCGCAGATTCTTCGGCAAATTCTTTAGGGGAATCTGATTTGGCCCGTCCGATAACGCGCGGCGGGGGTTTTCATGCACCTCCATGAAGATTCCGTCACATCCTGTTGCCATCGCCGCCCTAGCCAACGCCGGCGCTAAAACTCCGTCACCCGACGTCGAGTCCCCTGCTCCACCTGGCCGCTGCACAGCATGGGTTGCGTCAAAAATCACGTGATAGCCGGCATCGCGCAGCCAATAAAGGGAGCGCATGTCGGCAATGAGGTTGTTATAGCCAAAACTGGTTCCGCGCTCCGTGAAACAGAATTTCTCATTGCCAAACGCGATCAATTTCTCGGCGATATTGCGTACGTCCCACGGCGCGAGAAATTGGCCTTTTTTCACATTGATAGCACGCCCGGTTTCCGCTGCGGCGCGCAGCAGATCCGTTTGGCGGCAAAGAAACGCCGGAATTTGCAACAGGTCGATCTTTTCGCCGGCAACCTCAGCTTCGGCGGGCGAATGAACATCTGTCGTAACGGGAATTTTCAACTCCCGGCCGATGTTTGAAAGAATCTCGCAACCTTCGTGCACTCCGACTCCGCGAAAAGAGCGCACCGACGTCCGGTTCGCCTTGTCATAGGAGGCCTTGAAAATGAAATCGATATTTTCGGCGGCGCAGATTTCAGCGATCTTCTTCGCCATCCGCCAGAGAAATTTCTCCGACTCAATCACGCACGGGCCCAAAATGAATGCCGGTTCTCTTCCGCCAATTGTGACTTTGCCAATGCGTAATGGCTTCTGTTTCATTCGTTGTGCCCACTCTCGCGATGCGGGCGATTGAGGTCAATCGCCCCTACCTCGCCATTCCCGCACCCACAGGTAGGGGCGGTTCACCCGAACCGCCCGTGGATCTCCCGCGTCGCACCAAATCGTAAATCGCAAAAGGCGCATACAACCCAAGAAAGAACAGCAACGCCACTCCGTGCATCTGCACAAGGTAAAGCCAGTGCGAATCGGAGAGAAAACTCAAAATTGAAAATGCCTCGGGTTTATGCAGCAAAAATCCGTAATTAAAATCCGTCAGCTTGTCCGTAACGAACGTAACCACGAAGTAAAACTCCGACCAGAGAAACACCCGCACGATCGACATCGGATATGGCCTGTATCGTCGAGTCAGCATCAGGAAGACCACGCCAATGATGATCCCGCAGTGCGATGTGAAAAAGCTGATGAACCGCCAATCTGGAAAACCAAAAGGCAGGTTTGGCGTGAGCACAGCCTGCAACGTACCGCCAATTCCCCAAAAATAGGCTACCTCGAACCAGCGCTGATTTCCCGTCCACATCGCTACGATCACGACTACCATGCCCCAATCGCACATTTGCATTGGAAGCATGTGCTGCCAGACCGCGGTTCCGCGGCTGCGGATAAAAATTAAGTAGACCACATAGTTCAGCACGAGCACTGCGGAGAGAACTCCGATGATCAACTTTTCGACGCGGGACGACTTTGTGCGCCACACGATCGCGGCAAGGACAAAGGGCAAGACAATTGTAAGGCAAATGACCGTGAGATGCGGCAAACCGTACGGCTGAAATTCAGGAGCATCCTGCATCAGGATGGACAATCAGCAGTATCGACAGCGAACAATCAAGTACAGCGATTCACCGTATCACCCAGAGATTGCATGGAATGACATCGGTAACCCACGCGATATTACTTGGCAGTTGTTGGGTCCTACTGGCCTTTTTCTCTAGCGGCACCACCAGCAGGTCCGCCTTTATGGATTGAACAAAATCAGAAGCAGCCAGGCCGGTATTTCCGCGGATGCAACGCGTTTCGATGGGGACATCCGTTGCGCCCGCTGACAAAACAAATTTATCCAGCGCTTCTTCCTCGTCATCGTCCTCTTTCCGCGTTGAAGGCTTCCTTTGATTCCCACGAATCGACGCGCGCGCCTGATCAAACGTGGTGATGATACGGATGACATAAAGCCGCTCGCACGACTCAGCCGCGGCGAAAAGCAATGTTCTCTTCAAGGCGTCCAATCGGGTGTCAGAATAATCGGCAACAAAGACGATCCGGCGCAGCGGTTTGGGCTTTGTTGCCGGCGTGGTAAAAAGCATCACCGAGCAGGGAGCTTCGCGCACAAGGCGGCGCGCGACGTTGCCCAGAAAAGGGTGCAACACCACCTCCTTCTCCAGCGCCCCGGCGACAATCACATCAATTTTCTCACGAGCGAGCGAGCGCAGAATAGCGTCGGCAGGATCACCTTTTTCGTAGTGAATTTTTGAATCGAGCGGAAGCTCCAGTTGCCCAAGCGCATCGCTAAACTTTTTTGCTATTTCCTCGTTACGTTCGCCTACATAGATCAAATGCAGTTGGGCAGAAAAGCGTTCCTGAATGCGCCTCGCTTCCGTAAGCACCTGTTTAAATCGCGGAGAAAACGTGCTCGCCACGGCAACGGTCTTGTATGGCACTGGATCGCCCATGGCAGTGATGCTCAATTTGGTGTCTCGCCAACTTTAGGCAAATTAGACAGTGACTTTGCCCTTCCGTTCGAGGTCATTGCTTTTCAATACCCTTTTCAATTTCCAATTCCTCTGCGAAATTTTCGCGAATGCGACGTGCGATTTACCCTGGAAGCTTTGATCCGGTGACAAACGGTCACCTCGATGTCATCGAGCGTGCTCGAAAATTGTTCGACGAAGTGGTAGTAGCCGTAGCCCACAACGACGAGAAGCAACCTCTTTTCTCATTGGAGGATCGTCTCGATTTGCTCCGTGAAACAGCAGGGAAAATCAACAATGTCCGAATCGCCGAGTTCAAAGGCTTACTTGTCGAGTTCGCCAGAAACGAAGGAGCCGGGGCGGTGGTCCGCGGCTTGCGCGCGATTTCCGACTTCGAATTTGAATTTCAAATGGCGCTGATGAACCGCAAACTGGACGCGGGGGTAGAAACAATTTTTCTCATGCCGAAGGAGGAATACACTTATCTCAGTTCTCGCATCGTTAAAGAAATCGCGCACCTTGGCGGCGATGTTTCCGGGTTTGTCCCGGCTTGCGTTGCCAGAGCGCTGAAGAGGAAATTTAGCGGATAACAGTCGAAGATTTTTTGACGAGTGAAAATTCACCTCAAACAAGTTCCTGCGCAGGGTTTGCATTTGGGCGGGGACGAGGATTGCCCGCTACACGGTCTTGAGGCGGAGGGAATTCTTTGTGCAGGCCCGCTGCATTACAACATGGACGTCGGCATAGCGGGAGGCACTCTTTGGGCGAGAGGCGCGCTGTCACAACCAGTGGAGCTGCGTTGCGTGTCGTGTCTGGAGAATTTTGTGCACGACGTTCAAGTGTCGACATTCGCTGTGCACACCGAACTGCATGGACCCGAGACGGTCGACCTGACACCGTTTATGCGCGAGGATCTCCTGCTCAATTTGCCTGCGCATCCACGCTGCGACAGAGACGGCAATCGCGTTTGCAAGGGGAAAAAACCGGAAACTCCAGAGGAAAATCTAAAGCGGAACTCCGATTGGAGCGCGCTGGATAAGCTGAAGATCGAGAACCGTTAAATTGTTGAATCGCTACATCGGAAATCACGAATCACGTTTGTCTTTTTCAGCCCGCATGCTTTAGTCATCGCCTGCCATGGGAGTCCCGAAACGCAAAACATCCAAGATGCGGTTACGCACGCGCAAGGCGGCGAACCGGTGGCATGCCGCGCATCTGAACAAATGTCCCCAGTGCGGCAGCACCGTCCCCTCGCACATCGCTTGTCCCTCGTGCGGTTACTATCGCGGGCGCCAGGTGCTGACTCTTGAGGGCAAATAAGTTGCATTCGGCGGCTAAAGTCCGCAAAGTTTCGCACCGATG
>Ga0114129_10014263_pt1 | contig 11325 bp, 7 predicted proteins | sample RhiMetdeltSRZDD1_FD_80071 | JGI IMG/M metagenome (GOLD analysis project Ga0114129, IMG submission 80071) | Populus rhizosphere microbial communities from Tennessee, USA - Rhizosphere MetaG P. deltoides SRZDD1 (version 2) (version 2) | ecosystem: Host-associated > Plants > Roots > Rhizosphere >... | reverse complement strand
GACGTATAAATCACCTAATTAGACCAAAATCGTTTTCGAATCTAATTAGGTGATTTATACGTCTGTCCCCGAATTTCATTCCGGCTGCGTCCCTCAAATGGGAGGAGGAACGGTGAATCGAATATTCTTCACGATAGTCGCAGGAATGTTCGCTTTCGTTGTCATGTGCGGGGACGTGAACGCGCAGGCAACGGCTGAGATCAGCGGAACCGCAAGAGATCAGAGCGGAGCGGTACTGCCTGGCGTTGAAGTGACAGTCACGCAGACCAACACAGGTGTTGCAAGAAGTACGGTCACGAATGAGACCGGATCGTACGTTCTACCGAACCTCGCGATCGGTCCGTATCGCCTGGAGGCGTCCTTGCCGGGATTCCGGACGTACGTTCAATCCGGAATTGTGTTGCAGGTCAACAGCAGTCCGGCGATCAACGTTGTTCTGGAAGTGGGGCAGGTGGCCGAGACCGTTGAGGTTCAAGCGAACGCGGCTCTTGTGGAAACGCGCAACGCTGGTGTGGGACAGGTCGTCGAGAACGAAAGAATTCTGGAACTCCCGCTCAACGGACGTAATGTCACCGAATTGATCGCCCTTGCCGGAGCGGCGACCCCGTCGACTGAGGGCGTAAACGACAGGAACCCGTTTGCGAAGACGACGATTTCCCTCGCGGGCGGCTTATCGTCAGGTCTGGGTTACACGCTCGACGGCGCCAATCACAACAGTCCTTTCACGAATACCTATTTTTCAATTCCATTTCCGGACGCGCTCCAGGAGTTCAAGGTTGAAACGAGTGCGACGACGGCGCAGAACGGTTTGAAGTCCGCCGGAAACGTCAGTCTTGTGACCAAGTCGGGCACCAACGAATTTCACGGAGATCTTTTTGAGTTTGTCAGAAACGGAACCTTCAACGCCCGAAACGCGTTTGCCGCGAAGCGCGACACGATCAAGCGGAACCAGTTCGGCGGAACGGTCGGCGGGCCGATCAAAAAGAACAAGCTGTTCTTCTTCGCCGGATACCAGGGCACGACACTTCGTCAGGATCCATCGGACCTTCAAGCCTTCGTGCCCACCCAGGCGATGTTGGCGGGCGACTTCACTTCGTTCGCATCACCCGCATGCAATTCAGGCCGGCAGATCACGCTGAGAGCACCCTTTGTGAACAATCGCATTGATCCGGCGCTCTTCAGCAAAGCGGCAGTAGCGTACGCGAGCAAGCTTCCATCCACATCGGATCCGTGCGGAAAGATCCTTTACGGCAACAGATTTCTTGAAAACGATCACATGGCGATCGGAAAAATCGATTACCAGTGGACGCCCAAACATTCGCTGTTCGGGAGGTATGTCATCGACACTGTCCACAATCCAACTCCGTACAGTTTCACAAAGAACCTGCTGAGCGCTGCTGTGGTTGGGGCCGAGGGAATGAGCCAGATGTTCACACTCGGCGACACGTATCTCTTCGGCTCCAACATCGTGAATTCGATTCGGCTGACAGCGAATCGCCTCGCCGCCGACAAGACAGGCAATGATTTCTTTGGTCTGACGGATCTGGGTATCAAGGCCTTCACCTATTACAACAAGAGAATTGCCGTAAATGTGACGGGCGGATTCAATGTCAGCCCCAGCGGAGGTCCACAGAAGCTCGCATTTTTCGCTGCCAGCGATGATTTGAGTGTTGTCCGTGGAAACCACCAGCTCGCCTTTGGTGGCCAGGCGGCGACGACGCAGGCGAATGGGTACTCCATTTTTTATGCATACGGGAGAACGACGTTCAACGGCCAGGTCACAGGTCTGGGCATGGGCGACTTCTTCACCGGAAACGTATTCGAATGGACGATGGGCACTCCCGGCGATCAGAACAAGCGGCAGAAATATGGTGCAGTGTATGCATCCGACACGTGGAAGGTCTCACCAAGGTTCACCTTGAACTATGGATTGCGATGGGAACCGTACTTCCCGTTGATCAACGATGACGGGAGTTCCATTCATTTCGACGCCGATGCTTTGAGAAAAGGAGTACGTACGAGCCGGTTCATCAACGTCCCTCCCGGACTTTTCTTCGACGGCGATCCCGGTTTTCCAACGAAGAAAGGGCTGTACAACCAATGGGCGAATTTTTCACCGCGCCTGGGAATGGCATGGGATGTTTCGGGTGATGGCCGCACGTCACTTCGTGCATCGGCGGGAACGTTCTATGACTATCCGCCCATCTACTACCAGGTCGGTTTAAGCAACTCACCGCCGTGGAACCCCCGCATTGTGACCAACAATGTGAAGTTGGATGATCCGTGGGCCAACTGGCCTGGCGGCGATCCCTTCCCGATGGCATATGGCCGGAACGTTGCGAGAAATGTACCGTGGCCGCTTTTCGGGATTGTGACCGCAATGGACTATGACACACCGAACATGCAGGTCATGCAGTGGAACCTGAGCCTGCAGCGGCAAGTAGGAACGGACTGGTTGGTCTCGGCCAGCTACATGGGAAGCGAGACCTCTCACCTCTGGTCCATACAACACATCAATCCCGCGGTTTACATTCCGGGTGGCCCTTGCACGATCGCCGCCGCGACTTATAATCCATGCTCTTCGACTTCGAATACAAATCAGCGCCGCCGTTTACATCTCGAAAATTCCCAAACCGGCCAGTATTTCGGTTACGTGAACAAGATCGATAGCGGCGGTACCGCGAGTTACAACGGTCTGCTGCTCGCGGTTCAACGTCGTGCAAGTCGGGGAGTGACGGTGAATGCAAATTACACGTGGTCGCATTGCATCAGCGATCCGTTCCAGTCCACCGCCAACTCCGGTTCGGGTAATGCCGGCAACACGCACCCGGACAACCGCCGGTTCGACCGCGGCAATTGCACGGCGTCGCAAACGGATCGGCGTCACAATTTCAATCTATCGGCCGTTGCGGAGACGCCGCAGTTTGCCAATCCGACGCTGCGCATTATTGGTTCCGGCTGGCGCGTTTCACCGATCTTGAAAATCCTTTCCGGCGGGTTCCTGTCCGTGACGACAAGTTCGGACATCGCGCTGACCGGCATCACGGGCCAGCATGTCAATCAGGTCCTCGGCGAACCCTATGGCGACAAATCCGTTGCGCGGTTCCTCAATCCTGCGGCTTTCGTACTGCCGGCGACGGGAACATACGGAAATGCCGGTTCGGGCAGCATTGCAGGGCCCGGGACCTGGCAATTCGATATGTCGCTCTCGAGGACATTTCAGTTCCGTGAAGCGCAGCGAATGGAATTTCGAGCGGAAGCTTTCAACGTTACGAACGCTTTTCGCATAAAAGATGTGAGCACCAATTTGAACGCGAACACTTTCGGCCAGGTTACTTCCGCGTACGATCCGAGGATCATGCAGTTCGCGCTGAAGTATTTCTTCTAGCCGCTAATGCGCGGCGCGGATATCCCTACATGATCGGAAGCAGGCTCGCGAATTACGAGATCACGAGTCACCTCGGCTCCGGCGGCATGGGCGAGGTCTACCGAGCGCGTGACGCCCATTTGAACCGCGACGTTGCCGTCAAGATCCTGCCCGAACGCTTTTGAACTGGAAGCCACGGCCGTAGGACGAGTCGAGCCCTAAATTGCTCGCTTCTCCCGATTGATATATGCTGCCGAAAAACATTTTTGGGGAAAATCCATGAAATTTCTCGTGGCCATTTTTACGTTGGTTGCCCTGATGGCGCCCTTTGTTTACGGACAAACGGTCGGAGCAAATGTTCAAGGATCCGTGACTGATGCGAGCGGCGGTGTCCTGCCCGGTGTTCAGATCACCGCGAAGAATTTGGGAACCGCAGCGATTCATGAAACAGCCAGCGATGAGCGCGGACGTTATTACATCCCGCTGCTGTCGCCTGGTGAATACGAGGTTCAGGCAGCGTTGCCCGGCTTCACGACCGTAACGCACCGAGGCGTTCACTTGACCGTAGGTCAGACCGCGATCATCGATGTCCGGCTCGAGGTTGGTGCGATAAATCAGGAAGTGAGTGTTGTGGCAGAGGCGAGTCCGATCAACCTCACATCCGCGGCGATCACTGGTCTTGTAACCGACAGGCAAATTCGAGATCTTCCACTGAACGGACGCTCTTTCCAGCAGTTGGCGCTTCTTCAACCAGGAGTCACAGCCGCATTGGCCGCAGGCAACGACGTGGTCGGCGGCCGAACCCCGAAAATTACGATCAACGGCGCGCGGCCCGAGCAGAATAACTTCCTCCTCGACGGTACCGACATCAACAACGTCTACAACAAGACGCCCGGATCCGTTGGCGGCGTGCTTCTCGGCGTCGACGCCGTCCTCGAGTTCCAGGTTCTCACCAATTCTTACTCCGCGGAATTCGGCCGGTCGGCCGGTGGTGTGATCAACGCGGTTACCAGATCGGGTGAAAATACGGTTCACGGCTCGGCATTTGAATTCCTTCGCAACTCCGCGCTTGATGCCAAGAATTTTTTCGATGCCGCGAACAAGCCGATACCGCCGTTCAAACGGAACCAGTTCGGCGGGGCTTTCGGAGGCCCGATCCGTCGTGACAAAACGTTTTTCTTCGGCGCCTACGAAGGCCTGATTGAACGGCTCGGAATTACCGGCCTCACGTCAGTACCGGATCTCGATGCCCGCCAGGGCATTCTGCCGGGAAGACCGCGCGTGACGCTGCATCCTGCCATTCCGGCCTACATGAACCTGTTTCTTCCCGAGCCGAATGGCCGGAATCTGGGCGGAGGCATTGCAGAATACCTGTTCTCGCAAACGCAGCCGACCGACGAGCATTTTGTACAGGGCCGAGTCGATCACAATTTTTCGAATAGCGACCGGCTGTTCGTTCGCTACACGATCGATAACGGTAAGGTGAAACGCACGCCTCCGAACAAGCCGCCGGTGACCTATACGCAGGAACGGTCACGCAACCAGTACGTGACGATCGACTATCAGCACACGTTTTCGCCGTCTCTGATTAACGAATTTCGATTTGGTTTCAATCGTTCGACGTCGCTGGCCGACAACATAAGGACCGTCAACATTCCTCCCTCGATGTCCTGGATACCGGGCGAGCCTTTCGGTTACTTCACCATTCAAGGTGTAGTCACCGAAGCTGTGGGGGATTACCGGCTGCCGCGCAACGACCGGCTCAACAATTTTTCGCTCCTCAATGACGTTCTGGTGACGCGCGGGCGCCACCAGATGAAATTCGGGTTCCAGGGCCAGCGGATCCAGTTCAATCAAAACACAACGAGTCAGCGGGGCGGCATCGTCGTATTCAGCAACCTTGAGAATTTCCTGACGGGCACAGCGCAGAACGTAGACTTTGCAGTGAAGGGCCTGATCGATCCCGACCGTGGATACAGGCAGTCCTTGTTTGCGTTCTACGGGCAGGACGACGTGCGTCTGAAACAAAACCTGACGCTCAACTTGGGCATGCGTTATGAATTCATAACGGTGCCGACCGAAGTGAATGGAAAGATCTCGAATCTTCGTAATCCGACGGATTCCACCATCACGATTGGCGGATCATGGCACAACAATCCATCGCTAAAAAACTTTGCGCCGCGGCTCGGACTTGCGTGGGATCCGTTCCGGACGGGAAGGACTTCGGTGCGTGCAGGCTTCGGACTGTTCTTCGATCAGATCCTGCCCAAATACTACTTCTTTTCCGGAAGTTTGAATCCGCCGTTCACAACGAGAACAACAATTCTGAATCCGCCCTTTCCGAATGTTGTCGCGAATTTCGATCCCAACGCTTATATCGTGGCGCAATTGCAATCGGTGAACTTCAACCTGCAGACGCCGTATATCATCCAATACAACTTGAGTGTTCAACGCGAACTGCCCGGCAATGTGGATGTGACTCTGGGATATGCGGGCTCGCATGGTGTTCACTTGTTCCGGCTTGGCGACGCCAACCTGGCGCCGGAGACGATCGTCAACGGCCGGAAGGTTTACCAGCCCCAACTGGGAAGGCGCAATCCGAAGTTTGCCGGCATCTGGCATCGTGTGACCGATGCACAATCTTTTTATAATGCGTTTCAGCTGAGCGCGGTCCGGCGCTTCGCCAATGGATTCCGCGCGCAAACGTCATACACATTCTCCCGTTCGATCGACGATGCGAGCGGAATCAACTCGCAGGACTTTTCCAATGTTGTGCAGTACGGGCTGGATTGGTATGACAGAACCATTGACCGTGGCTTGTCGGCGTTCCACGCCAAGCACAATCTGTCGTTCAACTGGACGTATAATCTGCCGTTCGGCAGCGGTCTGTCCGGCGTTCCCCATGCGCTGCTGGCTGGGTGGCAGCTGAACAACATCACAACGATAACGTCAGGACATCCGTTCACGGTGCGGCTTGGCTTCAATCGGTCCGGCAATCTCAACACGACGAGCTTCTCGATGCACGAGCGGCCAAACCTGAAACCCGGCGCTTCGAATAATCCTGTGCTTGGAAGTCCTGATCGCTACTGGGACATCAATGCGTTCGAGCTGCCTCCGGTAAACGAGCGTGGGAATGTCGGGCGAAATACGCTCATCGGACCGCGTCTTGTGAACCTCGATTTTTCGCTCGGCAAATCATTTATTGTCAGCGGAGAGCGAACGTTGCAATTTCGCTTGGAAGTCTTCAACGCTCCCAACCACCCGAATTTTGCCGTGCCTTCGGGCGTCATTGCATTCACGAATGGAGCCGGCGCAGTTTCCCCGACGTGGGGACGCATTACTTCGACTGTGACCACGGCAAGGCAGATTCAATTCGGATTGAAGTTCACGTATTAACTAACAGAGAGGTAACTGTGACTCGTACTTCAACATGGATATTGATCGCGGCATTAACCGGGCTCATGGCATTCGCGCAGGCGCCCGCAGGTTCCGGTGTCGTTGCTCTTACCGGAACTCGAATCATCGACGGCACCGGCCGCACCCCGGTCCAGAACGGAACGATCGTCATCAACAATGGGCACATCGAAGCCGTCGGCACTGCGGCGAGCGTGAAGATTCCTGCGGGAGCTACTCGGGTCGATCTTGCCGGAAAGACTGTTATTCCGGGTCTCATCAATGCCCACGCTCACCTGAATGTCGATCCAGGCTCGAAGATGCCCGTTCGCGAAGATCTCATGCGCCGGCTCAAGACGTATGCAACGTATGGCGTCACGAGCATTGTGAGTCTTGGTTCAACACAGGCCGACGAAATGGAAGGTATCAAGCTGAGGGATGAACAGACGCGCACCAAGCTCTATCGCGCCCGTGTCTACACGGGTGGTCTCAATGCGGTCGGCAAGACACCGGATGAAGCGAGGAAAAGTGTCGATCGGCTGGCGAACTTGAAAGTCGATGTGATCAAGTATCACATCAACGGCATCCCTAACGACATGACGCCCGACATTTACGGCGCACTGGTAGACGAGTCGAAAAAGAAAAACCTCAGGACGTTTGTGCATATCTTCTATTTAAAGGATGCAAAGAGCGCCGTTGAAAAAGGAACGGACGTCCTGGCGCACAGTATCCGCGACCAGGATGTCGATCCGGCATTCGTGGCCGAAATGAAACGAAAAAACATCGGCTACATTCCCACGTTGACCCGGGATCTCTCGGTCTTTGTCTACGAGACAAAGCCGGCATTCTTTGATGAAGCGTTTTTCCGGAGGGGCATCGGGCTTTACCAGGAGCAAGTGAATCTGCTCGTCAATCCTGCGGCTCAGGAAAAGGTTCGAAACGACAAGGAAGCGCAGTCGATCAAGAAAGCACTCGAACAGGCCAACCGCAACTTGAAGATTCTTTCCGATGCAGGAATCGCGATAGCCATGGGCACCGACAGCGGCGCATCGGGTAATCCCGGACGCTGGCAGGGTTACTTCGAGCACGTTGAAATGGAGATCATGGCCAAGGCCGGCATGACGCCGATGCAGGTCATCGTTGCTGCAACCGGCGGCGCCGCACGCGTGACCAAAGTCGATCCGCAGATCGGCACGATCGAGCCGGGAAAGTGGGCCGACCTGCTCGTGCTGAATGCAAATCCTCTCGACGACATCCGGAATACACGGCAGATCCATTCGGTGTGGATCGGAGGCCAACGGCAATGAATCGGACCAGGAACAAGCTCGGGCTTCGGCTTGCCGTCGCCGCGAGTGTGCTCGCGTGTTCTTTTGCAGCTGCGCAATCTGCAAACCAGGCGGTGTTACGCCTTGACCCGGCGCTCGATGCACTCGTGTCCTCCGATGCGCGAGTTGAACTAGTTAAGGGCGGTTTCGGTTTTACCGAAGGGCCGGTTTGGGTACAGCAGGGCAAACAAGGTCATCTGCTGTTCACCGACATGCCGGGAAATGTCGTTTGGAAACTCACGCCGGATGGCGCGGCATCGGTGTATCTCGAGCACGTCGGGTACAACGGCCCGGAGGTGTGGCGGTGGGGCGGCATTCAGAACAATGGATTCGACAAGGCTGATCCGCGTTACGAAGAATTCGCGATGATCGGCGCGGACGGCCTCACGCTTGACCGGCAGGGTCGTCTGATCCTCGCGACCTTCGCGGGTCGTTCGCTGATGCGTGTGGAAACGAACGGTAAACGGACCATCCTGGCCGACCGCTGGGAAGGCAAGCGCTTCGGTGGTCCAAACGACGTTGTCGTCAAGAGCGACGGTGCAATCTATTTCACCGATACGTATGGCGCGTTTCGGCTGCGCGACAAGGATCCCCGCAAGGAACTCGATTTCAACGCGGTGTACATGTGGAAGGACGGGAAGCTCTCGCTGCTGAACAAGGACATGCCGAATTGCAACGGCCTCGCCTTCTCGCCGGACGAAAAATATCTCTACGTCAACGGCAGCCGTGACAACTACGTCAATCGCTACGAGGTGCGCGCCGACGGCAGCCTCGCCAACGGAAAGCTGTTTATCGACATGCGGAAGGAGACAGGTCTCGGCGTGACCGATGGGTTGCGCGTCGACACGAAAGGAAACCTTTACGAGACAGCTCCAGGTGGCGTGTGGATCATCTCACCCGAGGGGAAACATCTCGGCACTATTCGCGCTCCGGAAATTTCCACTAATGTCGGCTTCGGCGATGCCGACAAAAAGACGCTCTACATTGCCGCGCGCACCAGTATCTACAAGATCCGGGTGAACACGCCCGGAATATAAGGCGACCGGCAGGCAGGCTGCTATTCCCCTCGTTTAGAGGAGGGGTGGCTGCGCGATCAAGAGAGTAACCAGTTTAAACCGTCAGGATGTCGGGAATGAAAGAGTCCTACAGTGAAGGTCTAGCAAACCACACTGGCCTCAGGTCATACGCAGGCGGCCGCAAGGCAGCAGGCGGGACGTTGATAGAGGTACGTGCAGGCAGGGTATTGAGCCGCGAAATTGCGCAAGGGAATCGGGGTGCCGACGGCGTTCTTGAGTACGGAAGGCGATATCGACTGCAACGGATGCTTATGATGCAGAAGAACCCCGCGAGGTCTGAGACCCCGGGCATGCACGGAAACATTCGGAATGGGAACTGGGAGATCCTGCGGTCGTCTGTGAAAGCAGACCGCGTCGGGAAGTCCAAGGACGCACGCCGATGATGAACGATCGTGGGAAGTCGGACCGAACCGTAGTACCGGAGAAACAGTCGAACAAAGCGGACAGCGACGCGGCGGAGACTGTGGAGGGAAGGGATCGGGCCAAGGGGAACCCGGCCAAGTGCGACAAACCCTGGACACTGAGCCAGCCCGGTTTGCCCAGAGCACTGGAACGGGTCGGTCAGGCAGCACGACAGGATAGCGAACGACGCTTCACAGCGCTGCTGCACCACATCTATGACGTGGATCGATTGCGGAGAGCGTACATGGCTATCGAGCATGACGCGGCCGCAGGGATAGACGGAGAGACGTGGAGGCACTACGGAGAGAACCTGAAGGAAAATCTTCAGGATTTATCCGGACGGCTCGCACGCGGCGCCTACCGGGCAAGACCAGTTCGGCGCGTTTATATCGAGAAGGCGGACGGGCGGAAAAGACCGCTCGGTGTTCCGGTGCTGGAAGACAAGATCGTTCAGCGCTCCGCTGTGGAGGTATTGAACGCGATTTATGAAGTGGATTTCCTGGGGTTTTCTTACGGATTCCGACCAGGGCGGAACCAGCATCAAGCGCTGGACGCGGTGGCGTACGGGATGTGGAAGAAGATGGTGAAGTGGGTGCTCGACGCCGACATTCAAAGCTTCTTCGATACGTTGAGCCACGAATGGTTGGTGAAGTTTCTCGAGCATCGGATAGCGGACCGGCGCGTGATCCGATTGATCCAGAAATGGCTCAACGCGGGCGTGCTGGAAGATGGCCAACGGATGTTGAGCGAGACCGGTACCGTTCAAGGCGGCAGCATATCGCCGCTTTTAGCGAATATCTATCTGCATTACGTGTTCGACCTGTGGATTGAGCAATGGAGGAAAACGCAAGCCAAGGGCGACGTGTTGGTCGTCCGCTTCGCCGATGACTTCATCGCAGGATTCCAGCATCGAAATGAAGCCGAACAGCTATTGGCGCACTTGCGTGAACGTTTCAGCAAGTTCGGACTGAAGCTGCATCCCGATAAGACGCGACTGATCGAGTTCGGCCGATTTGCGGCCGAAGACCGGAAAGGTCGCGGCGATGGGAAGCCGGAGACATTCAACTTTCTCGGATTCACGCATTGTTGTGGGACCGATCAGAGGGGGAAGTTTACGGTCGTTCGGCAAACGATGCGGCAGAGGATGCTGAAGAAGCTGAAGGAGGTCAATCTGGAACTTCAGCGGCGAAGGCATCGGCCGGTTGATGAGCAAGGACGCTACGTTCAAGCACTGGTTGGCGGCCATGTGCGTTATTACGGTGTGCCGCTGAACAGTCGCCGCGTCCGCGCTTTTCGTCTGTTGGTGATTCGGCTCTGGAAGAAATGGCTGAGTCGTCGTAGTCAACGAGGCTATCTGAGCTGGGACCGCCTGCAACGCTATATCGATCGGTGGGTTCCGCCCGCGATCATTTGTCATCCTTATCCGTCGGCGCGCTTTGGCGGTTGACCTGAGGCAAGAGCCGAATATGGGAAATCTGTACGTTCGGATCTGTGCGGGGGGTGGAGAGTGATCTCCATTCCTACCGCGACAAATGCTGCGACGCGACCTTTTGAAGCGCAGACGGGGTGGTCAAAAACGTTTCTGAACCACCCCGTCCGCTCCTATTGCAAGGATGCCTTCGGCGATAATTTCTTGAGGTCGCGTCCACCCCTCCTCTAATGAGGAGGGGACTCACAGCTGTTTTAACGATTTCATCTTTTCGGCAACACGCCTTTTAGCCGGCGTTTATTGACATACGATCTGTGCAGAGATACTGTCACG
>Ga0114129_10014261_pt1 | contig 11325 bp, 12 predicted proteins | sample RhiMetdeltSRZDD1_FD_80071 | JGI IMG/M metagenome (GOLD analysis project Ga0114129, IMG submission 80071) | Populus rhizosphere microbial communities from Tennessee, USA - Rhizosphere MetaG P. deltoides SRZDD1 (version 2) (version 2) | ecosystem: Host-associated > Plants > Roots > Rhizosphere >... | reverse complement strand
GCAAGAACCCGGTAATTTTCCGCGCGACGGAACAGTGGTTTGTGTCGATGGAGATGAACGATCTGCGTCGGGACGCCCTGGCCGAGATCGATCGCGTGCAGTGGATTCCACCATGGGGCAAGGATCGCATTCACGGCATGATTGCCAACCGGCCCGATTGGTGTCTGTCACGCCAACGGGTCTGGGGCGTGCCGATTCCCGGGTTCACGTGCGTTGCCTGCCGTCATGTGCTGGCCGATCCCGTCGTCATCGATCACATCGCGACGATTATGGAGGCGAAGGGCGCCGATGTCTGGTTCGAGCATGCAGCAGCGGACCTCCTGCCGGGCGGAGCCAAATGCCCGCAATGCGGCGGATCGAGCTTTGAAAAGGAGCGGGACATCCTCGACGTGTGGTTCGAGTCGGGTGTGAGTTTTGCGGCCGTATTGAAGCCGCGCAAGTGGTGGCCGGCCGAGCTGTATCTGGAAGGCTCTGACCAGCACCGAGGGTGGTTCCATAGCGCCTTGTTGGCCGGCGTCGTGACGGATCGCCGTGCGCCCTACCGGTCCGTCCTGACACACGGTTTCGTCCTCGACGGCCAGGGCAAGAAGATGTCGAAGTCCGCGGGCAACGTGGTGGCGCCGCAGGATGTCATCAAGCAATCGGGCGCGGAAATTTTGCGGCTGTGGGTCTCGGCGCAAGACTACCGTGAAGACCTGCGCATCTCGCCTGAAATCCTGAATCATCTGATCGAGGCCTATCGTAAGATCCGCAACACCTGCCGGTTCCTCTTGAGCAATCTCTACGACTTCGACCCGGAGAAGGACCGCGTGCCGTACGATCGGCTGTCCGAGTTGGACCGTTGGGCGCTCATGCGATTGGAGGAACTCAAGGGAAAGGTGCGGAAAGCGTATGATGACTTCGAGTTCCACACGGTCTATCACGCATTCAATAACTTTTGCTCCGTTGATTTGAGCGCCGTCTACCTGGATATATTGAAGGATCGGCTGTATACGTTTCGCAAGGACTCGCCGTTGCGCCGGGGATCGCAGACAGCACTCTATGACATCATTCTCGTCATGACCAAGCTAATGGCTCCCGTGTTGAGCTTTACGGCCGAAGAGATCTGGCGAACCTTGGCGGCGCAGATGGGAGGGACGCTCGGCGCCTCGAGCGTGCATCTGACTCAGTTTCCCGAGGCGCACCCACAATGGTTCGACGCCACGCTGGCGCAGCGATGGGAACGGCTGCTGAGCTATCGTGAACAGGTGCAAGGCGTGCTGGAAGTGAATCGGCGCGAGAAGGTAATCGGCTCGTCGCTCGAAGCTGCCGTGGAATTGCGCGCTAATCCCGAAGACCATGCCTTCCTGACGTCGTATGAGCAGGATCTTCCGGCGCTGTTCATTGTGTCCCAGGTGACAGTGGTCGAAGCCGGAGAGCCAAAGAGTTCTCTGGCTATTACGGCAGCCAAGTCTTCGTTCAACAAATGCGAGCGTTGCTGGAATTACCGTGAGGCGGTTGGGAAGAATGCAACACATCCGACATTGTGCGACCGCTGCGTGGAGGCGGTGCAGTGAGTCGAACCAGCCGTTATTTGCTGCTGGCGCTCGTCGGTCTTACGGTCGTGATCCTCGATCAGGCAACCAAGTATTCGGTCATGCAGTCGATGCGGTTGCATGAGTCGATTCCGATCATTCCCAATCTGTTCAGCATCACCTACATTCGCAACCCCGGCGCAGCCTTCGGTCTGCTGGCCGGCAGCAGCAATGCGTTCCGCATGGTCTTCTTCGGCGTGACGTCGCTGTTTGCCCTGGCGCTTCTGGGGACCATTCTCGTACGCTTGCCGGAGAAGGATTGGATCGGACAATTGAGCATCGCCGGGATTCTCGGGGGAGCGATCGGGAATTTGATCGATCGGTTGCGGTTCGGCGAAGTCATCGACTTCCTCGACGCCTACGTCGAATCCTACCATTGGCCGGCATTCAACGTGGCCGACTCGGCGATCAGCGTCGGCGTCGTCTGCTTGATCATTCATTTCGCGTTCGAACGGAAAGAAGCGCCGCTACCGGCTCCCGAGAGTCCACCGTCCTCTCTCTAGACATGACTTCCCTCGGCTACGCGCCAAAAATGTACAGGACGACGAGGCCCATCAGAATCCTATAATAGGCGAAGGGCCGCAAGGTGTGGCGCTTGACGAAAGTCAGAAACGCGGCGATGACGATCCAGGCGACGACAAAGGACACGAAGAGGCCCACGCCCAGGGCCACATAGTCCTCCGGGCGAAACAGGTCTCGCGACTTCACCATCTGATAACAGGTGGCGACGATCAGGGTCGGCAGCGCCAGAAAAAAGGAATATTCGGTGGCGACCTTCCGGTTGAGACCGACCAACAAGCCGCCGATGATCGTCGAGCCGGACCGCGACATACCGGGAATCAGCGAAGCGCATTGGGCCAAGCCGATCAGCAGGGCATTGCGCAGGCTGACTCGCTCCAACTGCTGCACGTCCGCCCGCCGGTCGCGCGCTTCGACGGCAAGAATGATCAGCCCTCCCAGGATGGACGTGACCGCCACCGTCTGTGGACTGAACAAGTGAGCTTTGATCCAGCCATGGGTCGCAAAGCCGAGCAGCCCGGCCGGCAGGAAGGCGGCCCCCAGCCCAATCAGGAACCAGAGATGCGGATGGGTGCTCATAGACCGTCGAACGAGCGCCAGCCGATCAGGAGAAGGCCTTTGCCATGACCGGCGCAGGTCGGCCTGTTCTCCCACTGCGTGCGAGACGAGCGTCTTGAGCTTCTCCCTTTCGTAGACCACGACGGCGAGAATGGCGCCGAGCTGGATGGAAATCTCGGCATTGGACGCGACGTCGCCCGTAAAGCCCAAGGCATGGCCGGCCAAAATCAGATGGCCGGTGGAGGAGACCGGCAAGAACTCCGTGAGCCCTTCGACGATGCCGAGAATGACGGCGAGGGCCAGGCCCCATTCGTTCATCGTGCGTCCTTGTTCCGATGAGATGCGAGAGGTCTTGCGCATAATCACAAAGCGGCCGGATTCCGTCAAGCAGATGAGTGATCGGCGACAGCCAAATGAACCATAGTGGGCGGCAAACTGGTTGACAAAGAGCGAAGCTTGGCATACACAGAGACTATACGTATGGAGCGGGCCATCTGACAGATCGTCTTCTTCTGACAGTGGACGGTACCCGGCGAGACAAACAGAATATGAAGGGGAGGTGGGCATGAAGTCAGCGTGGACGGCGGCCGTAGCGGCGATCGGAACGGCATCGTTGATGGGCTGTGTGGTCAGTAGCTCCAAGTACCATGAGGCGGTGGCCGAGGCGGATACCGCAAAGACCGAACTGGCGACCACACGGGCTCAAAAAAGCGCCCTTGAACAGCAAGTCAAGACACTGAAAGAGCTGAACGTGAAGTTCGGGAACGAAGCCCAGGCCTCACGTGACGAACTCGAGCGCATTCAATATGGACGCGACAAAGAGCGCGGCAGCATCGAAGGCCGGACCAAAGAACTTGAAGATCGAGTAAGACAGCTCGCCGCTCAAAACCGCCACGCAAAGGCGGAATACGAGGACGCCAAGCGTCACAACGAAACATTGAAATCGCTGGTGGCGCGCTATCAGAAGGAACTGAAAGAACGGAGCGTGAGCGGAACGCTCGTTCCCTCTCCTTCGCCCAGTCCGACACCCGCTCCGTCTCCCGCTCAACCGATGACGGCTGCGCCGCAAGCCCCGGCCGGCCTCATGAACGTCAATAAAGCTTCGGCGGGCGACATGGTGTTGGTGCTGGGCATCACGAAGGACATGGCTGACCGTATTGTGACCAACCGCCCTTATAAGGTTAAGGGAGAATTGGTTGCCAAGAACGTGGTACCGAAAGAAACCTTTGATATGATCAGGGAACGCATCAGCGTCAGCCCTTAGCAGAATGGTGAAAAAGACGGCTGGTCTCACCCGCCCAACCCCGGCGCGCCAAGACGCGCCCTCACCGACTGTGTTCTCGCATCGCTCAAAGCTTCGACGTACCCTAAAACTGTACGCCTCGCGTAAGACACTGCCGGCTCACCATCTCGCCGGCGCGCACAAACGTGGCGTCACTTATTCGTGACGCCGTGCGCCTCGCTGCGGCCTTGCTGAACGGTCTTTTTGACCATTCTGCAACCCTGGACCTTGCACGGACATGGTGAAAAAGGCCGCCAGCTTCGTTCTCGCATCGCGGCAACCTTCAACGTAGCAGCGTGGGTTGGGGCCGCTGAGAACGTCTATGCCTCCCCTCTAAACACTGGGCGATCACAGGACACGGCCCGCTCACCGTCTCGCGGGCGTTCACAAACGTGACGCGCCTTATTCGTCGCGTCGCACACCTCATTATTCTTCGCGTCGCCGACCGCGCTACGGCCTTGCTGAACAGTCTTTTGACCATCCTGTGAGCTTTATGGAGGCTCACCACGACTTTCCTCGCAAAATAATCCAATGAAGAACAGGCCAGGCCATCCACCGATCGGCGGATGGCCTGTTGTGTTTTACGCCTGGAAAGATGATTCCGGCATGTCTTCTTGCTAAAATGAGCGGTCGCTTTGCGAAACGGAGTCGGCATGCGTCGTGCGGCATTGATCGTGGCGGTCCTGGCCATTGGGTTGGTCATCGGCGGCTACGTCTTCTTCAATGGAGAGCGAAAGACGCCGGTGCGCTACCGCACGGCCGCCGTGGAACGGGGTCCCGTGATCTCGCTCGTCACCGCCACAGGCAGCATCAATCCCGTCGTCTCGGTTCAAGTCGGCACCCAGGTATCGGGCATGATCAAGAGCCTGCATGCGGATTTCAATTCGGTGGTCAAGGCCGGCGACGTGGTGGCGGTCATCGATCCCGAGCCCTTCCGGGCGCGTAGGGACCAAGCAGCCAGCAATTTGGAGATGGCTCGCGCCAACGTGGCGAGAGCCAGGACCGACCAAGCGCAGCGCCGGCGAGAGTTGGAGCGGACGAAATCCCTTCTGGCCCAGCAGTTTGTCTCGCAGAACGACGTGGATGTGGCCATCACCAACGCCCAGGGAGCCGATGCCCTAGTCGATGTGTCAGCCGCACAGGTCAAACAGGCCGAGGCCGCGCTGAACGCAGCCGAACTGGATCTCAAGTACACCACCATCCGCTCGCCGGTGAACGGCATCGTCGTGGCCAGAAATATCGAGGTCGGCCAGACGGTAGCGGCTAGTTTTGCCACGCCGAATCTGTTTCTGATCGCCCTCGATCTGACCAAGATGCAAGTCGACACGAACGTGAGCGAGTCCGATATCGGCGGCATCACCGAAGGAAAAGACGCGATCTTCACCGTCGACGCCTATCCGGGCACACCGTTTTCCGGGACGATCAGACAGGTGCGGCTGGCTCCCATCAACGTACAGAACGTCGTGACCTACAACGTCGTGGTCGGGGTGGATAACAAGGACCTCCGCTTGAAGCCTGGGATGACGGCAAACGTCTCGATCGTCGTGGCCCAGAGGGATCAGGTGCTCAAGGTACCGAACGCGGCATTGCGGTTCATGCCTCCGAAGAGCGACCTGGCCGAGCGGCGGGCGGCCGACAGTCCGGCAGTCAAAGGGCAGGGAGGGCCGGCGGTCCGGACTGCAGGAAGCGCGGCCGCCCGGGCGATTTGGAAACAGGCCGAGAGCGGAGAACTCATTTCGGTACCGGTGCAGACCGGCATTTCCGACGGCCTCGCCACGGAGATCCTCTCCGATGGCGTCACCGAAGGCGATCAGGTGATCGTGGGAGTCGAGCAGCCTCGCGGGGAACGAAGGGGCAGCGATCTTCCTCCTGGATTCGGCACGCAGCAGCGACGTCCTTCCCGCGAGCGGGGAATGTAAGAGGCCATTACGTCATCCGAGAAGGCTTCTCGCCATTTTTTTGCACTAATTCACATCTCACGTTTTACGCTTCTGAGCCACGACGATGAGTTCATTGATTGTCTGTGAAGACATCTGGAAGATTTATCGGATCGGCGACGTGGAGGTTCAGGCGCTTCGCGGCCTGAGTCTGACGATCGAGCAGGGGGAGTTCGTGGCCATCATGGGCTCGTCCGGATCGGGCAAGTCTACGCTGATGAACATCCTCGGCTGCCTCGATCAACCGACGAGAGGTCGCTATCACCTCAACGGCATCGAGGTCGGCGATTTGCGTCCCGACCGGTTGGCGGAGATCCGCAATCAACAGATCGGCTTCGTGTTTCAAAGCTTCAATCTTATTCCCCGCACCAGCGCCCTTGAAAATGCTCAGTTACCGCTGTTTTACCGGGGGCTCTCGCTCAAAGAGCAGCGCGCGCAAGCGGCGGCCGCCATTCAGCGCGTCGGATTGAGCGGGCGCGAACACCACTATCCGACCCAGCTGTCGGGTGGGCAGCAGCAGCGAGTGGCGATTGCCCGGGCCCTGGTCACCTCTCCGTCGCTGTTACTGGCCGATGAACCGACCGGAAATCTGGATACCACGTCCAGCCAGGAGATCATGGGAATCCTTCAAGGGCTCAACCGGGAAGGCATCACGGTCATTCTGGTAACCCACGAAGCCGACCTCGCGGCCTATGCGTCGCGTGAAGTCGTGATCAAGGACGGGCGGGTTTTGAGCGATCGCCCGACGAAATCACGCTCGCAGACAGTCGGAGTGTAGGATGCCGGCATTCATCTGGTTGACGGTCATGACGGCGCTGAGGATTTTGGGACGGAACCGTCTGCGGGCCGGCCTGACCATGCTGGGCATCGTCATCGGCGTGGGGGCGGTCATTGCGATGGTCAGCATCGGTGAAGGGGCGAAGCGTGCGGTGCAAAAACAGATCGCCACGATGGGCACGAACGTCATCATCGTCTGGCCCGGCGCCACCACGGTCAGCGGAGTGAGAGGGCAACAAGGCGGGGCGGTCACCTTGACCGTCTCCGACGCGCTGGATCTGAAGAAAAAGATTCCCTTGCTGTCCGATACCGGATGGGCCAAGCGCGACGTGATGCAGATCGTCAACGGGAACCATAACTGGAACGGCACCATCAACGGCGTCTCGCCGAGCTATCTGACCATACGAGACTGGTCGTTCAGCAGCGGCGGGCCGTTTACGCAAGCCGATTTGGACAGCGCGGCCCGTGTGGCGCTCATCGGCCAAACGGTGGCGGAAAATTTATTCGAACCGGGCGAAGAGCCGGTCGGCGCCGTTATTCGCATCAAGAACGTGCCGTTCCGCGTGATCGGCGTCCTGTCGCCGAAAGGACAGTCCGCTCAAGGGTCCGACCAAGACGACGTCATTTTCATTCCGTTCACAACCGCTGAGCGCAAGGTCTTCGGCACGCCGTTCCTCGGCTCGGTTGGGGCGGTATTTGCCTCTACCGACCGGGCCGACGATCTACCCGAGGCGGTGGAGGAAATCCGTGAAGTCGTCAGGGCCCGTCACCGGCTGCAGAGCGAACAGCCGGATGATTTTACGATCCGGACGCAGGTAGACATTGGAAAGGTGCAGGAAGGGACGAGTCACACGCTCACGATGATGCTGTTCGCGATCGCCTCCGTATCGCTGCTGGTCGGCGGCATCGGCATCATGAACATCCTGCTCGTCTCCGTTACGGAGCGGACCAGGGAAATCGGCGTGCGCATGGCGGTCGGAGCGAAACGGCGCCACATCCTCATGCAGTTTCTGATCGAAGCCATGACGTTGAGCCTCTTCGGCGGGGCGTTGGGCATTGTGATGGGAGTGGCAGGGGCCAAGCTGACGACCATCATCGCGGGCTGGCCGACCATCATTTCCAGCGACGTCATCGTGATCGCGTTTCTCTTTTCCCTCGTCGTCGGACTGTTCTTCGGTCTCTATCCCGCCAATAAAGCTGCGCGGCTTAATCCCATCGACGCCCTGCGCTACGAGTAGCGTTTCACGGGAAGCGAGGCGCTAGATCGTCCACGCCGTGGAGGCCAGCAACACTTCGATGCGCGGATTCGTCTTATCGACGTATTTGTACAGGTGGGTCTCGACGATGCGATTGTCGTTGATGCCCAGTCCTTCGCACAGCGCATCCTGAGCGATCTTGAGCCCGCCGTCGACGTCCCGGCGCAAGGCCGAGGTGAAGTAGAAGCGGATCGACAGCGCGAGGGATTCCGACTGCAGGCGAGACAGCACTGCAGAACGGGCGGGGAACTGCGCAAGGCTGAGCCACAGCAGGCGGCCGACCTGGGCCTTGTAGGCGCGTCCGGCCGCCGAGAGCAGCCGCCGTCCATTGACCGTGGCATATTGATGATTGATGCTCGGCGGGACGGGCAAGGTGAGGGCGACCGTCTCGGCGGTCTGAGAAACAGCCGGTGCCGGCTCGATCACGGTTCCGGTCGAGGCCTGAGCGGAGCTTGCGAGGCGAGCGTTCAGCCGAGGACCTGTAGCGCGATCCGCCAGGCGAGCTGAAACCAATCGAACAGGAAGCTTGGAAGAGATGTAGCTGCTGGGGCGCCGGAACGTGGGCATCAGGTTATCTTGGAGGGCTTTTCCAACACTCGGCTATAAGAGATTGAGGATCTTCGCCATATTCTGCTCGTATCGATCTTCCGAGCGGGCGATGTAGCGGCGCCATTCGCTGGGATTCCAGATCTCCATGCGATGGTACAGGCCGACGAGGATGATTTCCTGATCTTCGTCGAGCGGCACCAGTTTTCGCAGGCGGCCGGGAATCAGGATGCGTCCCGCCTTGTCGATCTCCGATGTTCCCGCTTCAGAGACGACGAAGTGCATGAAGAGGCGGCTTTGATCTTCGTCCAGCGTGGTCTTCGTCCGTTCCAGGACCTTCTCCCACTCCTTCATCGAGTAGATGAGGATGGATTCTTCCGGTCCTTTCAGGAAAACGACCGCTTGCCCGTCGGACTCGACCTGCTCCCGGATAGGCGACGGCACGATGAACCGTCCCTTTTCGTCGACCTTGCACAGATACTCACCGGCGAACATCAGTGCAGCGTCTCCTTCACGAGGCGAGCGGGCCTCTGGTCCGGTCGCGGATCCATTGTTCCAGATCCGAACGAACGAATCGCCATTCTTTCCCGAGCTTGAAGGCGGGAATCTGCCGATTCCGTAGATAGCGGTAGAGCGTCCGCTGGGTGATCTTGAGATAGCGGCAGGTCTCGTCCGCCGTCATCAGCTCGCTTTTGGGCTCTTTGGCCATCGAAGAACCGTCGTCGAAAGGGGACCATAGGTTTTACTGGGCTCCGATCTGCCGCCAGGGTAGGTGAACTCACCTAATCTGTCAAGGGAAATTGTATGACAATGACTGTCAAAGACTGTCAGAGCTGTCCAGATCCTGTGTGATGGAATCAGGCGCGTCCATGGCTTCCGCGATGTCGTCACCCAGATCCTCACCCATTTCACCCCCCATCTTTTTCATGAAGCGCGCCATGCTCGCCGGGTCGTTTTCGTCCAGTCCGCTCAAGGCATCGGGGTCGGCAAGGGATGCAAGACGGGCTTCTTCCGATTTCGGCGAGGCAAATCGTGACATCATCCGTTCCAGCCGAGGGCTGTGGCAATGGGAGCACGAGACAGGTTTCGGATTGCTGAGGCTGAGCTGGAGGATGGTGCTGCGTTTCGCACAGTCGAGGCAGCGGTATTCGTACAGCGGCATGACTACATACCTAAGACGGACAGCGATCGTGCCGATCGTTCGGCGAAGAAACGATCCGGGATCAGGCCCGCATCGACCGTGCGAGCCAGCGTGAGGGCGCACACCGATTTTGCGCCGGCGTGAAGCAGGACCTTGGCGCATTCGTTGAGCGTGGTGCCGGTGGTATACACATCGTCGATCAAAAGAATCCGCCGGCCCGCCACGCGGTCCGGTTTGGTCACGGCGAACGCCTGTCTGAGGTTCCGCAATCGCGCGGGTCGCGACAGGGTCGTTTGCGGATCGGTGGGCAGCACGCGCACCAGATCGCTTGCCGAAACCGGTCGATCCATGTGGCGTGCGACCTGATCCGCCAGGAGCAATGATTGGTTGAACTCGCGCGCCTGCAGTCTCGTGCGGTGCAGGGGAACCGGCATGTATACGTCGGCATCGATCGTTGGCGGCAAGGCATGGATCATCAAGCGTGCCAGCGGTTTCGCGAGACCGATCTTTCCCCGATACTTGAACGAGCAGATGGCGTCCTGCAGGGGAGGGAGGTACGGATAGAGCGTCCAGGCACGCTGATAGTGCGGCGCCCGCTCCAGACAGTTTTGACAACGATGCTCCGGCGAGAAAGAGGTGGCAGCCGGGGATGCAAAAGGTTGATCGCAGCTGGCACACGAAGGCCCCTGGAGAGGAACGATACCCGCCCAACAAGACCGGCAGAAGAACGGCACGGGATCGGTCGTCAGCGCGATGCCGCAGGCGACGCATTCGACCGGCATGATACATCGGAGCGCGTGGCGGCACCATCCCGTGAAGTGGTCTTGTGTGGTGGGCATCAACATATAGAGAACATGAGCTGTCGTTCTTCTAAGAAAAATTCTCCCGTCTGTCAAGGTTGTTGCCCTCTACATGTTGTGTTATACGAAGGGACCGCTGGATGGAGTTCCGTGGACGATGGTGAAGCTCGACCGAGTCTCAAAAATTTACCGCCGCGGCGATGCCATCATCACCGGACTGGATCGGGTGACGCTGGAAGTCGCGGCCGGAGACTTCAGCGCCTTCGCGGGCCCCAGCGGATGCGGGAAAAGCACGCTCCTGAATCTCATCGCCGGCCTGGATCTGCCGACGTCCGGAGAAATATTCCTGGACGGCCGGCCGACAGGCAGGTTTTCTTCCCACGACTGGACAAGCGTCAGACGCGAGTCGATTGGGATCGTCTTTCAGGCCTTTCATTTGATCGCCGGATTGACGGCGGAAGAAAATGTAGCCTTCCCGCTCTTGTTGCGTGGGGAACATGGCCGGGCCGTGCAGAGCCGTGTCGAGGAAGTACTGGAGCTGGTCAGGATGATTCACCGTCGCCGCCATCGGCCGAGCGAGCTCTCCGGCGGCGAACAGCAACGCGTGGCCATCGCACGGGCCGTCGTCCATCGACCGAAGATGGTGCTGGCCGATGAACCGACCGGGAATTTGGACTCTCACGACGGTTCCGACATCATCGAGCTGCTGCGAAACCTCAATCGGCAATTTCATCAGACCGTCCTGCTGGTCACTCACAGTCTCGCGGCGGCCGAAGCGGCGGACTATGTGTGGACCATGAAGGATGGGCAGCTGATCACGCGAACCGTGCGGCAACCTGCGATGGAATTCAGATGTTGATCCCGATTGCGCGGCGGTTGTCCGGCCCCAGGCCGTTCAAGAAGAGCGCCAGGCAAGGCCGCAGCAAGCGACGAGG
>Ga0114129_10014260_pt1 | contig 11325 bp, 10 predicted proteins | sample RhiMetdeltSRZDD1_FD_80071 | JGI IMG/M metagenome (GOLD analysis project Ga0114129, IMG submission 80071) | Populus rhizosphere microbial communities from Tennessee, USA - Rhizosphere MetaG P. deltoides SRZDD1 (version 2) (version 2) | ecosystem: Host-associated > Plants > Roots > Rhizosphere >... | reverse complement strand
TCGATCATCGCGCCGGCGGCGGTCGCATCATCCCCACTGATGCCAGCGCGCGATTCGCAGCGTTGCGCCTGCAGGCGCTTGCCGATGGGCTGATGGATGCCTCGGTACTCTTGGTCTACGAAGGCCGCTGGCGGGCAACCGAGCGTCACGAGCCGAAATGGATCGAATACCAGGCGGGCAAGGTCGCGCGTACGCTCGCTGCGCTCGAAGCCGCGCCTCCGGCGCTCACAGCATCGCCCGACGTGGGCCAGATCGCGCTTGCTTGCGCGCTCGGCTACCGCGATTTCCGCTTTCAGGGTACCTGGCGACACGATCATCCGCGCCTCGTCGCTTGGCTCGAGAGCTTCGCCGCGCGCGTACCGGCCTTCGCCGCGACGACGCCGCAAGGCTAGCGGCAATGGCCGCTTACCGCGGCTAGGTCGCCGCCTCGCGCGGTCGAACCTACATTCGCCGTCGTTCGGTCCTGCCGGCCTCGCTGATCGCGATATCAAAACGAAAGCCCCGGACCAGACGTCCGGGGCTCTCTGGTGCCGTGCAGGTGCGGCATCAGAACCGCACGTTCGCGCCGCCGCGAAAGATGCTGGTGGTGAACGAGACGTTGCCGGTGGGTGCCAGGGCGCAGTTGAGCCCGCAGTTGAAGTTGCCGAGATCGACATAGAGATATTCAGCCTTGAGGCTGACATTGCTGACGAGGCCCACTTCGAGGCCCGCCCCGACGGTCCAGCCGGCGTTGCTGATGTTGCCGCCCGGCAAACCTGGGCGGGTCACGTTGATATCGCCCACGGCGAGCCCGCCGGTGAGGTACGGCAGGAAGCGATCGAACCCGTAGCCGAGCCGCGCGCGCGCGGTTGCAAGCCACCTGTTGCTGGTCTCGCAGCCCGGCCCGCACAGCACGGTGGTCGTGCCTTTGATCCCCGACCAGTCGATATCGCCCTCGGCGCCGATGACGGCCCCTCCGAACTGCCAATTGTAGCCGACCGTTCCGCCAATGAGGCCTCCGGACAGGTCGAAGGTATCCACGCCGTCCCACTGGGAACGACCCCAGCCGCCGCCGCCATTGATACCGAGATAGAAGCCGGTCCAGGTGTAGATCGGATTATAAGCCGGTCCCGGTTGATAATAGCGCGGCAGATCGGCAGCGGTAGCCGATCCTCCCGCCAGCGCCAACAAGCCGACGCACGCCACGACAACGCGATTCATGATCTGCCCTCCGTTTGCAGCAGTTGGCGCAAACACTAGTCCTAATCTTTCGCTCGTCTAGTGTAACGGGAGCACACTCAAGTTTTCAGCAAAATTGATTCAGAATATCCCATCGAGAATTTCTCTATATAGTGAATGGAGTGTTTAAAGCCATTGGACATGGTTAAGTATATCTTAAGAATACTTGCGCGGATTCCCGGGCAGGGCCCGCGCGAACGCGCCGCGGTTACGCGCAGCGGCCTTTGTCGCGGGTGGCTCGCGCGCCGCCGAGATCTTACCTTCACAGCATGAATGGCACCAAGAACGACATCGATCCCGCCACTGAACTGCGCGAGGAGGACGAGGAGCCGGCGCTGCCGGAGCTTGAGTCGGACATGGACCTTGCCGCCGGCGCCGGACCGCTCGCCGCGGGCCGCGCGGTGATACTCAATCACGCCAAGCTCGCGCCGTCCTCGCCCGGCGTCTACCGAATGATCGATGCCAAAGGCGACGTGCTCTATGTCGGCAAGGCGAAGAACATCCGCAAACGCATCATCGCCTATGCTCGCCCGACCGGCTACGACCCTCGGATCGAACGCATGATTGCCGCGACCGCCGCGCTCGAATTCGTCTCGACCGCGACGGAGACCGAGGCGCTGCTGCTGGAAGCCAATCTGATCAAGCGCCTGCGCCCGCGCTTCAACGTGCTGCTGCGGGACGACAAGTCGTTTCCTTATATCCTGATCACCGCCGACCACTGGGCGCCGCAAATCCTCAAGCATCGCGGCGCGCGCACCCGCGACGGCAATTACTTCGGCCCGTTCGCCTCGGTCTGGGCGGTCAACCGCACCATCACGGCGCTCCAGCGGGCCTTTCTGCTGCGCTCATGCTCGGATGCGTTCTTCGAGAGCCGCACGCGGCCGTGCCTGCTTTACCAGATCAAGCGCTGCTCCGGCCCCTGCACGCGCGAAATCGATTTCGCCGAATACGGCAAACTCGTGCGCGAAGCCAACGCGTTTCTGTCGGGCAAGAGCCAGGCCGTGAAGGATGAACTGGCCGCGGAGATGGAGAAAGCCTCCGCCGCGCTCGAATTCGAGCGGGCCGCCATCTACCGTGACCGCCTCGCTGCGCTCTCGGCGGTGCAATCCCATCAGGGCATCAATCCGCGTGGCGTCGAGGAGGCCGACGTATTCGCGGTGCATCAGGCGGGCGGCTTCAGCTGTGTGGAGGTGTTCTTTTTCCGCACCGGGCAGAATTGGGGCAATCGCGCCTATTTCCCCAAAGCCGACCGCGCGCTCTCGGCCGGCGAGGTCCTGAGTGCATTCCTCGCTCAATTTTACGATGACAAGCCGTGTCCGCGCTGCATCCTCGTCTCGCACGAAATCGATGAACGTGCGCTGCTGGCCGAGGCGTTGAGCACCAAGAGCGGCCATAAGGTCGAAGTGAACGTGCCGCAGCGCGGCGAGAGGAAGGAGCTTGTCGATCACGCGCTCGCCAACGCGCGCGAGGCGCTGGCGCGCAAGCTCGCCGAGAGCTCGTCCCAGCGCAAGCTCTTGGAGTTGCTGGCCGAGGTTTTCGCTCTGCCGCAGCCGCCGCGGCGCATCGAGGTGTATGACAACAGCCACATCCAGGGCAGCAACGCGGTCGGTGCCATGATCGTTGCCGGCCCGGAGGGATTCCAGAAGAATCAGTACCGCAAGTTCAACATTCGCGCCGCCGATCTCGTGCCCGGGGACGATTTCGGCATGATGCGGGAGGTGCTGAACCGCCGCTTCAAGCGGCTGATGAACGAGGCCCCGCGGCCCATGCCCGGCGCTTTGAGCCCGGGAGCGCAGGCCGGCGAGCCGATCGATATCGCCGGCGGGCCGGATGGGGACGCCGAATCACCCTGGCCCGATCTTGTCATTATCGACGGCGGCCGCGGGCAGTTGAGCGCGGCGCAGGAGACGCTCACGGCACTCGGCATCATCGATGTGCCGCTCGTGGCCGTCGCCAAGGGCGCGGATCGCGACGCCGGCATGGAGACCTTCTTCCTGCCCGGGCGTGACCCATTCAAGCTCAAGCCGCGCGATCCGGTGCTCTATTTCGTCGAGCGGCTGCGCGATGAGGCGCATCGCTTCGCGGTGGGCTCGCATCGCATCCGCCGCCGGCGCGATATCCGCGAAGCGGGGCTGCAGGAGATCCCGGGCATCGGGCCGACCCGCAAGCGTGCGCTGCTTCACCATTTCGGGACGCTCAAGGCGATCGAGCGTGCGGCACCCGCCGATCTCGCCAGGGTGCCCGGCATCAGCGCGGAGACCGCCCGCAAGATCTACGACTTCTTCCATGAGCGCGCGGAATAGCGCTGCCGGTATCGCTACCGGCAGAACAGGCCTGCAGATCCCGAATTCCCGTCCTATCCTATCTTGGAAACGGCAACTGATTGTCACGCTTATGCGCTATGCCGGACGCGGCCGTCGAAAACGGCGGGGGTGCTGACATACCAGTTTGACGCGGGCGCGGGAAAGGTATTCCTTCGATCCATGAATACGGTCACCTCGCGCCAGGTTTCACCGCGGCAGCTCGCGGTGCCGAACCTCTTGACCTATGCCCGCATCGCCGCGGTGCCGGCGGTCGTAGCCTGTCTGTACTGGCAGGACATTCTCCAAGGTGGCCTGTGGCTGCGCTGGGTCGCGGTGGTTATCTTCATCAGCGCGGGAGTGACCGACGTCCTCGACGGCTATTACGCGCGCAAACGGGGCGAGCAATCCGCTTTTGGCCGCATGCTCGATCCGATTGCGGACAAGCTCTTGGTGGCCTCGTGCCTTCTGATGTTGGCCGCCGACGGCACTATCCGCGGCTGGTCATTATGGGCGGCGATCGTCATTCTCTGCCGCGAGATTCTGGTATCGGGCCTGCGCGAATATCTCGCCGGGTTGCGCGTTAGCGTGCCGGTTACGCAATTCGCCAAGTGGAAGACGACGCTACAGCTGGTTGCCGTCGGGTTCCTCATTGCCGGCGAGGCGGGCGATGCGGTCGTGCCGGTGGTGACGCCGATCGGGCTTGCCCTGCTGTGGCTGTCGGCATTGCTCACGCTATACACTGGCTGGGACTATTTCCGCGCCGGCGTGCGTCACCTGACCGAGGATTGAGCGTGAAGCTTCGCTATTTCGCCTGGGTGCGCGAGCGCATCGGTAAGCCCGAGGAGGAGATCGATCCGCCGGCGGGCATTGCGACGGTCGCCGATCTCATGACGTGGCTCAGCCAGCGCGGCGAGGAATACGCCCACGCATTCGAGAATCCGAAGGTGATCCGCGCTGCGATCGATCGCGCCCACGTCAGGGCGGACGCAGCCATTTCGGACGCGCGCGAGATCGCCTTCTTCCCGCCGATGACGGGGGGCTAGGGCGGGGACGAGGCGGAGACGCAGATGGGCACCGTCCGACTGCAGCGCGAGCCGTTCGACGCCGCCAGCGAGGCAGCCGAGCTCCGCCGCGGCCGCGGCGATATCGGCGCCATCGTTACCTTCGCCGGCATTTGCCGACAGGACGAAGCGGGTACTCCACTCGTTGCCATGACGCTTGAGCATTATCCGGGAATGGCGGAAGCCGAGATCGCCCGTCACGTCGAGGCGGCCGAGCGTCGCTGGCCGCTGCTCGGCGTCACCGTCGTACACCGGCATGGCCGGATCTTGCCGGGAGAAGACATCGTCCTCGTGGTCACCGCCGCCGCCCACCGCCAGGACGCTTTCGCCGCCGCCGAGTTCCTGATGGATTACCTCAAGACCCGTGCGCCGTTCTGGAAGCAGATCGAATTTGCGCCCGGCAAGCCGGGCGAGCAGACGGGCGGAAAGATTTGGGTCGACGCGAAGCAGTCCGACGATACGCTGGCCAATCGCTGGATGCCCGGCCGTCGCGCAGCGGAGTGATCTAGGCCGCCTTCTTCTTACCCTTGGGCTGCACCTCGGCGGTGTAATCGGCCATCAGCTGCTCGGTGATCGCGGTCGGGGTAAATTTCCACTGCGCGATTTCGGACACTGCCGTGACCTCGGCGGCGCTGCCGGTGATGAAGCACTCCGAAAACTGAGTGAGTTCATCGGGCATGATGCGCCGCTCGATGACCTCGAGGCCGCGTCTCTTCGCCAGCTCGATGACGGTGCGGCGGGTGATACCGTCGAGAAAGCAATCGGCGATCGGCGTGTGGATCTTGCCGTCCCGGATGAAGAAGATGTTGGCGCCCGTGCATTCCGCGACGCGGCCTTGCCAATCCAGCATCATGGCGTCGGCATAGCCTTTACGCTCGGCGATGTGCTTGGAAATGGTGCAGATCATGTAGAGGCCCGAGGCCTTGGCGAGTGCCGGCGCAGTTTTCGGGTCCGGCCGCCGATAGTCGGCGAGATCGAGCTTGATGCCCTTCAATCGCTGCACCGGGTCGAAATAGCTCGGCCACTGCCAGGTGGCGATGGCGAGATGGATTTTGTTGTGCTGTGCCGAGACGCCCATCATCTCCGATCCGCGCCAGGCCACCGGCCGCACATAGGCGTCGGTCTGGGCGTTCTTCTCCAGCACCAAGCGCTTGGCCGCGTCGATCTCGGCGATCGAATAGGGAATGTCGAAGTCGAGCAACTCGGCTGAGCGCTTCAGCCGTTCCGAATGCTCGGTGCACTTGAAGATTTCACCGCCATAGGCGCGCTCGCCCTCGAATACCGAGCTGGCGTAATGCAATCCGTGGGAGAGCACATGCAGCGTCGCCTCGCCCCAGGGGACGAGCTTGCCGTCGTACCAGATCACCCCCTCGAGGCGGTCATAGGGTTGTTCTGCCATGGCGATTTCTCCTCGGGACGTCGTCCGGCGCCTGTGGACGCGCCTTCGTCTTCTGCTTTTGCGTCGCGGGCTGACACCCGGTATGGTTCGGCCGCCCATGAGAGCGCGCTTGCGCCGCGGGCGCAATCCGTTCCGGGCGAAGCTGCGGGTACGATCCTTTCGTGGCGACCCGTTCTCGGATAACAATCTGACCGAAATATGTCAATATGGCTGACCTAACTGCCCCGGTGACGAATGATCGGTCATTGTCCGGCGTCGACCGAGCGGCTCGCGGCCGTGAACCCATTTGGGATGTCATCGAGCTTCTGTTTTTCGCTTATCGGGATTTCATCGGCGACCCCGACGACGTGCTGGCGAAATTGGGCTTCGGGCGCGCGCACCATCGAGTGCTGCATTTTGTCAACCGCAATCCCGGCATGAAGGTTGCGGAGCTGCTCGATATCCTCAAGATCACCAAGCAGTCGCTTGGCCGCGTGCTCAAGCAGCTCATCGATCAGGGTTATGTGGTGCAGAAGGAGGGCGCCAACGATCGGCGTCAGCGTTTGCTGTACGTCACCGCCAAGGGCGAGAGCTTGGCGATGAAGCTCGCCGGGCTGCAAACCGCCCGCATCGTGGCCGCGCTCTCCGAGCTCGGGCCGAACGCGCACGAGGCCGCCTGCCGATTTCTCACCGCCATGATCAATGCCGACCACCGCGACGCCGTGCAGCGCTTCATCGCGCGCGCCGACCGGGCGCGGCGGGCGCGCGGCTGAGCCGAGGCCGTAATGCGAGCCACGACGGCCTCCGCCGCTCTTGCCGACGACGCGCCCCATTTATTGGTGGTCGACGACGACCGCCGCATCCGCGATTTGCTTTCCCGCTTCCTGTTCGCCGAAGGTTACCGGGTCACCACGGCAGAAACGGCGGCTGACGCGCGCGCCAAGCTCGCGGGGCTGCGTTTCGACCTCTTGATCCTCGATGTCATGATGCCGGGGGAGACCGGCTTCGATCTCGCGCGCGACCTGCGCGCCTCCTCGAGCGTGCCGATCATCATGCTGACCGCCCGCGACGAAGCCCAGAGCCGCATCGAGGGCCTGACCATCGGCGCCGACGACTATGTGGGCAAGCCGTTCGAGCCGAAAGAGCTTTCGCTCCGCATCGCCAGCATTTTGCGGCGCGCCCGCCCGGTCGCGGCTCCGGCCGTGGAATCGGTGCGCTTCGGCGAGTTCCGCTTCCATCTCGCACGCGGCGAGCTCAGGCGCGGCGATGAGATCGTGCGGCTCACCGATCGCGAACGCGACATGCTGCGCCTGCTCGCCGCCACTCCCGGTGAGACGGTGCCGCGGCAAACGCTCGCCGGCAACGACGGCGCAACCGGCGAGCGCGCCGTCGACGTGCAGGTGAACCGCCTGCGTCGCAAGATCGAGCACGATCCGGCCAATCCGCTTCTGGTGCAAACCGTGCGCGGCATCGGATATCGCCTGGTAACCACACCATGACCACGCTCGACGTCGGGATTGCCGCGCTGCGCTCGAGCCTGAGCGCGCTGCGCTTGGCCGCGAGCCGCGGCTACGAGTTCTATGACCGAACCAGCGCCACGCTAAAAGCAGTCATGCCGAAAGGGCTCTATGCCCGCGCGCTGTTGATCATCATCGCACCTATGGTGGTGCTGCAATCGGTCGTCGCCTTCATGTTCATGGAGCGGCACTACAATCTGGTCACCCAGCGGCTTTCCGCCGGAGTGGTGCAAGACATCGCCACCCTGATCGAGATCGACAAGGCCTTCCCCCAGGAGCAGGCGCTGGTGCGCCGCATCGCGCAAGACAAACTCGGGCTGGTCGTCGACTTTCTACCGGTCACCGAGTTGCCGCCGCCGGGGCCAAAACCATTCTTCTCGCTGGTCGACCAGGCGCTGTCGGAGGAGGTCAGAAAGCAGATCGGCCGGCCGTACTGGATCGATACGGTCGGGCGCTCGGCACTGCTCGAGATTCGCATCAAGCTCGACAACGCGGTGATGCGCGTCTTCGCGCCGCGTCGTGCCGCTTACGTCTCCAACTCGCACATCTTTCTGGCTTGGATGGTGGGCACCTCGCTGGTGCTGATCACGGTGGCGGTCCTGTTCTTGCGCAACCAGATCAGGCCGATTCTGCGTCTCGCGGATGCCGCCGAAAGTTTCGGCAAGGGGCGCGAAGTCCCCGACTTCCGGCCGCGTGGCGCGCGTGAGGTTCGGCGCGCGGCGGTCGCCTTCATCGAGATGAAGCGCCGCATCGAGCGCGCGCTCGAGCAGCGCACCGCCATGCTGGCGGGAGTTTCGCACGACCTGCGCACCATTCTGACCCGTTTCAAGCTCGAACTTGCCCTGTTGGGGGACAGTCCCGAGATCGAGGCCATGAAGAAGGACGTCGACGAGATGGGCCGCATGCTGGAGGCTTACATCGCGTTTGCGCGCGGCGATTCGAGCGAGCAATCGTCGCCGACCGACATGGGCGCCTTCCTGGAAGAGCTCAAGGCCGACGCCGAGCGCAATGGTCACAAGTCGAGCGTGCATTTCCACGGCCACCCGATCGTCACGGTGAGGCCGGCGGCATTCAAGCGCTGCCTCGCCAATCTGGTCTCCAACGCCGCGCGACATGCCCCGTCGATCTCGATCACCGGCCATCGCGACCACCGTTGGCTCACCGTCACCGTGGACGATGACGGGCCCGGCATCGCCGCGCATCTGCGGGAAGAGGTGTTCAAGCCGTTCTTGCGGCTCGACGATGCGCGCAATCAGGACGAAGGCGGCACAGGGCTCGGGCTCGCCATCGCGCGCGACATCGCCCGCTCGCACGGCGGCGACATCACATTATCGGACAGCCCGCTCGGAGGATTGCGCGCGACGGTCCGCGTGCCGGTCTAGCCAGGAATCGGTCACACGGAACGCGATGCCTTCTGATTACTGAGTACTGACTACTGAAGTGCACGAGCGCGTTCACGCAAGACGAATTTCTGGATCTTGCCGGTTGCCGTGGTCGGCAGCGGACCAAATACGACCGACTTGGGCGCTTTGAAATGCGCGAGTTGGTCACGGCAAAAGGCGATGATTTCCTCTGCGCTCGCCTTGGCACCCAGCTTAAGCTGCACAAAGGCGCAGGGAGTTTCGCCCCATTTTTGATCGGGCCGCGCTACGACGGCCGCAAGCTGCACTGCCGGATGCTTGTAGAGCGCGATTTCGACCTCGACGCTCGAAATATTCTCACCGCCTGAGATAATGATGTCCTTGGCACGGTCCTTGATTTCGACATAGCCGTCGGGGTGCTCGACTGCGAGGTCGCCCGTGTGCATCCAGCCGCCGCGGAATGTATCGTTGGTCGCCTTGGGTTCCTTGAGATAGCCCAGCATCACGGTATTGCCGCGCACCATGATCTCGCCGATGGTCTTGCCGTCGCGCGGCACCGGTTGGAGGGTCTTTGGATCGGCCACCATGTGGCCTTCCACCACCGGATAGCGAACGCCCTGGCGCGCAGTCAGCGCGGCTCGTTCTTCCAGCGGCAGTTTTTCCGATCCATCTTGCGGCACGCATAGAGTCGACGGACCTTGCAATTCGGTCATGCCGTAGATGTGAGTAACGCGGAAGCCGAGCTCCTCCATGCCCTTGATCACCTTGGCCGGGGGCGGCGAGCCGCCGGTCTGGATATCGACAAGGTGATCGAACCTGCGCCGCTGCTCGGCCGGCGCGGAAGTGAGCAAGTTAAGGACGGTTGGCGCGCCGCACATATGTGTCACGCCGTGTTCCGCGATCATCGAAAAGATGAGTGCCGGATCAACTTTGCGCAGGCAGACGTGGGTGCCGGCCATTGCGACTACCGACCACGGGAAGCACCAGCCGTTGCAGTGGAACATCGGCAAGGTCCAAAGGTAGACCGGCTTCGGGGGCAATGGCCAAGCCATGATATTTCCCACGGATTCCAGGAACGTGCCGCGATGGTGATAAACTACGCCCTTCGGATTGCCGGTGGTGCCGGAGGTGTAGTTGAGCGCGATCGCGCTGCTTTCGTCGGCTGGGCACATCCACGCGAAGCTCGGATCGCCCTTCGCGATGAATTCCTCGTACTCGATCTTGCCGAGCCGCTCTCCCGGCCCCGAGTAGAGCGCGTCGTCCACATCGATGACGATGGGACGCCTTTTGAGTTTCGCCAAAGCGGGAGCGACCTGTGCTGCGAATTCCCGGTCGGTGACCAGCGCCCTGGCCTCACCATGTTCCAAGATATACGCGATGGTTGCAGGTTCCAGGCGGGTGTTGATGGTGTTCAGCACGGCGCCCAGCATCGGTACCCCGTAGTGCGCCTCGACCATGGCGGGTACGTTGGGAAGCATGACCGAAACAGTGTCGCCGGAACGAATACCGGCACCCGCAAGCGCCGAGGCCAGTTGCCGCGCGCGCTCGTAGAGCTGCCGATAATTGTAACGACGCGCGTCGTGGATCACGGCGATGCGTTCGGGATGGATGTCGGCCGATCGCGGCAGGAACGACACCGGCGTCAGGGGTGCGAAATTTGCGGCGTTCGGTCGCAGGCCGCTGAAGATGTTACGCCCGGCGCCGGTCTGGCGCCGGCTCCCGATCGGCGACGGCTTGCGCGGCCGGCGGAGCTCACCGATCCTTCCCTTGCGAAGCAGCCGTCTGGTTGGCTTTGGCTTGGCTGGTTGGACCACGTTCCTCCTCCGTCGGAGCGGTTTGGCTGCAGGGTCTAAGCGAGGCTTCGAGATGTATCATGAGAACTTGCATGGTGCGGTGCGGTAGATTTTCCGCGCCTGCAGGTCGGACCGCCGTTCGAACCGATCTGTCGGCCGCTCGACGGTGCCTCGTGGCGCAACCGTTCGAACATGTTAGGCTTGCCCACCAACAAGCAATGCGAAAATCGCTCAACACTTCAGGCGGAGGACTCCCATGAAAGCTCTGACTGCCGCATGTGCGACGCTGCTTGCCATCCCGGCGCTGTTTGCAAGCGAGGGCGCGGTCGCCCAGGACCGCACCGTCAAGATTACCGGTTTCGGCGCCAAGTCGGGTGTCGTCCGTGTGTTCGGCATCAACAGCGAAGCGGCGATGAAGGCCGCCGCGGAGGAGATCAACAAGGCCGGTGGCGTCACGCTGGGCGATGGAAGCAAGGCCAAGTTGACCGTCGAATTCCTCGACGACCGTTGCAACGCCGAAGAAGGCATCTCGGTCGTGCGCCGCATCGCCTCGACCGACGCTTTCGTCGCGGTCGGGCCGACCTGCTCCAATGTGGCCGAATCGCTTTTCGGGATCCTGCAGAAGAAAGTGGGCGATGCCTCCGATAGCGGCCTGCAATTTCCCATCATTGCCGACGTGGCCGCCAAGGGCGGA
>Ga0114129_10014258_pt1 | contig 11326 bp, 9 predicted proteins | sample RhiMetdeltSRZDD1_FD_80071 | JGI IMG/M metagenome (GOLD analysis project Ga0114129, IMG submission 80071) | Populus rhizosphere microbial communities from Tennessee, USA - Rhizosphere MetaG P. deltoides SRZDD1 (version 2) (version 2) | ecosystem: Host-associated > Plants > Roots > Rhizosphere >... | reverse complement strand
TCGGGGGTGAGTCCGCTGGTTTCGACCTATGCCCAAGGAAATGACCCCGTGGCCATCGCAGGGGCGGTCAATCAAATCAATGTTTCAGTCTTCGCCCGTCCGGAAATCCGTAGCGCCGAAGATCTTCGCGGCAAACGCATCGGCATCACCCGCTTTGGCGGACTGACGGATTTCTCGGCTCAATACGCGCTTAAGAAATGGGGTTTACAGCCGGCGAAGGACGTTGCGGTTATTCAAATAGGCGACGCCAGCGCCTTAATGGGCGCCATGGCTGGTAACGCGATCCAAGCCGCTACGTTGCAGCCGCCGTCGACGATCTTGGCCGCACAACTGCGCTATCGCGAGCTTTTAGATCTGTCCAAATCGGGCCTGGAGTATCAAAACACGGTGGTTTTGACCACCAGGTCGTTGTTGAAAAGATCGCCGGATATGTTTCGTAAATTTCTACGCGCTTATTCTGCCGCGTTGGCCGTCTTTCACAAACAAAAAGATACCGCGATCGGAGTGATCGCACGCTATCTGAAAGGTATGGATCCGCTGGTTCTTGAAAAAAGCTACGAAGCTTACCGGGCTTGGGTACCGGAGATTCCCTACTTGAACCGCCCCGGAATGGAAGCCGCGATCGCCCTCACTCCCGCCGGGGGCAAAGAAAAAGAGATCAGATACAGTGATATCGTTGACGAGAGCATGGTTCGCGAGTTGGAACAACAGGGATTTTACCGCGCTCTCTATAAAAAGTAATCGGGAGAACCTCTATGCTGCTCATCACGGATCCGGAAGTGAAAAAAGTTCTCAAAATGGACGATTGCATCGAAGCGATGGAGCGCGCGTTTGCCGAAGAGGCGCACGGCATCGCCGTGAACAAGCCGCGCACGCGCTATAAAGTTCCGCCAGATCTCGACAAGCCCGGCTATATGGCCAATATTATTCCCGGCGCGGTGCCGAGCTCGGGGGTCGCGGCGCTGCGTTACGATTCGACCATCGTGCAGGAGCGCGTGTTTGCCGGAACCAAACGGATGGATTTCCCGTCTCCGACAAAACGGAGTTGGGGATTCGTGTTACTCTTCAGTCTGGAAACGGCAGAGCTGTTGGCGTTGATTCACGACTTCAGCATGTCTGCTATACGCGTCGGCGCCACCACCGGCGTGGCTAATCGGGCGCTGGCCAAAAAAAATTCGAAGATCGTCGGTTTATTCGGTTCCGGAAACGAGGCGCGCACCAACCTCGAAGCGATTTGCGCCGTGCAGCCGATCGACAAGGTCTTGGTCTACAGCCCGACCAAAGAGCACCGCGACCGCTTCGCCGAAGAGATGACCGAACGCTTGAACGTGGAAGTACAGCCGGTCACCTCCGCCCGCGCGGTCGTCAAGGGCGCGGATATCGTCATGTGCGCTACCAACTCCAGCCAAGCGGTATTCGAGGGAAGCTGGCTGGAGCCGGGCCAACTGGTGGTCACCATCGCCAATTCCGACGGCGTGCATCGGCGCACTGAGGCGGACGCGACAACGATGACCCGCAGCGATCTCATCGTGCTCAACAACATCGAGACGGCGGTTAACAATCAACAACGCGAGCTTCTCGATTTGATCGACCAAGAGAAAGTCTCTTGGGACAAGGTGTGCGAGCTCGGCCAGGTGCTCGTCGGTGCTCATGCAGGACGAAACAGCGATCAGGAAATCATTTACTACAAGAGCAACACCGGGGTTGGCATCCAGTTCGCCGCCGCCGGTGCGCTGATCTACGAAGCCTGCAAGAAACAGGGCTTAGGACGAGAGCTGCCTGGGGAATGGTTCGGCGCGGATCTCAGCGCATGGATGGATAAAGGTTTCATGCCGTCGCCGTAGAGCCCGCGAACTTAGGTGAGAGGAATTACTCGGATGCTAATCTTGCGGCCGAACGAAGTCGAGGGGCTGCTCTCGATGGCGGAGGCGGTCGGCGCGGTAGAAAAAGCCTTCGCCGATTGGGGCGCCCATCCGGAGATCAATCTGACTCGACGCCGGCTCCATTTCGGCGGCGCGCGGCTGAATACCATGCCGGCAGCATTGCCGTCTCGGGACAAGATCGGTCTGCGTATTCAGAGTGAAATCCTTGCCGTCAGCGGCGGCGTACAAACTTATCCTTCCCGCAGTCCGCTGGTGGATGTTCTTTTCGACAGCCGAAACGCTGCACCGGTGGCGCTGATCCTGTCGTCGACGCAGCGCGGCCTAACGAAAGAAGGCGTGTCACTGCGGACTTCCGATCTCATGACCGCGGCGATCAGCGCCGTCGGCACCAAATGGATGAGCCGGAGCGACTCCAGCGAACTGCTGCTCCTGGGCTCCGGCAAGCAGGCGCGCAATCATTTGCTGGCCATGAAGGCGGTTCGCGCGTTGAAACATGTCTCTGTTTTTAGCCCGACAAAGGAACACCGCGAGCAGTTTGCCGCAGAAATGAGTCATGGGCTCAAGCTGGATGTTGTCGACACCGATGATGTGCATAGCGCGATGCAGCGCGCCGACATTATCCTTGCCGTGACCAATACCAATGTACCGGTGTTTTCCGGTGTCCGGCTGCAAGACGGATCTCACGTAACCTCCATCGTCGGCAGTAACGTGGGCATGGTTCAGGCAGGCGTGATTGCTCATAAGCGCCGCGAGTTGGATGACACGACGCTGGCGCGCGCCGCGGTGATCGGCATCGCGTCGCGCGAACTTGCAGTGCAGGACCAGCAAGGCGATATCTACGATCAAGTGGAGGCCGGAAAGCTTTTTTGGAACGAGATTGCAGAGTTGAGGGAGATCGTCGGCGGACAGAAGGTGAGACGGCATAGTGCGACCGACATCACGGTCTTCAAAAACAATGGCGGGCAGGGAATCGCCGAGTTGGCAATCGCCGATCTCATTCTGACACGGGCACGAGAGAACAAACTCGGCATCGACGTGACGTGGGGTGAAGGCTATTAGCGAGGAGGCGTTATGGTGAACGTGATGGTACAAGGCTTGGCCGGATTTCTCTTTTTAGGTCTTTGGTTGACGTCTGGCGCGTCCGGGCAATTGACAAAGCTCAACGCAGCCTATTCGGCGGAAAGCTCGTGGTCGCTCGCGACTTGGGTTGCTTTTGACGCCGGCTACTTCAAGAAATATGGCCTCGATGTCAACTTGGTCTTGATCCGCAGCGCAGCGACGATTACGTCGGCACTGATCGCCGGCGAAACACCGATGATTCAGCTCGGCGGAAACGGCACGATCCAAGCGGCCTTGCAGGGAGCGGACACCGTGAATGTGCTCACGCTCGTATCGATCATTCCTCAAAGCCTGGTAGTGACTCCGGACATCAAGACGGCCGACGATCTAAAGGGGAAGCGATTCGGCGTGAGCCGTTTCGGCGCTTTGAGCGATCTAGTCATTCGCCGATATCTTAGAAAATTCGGCCTCGATCCGGGCAAAGATGTCACGATTGTGCAGGTCGGCGGGATTCCCGAACTGCTGGCGGCGATGAAGGCCGGGGCAATCTCTGGAGGCTCCCTGTCTCCGCCCGTGCTCACAGCGGCGAAAAAGGCCGGCTTTAAAGAGTTTGGCGATTTCGCGAGCCTCGACTACAAATATCCTGCCGTCGCCATCGCCACGACCAAGAGTTTTATCCAGCGCCAGCGAGCCGCGGCGCTCAACTTCGTGCGCGCCGAGATCGAAGGCATCCACGCCATCCGCACGCAGAAGAACTTTGCTGTTAACGTATTGAAAAAATACATGCGGATCAGCGACCCGGAAATTCTCGAAGAAGGTTACCGCTACGCGCTGCGTTTCATTCAACCGAAGCCGTTGCCGACGTTGGACGAGATCAGGGCGGTTCTAGACGAACTGAAACGACTAGACGCAAAGCCGGAGAACTTTGTCGATCTCAGCTTGATGCAGGAGCTGGAGAAGGAAAAGTTTTTCGACAAGCTCAAGTAACGCGCGCAAAGTCATGTAGGATGTAACCATCCAAGGCAGCCAAATCGCTTGTCTTGCCTACGCGATGCCGTACAGCCGTGCGGGATTTTTGTCGAGGATACTTTCTTTCGCCGGCTCGCTGATATCTGCGCGCTCCTGCAGCATGCGCGCGGCGCAGCGCTCGCGGTCACCGTGCGGCATGTCGCTGCCGAAAATGACTTGGCCTTCGCCGACTAGATTTAGCACGTTGGGCAAGATTTCGTCTTCGACCTCGGTGCTGAAAAAGATATTGCCGCGTTTGATGTACTCCAACACCGGTAGTTTCTGGATCGGCGCGGTCTGCGGCAAAAATTTTCTCAACGTCGACCCTTGGTTCTTGTAGCGGTGGTGTATGCGTTCAAGAATGAACGGCACCCACTGGCAACCGGCTTCGAGAAACACGATGCGCAAATCGGGAAAACGATCCAACACGCCGCCGCTGACCAGCGCGGTAAAAGCCATTAACAACGGCACGTGAAAGGCGATGACGCCGGACGGATAGATGTGCGAGTAAAGATTATTGACCGACGGACAGGACCAGCCGACGTGGACGCCGAGGGCGAGATTTTCTGCGCACATCGCCTCATAAAAAGGCAAGAGCCGCGGATGATCGAGCATGTCGTCGCCGGCGGTTCCGAGCACCATCACCGACACCGCGCCGAGGGTTTTCGCTTCATGCACTTGGCGCACCGCCGCGTGGATATCATCGAGATTAACCACTGCCGCCCACTTCAAGCGCTGGTGACCGGAAAGTCGGTCGCCCATCCAGCGGTTAAATGACGAGGTAATTGCCGTGCCGAGTCCGACGTTCTTGGTCAAAGGGTAAGCAAGGAACAGCGTCGTATAGATCACTTGAACCGCGATGTCTTCATCGTCCATCGCTTTGATGCGCGCGGCGACGTCGGAAAGTTCCATGCTGCCGATGCTGTCGGTTTTGCCTTGCGTGTGCGCCGCGACTTGGCCGTTAAAATTTGTCGGCGTGCCGAGATTATGACAACCCGGTCCGACGCGGCGCGGGTAGAGCTGTTCGTCTATAACCCAGTAAACCAGACCGTCCACGGCCGTCACGCGCGGACGCAGAGAACCAAAGGCCGGATCGAGATATTTATCGCTAAAAGTGTCGAGATTCTCCTCGACATGACCGTCGCCATCGATGACCCGCATCGCAAACACCTCCTCTATGGTTGGCTTATGTGTATTCCTGGATGTCTAGGTTCTCAAGTGTCGGGCGCGATGAGCGAACAGAACCGCATCCGACGATCTCGACGTGAGCTACGGGAGACTAGAGTCCGTATAGCGCCTTGGCGTTATGGGAGAGAATTTTTTCTTTAACGCCCGAGTCGATACCTTCCATGCGCTGGAATTCGTTCAATGCGGTCACGGCGCTGGACGGGTCGGTGTGGCCGTAGTCGGTTCCGATCACCAGGCGATCTTCGCCGGCGCAACTCACGATATAGGGCACATCGTCGTTGACTTGGCAGGTAACGAAAATATTGTAAGCCTCGAAGACGTTCTCCGGGAAAGATCGATTAGCGACTCTGTAACGAATTTTTGCCTCGCGATAGATCCATGGCACCCACTGGGCCGAGGCTTCGATAAAACCCCAGCGGAGTTTAGGGAACGTGTCGTGCAGTTCGCTCATGATGACGTCGAAGCAAGCGGTTACGGTGGGCACGCGGAATTGCGCGAAGCGGCCAGCCGGCGCTAGACGGTAGAGATCGGCGTTCTCCGGATTGCCGTTGGCGATGTGCACGGCGATTGCCATGTCGAGGTCGCTGGCGACCTGGTAGAGCGGATAAAAATACGGATCCGATAGATGACGATCGCCTTCCAGCGGCCGCATGCAGACCGCCGCGCCGCCGTTCTCTTTGGCGAACTTCACTTGCTCGATCGCCTCGCCAATATTCATCGCCGGCACGACGCAGGAATAAAACAATCGACCCTGGCTTTTTTTCGAAATATCCGCCAGCCAACGGTTCCAACTGCGGCACAGCGCGACCTCGGCGTCGGGCCGGGTGGTGATCCGCTCGATCCAGAAAGTGTTGTGCAACACCTGCACGTCAATGCCGAGCTCATCCATGTGCCGCGAACGCAGATCGACGTCGTCGAGCTCGCGCGCGGCCTGCGGCGTTTCGAAGTTTCGCCCCGCGCGTTGGGCGAACGCGCGCAGCTCCTGTTCGGATAAAGTTGGGAATCGAAAGCCGGCGATCTTGTCGTCGATGACCCAATATTGCCGGGTCGGATCTTCGGGCGCGGAATAGAGCTTGGGGCGAAATTTACGCTCCGAGGCGTCGAGATAATCCCAAGTGCGCTCGGTCTCAATGACGTGGGCGTCGGCATCGATGATTGGAATTGAATGGTTCATGGCGATTCTCCCTTCGTCCGCAGGCCTCAGGCGCTAATCGAAGGTATTGCGGTGACAAGGCGCTGTCAAGATAGAACCCCGCGGCGGGTCCAGGTGCTGCGACAATTTTCGCTTGACTCTAATTTCGCGCCATTGGCATATAACCAACCAGCCGCAGCTATCTCTCGTGAGCGTGCGTTGCTGCGCTGAATTCTCGTCTCGTGGAGGGCCATGGTATGAAAAGCGCTTACGGTCTAAAGATTCCTGAACCCGATCCCAGGCTCACGCGGATCGGCCCGGGCACGCCGTGCGGCGAGCTGATGCGCCGCTACTGGCAGCCGGTGTGCTTATCAGCAGACCTCACAGACTTGCCGAAAGCGGTGCGCATTCTCGGCGAAGACTTGATCGCCTTTCGCGACGGCGAGGGCAGGGCGGGGTTATTATTCTTTCGCTGCAGCCATCGCGGTGCTTCGCTAGAATATGGCCGCGTCGAAGCGCGCGGCATTCGTTGCTGTTATCACGGCTGGCTTTACGATGTCGAGGGGAACGTCTTGGAAATGCCGCTGGAGCCCGCCCGTAATCCGTATCTAAAACAGATCCACCATCCTTGTTACCCGGTGCGCGAATTCGCCGGCTTGGTGTTCGCTTACCTGGGGCCGCTCGACAAGCTGCCGGAATTTCCGGTTTATGATATCTGGCAGACGGCCGGCGGCACACTCAAGGCGCGCATGGGGCCGCGGATCGGCGGACCGGTGAACTGCAATTGGCTGCAAGCCGAGGAAAATCTGATGGACGCGCTGCACACCTTCTGGCTGCATACGCGGCACAGCGGCGCGCAGTTCCCTTCGCAAGTCTACGGCATCGATCCCGACGCTCTGCAATACGAAGAGACCGAGATGGGCATGCGCTTCGTGCTCACACGGAAATTGGAAACCGGCAAGTGGTGGGAGCTCATCTGGGAGATGATCATGCCGCTCAACGTTCACTTGGTCTATACCGATGAGCCCAACACCGAACGGGTGCGTGCGGTGAGCTACTGCGTGCCGGTGGACGATACCCATCAACTCGGCGCGAGCCTTCGCTGGTTGCCCGACGGTGAACCCGAAGCGCTCTCCGGCCGTGAGCAGCTTGCGCCCGGCGGGCGCAAGAATGCGAGCTACGAATACATCCAGCGGCATCCGGACGATAAGGAAGCGGTGGAAGGGCAGGGCCCGATCGCGCTACACGGCTTGGAGCATCTGGTCACGTCCGATCAAGGCGTGATGTTGTTCCGAAACATTTTGAGAAAAGCCACCCAGGCAGTCGCGCAGGGTGACGACCCGAAGGGAATTCTTCGCGACTCCGTTAGAGCGTCATTCGTTGCCACAAGCGCCGGAAGTGTCGTTAGGGATTAACCACCTCCCCCGCATAAGGTCGCTCTCGGCGGGTTAGCGCCGGCTTGCCCCCTTGCGCGAAACCGGTTTGTCGATCGCTTCGCCCCAACGGGTAAGAAACGTCAACACGAACTCACTCTGCTGAGCCGGTTCAACCGCGAGCGGCGCCAGCGCCATGGCGACGGTGAGGGCGATGTGATAGCCGATCGAGCGCGATGCCAGCGCGCGGCGATAGGCGGGGTGGACGCGGTTGACCCAAACGGTCGATTCAACGAGCCGGCCAAGATCCATACCATCGGCGCGGTCTTCGAATTGGATATCCAGCCCGTAATGGGCCGGACGGCGGGCAGCGGGTTTGCCCGGCAACCGAAGTTCTTGCTTGTCGGCGGTATAGGCTGACGCAGCTTCATGTGCGGCCGGGTTTTCACGTTCTCGATCTGCTTCGCTTGGATTGCTTTCTTCCGTTCGCGGTTCGCCGCCTTCCGCCAATGCGCTCACCGACGCGGCGACGAAACTCCGCGCCTCGCCGTTATTTCCCCGCGCACCGAGCGGCAGTCGCCTTTGTCCACCGGCACGTTGTTCGACGATACTCGCGAGCAATGGAAAGTCGATTGCCAAATCTTCTAACAGATGTGCGAGGTCGCGCTGCAACGGACGCACCTCGCGCGGCGGCGCTTGTTCATCGGCGGGCGGCGCATCGCCCCATTCGGCGAGCCGTTTGGCGACGGCTTGCTGAATCGCTTTGCGAAAGCCGAGATAACTCGCGCCGCGCGCGCCGGTGCGGATGAAGTCGCCTTTGTTCAAAGTCAAGCATGCGGCCAATTCCGGTACCTCGATCAAGCCGCCGATCCGTTCCGGTGCGCTCGGCGTCATGCCCAACCAATCCCAGCCGCGCCGGATCACTTTGCCGAAGGTACTGATGGCGAGACCGCGTTGATCATCAAGCAGGACATCTTTGTCGCGAAAGAGGTAACCCAACGCCGACGGTTTGCGCCGGCGTAGCAAACGGATTTCCACTGGCGCCTGCAGCGCCGCCAGCGAGCGCTGCTTTTGCAGGCGTCTGCCGTTGACGTCGATGGCCACGCCCTTGGGATAGTGCGCCGAGAGAAATTCATCGAAGGTCGGATCGAGCAAGGGCTGGAAGTGACGTCTGAGCGTGCCTTCAAGAAACCCGGCGTCGAGCAATGGCGACAACGGGTTGCGAAGCTTGAGGCGCACGGCGGTGCCGCGCTCGGCGATCAATCCTGGTGCAGGCACCCATTTCCATGGCGCGCGGTGGCGCGAAGCCATGTGCCATGAGGATGCCACGTGATTTTTACCGCGCCGGGTTTCGGTCAGGACTTCTTCGCAAATCAGCAATCCGAGCTTGATGCCGACGCCGGCGAAGCCGATGCCTTGGCCGCGGACCTTGTTACTCGATGCGATGTCATGGAAACGCGCGAGATCGCGCCGTTGCATGCCCGAGCCATTGTCGACAACCGTCAGCGCGCTCTGGCCCGGATCGGCTTGGAAAGAGATCAGCGATGCGCCGGAATCGAGGGCGTTGGCCATGATCTCGGTAAGAATGGTTTCTTCCAGGGAGCCGGGATAAGCATCCCGCAGATCTTCGAGGAGATGCAGTAGGTCTACACGAGTTTCACCCATGGATGGTGTCTCTCTTCACCCTTAAAACATCCCGACCTAATCCGCCGATCACATTGGGTTCAGTCATATCGCCTGAGCCTCTGCTGTTACTGTTTGCCCTTGGCCTTCGCCTTGGCCTCGTCGATGATCGGCTGGATTTTTTTCTTGAGCGCTGGATTGATTTGGAAGGCCTTCTGGAAATCGCTGTCCGCGTCTTTGTCCTTCCCCTGATAGACGCGGATGATGCCGCGATAGACATAGGCGTCGGCATTCTTCGGTTGCATGCCGATCACCTCGCTAAAGTCGCGCCCGGCGTAGTCGTATTTATCTGTGCGCAGATAGGCGAGGCCGCGATTGAACGGCGCCTCGGGATCTTTGGGATTGATCCGCATCGCTTCGCCGTAGTCTTCGATGGCGTCCTCGAACTTGCTGAGTTTCATTTTCGCTAAACCGCGATTGTAAAACGCTTCGGCGGATTTCGGATTCGAGCGAATCACCTCATCAAAATCGCGAATCGCCTCGTCATATTTTTTTGCGTCTGCATAAGCGATGCCGCGATTATAGTACGCGTCAGTGAGTTTGGCATCGCGGCTCAGCGCGGCATCGTAGTCGCTGATCGCGTCGTCTCGCTTGTTCAACGCCACGTAGCAATTGCCTCGGTTGTAGTAGTTTTGCGCGTCCTTGGGCTCTATGCGGATCGCTTCGCTGAAATCCTTTACTGCGCTGTCATAACGTTTGGCATCGAAATGGATGCTGCCGCGGTTGGTAAAACTTCGCGCGTCGTCCGGATTGAGCTTGATCGCCGCGCTGTAATCGTTCAGCGCCGCGTTTTCCTGTTTGAGCCGCCGATAGGCATTGCCGCGGTTATAGTAAGCCTCGGCGTCTTTCGGATTGAGCCTGATCGCCTGGCCGTAGTCTCTGACCGCTTGCTGATTTTCTCCGAGGTCGTAGTAAGCGTTGCCACGGTTAAAATAAGCTTCGGCGAGTTTTGGATGGGATTTTATGACTCTGTCATATTCGGCAATCGCTTCTTTGAGCTTGCCGGATTCGTGCAGCTCCAGAGCTGTTTTGAGCGGCTCTTCGACCTGAGCGGACCAGGCCTGCGCCGCGATGCAAGCCGCCAACGCGGCGATTATCGCAAGTCTCGCTAGCATGGCGTTTCTCATCGTTTTATCGGAGTCATCAGGGGCTCGAGTTTGTCCTTGAGCGTAGGATCGAGCTCGAGCGCTTTTTTAAAGTCCATCTGCGCGTCGTCGCTCTTGCCTTGGCGCGCCCGGATCACGCCGCGGTTGGCAAAGATTTTCGCATTTTTGCCGTCGAGCTTGATCGCTTCGTCGTAATCCTTGACCGCGTCGTCGTACTTGCCGAGCACCGAGTAGGCGTTGGCTCGGTTGTTATAAGTCTCGGCGTTTTTCGGCGCGAGCTTGATCGCTTCCGAATAATCCTGAACCGCTTGTTCATTTTTTCCCAAGCGCCGATAGGCGAGACCGCGGTTGTAATAAATCTCCACGTCTTTCGGGTCTAATTTCTGCGCCTGGCTGAAATCTTGGATCGCGTTGTCGAACTGGTTCAGCGCGCTATGGGCGAGGGCGCGCTGGCGATAGGCTCTCGGCGCTTTGCTGTCGTTCTTGATCACCTCGTCGTAATCCTTAACCGCGCGGTCGTACTGTTTCTGAGCGAAATGGGCGTTGCCCCGGTTGAAATAGGCGTCGGTCATTTTCGGATTGAGCTTTATCGCTTCATCGTAATCTTTCAGCGCGTTGTCGTTTTGCCCCAGTTTAAAATGGGCCAATCCACGGTTGTTGTAAGCCTCGTCCGATTTGGGTGCGGCCTTGATGGCGCGCGTAAATGCAGCGACAGCGTCTTTGTATTTACCCGCTCTATAGAGTTTCACGCCTTCGCTAAAGGCGTTTTGCGCCTCGCCGCCGAGCAACCCCGACGGCAGCAACAATAATAGAACGAAGCAACTCGCCGCGGCGCGGTTTATTATTCCCATAACTTAAAATTCTTTAACGTATGCTAACGCCAATGTCCAATTG
>Ga0114129_10014257_pt1 | contig 11326 bp, 8 predicted proteins | sample RhiMetdeltSRZDD1_FD_80071 | JGI IMG/M metagenome (GOLD analysis project Ga0114129, IMG submission 80071) | Populus rhizosphere microbial communities from Tennessee, USA - Rhizosphere MetaG P. deltoides SRZDD1 (version 2) (version 2) | ecosystem: Host-associated > Plants > Roots > Rhizosphere >... | reverse complement strand
CGGCGGGCTCGAATCGTGTGAAGGTGGTCCAGAGAAAGTTCATCGGGCTTGCGGCCGCGCGCGCGGGCTGGTCGCTCAGCACCACGAGCGGCCAGGCGCGGAACGCGGCATCGCCCGCGAGTCTCACGGCCGCGTCCGGCTCGGCGTCGTAGGCAGGGCCGCCGACGACGAGACAGCCGCCGCAGAAGACGCGGACGTCGGTGACGCCTGAGGGCAGCGCCGCCGCACTGAACTGTCGCGGCAGTTCCCGAACGGGATCCCCCAGCCCCAGCCACACGCCCTTCGATCCTTCGTTCACCGCCGGGCCGGTGTAATCGAGCGTATCCATGGAGAGGTTCGAGAAGACATACAGGTCGGTCCCGGGATTGGTGCGGGCGAGGATGTGTTCGAGCGTCTTTCGAAAATCCCGAACGTCCACATACCGGTCGGTGATGAGCAGAAACTTGGTCAGGGAGAGCTGCCCTTCGCCGAGGATGCGGAACGCGCTGGCCATGGCCTCACGTGAGTAGCGCTGCTTGACGACGGCGGCCGCAAGCGAGTGGTAACCGGTCTCGCCGTACGACCACAGGCTTTCGACGGCGGGCATGACCATCGGAAAGAGCGGCGACAGCAGCTCCTGCAGCAGATCGCCGATAAAGAAGTCCTCCTGCCGTGGCTTGCCGACCACGGTCGCGGGAAACATCGCGTCAGCGCGGTGCGCGATTCGCTGCACCTCGAACACGGGATAGTCGTGCTTCAGCGAGTAGTAGCCGTAGTGATCACCGAACGGCCCTTCAGGCTGGCGGACGTGCGGCGGGACGTCGCCAATCAGCGCGAATTCCGCCGTCGCCATCAGCGGATGCGGTCCATGGCCCTGCACCTGCGGCAGCCGTTCGCCGGCAATGAGCGACGCGAGCAGCAGCTCGGGCACGTTCTCGGGCAGCGGCGCGACCGCCGCGAGGATCATCGCCGGCGGGCCACCCAGGAACACGGTGGCAGGAAGCCGCTGTCCGCGGGCTTCCGCCAGCGCATAGTGATACCCGCCTCCCTTTCCGATCTGCCAGTGCATTCCGGTGGTGCGCGGACTATGCACCTGCATGCGATATATCCCGAGGTTGTGGCCACGGCGATCCGGATGTGTCGTGTACACAAGCGGCAGGGTGATGAACGGTCCGCCGTCCTCGGGCCAGCAGGTCAGCGCAGGCAGACGGTCGAGCCGGACGGTCGTCGTGTCGCGCTCGACGACCGGCCCTTTGGGGACCCGACGGGTGCCGACCTTGATCAAATCCCCGGCGATATCGCGTGCGCCCCAGAACCCGGCGGCGCTTGGCGGCAGCAGCGTCTCCGCCAGTTCGACCAGACGACGCACCAGGCGCATCGGCCGATCGCCGAACGCCAGCTCGGCGCGCCGCGCCGTACCGAAGAGATTGGTGACGAGCCGGAAATCTGAGCCGGTGACGTTGGTGAAGATCAGCGCCGGCCCGCCGGCGGCGACGACGCGGCGGTGAATTTCAGCCGCTTCAAGATGCGGATCCACCGCCGCCTCCACCGTGACGATGTCGTTGTCACGGTGGAGATGGCCGATGAAAGCGCGAAGGTCGGAAAACGACACTAACTCGCGGCGGCGTTCATCATCGGCTCGTCGGCGCTGCCGCCATAGATGGCCGGTACCTTCGAACCGAGCGCGCGCAGGTAGGCCGCGAGCTGCCCGCGGTGATGGATGCCGTGGTTGTTCGCCATCCCCAGCAGCCCCGCCGCCGGAGACTTGAACATGCCGAAGAAATCGACCGTTTTCGTCATCGCATCGGGCGGCATGCTGCGAAGCTCCTGCAGCTTCGCCGGGTAGGCCTTCTTGTAGAATTCGACGACGTCGTTGACGGATTTGAACTGCGCCTCCGCCTGTTTAGCCGCTTCTTCGTCCCACACGAAGCCGCCCTTGATGATGCTGTCAAGAAACCAGATGTCGGAGGTCGCGATGTGCGTCGCCAGCTCCCATGCCGTGCGCGATTTCTCATCCGGCTTGTAGTCGCGCCCGTCGTCCTTGACCGCCGCCAGCACCTTCACCGTGGCCGGGAACTCGCCTTCCATCAGGCGGGTGTAGTGTTCGACGAGAAATTTCGCCTGCTCTGCGTTCATACTGCCCTCCACGGCGGGTCCCCGGCTTCGCCTTCGGCTTCGGCGAGGCAGGCGCCCGCGATTAACGAGTCAGCTTCCGATACTTGATGCGGTGCGGACGGTCGGCTTCCGCGCCCAGCCGCCGCTTCCGATCGGCTTCATAGTCCTGGTAATTGCCCTCGAACCAGACGACGCGGCTGTCGCCTTCGAAGGCAAGCATGTGCGTGGCGATGCGGTCGAGGAACCAGCGGTCGTGGCTGATGACGACCGCGCAGCCCGCGTAGTTGACCAGCGCCTCTTCGAGCGCGCGCAGGGTATCGACATCGAGGTCGTTGGTCGGCTCGTCGAGCAGCAGCAGATTCGACCCGCGCTGCAGCAGCTTGGCGAGGTGGACGCGGTTCCGCTCGCCGCCCGACAGCGTGCCGACCTTGCGCTGCTGCTGCGCGCCCTTGAAGTTGAACCACGAGACGTAGGCGCGGGACGGGACCGGGCGCTTCCCGACCTGCAATTCGTCGAGTCCGCCGGAGATCTCTTCCCAGACGCTCTTGTTCGGGGCAAGGGCGTCGCGGCTCTGATCGACGTAGCCGATCTGCACTGTCTGGCCCAGCTTCAGCGTTCCGGCATCGGGCTTCTCCTGTCCGGTGATCATCCTGAACAGCGTCGTCTTGCCCGCGCCGTTCGGACCAATCACGCCGACGATACCGCCGCGCGGCAGAGTGAAGTTGAGATCGTCCATCAGCAGCAGATCGCCGTACGCTTTCCTGACACCGCGCGCCTCTACGACCACGTCGCCAAGACGCGGGCCGGGCGGAATGAAGATTTCCACCTGGTCGATCTTCTGCGCGGTGTCGGCGTTGAGCATCTCTTCGTAGGCGTTGAGACGCGCCTTCCCTTTCGACTGCCGGGCGCGCGGCGACATGCGAATCCATTCGAGCTCGCGCTCGAGCGTCTTCTGCCGCTTGGATTCCGACTTCTCTTCCTGCGCGAGCCGCTGCTGCTTCTGCTCGAGCCACGACGAGTAATTCCCCTTCCACGGGATGCCGGACCCGCGATCGAGCTCGAGAATCCACTCGGCGGCGTTGTCGAGGAAGTAGCGGTCGTGGGTGACGGCAACCACCGTCCCTTTGTATTCCTTCAGGAAGCGCTCGAGCCACGCCACCGACTCGGCATCGAGGTGGTTCGTCGGCTCGTCGAGCAGCAGCAGGTCAGGCGATTTGAGCAGCAGCCGGCACAGCGCCACGCGGCGGCGTTCACCGCCCGAGAGCGTGACCACATCCGCATCCGGCGGTGGACACCGCAGCGCGTCCATCGCCAGTTCCAGCTGCGATTCGATGTCCCAGGCATTGACCGCATCGATGCGGTCCTGCACTCGCCCGAGTTCCTCCATCACCTTGTCCATCGCCTCGGGTGAGAGGTCTTCGCCGAGCCTGGCATTCAGCTCGTCAAAGCGCTCGAGCAGCGCCTTCGTCTCGGACACGCCTTCCTCGACGTTGCCGAGCACGGTCTTCTTCGGATCGAGGCGGGGCTCCTGCGGGAGGAAGCCGACGGAGATGCCGTCAGCCGGGAAGGCTTCGCCGATGAACTCGTTGTCCTCGCCCGCCATGATCTTCAGCAGCGAGCTCTTGCCCGCGCCATTGAGCCCGAGCACGCCGATCTTCGCGCCGGGGAGAAACGAGAGCCAGATGTCCTTGAGAACGACGGCGTCGGGAGGATGGACCTTCCCGAGCCCTTTCATCGTGTAGATGTATTGCATCGATCCTTGGTGGGTTCCGAAACCGTGAGTATATCAGGCGCGACGACTTGACTGGTTTACTCAACCGCGAGATACACGCGCTCGTCGAGCGGGCTGCCGGACATGGGCTGCAGCACGTCGCGGTACTGGCGGGTATGAACGGCGGCGGCATGCGCGTCGAGCGCAGCCTGGTTCGCCCAGCTCTCGACCACGGTGAAGTGATTCGCCCGCATCACGTGCTGCAGCACGTCGAACCTCAGGTTGCCCTGCTCCGCGCGACTCGCCTCCGCAAGCTTCTGAAGCATCGGCGGCGCGCCCGTCAGATTGCCGGCGCCGGCAATGTCCACGTGCGATACGACGTGCACCGCTCCGCCGCCGCGCGGGGCGGCGACGCTGAGAGACTTGTAGGGCCGCTCGTCGTAGCCGCTGACGCGGATCTTGTCGATCGCCTGGTGGAACTGCTTCGCCGCAGCGCTGCCGCCATGGCCGTCGAACGCGGCCTGGTCGCGCCAGGCCTCGACGATGACGAAGTGCGCGGGGCGGCCGACCTGATCAAAGACGTCGATGCGAACGTGCCCGGCGTCTTTGGCGCTGGCCTCCCGGTACGTTTTCAGCGCAGCGACCGCCGCGGCCCTTCCCGACGGCATCACGTCCACATACGCGACCGCAAACACGGTCATCTCTGCCGGCGCCTGTGCCTGAAGCCCCGCAAGAGCCATGACCGCTGCGACGAGCACCAGCAACAGATGATTTGGGCGCATGTTCACCTCGTCTGACGAAACTCGCTCCACGGTCCACGCGTCTTGCGAAGCAGGAGCTCGTCGTAACCGGGAACGATCAACTCGCGAAGCACGCCTACCGGGTCGAACCCGAGCCGCTTGTACAGACCTTGCGCACCTGTATTGAACGACGAAACGCCGATGAACGCGTTCGGAGAATCCCGGAAGATTCTAGTCTCAGCCCATCGAATGAGGATCGAGCCCAGCCCCCTCCCCCGACAATGCGGCCGCACACACAGAATCTGGATATACCCGGCCAGCAAGCCGCGCATGGCATGGCGGCTGATTGTAGCCGCAGATGAGCCGGCTGACGCCGGCCCCCACGAACAAGAGAAATCCCAATGCCCAAGACACCAACTCGCAAATTGGGAGTTGTGGAGTTGGGCGTTGGGCTGCTTTTTGGATGAGCGTCCGGCTACCGGGCCGCGACCGGCTGCGGCACGTTCTCCGGCATCAGCGTGACGACGGCGTAGCGGTCCTGCGGGAAATACTTGCGGACCACCGAATGAATGTTGTCTGGCGTCAGCGAATCGGCGCGCTCGATGCGCTTGAGGATCCCCTTCGGGTCGCGCTCGAGCAGGTGCATCGCCTGGAGCGAATTCAACCAGTAGCCGTTCTGCCGGATCGAGGTCTCGAGCTCGCGCTTCTCGGTTTCCTTCACCACATTGACCTCGGCCTCCGTCGGCCCCTCGCGCCGCAGCTTCTCCACTTCCGCCATGACGACGTCGGTGAGCCGCTGGGCGTTTTCCGGCGAGCTGCCGAACTGCACCGTGGTCGTGCCATAACCGCGCTGCGGAGACGTATCGGCATAGGTAACGCCCACTGAGTAGGTGCCGCCCAGCTCCTCGCGCAGCACGTCGCGCAGGCGGACCTGCAGGATGCTGGCGCCGGCGCGGAGCCGATGGGTGTCGAACTCGTCGAGCCCGGTGTCGGAGAAGAACATGATGGCAGTCTGGCTGCGCGGCTCCTGCCCCTTGCGCACCGTCTCGCGAAGGACCATGCCTGGGAACTTCAGCTCCATGTCGCGGCCGCGCGACTCGGACTTGCCGGTGGACGGCAGCGACGCCAGGTAGGTCGCCAGCAGCGGCGTCACCTGATCGACGTTGAAGGCGCCGACGAAGAAGAACGTGAAGTCGGCGGCATTCTTGAAGCGCGCGGCGTAGAACGCCCGCATCACGTCGGCATTGAGGCTGCCCAGGTCCTCGGTGTGCATCGGCCGCACCGAATAGTGATCCATCGTCGCGACGCTGCGGAGGCGCTCGCCGAACACGGACCCGGGGTTCTGCGCCTGGTTCGCCAGGTTAGCGGCCATGCGCGACTTCATCAGATCGAACGCCGGGGCATCGCCGTTCGGCGCGGTGAAGTAGAGGTAGACGAGCTGCAGCGCGACCTCGAGGTCGCGCGGAGTGCTGCCGCCCGAGATCCCGTGCGTATAGTTGCCGATGAAGGGTGAGGCGTTGGCGATCCGCCCGGCGAGCATCTTGCCCAGGTCAACAGGCGTGAAGCCGCCGACGCCGGCGACCCCGACCAGCGCTGTGCTCAACGAAGCGTTCAGGAACTCGGCCGGCGGGGCGAGCGACGCGCCGCCGCGCGCGTAGCCCATAAACTGCACCTGGTCGTTCCGGAAATCGGTCGGCTTGAGCCACACTTCGACGCCGTTCGACAGGGTCAGCACCGTGACGCCCAGCTCGGGAATCTCGCGGCGGGAGCGAACGCTGCCCGGCGCGGGCGTCTTCGCCATCAGTTCACGGCCGGCCGTCTCGTCCTTCCACGCCGTCACGGTCGCCGTGCTGCCGGCGCGGACCGCGGCCGCCAGCCCCGCCTCCGTCACAGCAGCCAGACCCGCTTTTTCAGGCGACGAGGCAAGAACGACCCGGTTGGTTTCGCCGAGGAACTCGCGCGCGATCGCGCTCACCTCGGCGACCGTGATCGTCGGCAGGAAGCGGCGGAGGAGCTGGAGCTCGGCGTCGATGCCGGGCACCGCCTCGTCGCTCAGAAAGTGGCGCAGCAGCTCCGACGCGTGCCCGCCGCTCTGCGCCTTGTCGCGCTCGTTGTAGGCGCGTTCGTAGCCGGCCACGGTGTCGCGCTTGGCCCGATCCAGTTCGGCTTCGCCGAATCCGAACTGCCGGATCCTGGCGATTTCCTCTGAGAGCGCCGTCAGTCCCTTTTCAATCGCACCGTCATTGACCCGGGCGGAGACAGTGAACGACTCGACGTCGCGTCCCAGCGTCTCGCCGCCGCTGGACGCGCGCAGGAACGGCGCATCGGGCCGGCGCGCAATTTCCGCGAAGCGCGACCCGACCATGTCATGCACGAGCCCGAGCATCACCGAGCGCCGGTAGTCGCTGGCCGTGCGCAGCGTCTCGAGCGGCCGCTTGTGCACGATGCTGATAGACGACGCCTGCGCCTCGGGGTCGGAGACCACGACGAAGCGCGTGTCCTGGTGTGCCGGCACCGGATACACCGGTCGCGGCGCCGGCGGACGCGCCGGCAGCGAGCCGAAGTGGGTGCGGATCAGCGCTTCGATGTTCGACGGATCGATGTCGCCGACGACGATCACCGCCATGCGGTCGGGACGATAAAAGTCGCGATAGAAATCGCGGACGCGCTGCGCCGGTACGCTCTTCAGCAGCTCGGGCAGTCCGATTGGCAGGCGATCGACGTAGCGCGACTCGCCGAAGAGCCCTTCCATCTGCACGCCCTGCATACGCGTCCCCGCGCCCTGCCGCCCGCGCCACTCTTCGATCACGACGCCGCGCTCACGGTCGATCTCGCTGTCCTCGAGCGACGCCCCGCCGGCAAAGTCGCTCAGTGCCTCGAACCCCCGCGTCAGCAATCCGTCGCGGTCGGTCGGCACCTCGAGCATGTACACGGTTTCGTCGAAGCTGGTGTAGGCGTTGACGTCGGCGCCGAACCGGGAGCCGATCGATTCCAGGTACTTCACCAGCTCGCCCGACTTGAAGTGCGTCGAGCCGTTGAACGCCATGTGCTCGAGCAGGTGCGCCAGGCCGCGCTGATCGTCGGCTTCGTCGATCGACCCGGCCTTGACCGCGAGGCGGAGGAGCGCGCGCTTTTCGGGCTGGCCGTTGCGGCGGATGAAGAAGGTCAGGCCGTTGGCGAGCGTCCCGGTGCGAACCGCGGGATCCAGCGGCAATGGCGCAGACAGATCCTGCGAGAGCGGGGCACCGGCAAGATCCTGCGCGCTGGGAGCACCGGTAAGATCCTGTGCGCTTGCAGCCGCGGTGAACAAAACGAGCAGCAGCAGGTATGCTGCGCTCATGCGGCTGAAGATACGACGACTGGATCCCACTGTTTCTCTCCCCGCGTATGGCACCGACGAAGCGGCTGGATTCGACCTGGCGGCGGCGCATGACGTGCGGGTGGCGCCGGGGCAGATTGCGCTCGTCAGGACCGGCCTGGTCATCGAGGTGCCGACCGGTCACTTCCTTGGCATTTTCGCCCGAAGCAGCACGCCACTCAAGCGCGGCCTGATGATTGCCAACGGCGTCGGTGTGATAGATCCGGATTATTCCGGCCCCAACGACGAAGTCATGGTGCAGGTCCTCAATTTCACCGCCGCCGAGGTGATGCTCAAACGCGGCGATCGCCTCGCCCAGGCGGTGGTGCTTCCCGCGCCCCGCGTCACCTGGGAGGAGGTCAGCGAGATCCGCCAGGCCACCCGCGGCGGGTTTGGAGCGACAGGCAACTGAGCGTGCGGCGCATCCTGCATGTGGACATGGACGCGTTCTACGCGTCCGTCGAACAGCGCGATAACCCTGGCCTCCGCGGCCGGCCAGTGGCCGTCGGCGGCGACCCCGACAAGCGCGGGGTTGTCGCCGCTGCAAGCTACGAGGCGCGCACGTTCGGCGTGCGTTCCGCGATCCCGATGGCCCGTGCGGTCCGGCTGTGCCCATCGCTGGTAATCGTGCGCCCCGACTTCGCGAAGTACCGCGCCGTGTCGCAGCAGGTGTTCGATATCTATCGACGCGTCACGTCGCTGGTCGAGCCGCTGTCGCTCGACGAGGCGTATCTGGACGTCACCGAAAACGCGTGGGGCGAAACGCTCGGGATGAACGTCGCGCGCCGCCTGAAAGCCGACATCCGCGCGGCGACGGGCCTCACGGCGTCCGCCGGCGTCGCGCCCAACAAGTTCCTCGCGAAAATTGCGTCTGGCTGGCAGAAGCCCGACGGGCTGACGGTCATCGCCCCGGAGCGCGTCGAAATGTTCCTGCAGGGGCTTCCGGTCGACGCGCTGTGGGGCGTCGGACCTGTGACCGCGCGCAAACTGCGCGCGCGCGGAATTGAAAAACTCGTCGACGTGCGCGCCGCGGACCCGGCGGCGCTCCGCGAGACGGTGGGCGCGCTTGCCGAATGGCTCCAGCAGCTCGCCCAGGGGATCGACGACCGCGCGGTCGTGTCCGACCACGAGCCAAAGTCATCGGGCAGCGAGAACACGTTCGCGCACGACCTGACCGACCTGCCGGAAATACGCAGGGAAATCCAGGAGATGGCCTGCGATGCGGCTGCCTGGCTGGTACGGCATGAGCTGTATGCGCGGACCGTCACGATCAAGGTCCGGTATCACGACTTTACGACCATCACCCGCAGCCACACCGACGTCGCGACGCGGGACACCGACAACGTCGTTGAACGCGCGCTGTCGCTGCTCGAGAAAACAGAGGCGGGAACGCGGCCGATCCGGCTGCTGGGCGTGAGCGTCCACAATCTGTGCGTCGATCCGACCGCCGCGCCGGAGGAACCACAGGCGCGACTTCCGTTCGAAAGCGCTACGGAAGAACGCGAACTCGCGTGACGTCGATGCGCGTCACCGGCGCCTCGCCGTTCACCGGTACTGCTTCGATCTTCTCGATCACATCCATGCCTTCGACGACGCGCCCGAACACGGTGTACTGATTGTCGAGCCCCTGCTGGCGCGAGAGGACGATGAAGAACGAGGACGTCGCGCTGGCCGGATTCTCGCCCCGCGCCATCGAGAGGATGCCGCGATCGTGCGGCGTCTTGTTGAATTCGGGCTGCATCGCGCGCACGTAGGCGGTCTGCTTCTCGTCGAGCGGTTCTTTCCGGCTGGGCAGGAATCCGCCCTGGATCACGAACCCTTTTGCCACCCGGTGGAAGGCGGTGCCATCGTAGACGCCGCTGGCCGCCATGCGGAGGAAGCTGCGCACGTGATTGGGGGCGCGGTCGGCGAAAAGCTCGATCGTCATGTTGCCCATCGATGTTTCGATTACCGCACGATGCTTCGACAGCTGCGCGGGCGTTTCATCGGCGAACGGCTCGGGTTCGGGCGCCGGCTTGTCGCGGATCGTCACCTTCTTAATCTCGATGCGTTCCGCCGGAACGTTGTTGGCATCTGACGGGCTGGTCGAAATCTTCTGGGCGACGACGATCCCCTCGACGACGCGCGCAAAGATCGTGTACTGGCCGTCGAGCGCCGCCTGATCGGTGATGTCGATGAAAAACTGCGACCCGGCGCTGTCGCGCCGGCCGGGGACCAGCACCGCCGACACCGCGCCGCGCGTCTGCTTCTCGGAGTTCGCCTCGAACCGCAGCTCGTTGAGCCCGCCCTGCCCGTACTTGGCCTGCTGCGCCGGATCCTTCGACAGCGGGTCGCCGCCCTGGATGATGCCCATCGGGATCACCCGGTGAAACGTCGTCCCGTCGTACGCGCCTTCGCGAATCCGCGTGATGAAGTGTGCGACGTGATTCGGCGCGGCATCAGGCAGCAGGTCCATCACGATCGTGCCGTAGCTCGTCTCGAACACGGCCTGCTTGTTCCGCATCTCTTCGAGGGGAAGCGTCGACGTGAAAAACGTCTGCGCCGGCGCCTGGAGGAGACCGAAGAGCATCAGGGCGAGCAGCATGGGGCCGATTATCACCTAAGAAGGAATACCCTTTCCTCGTGGTCGTCGTGACGACGTGGTTTTTCTTGCGCGGCGCTTCTCATCGAGCTGGGCGCGTTCGTCCTGCTGCCGGGCGAGGAACGCCAGCTCGTCCTGCAACCTCAGGTAGCTTTCGAGCCGCGCCTGGTCGAGTCGACCCTCCGTCACGGCATCCTTCACCGCACAACGCGGCTCGCCCCGATGCTGGCAGTCGGTGAAGTGACATACGGCCGCGAGCGACTCGACGTCCTCGAAGGTTTCGCGGACGGCTTCGCCGACGTCCCACAGCTGCAGTTCGCGCATGCCCGGGGTATCGATCATCAACCCGCCATTCGGCAGAATCACCAGCTCGCGGTGGATAGTGGTATGGCGGCCCTTGGCGTCGGCGCGGCGCACCTCGCGGGTTTTCTGGACCTCCTGGCCCACCAGCCGATTGATGATCGTGCTCTTCCCCACGCCCGACGACCCGAGCAGCGCCCCGGTGCGTCCCGGCGTCAGGTAGGCCGCCACTCGATCGAGCCCTTCGTTGCGCTTTGGGCTCACCACGTGGACTGGCAGGTCGCCCGCAATCGAGCGCACCTCGCTCGCCTGCGCGTCGACGCCGGTGGCGAGATCGGGCTTGGTCAAGAGGATCACGGGTGACGCGCCGCTCTCGCGCGCCAGCAGCAGGTAGCGCTCGAGGCGGCGCAAGCTGAAGTCCGCGTCGAGCGCCATCACGATGAACACGATGTCCACGTTTGCCGCGACCACCTGCTCGTCGGTGATGGTGCCGGCCATCTTGCGTGAGAACCAGCTTCGCCGCGGAAGAACGGCAACGATGG
>Ga0114129_10014256_pt1 | contig 11326 bp, 6 predicted proteins | sample RhiMetdeltSRZDD1_FD_80071 | JGI IMG/M metagenome (GOLD analysis project Ga0114129, IMG submission 80071) | Populus rhizosphere microbial communities from Tennessee, USA - Rhizosphere MetaG P. deltoides SRZDD1 (version 2) (version 2) | ecosystem: Host-associated > Plants > Roots > Rhizosphere >... | reverse complement strand
GGATCGACCGGCCGCTCGACCGGTCCACATCTTCACTATGAGACACGGGTCAACGGCGAGGCCGTCGATCCGCAGAAATTTCTGCGCGCGGGATTAAGGCTGGGCGACGTTTAGCTAGTCCACGTCTTCGACCTGTTCAGGCGCGCCCCCGAAGGCCTTTTGCGCAAGCGCTGCTTGCATAAATTCGTCGAGATCGCCATCGAGCACGCCGGCCGTATTTGATGTCGAAACGCCTGTGCGCAGGTCCTTTACCATCTGGTACGGCTGCAACACGTACGACCGGATTTGATGGCCCCAACCGATGTCGGTCTTGGCAGCCTGCTCGGCGGCCGCTTTCTCCTCGCGCTTTTTCATCTCGATTTCGAACAACTTTGCACGAAGCATGTCCCAGGCCATCGAGCGATTGCGATGTTGGGAACGATCGCTCTGGCATTTTACGACTATGTTTGTCGGAATATGCGTGAGGCGCACAGCCGACTCGGTCTTATTAACGTGCTGCCCGCCAGCACCACCCGACCGCATGACATCGGTCCGCACATCGCCTTCCTTGATATCGATTTTGATGCGGTCATCGACCACCGGATAGACGGTCACGCTGGCAAATGAAGTGTGGCGTCGCGCGTTGGCGTCGAAAGGCGAAATGCGAACGAGGCGATGCACGCCATTCTCGCTCTTCAGCCATCCATAGGCATTGTGACCTTTGACGACGACTGTCGCCGATTTGATGCCGGCCCCCTCGCCTTCCGTTTCCTCGATCCACTCCACCTTGTAGCCGTGCGCCTCAGCCCAGCGCACGTACATGCGCATTAGCATGCTGGTCCAGTCCTGGCTCTCTGTCCCGCCGGCGCCAGCGTGAACTTCAAGATAGCAATCGTTGGGATCGGCTTCGCCCGACAAAAGTGCCTCAAGCTCGCGTCGGGCGACCTCGATCTTTAACCGCTTAAGGGCGGCCTCTGCCTCAGCGATCGTGCCTTCATGCTTTTCGGCCTCGCCAAGCTCGATCAATGTCAGCTGGTCTTCAAGCTCCTGCTCGATCCGGCCAATGGCCTTGAGTTGATCATCAAGCGCGTCACGCTCCCGCATGATGCGTTGCGCGCGCTGCTGGTCGTTCCAAAGATTGGGATCTTCGGATTCCTTGTTCAGTTCAGCAAGTCGCCGGGTCGCGGCATCGACGTCAAAGATGCCTCCTCAGCAGCCGCACGGACTGCTTGATTTCCTCGACAAGGCTCTGTGTTTCTGCGCGCATCGATTCGTCCCTGGCTCGAATTGTTCCGCCATGTAGCCTCCCACAACCCGCCCTGCAACCCTCGTCCCCAACCGCAGCAAGGAACCGCCCCGAAGCCGGAACCATGGGCGCAACCATGAATTGACCTTCACGAGCGTAGCTCTCCCAACAATCACAAAGAACGAGGATGATCATGGGCCTGTTTAATAAAGACATAGGAACTCTCGATGACCTGTTCGTGCATCAGCTGCGGGACATCTACTACGCCGAAAAGCAGATCGTGCAGACGCTGCCGCAGATGATCGAAAAGGCGACCGATTCGAGCCTCAAGCGCGGTTTCGAGACCCATCTCGGTGAAACCAAGAATCACGTCAAACGGCTGGAACAGGTGTTCAAGATGCACGGCGTCGAAGCCAAAGGAATTGATTGCCCTGCGATCGATGGGATTATCGAGGAAGCCGACGACATCATCGCCGACGTCGAGGACAAGAAAGTGCTCGACGCAGCATTGATCGCCGCAGCGCAGGCGGTGGAACATTATGAGAGATGGCACATTGATCGCGTGGGCGAAACAGCTCGGCCGGCCCGACTGCGCCAGTGTCTTGCAGCAGAACCTCGAAGAGGAAAAAGCGACCGATGCCAAGTTGACCTCGCTCGCCGAACGCAACGTGAATGTGAAAGCCGCATAGGAGCGCGCTTGCAGAAAAGCCCCGGTCGATGACCGGGGCTTGCGATTTGATGAGTCGAAGCCTTTAGCCCGCGGTCAATAGAGCCCGCCAGTACCCGAGCGAACCGCGCGGTCGGCGTCGGGGCTGACGCCGAAGAACCGGCCACGGTCGCCCAAGGATCTTCCGTCGTCCGCCGCCGCCCCATCACCAACGACCGAGTAGCTGTCAGGCGGGGCCGTCCCCGGCTTGAACGCTTCGAGGATCGCCCGCTCGGTGCCTGGGCCAGCACGCGTTCCGCTCTTCAGATCGACACGGACAAGCTTGATGCCTGGCGGCACGCGGAAAGGCGCCGCGGGCTTGTCGGCAAGCGCGACCTTCAGAAATTCCTTCACGATCGGCGCGGCGAGATGACCACCGGTGGCGCCCCGACCAAGATGACGCGGCTTGTCGTACCCGAGATAGACACCGACGACGACGTCCGGCGTGAAGCCGATGAACCAGGCGTCCTTTTCGTCGTTCGTGGTCCCCGTTTTTCCTGCGACCGGCTTTCCGACCTCGCGCACCACCGTGGCCGTGCCGCGCTGGACCACGCCTTCCATCATTGACGTGATCTGATAGGCGGTCATCGGATCGAGCACCTGCTGGCGCCGGTCGACCAGTGACGGCTCGGGTTGATTCTCCCATTTCTTGCCGGTGCAGCCGACGCATTCACGCTCATCGTGTTTGTAAACGGTGTGACCGTAGCGATCCTGGATGCGGTCGATGAGCGTGGGCTTTATGCGCCGTCCGCCATTGTCGAACATTGCATAGGCGCTCGTCATGCGCAGCAGCGTCGTCTCGCCGGCGCCAAGCGCGAATGACAGATAGGGCGGCAGATCGTCGTAGACGCCGAAGCGCTTGGCGTACTCGGCAATCAGAGGCATGCCGATATCTTGCGCAAGGCGCACGGTCATCACGTTGCGCGAATGCTCGAGACCGAAACGCAAGGTGGCCGGACCATAGAACTTGCCTTCATAGTTTTCCGGCCTCCAGGTCCCCACGCCGGGCCCCTGATCAATTTCGACCGGAGCATCGAGTACGACGGTCGAAGGCGTGTAGCCGTTGTCGAGCGCCGCCGCGTAGACAAAGGGTTTGAACGACGAGCCGGGTTGGCGGAGCGCCTGGGTGGCCCGGTTGAACTGGCTCTGGTCAAAAGAGAAACCGCCGACCATCGCAAGCACGCGCCCGGTCCATGGATCCTCGACCACCATGGCACCGGAAATCTCCGGTATTTGGTGCAGGACGAACTGCCCCTCGGATTTCGCCGGCTCGACATAGACGACGTCACCCGGGTTGACGACCTGGGTGGCTTTGCCGACCGCTCTTCCCCCGGTTTTAGCCCATTTCATTCCCTCTAGCGGCAGAATGCCGACGGTGCGCTCCTTGCTGACAAAGCCGCCAGGCTCGCGGCCCGGCTGCAGCCCGATGCGTGCGGATTGATCGCTGACCTCGAGCACCACAGCCAATCGCCAAGGCGCTATGTCGGCTAAAGCCTTTACTTCCGCGAGTTTGACTCCCCAATCGCCGGCAATATCGATCTTCGTGACCGAGCCCCGCCATCCTTGTGCCTCGTCGTAGCGTACGAGACCATCAATGAACGTCTTGCGAGCAAGGAGCTGAAGCTTGGGGTCAAGCGAAGTGCGGACGGAAAGACCGCCCTCGTACAACTTTTTCTCGCCGTACCGCTCGTAAAGCTCGCGCCGAACTTCCTCGGCGAAATATTCCGCAGCGAAAATATGAGCGCTCGTAGCCTTCGTCGTCACCCCGAGCGGAGAGCGCTTCGCTTTCTCGGCGTCGGCGGACTTCACGAAGCCCGATTCCGCCATCCGATCGATAACCCAGTTGCGCCGCTCGATTGCGCGCTCGCGCTGGCGAAACGGATGATAGTTGTTCGGCGCTTTGGGCAGTGATGCGAGATAGGCCGCTTCGGGAACAGCGAGCTCGTTGACCGCCTTGTCGAAATAAACAAGCGATGCCGCGGCAATGCCATACGCGCCAAGCCCCAGGTAGATTTCGTTCAAGTAAAGCTCGAGAATCTTCTCCTTGCTGTAGGTCCGCTCGATCTTGAGGGCGAGCAACGCCTCCTTGACCTTGCGCGACATCGAAAGCTCGTTGGACAGCAAGAAGTTCTTGGCGACTTGTTGCGTAATAGTCGAAGCGCCTTGAGGGCGGCGGCTCGATCCGTAGTTCTGCAGGTAGACGATGCCGGCGCGCGCAATGCCCGTGAAATCAAGGCCGCCATGCTCGTAGAAGTTCTTGTCCTCGGCGGCGAGGAAGGCGTTGATGATAAGCTTGGGAACGGCCTGGATCGGGATATAGAGCCGCCGCTCGCGGGCATACTCGGCCACCAGCGAACCGTCCCCCGCATGCACGCGCGTCATGACCGGGGGTTCATAGTCCTGCAGTTGAGAATAATCCGGAAGGTCCTTGGAAAAGTGCCAAAGCAGTCCGGCGGCCGCGGCAACGCCGACCACAAAGAGGATCGTTCCTGCAGCAAACAGGAAGCCGATGAAGCGCAGAACCAATTTCATGGTCGAATGGTCCCCTCTCGCGCCCATTTGCAGGCTCCGGGCGCCGTCCTGGAGAGCCCCACGATTTGCAGCCAGTCTATTACAGTGAGGCCATCCCCGCCATGACGAAGCCCACCGGCCGCAGAATGCTGTGGTTGCCCGGTTTTATGTTGAAACTGAGGCCGGAAGCCCATGTCAGTTGCGCCTCCCACCGGAAGCTACACGGGGGGTAAAAAAGTTGTCGACGGCTTGTGCCAAGGCCTGGGCCGTTTTGGCTCGCCAGCTTGCCGACGTGAGCTGCTTGAGATCGTCCTTGGTCGACATGTATCCAAGCTCGACCAACACCGACGGCACATCGGGTGCCAAAAGCACCTTGAAGCCTGCGGACTTGAGCGGATGTTTATGCAGCCGCGCCGCCGTCTTGAGTTCGTCAACCACCGTGCGGGCAAATTGCATCGAGAACGTCTTGGTCTCCCGTTGCGCGAGATCGACCAGAATGTTCGCAACGTCGTCAGGCTCGGAGGTGAGGTCCACTCCGGCAATAACGTCGGCCTTGTTTTCCGTTTCGGCGAGTCGGGCCGCCTCGGCGTCCGACGCGTTCTCGGAAAGCGTGTAGACCGTTGCACCCTCGGCCTGGCCTTCGCGGCGCGGCAAAGCGTCGGCGTGCAACGAAATAAAAAGTTCGGCACTGCGCGATCGCGCAAACCGCACCCGTTCTCCGAGCGGAATGAAAATGTCTTCCGAACGCGTCATCGCGACGCGAAACTTGCCGCTACTTTCCAGCTTCTCGCGCAATGTCTGTGCGAAGGCGAGCACGACATCTTTTTCGAGTTCTCCGCCTGATCCCCTTGTTCCGTTGTCGATGCCGCCATGGCCAGGGTCGAGCACGATGAGCGGACGAGCGTCTCCGTCGGGTTTCGGCGGCGGCGGCTCGCTTGGCTTGACCGACGCGCTCTGAGCGGCGGGACGGTTTCCCAGTGCCAGGGATCGCATGAAGCTGGCGCGGTCCGTCGCAACAAGATCGAGGACCAGCCTTGCCGGCTGGCCTTCTGCCGCATCGAGCACAAAGGCTTTGTCGAGACGTACTGGTCCCTTGGCATCGAGCACGATGCGTGAGCCGCCTTGCATGATTAGGCCAAAACGAAATGCCTTCACCAGACCGCGGCCTTGCTCACCGGTTTTGGCAGGCAACTTGAAGCTCGTCTGGGGCAGATCGACCACCACCCGATAGGGATCCGCGAGCGTGAAGACAACAAGATCGACCTTTCGATTCAAGTCGACCACGAAGCGGGTCTGCTTGTCGTCTCCGCCGATGCGTACGTCGGTGGCCACCGTGGGCGACTCACCCTGCGCCGCCAGCGCGCGTGAGATCGCGACGGTCTCGACGCCGCCGAGACCTGCCTGACAGAGCGTTACGCCGATCAGCGCCTTCGATATTGCAAGCGCGCGGGGTGTCACGAATCCCGACCCTTTTGAGAGCCTTTTTAACCCATTAGTGCCCGTTTCGGTTAACGGAACTTGATTAAAGGCCTAATCCGTACGCGGGTGTGGCTCTACTGCAAAGGCTCCCTTGCCAGCAATGGCTGAGGGCCGTATGTAGGGTGCGCTGATGGTTAGAGTTCCGGTTGTGCCGCGTTCGGGCCCCGGCCGCTCAGGCCCTTGTACCGCTCCCCCAAGGAGGTGTGCGGACGGCCAAGCGAAACGAGCCGAAACCCTTGTGAAGGACACCCGGATCAGCGCGCGGCCGCAAGGGCCGTTCGCGACCTAGCCGTAAGCGACGAAAAACCTCGGTTCGCGCCTGTGAGGCGCGACCGCAGCGCTACGGGTCGCAAGTTTCATGCTGCTACGAATGCAGCAAAAGTATTTGGAAGTGGAACGCCCACGTGCCGCCATAATGGCGGGTCGTGCCGGCGTGAGCTTCTGCTACGCGCCCCCTCCCTTCAACAACAATCGTGCCGGCTTTCCGCCGTATCGCCTTGCGCTGTCGTCATTGCGCGAGCGCGCGGGGGTTGCTGGCTCAGTGAGATTTTCAAATGGCCGACAAAATGTTGATCGACGCGACACATCCGGAGGAGACCCGGGTCGTCGTGCTCCGCGGCAACCGCGTCGAGGAATTCGATTTCGAGAGCGCCAACCGCAAGCAACTGCGCGGTAACATTTACCTCGCCAAAGTCACGCGTGTTGAGCCGTCACTTCAGGCAGCTTTCGTCGACTATGGCGGCAATCGCCACGGTTTTCTGGCCTTTTCCGAAATCCATCCGGATTATTACCAGATCCCCGTCGCCGATCGGCAAGCGCTGATTGCACAGGAAGAACACGATCATCGCGCAGCCGATGGGGAGGCTGAAAGTGCCGGGCCGAACCACCGTGAGAGCCCGCGCAGCGCTGCGCAGCGTCAAGATACCGATGTCGTGCAGAGCGAGCCCCTCGCTGCTGAGGAATTCTCGGCTGATACAGCCGAAGCGCAACCACCGGAATTCGACGCCGGCGAGCCGTCGCCCGAACATGACAGCGAACACGCCGCACAACCGGAAGAGTCCGCGCCGCCCTCGCCTGAGTTCGTCGCCGATGAACCGGCGCCCGCAGCGGAAACCGCCGCGAGCGAAGAGATCGGCCTTGCGCCCGAGACTGACGCCGCACTTTTCGAGACGGTTGCCGAAGGCGAGCAGCCCTCCGCCGCAGCCGAGGGCGCGCTGACGGCTGGAACCGCGCCGGCGGATGCCGCAAACGGCAACGGCGAGGACCACGCAGAAGAAGCGGTCGAATCCGTCGGCGGTGCGGATGCGCTTGAGGAAGTTCAGGAACGGCTTCCGCGCTTCCGTCGTCAGTACAAGATCCAGGAAGTCATCAAACGCCGGCAAGTGCTGCTGGTTCAGGTCGTCAAGGAAGAGCGGGGCACCAAGGGTGCTGCATTGACAACGTATCTGTCGCTCGCCGGACGTTATTCGGTCCTGATGCCGAACACCGCCAGGGGCGGCGGGATTTCGCGCAAGATCACGTCTTCCGACGACCGGGCACGCCTCAAGGAAATCGCCCAGGAACTTCAAGTGCCAGAGGGCATGGGCGTAATCTTGCGAACGGCGGGTGCTAGTCGAACCAAGACCGAAGTCAAACGCGATTTCGAATATCTGCTGCGGCTCTGGGAAACGGTGCGCGACCTGACCCTCAAATCGACTGCACCCAAGCTCGTTTACGAAGAAGGCTCGCTGACCAAGCGTTCTATCCGCGACCTGTATGGCAAAGATATCGAGGAAATCATCGTCTCGGGCGAGGAAGGCTTCAGGGAAGCGCGCGATTTCATGCGCATGCTGATGCCAAGCCACGTCAAGAATGTGAAACAGTACAAGGACACGCAACCACTGTTCACGCGGTATGGCATCGAGAGCCAACTCGATGCGATGTTTTCGCCCGTGGTGCAGCTTCGATCGGGCGGCTACATCGTCATCAATCAGGCGGAAGCGCTGGTCGCAATAGACGTCAACTCCGGCCGTGCTACGCGCGAGCATCACATCGAGGACACCGCGCTCAAGACCAACTGCGAGGCGGCTGAGGAAATCGCGCGGCAACTGCGCCTGCGCGACCTTGCTGGTCTTATCGTTATCGACTTCATCGACATGGACGAAGGCCGCAACAACCGGACGGTGGAGCGGCGGTTAAAAGAGGCGCTCAAGCATGACCGCGCCCGCATTCAGGTCGGCCGCATCTCGCATTTCGGCCTGCTGGAAATGTCTCGCCAGCGCATCCGCACGTCTGTCCTCGAAAGCTCGACCGAAAAATGCCCGGTGTGCGGTGGAAGCGGTCACGTGCGCTCGGTGTCGTCGGTCGCGTTGCAGCTGTTGCGCGCTGTTGAGGAAATGCTGATCAAGGGCGCGACTCACAACCTGATCGTCCGCACGCGCGCCGAAGTGGCGCTCTATGTGCTCAATCACAAGCGCGCGCATCTGCGCGATTTGGAGGAACGTTTCCGCATAACAATCACCGTCTCGGCTGATCCCGCTGTAACAGGACAGCAATCGTACGTGATCGACCGCGGTGAGCAGGTGCATTCGCCGGAAGCCGCGCGCAATCTTGCTGCGCGGCAACCGCAGCTCCCGCCCGTCGAGGAAGTTGAGGAAGAACAATTCGCGGAAGCTGACGCCGATGAGTCCGCCACAGAGGAAATGGAAGGCGAGACCCGCGTCGAAAGCCTTGAACGCGACGGCGGCCGACGACGCAGGCGAAGGCGCGGCCGCGGCGGCCGCGGTCGTGGCGGTGAGCCGCGCGAGGTCCAGCAGTTCACGCAGGAGACCGTGGCTGAGCATGCCGTCGCACACGAGGATCACGATGCGGGATCAACAGAGGAAGACGGGTTTGGCCAGTCGCAGGCCCGTCAGGAAGGCGGCGCATTCGGTGAAAGCGAGCATCGCGAAGGGCGGCGTCGACGCCGGCGCGGTCGCCGTGGCGGCCGTCGCAATCGGCAACGCAACAGCGGCGAGCCAACGGTTCGTTCCGGCGAAAATGGACCTGAGCCTGAGTTGCAACACGCGGTCGAGGACCTAGATCGTCCGCCGACATACGAGAGCAATCCCCCCTACTCGCCTCCGATTGAAGAGCGTCCTGCTTCGCCGCCAGCGGAACTGGCCGCGACCACTCCCGCCGCCCCGGACGCGCTGCGCCGTCGGTCGACTATTCGGGAACCAGCGCCGTTCGCCGATGGAGCTCCCCCGCCGGCTTCGTCTCCCTCACCGACAACGCCTATAGTTTCCCGCCCGGGAGCGGACGAATCCACGGCAACACCCAAGCGCGGGTGGTGGGCCAAGCGCCTTTTGGGCGACAAGGGCTAGCCACCCGATGAAATCCGCCTGGGTCGACAGCGACGCGAGGAAGGCTGTCGATCATTGGGCAAAGACCGGCATTGGCGCCGAGTTGGCGCAACGCATCTATTCAACCCGCCTGCTTGGCCGCGACCCCAAGCTTGTCCTGCATGGCGGCGGCAACCCGTCGGTCAAGACGCGGGTTAAGGACCTGTTCGGCGATGATGCGGACGTTCTCTGCGTCAAGGGTTCCGGCTGGGACATGGCAAACATCGAGCCAGGGGGGATGCCTGCAGTGCGGCTTGAACCCCTGCGTCGGTTGCGCTCTCGCGCGGCCTTGCCGGACGCAGAGATGGTGCGCGCGCTGCGTGCGGCGTTGATCGATCCGCAGGCCCCCAACCCATCGGTCGAAGCGCTCTTGCACGCTTTCCTGCCGCACAAATTCGTCGACCATACACATGCGACTGCGATCCTCAGCCTGATCGACCAGCCAGACAGCGAAGCCTTGTGCCAGGAGACCTTCGATAACCGCCTTGGCTTTGTGCCCTACATCATGCCGGGCTTTGCGCTCGCGAACAAAGCAGCCAATGTCTTCGAGAAAAACCCTGCCGTCGAAGGGCTGATCCTCGACAAACACGGCATTTTCACCGTCGGTGGCGATGCGCGCGAGGCTTATGAGCGCATGATCGAATTCGTGACGCTGGCGGAAGACCGCTTGCGAAAAAAAGGTAATGCAAAGCTTGTCAGCGTCAGCCTTCCCGACCGTATCGCCTCGCTCTCGGAAGTCGCTCCGATTGTGAGAGGCGCATGCACGCTGCGCGATGCCTTAGGCGAAGGCGCGCACAAGCGGCAAATCGTCGATTTCCGCACCGGCGACACCATTCTTAATTACGTCAACGGCAAAGAGGTGACGCGCTATGCCCGGGCGGGACTGATCACGCCTGACCATGTGATCCGCACCGGACCCTGGCCGCTGATTGTGCCGGCCCCGGAAGCCGGCAGGCTCGACGACTTCAAGAATGCCGTGCAGCGAGCCGCGCGCGCCTTCATGGACGATTATTCTGCGTACTTTTCGCGCCAAAAGACCCGCGCCGACGGCGCCGCAATGCGCGATCCGCTTCCCCGCGTGGTGCTCGTGCCGGGCCTCGGCTTGATGGGCCTCGGAGCAAACACGAAAGACGCGCGTATCGCTGCCGATGTCGCCGAAGCCGCCGCGGAAGGCATTACCGGTGCGGAGGCGATCGGCAAGTTCAATTCGATTTCCGAAGCGGACGTGTTTGATGTCGAGTACTGGCCGCTGGAGTTGGCCAAGCTGGGCCAGCGCAAGCGCCTGCCGCTGGAAGGCCAGGTCGCGGCAATCACCGGAGCCGGCGGAGCCATCGGCGCGGCAACAGCGAAAGCCTTCGGAAACGCCGGCGCGGAAGTGGCGCTGCTCGACATCGATCAGAAAGCCGCGCAGGCGCAGGCAAAGACAACTGGCGGGAGCACGATTGCCGTCGTCTGTGACGTCAGGAACGCGGCATCGGTGCGGACGGCGTTCGATCACGTCGTTGCAGCATTTGGCGGCGTCGATATCGTCGTCTCGAACGCGGGAGCGGCCTGGCAGGGCAAGATCGGCGAGGTCGACGAAGCACTGCTGCGCGAAAGCTTCGAGCTCAATTTTTTCGCTCACCAGAAAGTCGCGCAAACGGCCGTGAACATCATGCTCAAGCAAGGGATCGGCGGCTGCCTGCTGTTCAACATTTCGAAGCAGGCGGTCAACCCAGGGCCGGAATTCGGACCCTATGGTTTGCCGAAGGCAGCGACATTGCTTCTGATGCGGCAGTACGCGCTCGACTATGGAGCCGACGGCATCCGCTCAAATGCCGTGAATGCCGATCGCATCCGTTCCGGCCTGCTCACCGCGGACTTTATCGCGCAGCGCGCCAAGGCGCGCGGGGTCAGCGAAAAAGAATATATGGCCGGCAATCTGCTGCGGCGTGAGGTAACGGCCGAGGATGTTGCGCAGGCTTTCCTGCACCAGGCGCTTGAATTGAAAACCACCGCCAATGTCACCACGGTGGATGGCGGAAATATCGCCGCCGCCTTGCG
>Ga0114129_10014255_pt1 | contig 11327 bp, 10 predicted proteins | sample RhiMetdeltSRZDD1_FD_80071 | JGI IMG/M metagenome (GOLD analysis project Ga0114129, IMG submission 80071) | Populus rhizosphere microbial communities from Tennessee, USA - Rhizosphere MetaG P. deltoides SRZDD1 (version 2) (version 2) | ecosystem: Host-associated > Plants > Roots > Rhizosphere >... | reverse complement strand
GATGTAGCCCTTGAGGTTCCAGATCGCGAATGGCAGCGCGCCCGAGGTGAGCGCGAGTCCGACGCCGAGGAGCGAGTTCCTCAAGTTGAACGAGAAGTCGCCGGAGTTGACCTGGATCTTGTTGAGGAACACGAAGAGCGGCGCGAGCGCCGCGACCGAAGGGACCATGAGGACCGCGACGATCGCGATCATCAGCGCGCGGCGGGCCGGGAAGTGGAACCGCGAGAACGCGTAGGCGGCGAGCACGCCGAGCCCGAGCGATCCCAGCGAGACCCCGGCGGCGAGGCCGAAGCTGTTGAACGCGAGCTGTGGCAACGACACCGGGTTCGACGTCGGCTGCGCGATGACGTCTTGATACGCCTGCAGCGATGCGCCCGGCGGGATGAGCGTCAGCTCGGTCGGGCGAGAGATGTTGCGCGGGTCAAGCGACATGCTCACCACCCACAGCAACGGAAAGAGCACCGTGAAGCTGATGAAGAGGAGAAGCGCTTGCAGCATGAGCTGCTTGGCCCAGCCCGCGCGGAAGAAGGCGCGCCGGCGCCGCGGGACCGCGAGCGTCATCGCCTGACTAGACATATGACTCAGTCGCCCTGGTGATCCGATTTGTGAGCAGCGTCAGCACGAGCAGGATGATCATCGTGTAGATCCCGAACGCCGCGGCGAGGCCGTAGAGACGTTGTTCGTTGACCAGCCGGAAGGCCGTGGTCACGAGTATCTCGGTCTGCCGCAACGGGCCACCTCCCGAGACCATGTAGATCAAATTGAAGAGGTTGAACGTCACGATCAACCCATACATCGCGGCGGGGATCATCGCTGGCCGGAGCAGGGGAAGCGTGATGCGGAAGAACTGCTGGGGACCCGAGGCGCCGTCGATCGACGCCGCCTCGTAGTACTCCTTGCTGATGCTCTGGAGCGCGCCCGTCGCGACGATCGTCATGAAGGGCCAGCCGAGCCAGATGTTCGTGATGAGCAGCGCGAAGTACGAGAGCGGCAGCGGTATTCCGGGGAAGGGCGGGTCGATCTGGTCGATCCAGCGAATGTGGAAATGGTCGGGCGTGACGCCGAAGAGCCCACCGACCGCCGCGAGCCCCTGGTTGATGGCGCCGTAGTCGGTGTCGAACATGTTCTTCCACACCGTGGCGACGACGAGCGTGGGAACGACGATCGGAAGGATGAAGATGGCGCGGTAGAAGCCGCGGAAGCGAAGGCCTGGTGTGTTCAGGATGACCGCGATCAGGATCCCGATCGTCACGTGGAAGATCACGTTGGAGAACGTCCAGAAGAGATTGAACGCGAGCATTCCCCAGAAGCTGAAGTTGGGGATGACCGTGACGCCGTTCGTGATGAGCGAGATGAAGTTCTCGAGGCCGACGAAGTTGGCGGCGGGAGCATCGAAGCGCAGGTTGCGAAGCCCGTAGTCGGTGAATGACATGTAGACCTGGAAGAGGATCGGCCAGTAGGTGATCGCGGCCATGATGAGAGTCGCGGGCAGGATGTAGAGATAGGCGGTGAGCCAGCGCGGCGCTCCGCGGCGGGAGCCCGCCGGCGCACTGGTCGCGGCTTCGGTTATCGCGAAGCTGGCCATCTCGCTCCCGATCCCAATTGATTTTGAGGGGAGCGCCCGAAGGCGCCCCCCTCCGACGCTATGACTCTATTTCTTGTTCGCCGTGTTCATCGCTTTGCAGGCGTCGGCGATACCGGCCTGCGGTGTGGCCTTGCCTTCGATGATCTTGGTGACAGCGTCGCCGAACGGCGTCCAGTAGTTGCCGAACTCGACGCTCTGCGGCCGGGCGAAGCCGGTCGCCGATGCATCGGAGAACGCTTTCACGAGCGGATCGCTGACGGTAACGTCGGTGCGGACCGGCACGTCGCCGGCGACGTCCGCGTAGACCTTCTGCGAGTCCGCGTTCGTCAGCGCGAGCGCGAGAGCGATCGCACCGTCGACGTTCTTGGCGCTTTGGTTGATGTACCAACCGTCAACGCCCGTGAGCGGTCCAGCCTTGCCCTTGGGGCCTGCGGGTATGGGCGCTACCCCGAGCTTCGCGCCGAGGTCTTTCTTGTAGTCGCCAAGGACCCACGGGCCATTGATGATCATGTCGACATTGCCGGCGCGGAACGACGTGTCCGCGCGGCCGCCGTCGGTCTCGAACTTGGCGCCGGCTGCCTTGAGCGCGAGGTTGTACGTGAATGCGTCGGCCCAGCCGCCCTGGTCTGCGACGCACTTGCCGCTCGCGTCCATGAGGTTGCCGCCGAATGCGGTGGACCATCCGAACATGTGGTAGGCGTTCTCGTTCTGCACGAGCGTCTTGCCCGCCTTGAGCATGGTCATGAGCTCATCGGTGGTCTTCGGTGGGGTCGGCACCTTGTCCTTGTTGTAGTAGAGCGCGACCGCTTTGAAGAGCATCGGCACGCCGTAGAGCTTGCCGTTGACCTTCAGGCCGTCGACGCCAAGTGGCGCGACCTTGTCGAGTTTGCCCTTGAGCTTGTCGTCGAGGGCGAGCAGAAGGTTTGCCCTGACCTCGTTGCCGAGCTCGTCGTTCGGCGCTGTAAAGAGGTCCGGGCCGCCGCCCGCCGCGGCCTCGGTCTGGAACTTGTTGAAGACCTGGTCGAACGGGACCTGGAGCACCGTGATCTTGGCGCTCGGGTTATCGGCCTTGATCTTCGTGATGAGCTGGTTGAGGGCCTGCTCCTCGGAGCCGCCCGTCCCGTACGCGTGCCAGAGCGTGATGCTCCCGGTGATCGCGCCGGCGGCGGGGCCGCCGCTTGCGCTCGGTGTCGTGCCGCCGGTACCGCCGCACGCCGCGGCGAGCACCAAGGCGACAGTGAGAAGCGTGATCGCCCTTAGCTTCATTTGTCCTTCCTTCCAATGCGAGTGAGCTGAATGAATACGTCTAGCGGGCCGCCGCTTTCAAGGTTCGTTTCCCCTCCCGTTCGGTACCTCCCTTCGCGACGCCCAGGCCGCGGGACTTCTTTGTTTGCACTCGCGTCGACTCGCGCAGGAGCAGCTCGGTCGGTAGAACGATCCGCTCGCGTGGCCCACCGTCGTCGAGCTCGCGAATGAGAAGTCGGGTGGCGACGCGGCCTTTCTCGGGGATCGGCTGATGAACGGTCGATAGCGCGGGATCACTCGCCGCGGCGAGCGGGATGTCGTCGAAGCCGATGACCTCGAGGTCTTCCGGAACACGCAGGCCGATGCGCTTGGCCGCGCGCATGGCACCGATCGCCATGATGTCGCTCACCGCGAGCACCGCCGTCGGACGCGCTCCGTCGGCCCATGCCTTTGCGAAAGCGGTGTCGCCGCCGGCGAGGGTGACGAACGTACGGACCACGGCGTCGTCGGCGAGCGCGAGACCGTGCTCGACAAATGCGCGTCGATACCCGCGCAGCCGGCGCCCGCGAACGCCGAGATCCTTGTCGAGCTCCTCGGGAGGCGCATGGAAGGTCAGCACGAGGATTTCGCGATGCCCGTGCTCGAGGAGAAGATCCGCCGCCGCGTGGGCCCCACCCTCGTCGTCGACGTTCACCGACGACGCCGTCTCGGCGTCGGCATCCACGACGACGAAGGGCACGCCACGCTTGCGAAGCGGCGCGACTTCGGCATGGCGCTCGTCGAGGCCGATGATCACGAACCCGTCGACCGGGGCCGCCGCGATCGCGCGCTCGAGCGAGCCGCCGAGCGGGGTCACGGTCAGCAGTCCGATGCCGCGTTCGTCGGTGACGCTACCGACCCCCTCGAGGAACGAGGCGAAGAAGGGGTTGGCGAAAACCGTCGCGATCGGCTGCGGAAAGAGCACCCCGAGGACTCCGACTCGCTGCGAGTGAAGGGCCCGTGCATGGGGATTGGGCGCGTACCCAAGCTCCCGCGCCGCATCGAGAATGCGGGTCACCGTGGTCGCGCGGAGGCGCTCGGGATCGTTGAACGCATGCGAGACCGCGGCCGTCGAGACGCCCGCCTTCCCTGCGACATCGTGAATGGTGACCCTGCGCACGCCTTCCCCCATTGCTCCGTGAAACCTTTCATAAAAGGTTTCACGTCGGGAGTTTTCAGCTTTGGGGTGCGGCTGTCAAGGGTTCGGGGCAGTCGCGGCGAGAGGTCAGACCACTAGGCCGCGCCGGATACTTCCGCCGGTGAGCGTGGTAGCGGCACAGGCCACGGGCAGGCCGGTCGGGACGCTGCCGATCTTCCAGATCTTCCAGCTCTCCATCTACTGGTTCGGCATCAACGCGATCTGGGGTGGCCTCAACAACGTGATCCTCCAGCGGCGGATGGACGACCTCGTCGGAAAGGCGAACGCGGGCACGGGCCTCGCTCTTCTGACCCTGCTAGGCGCGATCGTCGCCATCCTCGTGCAGCCGACAATCGGAACGATCTCCGATTACACGATCACACGGTGGGGACGGCGCAAGCCCTACATCCTCATCGGCGCGGTCCTCGACGTCGTGTTCCTCGCCGGGATCGCGACCTCGAATACGTACGTGTCCGTTGTCGCGTTCATCGTTCTGCTCCAGATCTCATCGAACTTCGCTCAGGGACCGTTCCAGGGGTACGTGCCCGACCTTGTGCCCGCCGCGCAGGTGGGTCTGGCGAGCGGACTCATGGGTCTGATGATCGTGCTCGGTCGCATCGGCGGGGTCGCGGTCGCGTCGATCGGACTCTTCACCGGCAGCTTTGTCGCCGCGACGATCGGCCTCGGCCTTCTAGAGCTCGCGACAGCGCTCGTCACGGTGATCACGGTGGACGAAGGCCGCTCCGCACCATCGCGCGAGGGGCGGTCGTGGTTTCAGATCGCGACCGGGGCGTGGGGTTTCGACATCCTGAAGGAGCGGAGCTTCGTGTGGCTTCTAGGCTCGCGGCTCTTCGTCCTGATGGCGACCGTCACGCTCACTGACCTCATCTTCTTCTACATGAGCCGGTCGATCGGCCTCTCGGACTCGGAGATCGGCATCTGGATCAACGTGGCGACGGGGCTCATCGCGATCACGACCGCGCTCACGACCTTTCCCGCGGCGCGCCTGTCGGACCGTCTCGGTCGGAAGACGCTCGTCTACTTCACGTGCGCGCTGGGATCGATCGGGATGCTCGGGGTCGCGCTCGCGCCGAATATCCTCGTCGCAGTCCTCTTCGTGATCCCCGTCGGCATTGCTGCCGGCGCCTTCCTCGCGGTGGACTGGGCCCTGATGACCGACATCGTCCCGAAGGCTACGAGCGGCAGGTATATGGGCATCTCGAACGTCGTCACCGGCGCCGCGGGTCCGCTCGCGATCGCCATCGGTGGGATCGCGATGGACCGCGTAGGCGCGTTTGACTTCTCGCTCGGTCCGCGCGTCGCCTTCCTCTTCGCGCTCGTCTACTACGCGCTTGGCGCGCTCCTCCTGCGACCCGTCGACGAGCGCCGTCGGGAGTAGCGGAAGGAGCGCGCCGCCGCACTACTTCTTCAGGCTGGCAAGGAGCTCGTCGAACCGGTCGTAGGTCTCACGGAGGCCCGACTCCATGCCGCTCTGGACCATGCCATCACGGTCCTCCTTGGAGGTGAAGACGGAGCGGGTGGTGAACAGCGTCCGGCCGCCAGGAAGGTCCGTCAGAGTCGCGGTGTCGACCGAGATGTGACCGGCCATCGGCTCGAACTCGAAAGTCTGGACGATCTTTTCGCCGGGAATGATCTCTCGGTACTCACCGCGGAACGCGTACTTGGAGCCGTCGGGTTGGGTCGCGACGAAGCGCCACTTTCCACCAGGTCTGACTTCCATCTTGTCCACGGTGGTCGTATCGCTTCGGGGTCCCCACCACTGCGGGATGAGCTCTGGGTCGGTCATCGCCTTGTATACGACGTCACGCGGCGCGTCGAACTCGCGCGTGACCTGGATCTCGAGATCCGAAGGAAGAGTGACTTTGGTCGTCGCGCTACTTGTTGTTGCCACGTTTGTTATCCCCCTTTTCTTTCTGGTCGCTAAGGATCTCGTCGAGTCGATCGAATCGTTCCTCCTGGATGCGGCGATAACGCTCGAGCCACACGTCGAGCTCCTGGAACGGCTCCGCCCGAAGGCTGTAGATGCGCCGCTGCGCGACCGCCCGGACTTCGACGAGTCCGGCGTCGCTGAGGACGCGGAGGTGCTTAGAGACCTGCGGCTGCCGGAGGCCGAGCCGCGCGACGATCTCTCCGACCGCGCGGGGCTTACGGCGCAGCAGCTCGACGATCTGGAGTCGGTTCGGTTCCGCCAGGGCGCTCAGCGTGGCTTGCACAAGCCATATATACTCCTACAGGCATATACCTGTCAAGGCATATTCAGCACTCTTGGCAGCGGATTTCGGGCATATGCGGCGGCTCCTTGACGCCAGAACACCCGTTCCATATCGTCCGCAGGTCATGCGAACGGCCGTTCGATTTCCCGCACGAGTCAGCCTCGAGCAGATCCTCGACACGCTCGCCCGCGACCCCGAGTTCAAGCAGATGGTCACGCGCTGGGAGCGGGTCCCGCCGCGCCGGGCAAGCTACGCCGAGTTCCCCGCGTGGCTCGACGGCCGTATCTCAGCCACGCTGCGTCGGCGGGGGATCCTCTCCCTCTACTCGCACCAGGCAGATGCGCTCGAGACCACGCATGCGGGAAAGCACACCGTCGTGGTCACGCCGACCGCGAGCGGCAAGACCCTCTGCTACGACCTGCCTGTCATCGACGCCATCGCGAAGGATCCCACCGCGCGCGCCCTCTACATCTTTCCTACGAAGGCCCTCGCGCAAGATCAGCTCGGGGAGCTCCAGCGTCTCGCGAAGGACGTCGACATCGATCTGAAGACATACACATACGACGGCGACACGCCGCCCGCGGTGCGCGCCGCGATCCGCAGCGCCGGCCACGTCGTGATCACGAACCCGGACATGCTCCACACCGGGATCCTCCCCCACCACACCAAGTGGGTGAAGCTCTTCGAGAACCTGCACTACGTCGTCCTCGACGAGCTGCACACGTACCGCGGGGTCTTCGGCTCGAACGTCGCGAACGTCCTTCGCCGCCTGCGCCGCATCTGCACTTTTTACGGATCCCACCCGATCTTCATTTGTACCTCGGCGACGATCGCGAACCCCGAAGAGCTCGCGCGCCGCCACGTCGAAGAGGACGTGGTGGTCATCGACCGCAACGGGGCGCCGCGCGGCGAAAAGGTGCTCGCCTTCGTTAACCCGCCGGTCGTGAATCAGTCGCTCGGGATACGCAAGAGCGCGCTCTTCACCGGGCGCGACATCGCGGCGACGCTGCTCGCCTCTGGTGTGCAGACCATCGCATTCGCTCGGTCACGAGTGGAGACCGAGCTTTTGCTCACCTACCTTCGCTCGCGATTCACCCAGCCGCAATGGCCCCAGGACCTTATCCGCGGCTATCGCGGCGGATATCTCCCATCCGAGCGGCGCGCGATCGAGCAAGGCTTGCGCGACGGTTCGGTCCGCGGCGTCGTCTCGACGAACGCGCTCGAGCTCGGCATCGACATCGGTGCCCTCCAAGCCGCCGTGCTTCTTGGTTATCCGGGGACGGTGGCGTCGACGTGGCAGCAGATGGGTCGGGCCGGGCGGCGCGAGGACCTGTCGGCCGCCTTCCTCGTGGCCACCTCGTCCCCGATCGATCAATACGTCATCCAGCATCCGGAGTACGTGCTCGAGCGTTCGCCCGAGGCCGGCCTCGTGAATCCTGACAACCTCCATTTGCTGGTGCATCACCTGAAGTGCGCCGCCTTCGAGATCCCGTTCGAGACACACGAGCGGTTCGGCACCGAAGACACGCCCGGGGTGCTCGCGTACCTCGACGAGCAGGGCGTGCTCCACGAGTCGGGAGGGAAGTACCACTGGTCGGATCAAGCCTTTCCCGCTGAGACGACGTCGCTTCGAACAGCGACGAACGACAACGTCGTCATCGTCGACACGACGGGCCCCGCCCCGCGCACGGTCGGATCTGAACATCACGACGGCAAGGTGCGAGTTATCGGCGAGATCGACCGTTTCGCCGCGCAGGTGCTGCTGCACGAGCAGGCCATCTACCTCCACGAATCGAAGCAGTTCCAGGTCGAGCGCCTCGACTGGGAGAACGCGAAAGCGTACGTGCGCGAGGTGAAAGTCGACTACTACACGCAGGCGGAACTGGCCGTGCGCATCCGCGTCATCGACGAGTTCGACCAGCGCCCCGCCGTGCGAGGCTTCGACCTCGCGCATGGCGAAGTGCTCGTGTCCACGCTCACCACGATCTACAAGAAGCTCACGATGTACACGCACGAGAACGTCGGCTGGGGCAAGATCCACCTACCCGAGCAGGAGCTTCAGACGACCTCGTTCTGGTGCTCGCTTCCTGAAAGAGCGGTCGCGGGATGGCCGAAGGAGCGCGTCGAAATGGCGCTCGCCGGTCTCGGAAATTTGCTGCACGGCCTCGCCCCGCTCCTCCTCATGTGCGCGCCCCACGACCTCGGCCTCGCAGTAGAGGTCCGCTCGCCGCACACCGAGCGGCCGACGATCTACCTCTTCGATATGACCCCCGGAGGGATCGGCTTCTCTGAGCGACTCTTCAAATCGACCGACGCATTGTTCGAGCGCGCCCGAGAGCACCTCGGCTCCTGTGGATGTGGAACCGGTTGCCCGTCCTGTGTCGGTCCGGCCTACGCCCTGGGCGACGAGGTGCGCGAGGCCGTCGCGGATCTCCTCTCCCTACGCCAGTGAACGACCTCCGATCCCGAATCGCCGCGATCGTCGAACGCGATCGCGCGCACCGCACACCTGGGGAGGCTGGGCAAGCGGTGCCAACCGAAACCCTCTCTACGCGACAGGGACCCCCCGGCCTGGCGGCCGGCGCCCCATCGCGCGGGGGCCCTCGGTTGGCACCGCTTGCTATCGGCGCACCCCGTTTCGAAGTGCGCGAGCGGCGGATCGCAATCGACGATCTCGGGCTCGAGATCGTCGCAAGGGGAGCGTGCGACCCGCTACTCGCCGCGCACCTCGGCCTCAAAGGCGCTCCGCCGGACCGATGGCAGGACGTGCTGTTCCTAGATACGGAGACGACGGGGCTTTCGGGCGGGACGGGCACGTACATCTTTCTGATCGGCGTCGCTCACTTCACCGAGAAGGAGCTGATCCTCAGGCAGCACATGCTCCTGGATCTCGGTGCGGAGCGCGAGTTCATCGAGGGCCTCAAGAAAGAGATCGAGCCATTTCGCGCGTGCGCGTCCTACAACGGCAAAGCGTTCGACCTGCCGATCATCCGCACCCGGTTCGTCATGGCGATACGCAGCGAGCTCACGGTCGACGACTCGCACCTCGACCTCCTGCATCCGGCGCGGCGGCTTTGGCGCAACCGGTTCGGCTCGACGACCCTGAAACAGCTCGAGGAGAGCGTTCTTGACGAGGGCCGCACCGCTGACATTCCCGGATGGCTGATTCCCGACGCGTACTTCCACTACCTGCGCAAGCGTGACCCGGCGATCATCGCGCCGGTGCTCGAGCACAACGCGCGCGACGTCATCTCCCTCGTTCGCATCACCGATCGTGTGGCACGCGCGGTGATGGCCGCTCGTGGCGGCCGCGCTCCCGATCACGCGCCCGCGGCCTTTGCGCTCGCGCGCGTTTTCGAGCGCACTGGCGAGATCGACGCGGCGTTCGCCTGCTACGAGAGCGCGTATTACGACGGTGACAACCCTCTACGTGCGAAGCTCGCTCTCGCGTACGCCCGGCACCTCGAGCGGCGCGGAGACGTCGAGCGTGCGCTCGGGATGATGGAAACGCTCGTCGAGCTCGGCCTCGGCTCCGAGCGCTGGCGCGAGCAGGCCGAGAGCCGGATACGCAGACTGTCCAAGAAGCGATGGCGACAGGTCGCGACGGCAAGCTAGAGATCCGGCCCCTCACGGCGGCGCGCGTCGACGACGTGAAGACAGTGATGCGCGGGACGTGGGGCTCGTCCTGTTGGGATCTCTTCCCGCGCTACACCGCCGCGCAACAGCGCGAGCTTGGGATCACCGTCGGCGCCCCCGGCACCGCGGAGGCGAAACGCCGAGAGGTGCTCGCGAAGCTGGCGCGGAGACGGAAGAATTCAGCCGGCCTCGTGGCGTACCGGGATGCGGAGCCCATCGGGTTCGTTTCCCTGGGGCCTCGACACGACTTCTCCGTCGTCGAGAAGTCGAGGGCAACGCCTCCGGTCGACGACGTCGCCGTTTGGGTGATCCCGTGCATCACCGTGCGCCGCGGCCACCGCGGGGAGGGTGTTGCTGTGGCGATGATCCGCGCCGCGGTCGATTACGCGGGAAAGCGCAGCGCGCCGGCGGTCGAGGCGTACGTCCGCGCTGGTCGCAAGCGAGTACACGACGACTTCGCCTTCTTCGGCACGAAGGCGATGTTCGCGAAGGCCGGTTTTCGCGTGGTCCGTGGAGTCCTTCCCGGCTTGCGTAAGGGATCGGTGCCCCGGGTCACGATGCGCCGGACGATCACGACGCGCGCCGCTCCCGCCGCTGGGCGGGGCGTGGCGGCCGCGCGCCGATCCGGACAAGCGCCAACTGCCGGAAGCGCGCGGCCACCACGATCGCCAGGAAGAGGAGGGTCAGGAGAAGCTCAACGAACGGCAGCGCGTGGAGCGTCGCCAGCGCGGGCTCGCTGACGATGAGGTCCGCTGCCGTCCAGAGGATCGCGAGAGCGCCGAGCCAGGTCGCCTGAGGGAATCGGTCAAGGAGTCCGACCACGAGGCCGCTTCCGAAGAGGACGATGGGGATGGAGAGGCCGAGCCCGAACAGCAAGAGGGCGATGTTGCCGTGAGCGGCCGCCCCGACACCGAGGATGTTTTCGAGGCTCATGGCGAAATCCGCCGCGAGGATTGTCACGATCGCCGCGCGGAGGGTCGTGACCTCGCGGACGGTGCGTCCCTGACCGCCATCAGGGCGGACGAGCCGGTACGCGATGACGATCAGCGCAAGGCCGCCGATGAGCTGCAGGTACTGGACGGTCAGCAGGAGCGTCACCGCGGCGGCCGCAGCGACCCGAAGCGCGACGGCGGCCCCCGCGCCGAAGACGATCGCCTTGCGGCGCTGGGACCGGGGTAGCCCGCGCGCGACCATGCCGATGACGAGCGCGTTGTCCCCGGACATGGCGAGGTCGATCAGCGTGATCGCGAGGATCGCCTGAAGGGTCTCGGCCATCGTCAGCGCGCGCGCAGCTTGAACGCTACGAAGACGATGACCCCGACGACCCAGAGCACTGGCACCGCAAGAACGACGATCCCGTCGAGGCCCACTGCCGCCGGCACGTGGTCCGCGCCGATCATGAGCATCGTGTCAGTATACTGACGCGCTGTCAGACAGTTGGCGATCGCTG
>Ga0114129_10014254_pt1 | contig 11328 bp, 9 predicted proteins | sample RhiMetdeltSRZDD1_FD_80071 | JGI IMG/M metagenome (GOLD analysis project Ga0114129, IMG submission 80071) | Populus rhizosphere microbial communities from Tennessee, USA - Rhizosphere MetaG P. deltoides SRZDD1 (version 2) (version 2) | ecosystem: Host-associated > Plants > Roots > Rhizosphere >... | reverse complement strand
CAGCAGGAAATCAAGCTTACGCCCACAGGGCTCGTCGGCATCGGTCAGCGCGTCCCAGTGCGCGAGATGCGCCCGGAACCTCGTCACCTCCTCGCTGATGTCGGATCGCTGGACGGTGCGCACGATCTCCTGCGCGATCATCGCTTCGTCAACCGGAAGATCGTGGCTGATCTCGTCCACGCGCTCCTGCAACCGCGCCTCGAGGGACGACCGGCCTTCATCGGCCGCGGCAGCCAGACGCTCGATGAGACTCCCCAGGAAATCCTTGCGTGCGTCCAGATCGGCTCGCAGGTGACCGCCCTCGCGGATCCGCATCGCATCGAGGTCCGCCAGCGCCTGCTCGACCGCCGCCTCCACGCTTGCCGCGATCTGCGCTTCGACCTGAGGATCGGCGTCCGCCGTACGATCGCGCACGGTAATCGCCTGCGGGAGCCGCAGCAGATCCCCCGGCGTGAGCGCCCCTGAAACAAGACCGCGCTCGCGCGCACGATCGATGGCCGCCGACAAGGCGTTGGCGAACTCCTCGTTCAGCTCGACGGTCGGCGTCGCCGTCGTCCGAAGCTGCACGGAGATCTGCAGCTCGACGCGGCCGCGGGCAAGGCGCTTCTGGAGCAAGGCTCGCACGCGAGGCTCGACCTCGCCGAGCGACTGCGGAATACGCAGCTGGATATCCAGGAACCGATGATTCACGGCCCGCACAGTGATCCCAATGGTGGCCCGCTCGTCCTCGTGCGTCAGTGAAGCGAATCCCGTCATCGACTTGATCATCGGAATTCAACGTGGCCTTCGTGGTTCAGAACGCCTTCGTGCTCTTCGCGGTTCATACGCGTTCGGGCTCGTCGGTCGGCTCCTCTTGCAACTGCAGTTCGTAGAGTTTCGCATACGCGCCGCCCTGCGCGAGCAGTTCCTCGTGGCGGCCTGTTTCAACGATGCGCCCGCGCTCGAGCACGACAATCGCGTCCGCGCGGCGGACCGTGGAAAGGCGATGCGCAATCACGAACGAGGTGCGGTTGAGCATGAGCGTCGACAGCGCCTCCTGCACGAGCATCTCCGACTCGGCATCGAGCGACGAGGTGGCCTCGTCAAGGATCAGGATCGGCGAATCTCTGAGGATCGCGCGGGCGATGGCGATCCGCTGCCGCTGGCCGCCCGACACCCGCTGGCCGCGCTCGCCGATCATCGTCTCGTAGCCGCGATCGAGCCCGATGATGAAGTCGTGGGCATGCGCCGCGCGGGCCGCCGCCTCGATTTCCTCGCGGGCCGCCGCGGGCCGGCCGTACGCAATGTTGGCGGCAATCGTGTCGTCGAAGAGCACCGTCTCCTGCGTCACCATGGCCACCTGCGCGCGGAGCGACGCCAGCGTCACGTCTCGCAGGTCGCGGCCGTCGATGGTAATCGCCCCCTGCGTGACGTCGTAAAACCGAGGGATCAGGTTCACCAGGGTCGTCTTGCCTGCGCCGCTGCGCCCCACGATGGCCAGGGTCTGGCCGCCCCGGACACCGAACGACACCCCTCGCAGGGTCGCATCGTCCGCCCCGAGGTATGCGAAGTGCACGTCCCGGAACTCGATGGCGTCGCGGAAACGCGGAAGATCGATGGCCCCGTCACGCTCCCTGACCTCGCTGTGGGTGTCGAGCATCTCGAAGATGCGTTCCGCGGCGGCTATAGCCTGCTGGAGGTTGGCGTTGACTCGGCTCAATTTCTTCGCCGGCCCGTACATCATGAACAGCGCCGCGATGAATCCGACGAATTCGCCGGTCGTCAGGCGGCCGGCAGCGATTTCCTGGCTGCCGTACCACAGCGCTACGGCGAACGCGACGCCCCCGATGAACTCCATCAGCGGCGGCAGCGCCGATAGCGCGCCCGTCACCTTCATGCTGGTGCGATAGAGGCGATGCGAAGCGCTCTCGAACTTCTCGGTCTCGCGCCCCTCGGCCCCGAACGCCTTGACGATCCGGTGGCCGGTGAACGCCTCGGCGGCGACGTGCGTGATTTGCTCCAGCGCTTCCTGGCTGCGTCTCGTCGTGCGCCGCACGCGCTGTCCGAGCCGGACGAGCGGGTACACGATCAGCGGCGCGCCGGTGAGGCTGACCATCGCAAGCCGCGCATCGTAGTAGAAGAGCAGACCCGCAAAGCCGATCAGCGACAGCGATTCCCGCGCGAGGTCGCCGAGCGTCTCCGAGACCGCCTGCTGGATCTGCGCGACATCGTTGGTGATTCGCGACATCAGCCTGCCGCTGGTCTGTGCCGAGAAGAATGCGGCCGACTGCCCGAGGATGTGCGTGAAGAGCATGTTGCGGAGGTCGCGCACGACGCGCTGGCCGACATCGGTCATGAGATAGCCCGACAGGTACGCCCCGATCCCTTTGATCAGGTACAGCGCGACGATTGTGGCGATGATGCGGGCGATCTCCTCGTGTCTTGGGAGCACGCGGTCGAGGATCGGCTGGATCTGCGCGGCAACGCCTGCCGACGCAGCGCCATACACAATCATGGCGACCATCGCGGCGGCGAGCCGTCCGCGATACGGGCGCGCGTACGCGATCAGCCGGAGGAAGACACTCACTCGGTAAACCGGTATCGCAGCAGAACCCAGAGCGCAACGACACCGTCGCGCCACCCGATCTTCTTCCCCTCGTCATAGCCGCGGCCGTCGTAGGTGATCGGAATCTCGTAGACGCGGTAACCCCGCTTGAAAATCTTTGCCGTCAGCTCGGGCTCGATGCCGAACCCGTTCGATCGAAGGGTCATCGATCGCAGCACGTCGGTCCTCATCACCTTGTAACAGGTCTCCATGTCCGTGAGCATGGTGTTGTAGAGGACGTTCGTGAGAAGCGTGAGCAACCGGTTGCCCAGGTAGTGCGTAAACAGGAATACGCGGTGCCGCCCGATAAACCGGGATCCGTAGACGACGTCCGCGCGACCGTCGCAGATCAGCTCGATGAGCTGCGGGAACTCCTCGGGTGAGTATTCGAGATCCGCGTCCTGAATCACGACGATGTCGCCGCGAACGGCCTCGAACCCCGCACGCAGCGCCGCGCCCTTGCCGCGGTTCGTCGGCTGCAACAGAAGCGTGAAGCCGAGCTCGCGCTGCAGGCCCGTCAACGTATCGCGAGTACCGTCGGTCGAGCAATCGTCGACGACGATGAGCTGGGTGCGGACCGGGACCGCAATCACGCGCCGGATGATTTCGTCGATCGTCGCGGCCTCGTTGAAGACCGGCATGACAACGGAGAGAAGCGGGTCGGCAGGCGTGCCGCGAGCCCTCGGCATCAGCGTGCGGCGTGCCCCGCGCCCGCTCGAGGGGCCTCCACCCGGAAACCGTGCGGATGCGTTGAATGCCAGCGCCACGCGTCGGCAACGATCGTGTCGAGATCCGGCCGCTGCGGCACCCATCCCAGGTCGTCGCGGATACGCTGCGCCGACGCGAACAGCACTGCCGGATCCCCGGGACGCCGCGGTGCGGATCGGTGCGCCACCTTGCGGCCGGTCACGCGCTCCACCGACGCAATCACGTCACGAACAGATGAGGGGCGCTCGGTGCCGACATTGTAAGTGGCCGAACTGCCGTTCTCTTCGAGTCGGCGCAGTGCGCGCACGTGCGCATTGGCAAGGTCGGTAACGTGGATATAGTCGCGCAGACACGTCCCGTCAGGCGTCGGGTAATCCTCGCCGAAGATTTCGATCTGAGGCCCGCCGGAGGCCGCTTCAAATGCGCGCGGGATGACATGAATCTCGGGCGAGTGGTCTTCGCCAAGCTGGCCGTCGGGATCCGCTCCCGCCGCGTTGAAATAGCGGAGCCGGATCGACCGGAGTCCATATGCGCGCTCGAAATGCGGGAGGGCGTGCTCAACGGCAAGTTTCGTCTGGCCGTACGAATTGATGGGCACCGTCGGATGCGTTTCACGCAACGGCGTTTCAACTGGCTCGCCGTACACGGCGCACGTCGACGAGAACACGAACTGCCGGCACTGCTCCGCCGCCATCGCCTCCAGGGTCGCCAGCGTCCCCAGCACGTTGTTCCGGTAATACCCGATCGGGTCGTGGACCGAATCAGACACGGTCAGCCACGCCGCGAAATGCATGACCGCCGATGCGCCACTATCCTTCAGCGCGCGCCGAACCGCATCGACGTCACGGATGTCGCCCTCGACGAGCGGCGCGCCAAGGGCCGCCTCAGGATGACCGGCCGAAAGATTGTCGTATAAGACGACGCGGTAGCCGGCCTGGCGAAGCGCCTTCGCGGCATGGCTGCCGATGTAGCCGGCGCCACCCGTCACGAGCACCGTCGAAGGGTCAGAGGCGGCCAATGGAATGGTAGATGAACCCGTTTTGCTTCATCTGTTCCGGAGTGAAGAGATTGCGGCCGTCGAAGATGACCGGCGATCGCATCAGCTGCTGCATTCTCAGAAAATCAGGGCGCCGGAACTCGTTCCATTCGGTCACAATCGCCAGGCAGTCGGCGCCCTTGAGCGCATCGTAGTTCTTGGTCGCAAACGTCACGCGGTTGCCAAAAATGCTCTTCGCGACCTTCGTGGCCTCCGGATCGTACGCTTGCACCGTGGCTCCCGCCGACAGGAGCGCCTCGATCAACGGAATGGCGGGCGCCTCGCGCATATCGTTGGTCCGCGGCTTGAACGCGAGGCCCCAGACAGCGACGATCTTTCCCTTAAGGGAGCCGAAATGCGCTTTCATCTTGGCGACCAGCCGGGTCTTCTGCGTGCTGTTGACCGTCTCGACGGCCTTGAGAATCCTGAAGTCGTATTCGTGCTGGGCGGCGAATGCGACGAGCGCCTTCACATCTTTCGGAAAACAGCTGCCGCCATAGCCGAGGCCCGGGAACAGAAACGACGTACCGATCCGCTTGTCGGAGCCGACCGCGCGGCGGACCTCATCGATGTCGGCGCCCACCAGCTCACATACATTCGCCATCTCGTTCATGAAGGAGATGCGGGTCGCCAGCATCGCGTTCGCGGCATACTTCGCCAGCTCCGCGCTGGCACAATCCATCATCATGATGGGTGCGCCCGTTCGCGTGAACGGCGTGTAGAGCTCCAGCATGATTTCCCTCGCGCGGGGATCCTCGGCGCCGATGACGACCCGATCGGGTTTCATGAAGTCCTCGATCGCGGCTCCCTGCTTTAGGAACTCGGGGTTGCTCACCACGCTGAAAGGATGCGTCGTCTCGCGGCGAATGATCTCCCGCACCTTCGCAGCGGTACCGACCGGAACGGTACTCTTGTTGACGATAACCTTGTACCCGTTCATGGCTCCCGCGACCTCACGTGCCACAGCGAGGACGTGCTGAAGATCCGCGGAGCCATCCTCCCCCTGCGGCGTGCCGACGGCAATGAGGACGATCGTTGCGCCGCGGACCGCCTTGGGCAGCATCGCCGTAAACGTTAGCCGGTTCTCGGCGTGGTTGCGCCGGACGACCTCCTCGAGGCCAGGCTCGTAAATCGGTATCTTGCCTCGAACGAGTGAGCGAATCTTCGCGTTATCTTTGTCAACGCAGACCACGTCGTTGCCGTTCTCCGCGAAACAGGCGCCAGCAACGAGCCCGACATAACCCGTACCAATGACCGCAATTTTCATCGTTTTTCTCGACCCGATACGCGAAAGCGCTTGAAACAGCTGACGTTAGCATATCGGATCGAACCGCGTGTACCCTGCTCGGCGTGCGCATTCTCGTCGACTACCGCCCCGCCCTCCGGCAGCGCACCGGAGTCGGCGAGTACATCCATCAGCTTGTCCGCGCCTACACGAGCGCGAACCGCGATGAGGTCCTTGCCTTCACCAGCTCCTGGAAGGATCGGCCCGCGAGAGGACTCGGTTCCGATCTCGGCGTGCGCGTCGTCGACTGCCGCATCCCCGTTCGCGTGCTGAACTATTTATGGCATCGGCGCGAGTGGCCACCGGTCGAGATGCTCGCGGGTTCCGTTGATGTCGCCCATTCCGCGCATCCGCTTCTGATGCCCGCACGCCGCGCGGCTCAGGTCGTGACGATCCATGACCTGTATTTCCTGTCGAGCGCAACGCAGACCAGTGCGGAGATCGAGCGCGACTACCCTGCGCTCGTGACCAGCCACGCGCGCCGGTCCGACGCCGTGATCACGTCCACGCAATACGGCAAGAGGCAAGTCGCGGACCGACTTGGGGTCGCGGATGACCGGATCTATGTCTGTCCGCCCGGCGCTCCGTTATGGAAGACGCTGGGACGGGAACCCAACTTGCCGCGCGACGGATGCATCCTGTTCGTGGGGACCCTCGAACCGCGCAAGAACATCGGCATTCTGCTCGACGCGTACGCGCGCCTTCTGAATCTTGACGTGTCGCCCCCGCGACTTGTGCTGGCGGGACGCGCAACCCCGGCGGCAGCCGAGTGGCTCAAACGGATCACGATGGCGCCGCTCGCCGGTCACGTAACGCACGCAGGTTACGTTTCGCATGACGAGCGTGAGGCGTTGTATCGATCGGCCCGCCTTCTGGTGTTGCCATCCCTGGACGAGGGCTTCGGCCTCCCTGCCTTGGAGGCGATGTCGGCTGGGATTCCGGTGATCGTGTCGACGCGCGGATCGTTGCCAGAAGTCGTTGGCGGTGCTGGGGCGCTCGTCGATCCTGAGGATGCCGACGCGCTCGCCAACGCGATCGAACGCGGGATTCGCGACGATGGATGGGCTTCGCGCGCGGCAGAGGCCGGCCTGGAGCGTGCGCAGGGCTTCAGCTGGGACGATTCAGCCCAAATGCTGCGCCGCGCGTACACCGACGCCATGGAACGGCGCCGGCGCAGGAAGAAATGAAGATTGCCATCGATGCGCGCGAGCTTTGCGACAAACCGACTGGCGTCGGCCGCTTTCTCGCGGAGATCCTCGCGGCGTGGAGAACCATACCCGAAGCGGAAGCGCAGGAATTCATCCTGCTTGCGCCGGATGGGGTGGCCCCGCGTGCCGGGATCCTCTGGGAGCAAATTGTACTGCCGCGACTCCTGAGAAAGGCCCGAGCCGACGTCCTTTTCTCTCCCGCCTACAGTGGACCGCTGTTCTCTCCAGTACCTCTGGTCGTTGCCATCCATGATGTGTCCTTCGCCGCACATCCCGAGTGGTTTACGTGGCGCGAGGGGGCGCGCCGCCGGACGACGGTGCAGCTTGCCGCACGCGCGGCGACACGTGTCGTCACCATCTCGCAATTCTCAAAACGCGAGATCGTTGCGCATCTGGGCATCGACGGCTCGAAGGTCGTCGTGGCGTATCCCGGTGTGGCGGACCTGATAGGTCCGCCCCGCATGGGGAGTGATTTGCCTCATGCGGCGCCGACCCTCCGCGTCGGCGAAACGCCGACGGTTCTCTTTGTTGGTTCCATCTTCAATCGTCGTCATGTCCCCGAACTGATCGAAGGATTCGCGCGTCTCGCGCGCCGCCGCGGGGATGCCCGGCTTCAGATCGTCGGCGACAACCGCACCTCGCCCCCCATCGACGTCGCCGACGCGATTCGCGCGACCGGCTTGACCGATCGCATTCAGCTTCGTTCGTACGTCACGGACCAGGAACTTCAAGCGCTGTACGCCGGCGCCTCCGCCTTTGCCTTTCTCTCTGAATACGAAGGCTTTGGCCTGACGCCGCTCGAAGCGATGGCAGCGGGGCTCCCGGTGCTGCTGCTCGATACGCCCGTCGCACGCGAGATCTGCGGTGAAGCGGCGATCTACGTGGAACGTCCGGATCCGGCGCTCATCGAAGACGCGCTGGCAACGCTCCTTTTTGAGCCAGGGGAGCGGCGGAGACTGGCGGACGCAGCGGACCGCGTTCTCGCGAAGTACTCATGGACCGAGTGCGCCCGGCAGGTGCTGAAGGTGCTGATCGCGAGCGGCCGTGGGTGACCCGCTGACGCTCCCCCGCCTCTCGATCGTCATCGTGACGTACAACTCGCGCGCGCACATCGATCGATGCCTGAGCTCGCTCGTCGAACATCCGCCGGCCATCGATCACGAGATCGTTGTGGTCGATAATGCCTCGACGGACGGAGCCGCGGCGGACATTCGACAACGATGGACCGGCGCCCGCGTGATTGATGCCGGTGCAAATCTCGGGTTTGCACGCGCGAACAATCTCGGAATCCAGCAGACCTCTGGCGGACTGATCCTGCTCCTCAACCCCGACACCATCGTCCCGGCCGGCGCAATCGACCTGTTGATCGCGGCTCTCGATGCCAGACCGGATGCCGCGATTGCGGGGCCGCGCCTCGTCAGCGGCGACGGCCGGGCGGAGCTCTCCTTTGGCCGCATGTTGTCCCCTTTTTCAGAGCTCCGGCAGAAGGTTCTGGTGCGCGGAGGCGAGCACGGTCTCGCGCCGCTGGCCGCGTACGTGGGATGGCTCACGCGTCAGCCCCGCGACGTTGACTGGGTCAGCGGCGCCTGTATGCTCGTCCGCCGCGCGGACGCCGAGGCCGCCGGTTTGATGGATGAGCGTTTTTTCATGTACATCGAGGACGTCGACTTCTGTGCGGCAATACGCGCCCGTGGACGAAAAGTGTTATTCGCGCCCGCAGCGGAGATTGTCCATTTCCGCGGGCAATCACGTGCGAACGCCGCGGCGCCGACCGAGCGGGCGTATCGGCTCAGTCAGATTGCGTTCTATGAAAAGCACTATCCGCGGTGGGCCCCTGCGCTCCGGCTGTACCTGAAGATACGTGGCCGACTTCCCGATAAGTCGATCAAGCCATGACTGAACCGGCCGGCGATCAATTCTTCTGGACCTGCCCGGCGTGCGCCCGCAGGGAGCCCTCCAGGGTCGATGCCTGCCGATGCGGGCACGCGAAACCGTCGGCGCCGCGTGTCGTGCCCGAGGCGGCGTCTGCCGAACGGGCGCGGTCTAGGCCACCGGCATCCCTGCTGCTGATTCTTGGAGCGGCGGTCGGCATGGCGATTACGGTGTTCATCGTACGATCTCAGAAAGACGAGGCACCCGCACCGCCATCGCCGACTGTGTCCGCGTCAACGGCGGCGTCCTCAGTCGTTGACACGCCTGAGGCAGCGACGGACGCCCTCGTGGCTCCGGTCATCGGCAGCGTCTCGCTCGATCAGCCGGTCATCGCGAGTCCGAGTATTGCGGCTCCACCGGTGGGATCCATCGAGGACATTGTCAGCGCTGCCCTTCCCGCAGTGGCGTCGATCGACACCGGCACCTCGCGCGGCAGCGGCTTCTTCGTCAGACCCGACCTCGTCGTCACGAATGCGCACGTCGTTGAGGGTCAGACCTCGGTCCAGTTGCAGGCGGGCGGCTCGAAGTACACAGCGCGGGTCATGACGACATCCGCAGGTTACGACCTGGCGCTGCTCCAGGTGTACGCGGCGAACCCGAGCCAAAGCACACTCCGCCTCGGCACCGCGGCCAGCGCCCGCGCCGGCGAAGAAGTCATCGCGATCGGATATGCGCTCGGCTCGCTCTCCAATACCGTCACGCGCGGCATCGTCAGCGCCATCCGTCAGACGGGAAGCGTGACGCTCCTCCAGACCGACGCCGCTATCAATCCTGGCAACAGCGGCGGCCCGCTCCTCGATCGCAGCGGCCAGGTCATCGGCGTCAATTCCATGGGGATCGCCAGGCAGGTTGGAGAAGGCCTCGGGTTCGCGATCGCGGTAGATCACGTCGCGCAACTGCTCGCGGGGCGGAGCATGCCGTCGACCAGCACGCCGCTCGCCGGCCTCACCCAAGCGATGGGCGCACCGTCGGAAGGCGACCAGCGTCGGATCGATGGCGCGAACCAGCTCGAGAAAGTCTTCGACTGGGCGTCGCGCAACAGCGATCAACTCGACAACTCATGGGACAAGGGTGCCCGCATCTGCGTTGCTGGCACGTCGCGCACGTCCTCGTCCCGCGCCTGGTTCGCGCTGTGGGAGACCAACGGCGTGCGTCTGTCGACAACGACGGGGTACGATTGCGCCAGCTGGCTCGCATCGATGCGGGGCGACGCGTTCCAAATCCACGATGCGATGGCGAAAGCCAGCGAGGGCGCCCGCCGCGTCGGCGTCTATCCCGGGACGATGCGAGACCTGCGACGCAAGTACCGCCTCGACTGGGATGGGTGGGATCGGTAAAATCCCAAATCCCAAATCCCAAATCCCAAATCCCAAATCCCACATCCCAACGTTTCTCTGTCATCATCGTCAGCGGTGAAAGTTGCGATCGATGTCCGAAAGCTGCACGACTTCGGCATCGGCACCTACATTCGGAACCTCCTGCGGCATCTCGCGCGGATTGATCGCGAGAACGAGTACGTGCTGCTGTGCGACACGCCCGACATGAATGTCGCGGATCAACTGGGACCGAACTTCCGGACGCTGTTCGAACCGTCGCCTAATTACTCACTGCGCGAGCAGTTCCACGTCCCGTGGGCGCTGATGCGCGAAACGCCTGACGTCTTTCACGCGCCGCACTACGTGCTGCCGATCGCCGTACCCTGCCGATCTGTCGTCACCATTCACGATTGCATCCACCTGATGTTTCCGCAGTACCTCCCAAACCGGGCTGCTTACGCCTACGCGCGGGCGTCGATGTGGATCGCGGCCAAGCGTTCCAACAGGATTCTCACGGTCTCCGAGACATCCAAACGCGACATTCTCCGCTTCTTCAACGTCCCTCCGGACAAGATCTCGGTCGTCTACAACGCGATTGATGAACGGTTCGGGGTCGAACCTGACCCCGAGGACGTGGCGCGGGTGCGGGAGCGATTCCAGCTCGATCACGGCTTCGTCCTGTACGCGGGCACGATCAAGCCCCACAAGAACCTCGTCCGGCTGATCGAAGCGTTCGCCGAGCTGCGCAAAGGGGAGTTCGAAGAGCTGAAGCTTCTCATCATCGGCGACGAGATCTCGAAACTGCCGGCGCTTCGCCGGGCGGTGCACAGCCACAAGCTGCACAAGCACGTGCGCTTCCTCGGCTTTGTTCCCGACGACACGCTCGCCGTACTGTACCGGCTGGCCGCGGTGTTCGTCTTTCCGTCGCTCTACGAAGGGTTCGGGCTGCCGCCGCTCGAGGCGATGGCCAGCGGGACGCCGGTGGTCACGTCGAATGTCTCGTCGCTGCCCGAGGTCGTTGGCGACGCCGCGATCCTCGTCGATCCGTACGAGGTCGGTTCAATCGTCGATGGCGTCCGGCGGGTGCTGACAGACCCGGAGTTGGCCGCGGAGCTTCGCAGGAAAGGGCTCGTGCGCGCGCGCGACTTCACATGGGAACGCTCGGTATCGCGCCCCCACGAAATCTCCCGGCTTGTCGGCGGACGGAGCTGACCCGTGGCCGAGTCTTACTTCGCCCTTCCCCCTTCCCCCGTCCCCCT
>Ga0114129_10014253_pt1 | contig 11328 bp, 18 predicted proteins | sample RhiMetdeltSRZDD1_FD_80071 | JGI IMG/M metagenome (GOLD analysis project Ga0114129, IMG submission 80071) | Populus rhizosphere microbial communities from Tennessee, USA - Rhizosphere MetaG P. deltoides SRZDD1 (version 2) (version 2) | ecosystem: Host-associated > Plants > Roots > Rhizosphere >... | reverse complement strand
GTTCCCGGAAGATCCCGGTGATCACCTGCCAGCTCGCGCTGCCATGATCGAGGAGACGGTCGGCCGCGACAAGCTCGGGGCGGGCTGGGACACGCTGCTGGCGAAGACGAAGTTCGAGCCGGCCGAGGCCCCGGCCGCCGCCGGCGCCGACAGTCCGTACACGTGGACCGACGAGGCGACCGCGCGGCTGAACCGCGTGCCGGCCGGCTTCATGCGCGACATGACGCGGGAGGAGATCGAGCGCGTGGCCGCCTCGAAATGCGCCACCGACATCGATCTCGCGCTCTGTGAGGAGGGCATCGGCCACGCGCGCGAGACGATGAACGAGGTGATTTCCGGGTACATCTCGCAGAAGAAGCCGCGGTAGACCGTGGCGCCGGCGGCTCCGCCTCCGTCGCCCTCTCCGTACACGGCGTACTCGGTCTCCTGGAATCTGACGCAGCGCTGCAACCTCGAGTGTGCGCACTGCTACATGTCGGCGCACGCCGGCGCCGACACGCGCGGGGAGCTGAGCACGGACGAGTGCCGGCGCGTGATCGACGAGATCGCCGACGTCAATCCCAACGTGTTCCTGATCCTCACCGGCGGCGAGCCGTTCTTGCGGAAGGACCTGTTCGAGATCGCCGGCCATGCGACCGCGCGCAAGTTCACCACCGTGCTCGGCACGAACGGCGTGCTGCTGCGCGAGAGAGAGGCGAGGGCGATGCGCCAGCAGAACGTGCTCGGCGCGTCCATCAGCCTCGACTCGACGGACCGCGCGCGCCACGACGCCTTCCGGCGCCTGCCCGGGGCCTGGGACGGCGCCATCCGCGCGACGCGCGTGCTCACCGACGAGGGGCTCGATTTTTCCCTCCACATGTCGGTCACGGACTGGAACGTCGCCGAAGTGCCGGCGATGATCGACCTGGCCAAGACGCTGGGCGCCAAGGTGCTCAACTTCTTCTTCCTCGTGCGCACCGGGCGGGGGCGTGATCTGACCGACATCGACGCCGCCGCCTACGAGCGGATCCTCACCTACCTGGCGAAGACGCAGGGGGTCGGCAACGGGCCGCCGGGATTCGTGCGGCGCATGCTCGGCATGGGTGATGCCGCGCCGGCGCCGGCGTTCGAAGACCCCTGGTCGACGCCGGTCGGCCACGCGGACGGTCTGCTGATCCGCGCGAAGTGCGCGCCGCATTTCCGGCGCATCCTCTACGAGCTGAACCCGTCGTCGCCGCTGCTGAAGAACTACGCGCACGGCTCGTGTCCGGCCGGCAAGTATTACTGCCGGATCACGCCCCTCGGCGAGGTCACGCCGTGTCCGTACATGCCGGTGGCCGCCGGCAACCTCCGCGAGACGAGCTTCGGCGACGTGTGGCGGGGCGCGCACGTGTTCGAGCAGCTGCGCGAGCCGACGCTCGGCGGCCGCTGCGGCGCCTGCGAGTTCTCCAGGGTCTGCGGCGGCTGCCGCTGCCGCGCCTACGCGACGCACGGCGATTATCTCGCCGAGGATCCGGCCTGCGGCTACCAGCCCGGCGCGCACGGCGGCCAGGTCATCGAGCTGCCGGCCACGCTGACCTTCGGACTACCGGTCGACTACGAGCTCGTCTGGGACGAGGCGGCTCGCGAGCGGCTCGCCGCCATCCCGTCGTTCGCGCGCGGGATGGTCGTCAAGGCCGTCGAGGCGTACGCGCGGGGGCGCGGCGATACGATCATCACCCCGGCGCTCCTCGCGGATGTCCGCTCCCGGTGGGGCGGGCGCTTCCGGCCGCAGGCATGACGCCGGCGCGACCATTCGACCCCGGCGACCGCTTCCGCGACGCCGCCCGTGCCTACCTCGTCTACGGCATCATCTACTGGATCGGCGGCGTGTGGCTCGCGTTCCACGGCGTCGGTGTTCGCGGTGACTTCGCCGCCCGCGGCATGCTGTGGCTGGCGCTCGGCCTCGTGTTCGTGATCGGCATTCCGTACCTGCTCCGGCAACGGCGGGTATGGTTCGAGCGGTGGATCCTCGGCCGCCGCGACTTCGCGCGGATCCTGACATTGTTCATGGCCGTCCGGGCCTGGGCGGTGTTGCGCGTCGCCCTGCGCGCCGAGACGGCCAGTGTGGCCGCGCCCTGGGGCGGCGAGATCACCTTCCGCGCCGGCGCCGCCGTCTTCTTCATCGTCACCATCGTTGCCGCCCTCTTCGTCGCCGTGGCCGCCTGGAGTCCCGACCAGAAGGCAGCGGAATGAAGCGATACAAGGACCTCGCGGGCGACGCCGGCTCGGACATCGCCGGCCAGGTCCAGAGGCAGCAGGCGAGGCTCAACGAGCGGCTCGCGCGCGTGGCGACGATCGTGGCGGTGGTGTCGGGGAAAGGGGGTGTCGGCAAATCGTCGCTGACGGCCAACCTCGCCCACTGCTTTGCCCTCGAGGGGAGCCGGGTCGGTGTGCTCGACGCCGACCTCAACGGCCCGACGATGGCCAAGATCCTCGGCGTGCGCGGCCGCGCGCTCACCGTCGGTGTGGATGGCGTCACGCCGCCCACGAGCGCGCTCGGCATCAAGGTGATGTCGATGGACTTGCTGCTGCCCTCGGATGCGACGCCGCTCACGTGGGAAGCGCCGACGCAGGACGAGGCGCACACCTGGCGAGGGACCATGGAGGCCAATGCGCTTCGCGAGTTTCTCGCCGACACCGCGTGGGGCGCGCTCGATGTGCTGCTGCTCGACCTGCCGCCGGGTACCGACCGGCTGGCCACCGTGACCGGCCTGGTGCCGGCGCTCGGCGGGACGGTGATCGTGACGATCCCGTCAGACGTGTCGCATCTGGTCGTCCGGAAATCCATCACCGTGGCGGCCGCGGCGAAGGCGCCCGTGCTGGGGCTGGTGGAGAACATGGCCGGGATGTTTCGCGGCCCGGCCGGCGCCGATCTGGCGCGCGAGGCGGGAATACCGTTTCTCGGGAGTGTCCCGTTCGACCCGGAGCTCGCGCTGGCCGCCGACCGCGGCGCGCCCTTCGTCGCCACCGAGCCCACCCGGGAGAGTGCGCGCGCCCTGATCGCCATCGCGCGCAACATCCGCGCGTCGCTGACGGCGACGCGCGGCTGAGCCTACTTGCAGGTCACGCCCTTCTCGAGCTGGTAGTTCTGGACCTTGTAGGTCGACACGAAGTTGTCCTCCCACGCCGAGACGGTGAGCGCGCCGAGCGCGTTCGTGCCGTCCCACGCCATCACGCGCGCGCGGCCCGCGAGATCGCGCGGGGTCATGTTGCCGGCGAGGTACTCGAGGGCGGTGTCGCGGTCGACGAAGACGGCCATCGTCTCGTGAATCGGACGCTCGCTGCCGCCCGCCGCGTGCTGCTTCAGCCATTCGACGATGACGGTGAAGCCGTCGAGCGCGGAGTTGTTGGCCGGTGGCACGTAGGTCGCCATGCGGCGGATCAGGGGGCCCACATAGCGCGAGAACATGGACGAGGCGCGCTCCTCGACAGCCAGGCCCGCGAACTGGGGCGACGGCTCCTGCTCGACGAAGATCCGGATCGAGAGATAGCGGTCGTCCTGCGTGGCGTTCTTGGGCTTGAAGAAACCGATCGACTGCTTCTGCACCTCGACCCACGGCATGCAGTGATAGATCTGGGCGTTGAGGTCTCGCAAGGCATTCGCGTGGGCGCGCGCGAGCGCCTTGCCCTTTTCCGACGTGTAGCTCTCGACGGACAGCACGCGGTCCTCCGAGGGAGCGGCCACCGAGGCCGCCGGGGCGCCAAGGATGACGGCGAGCGAGACAGTCAGGACAGCCGAACGGAGCGCCTGGTTGGTCATAGTGGATATATATGGATGCAGGGGGAATGCCAAACTGACTCTGTCAGTGTCGCGGCCATTTGGGAGAGATACCCGGCTGGCCGGCGTCCGAGATCGTGACTCTCGGACACCGACTCTCGCCATTCGGGCATCAACGCTCCTGGATCTGCTCCTGCGAGACGGTGATGGGGCGGCCCCACCAGCCCTGGTCGCGGGCGAGGGCGATGTCCTGCCGGGTCACCCGCTTCGCGGCATCCTCGCGGTTGCGGATCGAGAAGAAGCCATGATCGCCGGACGCAAAGTGGGTGGGGTGCTGCTTCCAGGTTGCCCACTCCTCGTTCGTCGCACATCCGGCGACCACCATCAGAACACCACAGAGCAATGGGAGCTGCCATCGGCTGCGTCGCATACCTGACGACCTCCGGGACTGAATTTGGCTGCTAAAAGTCCCTGATAGTACATCCGGAATCCGTGTTGTACAACCGCGTGATAAACTCGCGTTTGAAGCGATGGAATCGCTGACCGTCCACAGCATGCCGCACCGCCTGCGGCGCCCGGTGTTGATCGTCGCCTTCAGCGGCTGGAACGATGCGGCGGAGTCGGCCACCACGGCCGCCCGGTACCTCGGCACCACGTTCCATGCCGAGAAGTTTGCCGAGATCGAACCGGAAAACTTTTACCATTTCGGCCTGTCGCGGCCGTACGTGCGGTTCAAGAGTGGCTCGGAGACGGAGCGCGAGATCGTCTGGCCCGCCACCGAATTCTCCATCGCGCAGCCGCCGGAGCTGCCGCGCGACTTCATCATCGGCGTGGCCATCGAGCCGCATCTCCGCTGGAAGTCGTACTGCAGCGAGGTGCTCGACCTCGCGCGCCGGTGCGAGGTCACGCTGGTGCTGACCCTCGGCGCGCTGCTGGCCGAGGTGCCGCATACGCGGCCCGTGCGGCTGTCGGGCGGCTCCTCCGATCCGGAGCTCGCCGCGCGCCTCGGGGTGCGCGCGACACGCTACGAGGGGCCCACGGGGATCGTCGGCGTGCTCAACACGATCTGTCGTGAGCAGGGGATGCCGACGGCGAGCCTCTGGGCCAACGTGCCGCACTACATCTCCGGCATCGAGAACCCGCGTGCGACGCTGGCGCTCGTCCGGCGGGTGCTCACGCTGCTGCACGGTACGGCGGATCTGTCCGACCTCGAGGAGGCCGTGCGTCAGTTCGACTCGAACCTGACCGAAATCGTGTCGCAGAACGAGAAGATCGCCGGCTACGTCAAGAAGCTGGAGTCGCGCGACGCCGAGGAAGAGCCGCCGGCGCCCTCGACGCCGTCCGAGAGTGACCTGCCTCCTGCCTCCGAGCTCGTGGCCGAGATCGAGCAGTTCCTGCGGCAGCAGCGCCCCGAGTGACGAGCCACCGCCGGCGTCGCGGCGGGCTCTCGCTCTTCTTCGCGGTTCTGCTCCTCCTCCCGTCCAGCGTGGCGGGCGCCGACCGCCTGTCGGTCAGCTGGCGGCCCGCGAAGCCGCGCGTGGGCGATGCCGCGCTCCTGCAGCTCCGCGGCGCCCCCGAGGGCGCGACGATCGAGGGCATGGTGGACGGCCGACCGCTGGTGTTCTTCCCGTACGCCGATGGGCACGCGGCGCTGGTCGGCTTCGATCTCGAGGCCAAGGCCGGCTCGAAAGCCTGGCAGCTGGCGGTGCTCGAGCCCGCGCGTGGTCCCCGGACGGCGAAGGGCAACGTTCAGGTCCTGCCTCGTCAGTTCCCCGTCCAGCGCCTGTCGCTGCCGACCGGGATGGTGGATCTCGACCCCGAGACGGAGCGCCGTGCCGTGTCCGAAGGCGAGCGGCTACAGATGCTCTATCGGAGCGTCACGCCCCGGCGGCTGTGGCGCGGACCATTCACGCGTCCCGTCGGCGGCAGCGAGGCGGCCACGGGGTTCGGCGCCCGTCGCATCATCAACGGCAAGCCGCGGATGCCGCACGGCGGGGCCGACTACGCCGCGCCTACCGGGACGCCCGTGGTCGCGGTGAACTCGGGGCAGGTGGCGCTCGTCGGTGATTTCTTCTTTCCCGGACGTCTCGTCGCCATCGACCACGGCCTCGGGCTCTACACGCTGTACTTCCACCTCGACTCCGTGGCCGTGAGCCAGGGCGACCCGGTCGAGCGCGGTCAGACGATCGGGACCGTGGGCGCCACCGGGCGCGCCACGGGCCCGCATCTGCACTTCGGCGCTCACGTCGCGGGGGCCCGCATCGACCCTGCGACCCTCCTCTTGCTAAACGCCCGGGATTAAGAAGATGTGGGGCCCGAGATGGCCCCCCATACCCTCACCGTTCGGAGCGCCCCGGCGAAGCCGTGTCGCTCCTCTGTCCGGCGTGCGGCGATTAGCGGCGGGAGCGCTTCTTGGCGCGCTTGCGGCCGGTGGTCTTGCGGGCCTTCGCGCGGGCCTTGGTGGACTTCTTCGCACGCTTCTTGCCGCCGCTCTTGCGCGCCTTCTTGGCGGCTTTCGGACGGCTGCTGCGCTTCGGGCGCGAGCGCTTCGGGGCGGCGCCACCGCCATCGGTGGTGCCCATGTCGGACATCGGCGTCGCCGTCTCCATACCGCCGTTCATCCCGTCCATCATCCGCTCCATCGAGTCCTCCCCGAGGTGATGGTCACTGCTGGCTCATACGGTGCGCTCCTCGCGCACAGCGCGCAAGGAATTTGATAGCCTCGCGGCCTCCGCGCGCAGCGCGTCGTCCGACCAGACGAGCGCCAGCGACCGCGCGAGGATGCCGCGAACGGCGCCGCGCGAGATCTTGATGCGCTCACCGGCGGCCAGCGGGTCGGGATGGGCGGCGATGGCCCGCAGGGTCGCGAGTCCGATCAGGAGCGGCCACGCGCAGGCCAGCCGCATCCGCCATTCCGAGCGCGGAATCGCCAGCGTGTACCGCCACGCCTCCTCGTAGTGGGCGAGTGTGAGGTCGAGCAGCCGGCGCAGCACGGGCCGGGCTCGGGCGGTGGCCTTGGGGTCGAGAAGATCACGCGGCGTGAGCCCGGCGGCGATGAGGTCGCGCGCGGGAAGGTAGCAGCGCCCGGTCTGCAGGTCGGCCGGTACGTCGCGCAGCACGTTCGTGAGCTGCAGCGCCTTGCCGAAGCGAATGCCACGCCCGGTCATGACGGTCCGGTCCCACACGGCCAGCCGTGGCCGGTGCGCCAGGTGCATCGTGGTCCAGAATTGCCCGACGCAGCCGGCCACGAGGAACGTGTACCGGTCCAGCTCGTCGAGCGTCTCGAGCGCCGCCAGCGTGGCCGCGCTGTCGCCGGGAAAGCGCTCGAGGTCGAAGAGCTGACCGTCGGTGATGGTCGATAGCACGTCGCGGACGGCGTCACGGTCCACCACCGGCAGGCGCTCGACGCGCGCGAGCACCTCGCCGACGCGGTGCAGCAACTCGCGCTCGTGGGCGTGCGCCTGCACGGACGCGCAGGCTCGCCCGACGGCGGCGACGTCTGCCGTCCCGCCCTGGTACGCCGTGCGCAGAGTTTCGAGATGCGCGCGGCGCTCGGCGCGCGGGATCAGCCGCGTGTCTGCGACGGTGTCGGTGGCCCGGGCGAGGAGATATGCGAGCCCGAGCGGCTTCCGCAGCTCGGGCGGGAGAACGATCAGCGAGAGATAGAACGTCCGGCTCGTGCGCCGGAGGACGCCACCGAGACCACCCGTCAATCGAGATCGAACGGACGTCGCGGCGGGTCGGGCGAGTCCTTCGCTCGCTTCAGCCCTTCCTGAAACTTCCGGTCGAGCACCTTGCCTTTCTGGCTCTCCGCTTCCGCCGCCTGCCGGAAGCGCTCCTCGCGCTCGCTCGACTTCGCGCGCAGGATGTCGAAGGCGGTGCCAAGATCCTTGGCCTCGCGCTTTGGCGGCGGCGCCTCGTGCGCAATGACGGCCCGGACCTCCGGGTCGATCGTCAGCTTTCCGTGACAGCAGGGACATTCGACGACGAACGAGCCCTTCGCCATGGCGCCACGCTAGCATAGAATGCGGGACGATGCCGGAGCTGGCCAACGAGTTTTCCTGGTCCCGCAGCCGCGACAACACGTTCCAGGAGTGCAAGCGCCGCTACTACTATCACTACTACGGCTCGTGGGGCGGCTGGGAGGCCGGCGTCGCCGCCGACGTCCGCACGCTCTACATCCTGAAGCAGCTCGCGTCGCGGCAGATGTGGGCCGGCCGCGTCGTCCACGACGCCATCGAGATGGCGCTCCAGATCTTCCAGCATGGCCGTGACGTGCCGGTGGAGCCATTCATCGCGGACACCATCGAGCGGATGCGCGGAGAGTGGCGGTCCTCGCGCGACCGCCGGTACCGCGACAATCCCAAGACGCTCGCGCTGTTCGAGCACGAGTACGCCGTGGAGTTGAAGGCCGAAGTCTGGCAGGCCCTCAGCCGGAACGTGAGCACGTGTCTCCGCAACTTCTTCCGGCTGCCGCTGCTGGCCGAGATTCGCAAGACGCCGCCCGAGCACTGGTCGATCGAGCACTGGTCCAAGGTGCTGGACTTCGAGGGCACGCCGATCTGGATTGCTCCGGACTTCGGCTTCTGGACCGACGACGGTCGCCTGGCGCTCATCGACTGGAAGACGGGCGGCGCCGATCCCGAGGCGGCGGCGTTCCAGCTCGGCTGCTACGCGCTCTACGCCCAGGACATGCTCGGCGTCGAGCCCGCGCGCGTCGATCTCATCGAGGTGAACCTGCGTGAGCCAGTGGTGACTCCACACCACTGGGACAAGGCGCGGCTCGACGACATCCGCGAGCGGCTGCGGCTGTCGATCCGCTCGATGAAGGCCTACCTGGCCGATCCGGCCGCCAACGTGGCCGTCATGGACGGCTTCGAGCGCACGGAGGAGCTGCGCATCTGCCGCTGGTGCAACTTCCGCGTCGTCTGCCGTCCCGAGCTCTGACGGTCACGCGAGCGCCCGCGGCGCGTCACCGTCCGGCAGGCACACCGTCCGGGCGGACCTCGTGCTCGCGATCCTGACGGATGCGGGTGCGAATCTGCGCGCGCTCCTCCGGCGTCAGCCGCTGCCAGCGCTGCCAGTTGCGGATGACCCGCTCCCGCTCCTCCGCCGAGAGCTGCTGGAATTGCTGCCAGTGCTGCAGGATCCGGGCGCGTCGCTCGAGCGGCAGCCGCTGGAAGCGATCGTAGGCGGTCTGAAGCTCCTGTCGCCGCGACTCCGGCAGCTCGGTCCAGCGCTGCAGGTCTTCGAGCAACCGCTGGCGCTCGGGCGCCGGCAGCTGCCGGAAGCGCTGGAAGTTCTCGCGCGCCGCCTGCCGCTCCTCGGGCGACATCGAGCGCCAGTAGCGGTAGCGCTCCAGCACGCGCTGGCGCTCCTCGGTCGTGAGCTGCTGCCAGCGCTCCAGGTTTCGCTGAACGATCGCACGCTCCTCGGGCGAGAGCTGCTCGATGCCCTCGATCGGCGCCGGCTGCGCCCAGGCCGTATCGGCCAGCCCCGCGCCGAGCACGGCAGCCGCGGTCGCCATGATGGCTACCCCGCGTCGCGTCATCTCAGCACGCCTCCTTCGGCGCCGGCCGCGCGTCGCCACCGGGGCGAGCCGCGGCGGGATTCAGGCGCTCGAGCAGCTCGAGCAGCCATACGCTGCGCGCGACCGGCTCCTCGCGCTGCAATCGCGGATCGGTCTCGCGCAGAAGGTCGAGGTCGAGGAGCAGCTGCGCCTCCGGCGCGTCCGTCGCGCGCGCCACCGGAGCGGCGAGTGCCAGGACCAGCAGCGCGAGCGCCACCGCGCGCATCATCGGTCACGTACCGGAACCACGTCGAGCTGGCGAATCTCGTCGAGCGCGTCCAGCATGTCGAGTCGCGAAACCACGTCATAGTGTTTCAGCATGTCCAGTCGTGCCCCCAGGGCAGTCTCCTCGATCTGCGTGAGATTGGCGGCAGGCTTTTCCACCGGCATCGGCCGGAACGTGAAGAGCAGCAGCGCGACCGCGAGCCCCGCCGAGAGCGCGATCGGGAGCGGCCGCTGCCACCAGCGAGGCCCCCGTGCCTGCTCGGCGAGCCGGGCGCGCAGCTCGGCGCGATAGCGGCCCCAGTGTGGCTCGATCGGCACGGGCGACGACGCGAGGGCGCCGAGAACCGCGCGCACGTCGGCCAGCGCGACTTGGCACCGCTCGCAGCTCTCGACGTGTGCCGCCACGCGCGCGCGCTCGGCCGGCGCCAGCTCGTCCTTGACGTACGGCACCAGCGCCGTCGCGGGGTGGTGCCCCGAGTCGCTCATGGCCCGAGCTTCCGCCGTAGCGCCTGCACGGCGCGGTGCAGGTGCACGCGAACCGTTGGCTCCGAGCACCGCAGCACCGCTGCGATCTCGGCGGTGGACAGCTGCTCCTGGACGGACAGCACCACGGCGGCCCGCTGCTGCGGCGAGAGCCGGTGGACGGCTGCCCAGAGCCGCGTCATCGTCTGCTCCTCGCTGGCGCGCTGTCCGGGGTCCGGGTCGCGCGCGGGTTGCCGTTCGACGAGCGCCGCCTGCTCCTCGTCGGGGTCGTGGGCCACCGTCCGCTGCCACCACCGCCGGCGCCGGCGGTGGTCGAGACAGAGATTGACGAGGATGCGATAGAACCACGTGGAGAACCGGGCATCGCCGCGGAACCGCCCTGCGGACTGATAGACGCGCAGGAACGCCTCCTGGGAAAGATCTTTCGCGTCCTCGGCGTCGCGCAGCAAGGACCACGCGAGCCGATAGGCCCGCGCCTGATATCGCTCGACCAGCTCGTCAAAGGCGCCCTCCTCTCGCGCCGCCACCCTCGCGCAGAGCGCCTCATCGGAGAAGTCTCCGCGCTCGTGGCTCACCACGGTCCCTAGCGCCCACCATATCCCACTCCGCTATCGCCTGCCGCAACCCATAGTCCGGCCTCGCCCATCTGCGTCGGGGCACTCCTGAAAGGTTGGACGGCCAGGGTCCCAGCGCTGTTTACAGGCGGCTGTCTCGGAAGTGTCGATGACCGCGGCTGTCTTGGCCGTCCGGCGGCCGCTGGCCGGAGGCTTGCACGCCGGCGACGGTGGGGGTGCGCCATGATAGAGCGTCAGACGTTCCCGACCGATTTCGCGGGATGTGAGATCACCGTGGTGACCGAGCGGCTCGCGGACAACGCCTGGGCCGTTGTCTCGACGATCCATCACATCCTCGACGGCGGCACCCGGACGATCGATCTGCCCGTCTCGACCAAGCGGTTCGAGACCCAGGCCGACGCCCGTGACTTCGGCCTCCGTCAGGCGGTGACCTGGCTCGAGCACAACATGCCGCACGACGAGCGGAAGACGGCGTAGATCCCGGCGGGTCGGATCCGCCCACCGGGTCAGAGCAGGACCAGACCCCGGTTCGAACGATTCATCGACGCAGCGCCGCCGTTGTTCACGAGGACCGTCTCGGTGATCTGTACACCGGCGGTCCCGAGCTCGTATGCGGGGATGCTGACCGCCAAGACCATGCCGGCCTCGAGCCGGGCACCGTCAGGCTCCGGAACCAGCCATGGCAGCTCGAGCGATTCGAGGCCGATGCCGTGCCGCGCATCGTGGGCGCGAAACGT
>Ga0114129_10014251_pt1 | contig 11328 bp, 9 predicted proteins | sample RhiMetdeltSRZDD1_FD_80071 | JGI IMG/M metagenome (GOLD analysis project Ga0114129, IMG submission 80071) | Populus rhizosphere microbial communities from Tennessee, USA - Rhizosphere MetaG P. deltoides SRZDD1 (version 2) (version 2) | ecosystem: Host-associated > Plants > Roots > Rhizosphere >... | reverse complement strand
CTGCGCGCGCATCCACGTTTGATACGACGGAACGACGTACATGGAGCAGAACTGTGAGCTGAGGAACGAGTGACTCAGAATGACGACACACTCTTCGGGCAGGCGCGCGCCGACCGGATGGATCTTTGCGAAGTCCGGCAGCACTCGCTGAAACCAACGCAGCTGCCTTTCGGTGATCGCGATGCGTGGGTCGGTGTCGTACGTTGCGCGGTCCGGAGGCGGCGAGGGCGACAACATCTCCCACGTCTGTGGAACCCGGTTGGCGGGATCCTGCGCGAGCAGCGTGTGCAGCAACGTCGAGCCGCTGCGCGGCAACCCCGTGATGACGATCGGGCGGTCGATTCTTTGCGCGGCGATTTCGGGATAGCGGCGTCGATCCGCCTCGAGCCAGAGCCGATTGGCAAGATGGCTCACGAGGGTCTCGCGAGCGGCCATTCGGCCCAGGAGATTCAGCCGCGCTTCGGTCGCGAGCGAATGCACCAGGCGCGAAAATCCGTCAAGAAACGTCGTGTCTTCGAAGTCACGTCCGCCGGCTCGGCGACGTCCGGCGGCGAGCAGGTCGCCGGCGTGCAGGGACACGAATCGACGCCCCGGGGCGTCGATCAACCGCGCGCCGCGCCGGATGATCTGATGCAGAGTCACGTCGACCTCTGTCTCATTGGTATATCACCGTGGGCGAGCGCGTAGGCCGACTGCTCGCGGCGCTCGTGCGCACCAGCGTCCGGCGCCCGTGGCTCACCGTGCTGCTGTCCGTGCTCATCGCGTTGGCCGCCGCTCTCTATACCGTCTCGACGCTCGAGTTCGTCACCTCCGCGCTGCGACTTCTGCCGCAGCGCGCCCGGTACGTCGTGCTCCTCAAGCAATATCTCGAAGACTTCGCCGAGCTCGACGACATCATCGTTGCGATCGAGGCGCCGGATCCCACCCTGGCCAAGCGATACGCCGAGCGTCTCGTCCCCACGCTGCGGCGTGATGGGCTGACGTCACGCATCACCTACAAAATCGACCCGAGCTTCTTCGAGGGGCGCGGACTGCTCTATCTTCCCGTCGACGACATCGCGAAGCTGCGGGACCGAGTGTTCGACTCCGAACAGCTCATCCAACGCTACGCCGCCCGACCGACGCTGGCGCATCTGCTCGACGGCCTCAACGAGCAGTTCGCGAACGCCATGGCGCTGAGCCTGCTCGACCTCGGGATGGGCGGACATGACGACGGCGATCTGCGATTCATCGAGGCCGTCGTGGACCAGATCAGCACGCACCTCGACGACCGCGGGCCGTATGTCTCACCGTGGGACACGGGCTGGTCATTCGGCGACGCCGCCGATCCTGACGCGGAATACTATTTCTCGTCGGACAAGCGTCTGCTCTTCGTCTTCGTCGAAGAGCAGATGGGCGAGGGCGACTTCGCGAGCAATCGAGGACGGATCGCGACGATCCGCCACGCGATCGGCACGCTCGCGTCCGAGTTTCCCGAGGTGCGCGCCGGCGTGACCGGCGGACCGACGATCGCGGACGACGAGATGGCGACGGCCGTGCGCGACAGCACGCTCGCCACCGGCCTGGCGGCGCTGTTGACGTTGGCGGTGTTGCTCGTCGCGTACCGTCGTCTTCGCGCCGCCCTGCTGTTGCTCGCGACGCTCGGCGTGAGTCTGCTCTGGGCGCTCGGGATCATCACGCTGTGTGTCGGCCACCTCAGCGTGTTCTCGATCATGTTCCTCTCGCTCGTGATCGGCGTCGGCATCGACTACGGGATCTATTTTCTCTGCCGTTATCAGGAGGAATGGGCGCCGAACGCCTCGATCGTGAAGGCCCTGGAGCGGACGGCCGACGGCACGGGGCCAGGAATGCTGCTCGGCGCGCTCACCGCGGCCGGCACGTTCTGCGTCCTGATGCTGACCGATTTTCAGGGGATTCGTGAATTCGGGTTCGTCTCGGCGATCGCCATCCTCATGGCGTTCCTCTCGATGGTCACGCTGCTGCCCGCCCTCGTCATGCTCGCCGGACGGAGGTGGTCCCAGCTCGTGTCGCAGACGTCGTCGGAATCAGCATGGCTGCTCGCCCTCACCGATCACCGAACGACGATCCTCATCGCGGCGGGCGCATTGAGCGCGCTCGGCGTCTGGGGTCTGCTCGGCGTGACCTTCGATCACAACATGCTCAAGCTGCAAGCGCGGGGTGTGGAGTCGGTCGCGTGGGAGAAGCGCATTCTCGCCAGCGCTGGACGCTCCGGATTCACCGCGCTGACGACCGCCGGAAGCCTCGATGAGCTGCGCCGCAAGCAGGACGCATTTGTGCGATTGCCCTCGGTGTCCGAGGTCGAGAGCGTGCTGCTGCTGCTTCCCGAAGCGCAGGCCGAGAAGACTCGGATGATCCACCAACTGGCACCTCTGGTGGCGTCGGTTCGTGTGGGCGAGCCGGCCGCCGGCGAGGCGCCGGCGCTGCGGACGCCGTTACTCGTTCTACGACGCCGGCTCGGCCTCGTCGCCGACGGCAGCACAGACGAGGGCGTGCGAGCGAGCGCCAGGACGCTGCGCGACAAGGTCGACAGAACGCTCGTCCGCATCGAGATGTTGGGGCCCGACGGCGTCGCGTCACTGCAGCGATTGCAGCGCGAGATGTACCAGGACTTCAGGGCGAAGCTCGAGCGCTTCCAGAAGAGTCTCGACCCGGCGCCGGTGCGCGCGGGCGACGTGCCGCCCGAGTTACGAGGTCGATACGTGGGCCGGAGCGGCCGCTACCTTCTCCGCGTGCATCCGGCTGTGGACATCTGGCAGGAGGCGGGCTCGCGCCGGTTCATCGAAGACCTGCGGTCCGTCGACCCCGATGTGACAGGACCACCGGTCACGAATTTCGAGGCCACGCATCTCATCAAGCGCGGATATTTCGAGGCGACGCCGTACGCGCTCGTGCTGGTCTTCGCCATCAGCCTGGCCGTTCTCAGAACGCTGCGCGGCACTGCGCTGGCGCTGGCTCCGGTCGTGCTCGGCGTGTTGTGGACGCTCGGCGTGATGCGCGTGCTGGGTGTCGAGTTCAACCTCGCCAATGTCTGGGCCCTCCCGCTGATCGTCGGCACCGCGGCGGAATACGGGCTCAACATCTACGTGAGATTTCTCGAAGGCATCGACCGTGGCGGCCCGTGTTTTCCTCGCAGCGTCGTTCGCGGGATCATGCTGAGCTGGCTGACGACGATCGCCGGCTTCGGAAGCCTGATGGTGGCTCACCACTACGGAATCTTCACACTCGGGCTGCTGCTCACCATCGGCTCGACCGCAAGCCTCGTCGCGTGCGTGTTCTTACTGCCCGTTCTGATCCGGCTCTTCGATGCGCACCTGCATCGGGATTGGGAGGTTTCGACCGTCCACAGCGATTGATGGCCGAGCGCTATCCGGAGCTACATCGCCCGCTTGACGATGACCGGCTCGCACTCGCTGAGCGTGTTGTCACCGCGGAGCGCCTTGACCGCCTCCTGCCGGAAGCTCGAGCAAAACGCGCGATCGTTGCCGCCCGCCGCGAATTGCTCCGCGTCGTTTTGCGTGCTGAACACCCAGTAAACCTGATCTGCGCCCGCCTGGTACGGCAGCACGGCCAGAAGCTCGCACCGGGCCGCGCGGTGCGAGGGCACGGGCACACCGGTGTGCGTCTGCGCCATCGCGCGGCTGAATTCACATGAGGGGCGATCCGCCGCGTACGTGACTGTCTGCAGCGACGGCTGCGTCTCAGAAGTCAGGAAGTATCCCCACACTTCGCCCGTGAGCGGATGCGGATACTCACGCGACGTCGCGCAGGCCGCGGTCAGCACGGAAACGACCAGGACAACGATGCGTGCCAGAACCTAGGTCCTCGGGCCGTCCGCCGTGACCGGAAACGACCAGGGGCTCATTTGCTCGGCGGTGCGCCCGAGCGGGTCCCACTCGTGCACGCGCTGCCACACCGCTTCCGCCGCCTCCTGCGCCTGACGGCGAACGGCGGCGAGATCCACGCCGACAATCGCGCGATCCCGCATCCGGACGACGCCGTCCACGATGACGGTGAGCACGTCGTCGCCGATCCCGCACTCGACGAGCGCCTTGATCGGATCGCGCACGGGCCCGAATCGCAGCGTGTCGCGCGTCGCGAGATCGATCACCACGATGTCAGCCTTCGCGCCGGGCGCCAGGCGGCCGAGATCGTCACGCCCGAGCGCACGGGCGCCGCCCAGCGTGGCGGCCTCGAAGACCTCTGCGGCAGAGGCCGCGAAGAGATCGTGGCTCAGCACCTTGCCGAAGTATGACGCCGTGCGCATCTGCATGATGAGATCGCGCGGATAGGTGTCGCTGCCGAGCGCGAGATTGACGCCCGCCTTGCGATACTTCGACCACGAGTCGAGCGAGCGCGCGCGCCGTGCGATGTTGACCGGACAGTGCGATACGGTGACGCGGTGGCGGCCCATCAGCTCGAGATCGCGGCCGCCGGAGTAGTTCAGCAGCGCGTTGTCCGCGATGAGGTTGCCGTGCCCGATCGTGATATCCGCGCCGAGCAGCCCGACGCGCTCCATCAGCTCGATCGGCGTCAGCCGGTGCTCACGCAGAATCTCGTAGAACTCGATGATGTTGTAGGCCGCGTGCGTGACGATCGGCAGCCGCAGCTCGTTCGCGGCCGCGCGCGTCGCCCGCAGGAGCTCGAGGCTGCACGTCTCGACCTCACGCGGCGCGAGCAGCCCGCGCACACGGCCGCCGACGCTGCCGTCGACCCGACGGATGAATGCGAGCGCGCTGTCGAACTCCTTGCGGCCCGCCGCCTCGTCGACGACCCGCTTGAGCCGACCGCGGTCGTCGCCAACCCAGCGGCCCGAGTCGTAGCCGGCGCCGAGATACGCACGGAGCCCGAGCCGCTCGACCTCCGGCAGCAGCGCCTCCTGCACCCGAAGCTGGCTGCCGAACTCCATGAACGTGGTGGTGCCGTTGCGCAGCATCTCGGCGACCGTGAACGTCGCGAGCAGCCGATTGCCGGCGTCCGCGTCGGCGTCGGTTGGCCGCGCGTATCGTGGGTCGCCGCCGACGCGCGTGCCCTCGCGCGGCACGGTGATCTCGAGAAACGGCTGCCCGTAAAAATCGGCCCGTCCGGTGTCGGTGATCAGCCGATGCGAGGCGCGGTGCCCGGAGTGAACGTGAGTGTCGATGAAACCCGGGCACACGAGCGTCCCGCGCGCGTCGATCTCCGCGTCGACGCGGCCATCGAAGCGCCGACCCACGTGCACGATCCGGTCGTCCTCGTACACGACGACGCCGTCGGGGACCAGCGTGTGACCGCCGCCGGCGAAGCCGACGACCCAGCCGCCGCGCACCAGCGTTCGCACGCTACGGTCTCCCCAGCGGCGTCACGAGCCGGCTCTCACGATGTTTTTGGAAAGTCGTAGAGCGTCGCGGGATTTTCCACGAGCACGCGCTGACGGACCTTCTCGTCAGGCACCCAGTCGGTGAGCAGGTCGAACAGGACCGCGTCGTCGGGCAGCTGCTTCTGCTGCTCCGTGGGGTGCGGCCAGTCGCTGCCCCACACGCAGCGCTCCGGATAGGCCTTCGCGTACGCACGCGCCACTGCGCTCGAGTCCGCGTACGTCGGCGGGCCGACTTTGGTGTCCGCGTAGGCGCCCGAGAGCTTCACCCAGGTGCGCCCCTTGTCCATGAGCCCGCGCACCTGCGCGAACAGCGGATGGTTGACGCCGTCCGGCTGCGGGATGTGCGCGAGGTGATCGAAGACGATCGGCGACGGGACGCGCTCGAGGATCGGCATGATCTCCATGATCTTGGCCGGCGGCGCGTTGATCTGAATGTGCCAGCCGAGATCGTTGACGCGCTTGGACAGCGGCTCCAGCATCTCGGGCGTGGTGGCGCCGGCCTGCGCCAGGTTGAAGCGGATGCCGCGGACACCGAGCGCGTGCATGCGCTTGAGCTCGTCGGTGGAGACGCTGTCGTTCACGACCGCGACCATACGGGCGCTCGGCCCGAAGGCGGCGAGCGCGTCGAGGTGACAGCGGTTGTCCGTGCCGTACGTCGACGGCTGCACGAGCACGTTGCGTGTGGTGCCGATGCGCTTCTGGAGCCCCCGATAGTCGTCGACGAGCGCGTCGGCCGGGCGCAGCGTCGCCTTCGGATCGACCGGGTACTTCGCATTGTAGATGTGGTGATGGCAATCGGTGGCGTTGGCCGGCGCCTTCAGCTTGGGCGTCTCGGTGCCCGCGGACCACTTGACGGATTGCGCGAACGCCGGCCGCGCGGAAGCGGCCAGGGCCACACCGGGCATCGCTTTCAGAAGGTCACGGCGACTCCAGAAGGGTGCGCTCATCGGGATCTCCTCCTCGGTGCGCTGAGCCTATCACGTGCGTGCGCGCGGGAAGAGGGAGGTGCGGTGTCAGCGCTCAGAGTTGGTGGGGTAACGGTGCTTCATCGAGAGCGTCCCGAACGAATCGGGGCGCTCTCGATGATCGAGACTTCGCGATCGGGATACTTCGCGCTTGCCGTGAACCGGTCGGAGAACTGCTTGACGATCGTCTCCGCGAGCGGATCGGCGATCATCTGCATGTGGCCGGCGGCCAGGCGAGCTGCGGTGAAGGCTCTGGCGGGATCCTGCGAGGCCTGCGCGTCGACCACATCCTTGAGCGTGAGGACGTGGTGCTTCACCAGGTCGGCGACGACCGATTTCGGCAGGTTCGGACTCGCCGAATTCAGGAACGCGCCGAAATCCTGCGTGTATCCGACGAGGTCGCTCACCGCCCGATCCTGCTTGGCTCGGTCGTGGGTTGCGACGCCGACGGTGTAGTCGACGAAGAAGCCGATGTGGCGGCGCCAGAGCGGCAGAAACGCCTGCTCGGCCTCCGCGCCGTAGACGGAGCCGATCGCCTTCGCGATGTCCACCGAGTTTCCATCGAGCGCGGCGGCGGCGGCCTTGAATTCCGCGTCGCGCCCACCGAGCGCGGCGTTGGTCGCGGCGGCGGCGAGGTAAGCATGCTCGCGCAGCGCGACGTTGAGGGTCGTCCGCAGAGCGGCGGCCGGCGCCTGTGGGTCGCCGACGAACTTGTCGGGGAACTGCTTCACGATCGCCTGCGCGAGCGGATCGGCGATCATTTTCATGTGCGCCGTCGCCGCACGCTCTGCCGCGTAGGCGCGGGTGTAGTCGCGCGTGGCCTGGGCATCGATGACCGCCTTGAGGGTCACGACGTGATGCTTCACGAGATCGGCAACCGCCGATTTCGGCAGGTTCGGGTTGGCCGACTCGAGAAACGCCCCGAAGTCCTGCGTGTAGGCAATCAGATCGTCGACCGCCTTCTGCTGCCGGGCCGCGTTCTTCGTGGCCACTCCCACCGTGTAGTCGACAGCGAACCCGATGTGGCGACGCCACAGCGGCAGAAACGCCTGCTCGGCTTCCGTGCCGTAGACGGATCCGATGGCTTTCGCGATATCAACCGAGTTGGCGTCTAGCGCGCCCGCGGCCGCCTTGAACTCCGCGTCCCGGCCGTCGAGCGCGGCACCCGTCGCCGCGGCGGCGAGGATGACGTGCTCGCTGAGCAGCGCATTGAGGGCCGTTCGCAGCGTCGCCGCCGGCGTCGTCGCCGTGGCGGCCGCCGAGACGTTGCTGCCCGAAATGTGGCCGGCCATGGACTTCGTGCAGGCCGTGGCGAGCGTCGCGACGGCCGCCAGTGCGCAGACAGACTTCACCACCGTTGCCTTCAGCATGATGTGTCCTCCCGGATTGCGATCAGTTCACGCGGATGTCGCCGCGCATTGAGGGATGTCTCTCGCAAAAGTACCGATAGAGTCCCGGCTCCTTGAGCTCGATCGTCGTCACCGTGCCCTTGCCTTCCAGCCGCTGAGCGAAGCGACCGTCACGCGCCTCGGGCGTGCCGGACGTCACCGTGTGCGTAATGTCGTCCTGGTTCGTCCACCGGACCGTCGTGCCGGCCATGACCTCGAGGTGGCCGGGACGGAACTGGAACGTTCGGATCTCGACCGGCGTCTCCGCCGTGGAGAAACCTGCGAGGATCAGCACGATCGCGAAGCGCATCCTGATTCCTCCTCCATCGCCCTGTACTACGGACGAGGGGGCGGATTCGGATGGCTCAGGACGCGAGCCGGTAGAACCTCTGTGCGTTCAGGCCGAGGACTTTTCGGCGCGCCTCGTCCGGTAGGGGCGCCAGACGCTCCTTCAGCTCGCGCACGACGCCGAACGACGCATCGATATGCGGATAGTCCGAGGCCCAGACGAAGTAGTCGGCGCCGAGGTGCTCGATCATCTGCGCCGTGACCGATTCGTCGGGATCGGCCGAGATCAGGCACTGCCGATAGAAATACGCGCTGGGCGGCATCGTGATCGGTGTCTGGTGGGCCAGCACGCGGTATTTATGATCGAGGCGATCCAGCCAGGCAGCGATCCAGTTCGATCCGGCCTCGAGCACCACGCAGCGCAGACGAGGATAGCGCTCGAACATGCCGGCGCTCAGCATCTGCGTGAAGGCCGCCATCACGTCGATGGCGAGAAAGACGATGCTGAAGAGACCGTCGGACGGATCGCGACGCTGCCACTGCCGGAACCATTGCCGATCGCGCACGACGACGTGAAAGCCCACCGGCATCTCGAGATCCTGTGCCGTTTCCCAGAAGCGTGCGAACGCGGGATCGTCGAAGTGGCGTCCGCCGCGGGCCGCGAGGTCCGGCGAAAGGTAAATCCCGACGCACCCGTCCTTGCGCGCGCGAATGGTCTCGTCAACCGCGCCTTCCGGATCGAGCAGCGAGATGTGCGCGACGGGGTAGAGCCGGGTGGGCGCGGCGCGGCAGAACTCGGCGAGCCACCGGTTGTACGCGCGCGTGTACGCGGTCGCCAGAGCGCCGTCGGTGACGTGGCCTTCCCAACAGATCCCGATCGTCGGATAGAGCAGGACGGCGTCGATGCCCTCCGCGTCCATGACCTTCAGCCGCGCCGCGGGATCGTACGAACCGGGCGGGCTGCCTTCCGCGTAGCTGATCTGGCCGCGCGTCAGGAGCTTCGCGGTGTCCATGCCGATGCCGCCGAGGGCACCGAGCTCACCGCGCAGCGTCTTGAGCGGCTGTCCATCGATGAGCAGTACCTCGAAGCCGTGCTCGTCCCGCGCGATGCGGATCGCCCGGTCGCGCCACGACGGCTCGAGATATTTCAGCCAGGTGTCGGCCGGCTCGAGGACGTGGCCGTCCGCGTCTACCACGGTCGCCATCGCTGTCACGCCGCACAGTGTAGCCGACTCTCGCTTGACAGGCGCGCCGGCGCGGCTGTACGTGGGGCGCGAAGCTCTACGTGGGGCGCGAAGGAGGATCACGATGGCGACGACGCTCGGATTCATCGGTCTCGGCGTGATGGGCGAGCCGATGTGCCGCAATCTCGCGAAGAAGTCGGGCGCGGCCGTGGTGGCGTTCGACGAGCGCGCCGAGCCGCTCGAGGCGCTCGCGCGTGAGGGCGTGGCGCGCGGCGCCTCCGCGGCCGACGTGGCGGCGCGCGCGGACATCGTCTTCCTGTGTCTGCCCGGCGAGCCGCAGGTGCGCGCGGTCGGCCTCGGGCCCGGCGGCCTCGCGTCGCGCGCACGGGCGGGCCAGACGGTGGTGGACATGAGCACGGCGCCGGTGGCCGTGGCGCGCGAGCTCGGACGCGCGTTCGCGGCGCGCGGCGCCGACTTCGCCGACGCGCCGGTCGCGCGTACGGCGCAGGCTGCGAAGGACGGCACGCTGTCGATCATGGTGGGCGGCGACGCCGTGGTGTTCGAGCGGCTGAAGCCGTATCTGTCGTGCATGGGCACGGAGATCACCCACTGCGGGCCGGTGGGCGCGGGGCAGGCGGTGAAGCTCATGAACAACATGGTGGTGGCGCAGACGGTCGTCGCGCTGGCCGAGGCGCTCGCCGTCGCACGCGCATCGGGCGCCGTTGATCCTCGCGTGCTGTTCGAGACGCTGACCAAGGGTTCGGCGGACAGCTTCGTGCTGCGCAATCACGGGATGAAATCGCTGCTGCCCGATTCGCATCCCACCCAGGGCGCGTTTCCGACGAGCTACATCATCAAGGACCTGTCCTACGCGCTCGCGCTCGCCGAATCCGCCGGCGTGACGCTCGAGCAGGCGAGCACGACGCGCCGCCTCATGGAAAAAACGGCGGCAGCGGGCTATCGGGACAACTACTACACGGCGGTGGTGCGGACGATCGCGAAGGGCTGATTTACATCGCGGTGAGGCCGCCGTCGACGAAGAGCAGCGTCCCGGTCACGAACGAGGCGTCGTCGGACGCGAGAAACAGGATGCACGCGGCGACTTCTTCCGGCGTGCCGGGACGCTTGAGGATGGTGCCCTTGGCGGCGTCCTCTCGATACTGCTCGAGGGTTCGCCCCAGCTCCCGCGTGCGCCGCTCGTGAAACGGCGTGAAGATCGGCCCGGGACACACCGCGTTCACGCGGATGCCGTCGGGCGCATGATCCACCGCCATCCCGCGGGTGAGCCCCGCGATCGCGGCCTTGGTCGTGTCGTACTGGGTCGTCTTGCCGACGCTGGTCACCGCGCGCACCGACGCGACGTTCACGATGTTGCCGCCGCCGCCCTGACGCATCAGCGGAATCGCCGCCTTCGCGCAGAACGCATAGCCCTTGAGATTCACGCCGAGGATCTCGTCCCAGCTCTCGGCGCTGGCGTCCACGACCGTGTGATATTTCCGGATCCCAGCGTTGTTGACGAGGATGTCGAGTCGGCCGAAACGATCGGCTGCGTGCCGAACGAACGCGGCGGCCTCAGCCTCGCGCTCCACGTGCGCTTCCACGAACAGCGGGCCCGCCCCGATCTCGGCCGCGATGCGCTTGCCGCGCTCGACGTCGCGATCGGCGAACGCGACCTTCGCGCCCTCCGCCACGAACCGTCGCACGGTGGCTTCACCGATGCCCGACGCGCCGCCAGTGACCACGGCGACCTTTCCGCTCAGTCGTTCCATTTCTTGCCCTCCGCGAGACGACTATAGCGGCGTTGTCGTTGCAGTGCTTCTTCGGTCGTGACTACGCTGCAAACGTGAGGGGAGGAAGTAATCCAACATGCCCACCGCAACCTGGTTGAAGTGCGTCCATTCCGACGGCACCACCCGCTCGCCGCACGCGCGCTCAGGATGCGGAAACCGTCGAATACCGGGTGCAGCAGCTCACACTAAGCTCCTACAGGCGAGAAGAACTGTGGGGAGATGGGATGAGAAGGCCAGACTTCGGTTGAGCAGTACGCTGTGGCGACGCCACGCGGGGCTCAGAAGGAGACTTGGCCATGCAGACATCAAACGCCGCCGAGAGCGCGACGACAATCG
>Ga0114129_10014249_pt1 | contig 11328 bp, 11 predicted proteins | sample RhiMetdeltSRZDD1_FD_80071 | JGI IMG/M metagenome (GOLD analysis project Ga0114129, IMG submission 80071) | Populus rhizosphere microbial communities from Tennessee, USA - Rhizosphere MetaG P. deltoides SRZDD1 (version 2) (version 2) | ecosystem: Host-associated > Plants > Roots > Rhizosphere >... | reverse complement strand
GGAATCCGAGGACGCGATCGTTGATCTCAATCGGAAGATCGTGAGCGATCTCATTAACTTCGTTTTCGACTTCCTGCTTGAGCTTCGGATCGACGGTTTCCGGGAAGGTCTCAACACGCTCGAGGTCGTCGATCGCCGCACTCTCATCCTTTTGGTCCGTAAATCCATCGCCTTCGCGCAAGGCGGCGAGTTCAAGAGCGTGGACTCGGGAAACGAGTTCCGAAACTTCGTGTTGCAGACGCGGATCACTCGGATAGACATTTGCCGAATCGAGGAGCAGATCGATAGCCCCGTCAAACTCTTCTTTTGCCTGCTTCAGAAATCCCTGCTGATATAGCTTTTCGCCATGCTCGAATCTCAATTGAGCCTCAACGACTGTCAAGGCGATCGGATCGGTGACGTTTTCACGCGGAGGGATCTGAACAGGAACGGGGGTGGCGGCGGGTTCGACAAGTGGAGGCTCGGCATGTTCCTCGACGATCGGGGGCTGCGCTGGAGGCACCACTTTCACAACCTTGGTTGGTGCTGCAGGCGTGCACGCCGCCAGAATCGGCAGAGTCAAAATAAAAATCCGAACGATAACCCGAGGAGTCAAGAACACCCCCAATAACTCAAAAGCCACTAAGCGGAAGGATTTTAAGGTCTTTCTGATTAGTGGCTCCAAAAACGAAACGTCAGCTTACAGGACCGGCAAGGTTCAGTCAAGGCTGTAGACACTCTGGGGTATCTGCGTCCACCGGCCATGGTTACGGTGATAGCGCCGAGTTGGTCGGTTCTCAGCGCCGGCAGCGCAGACTCACTCGGATGTCCAAAAGGGTTATTGGCGCCCACCGAGATCACCCGCACCGGCGCGCGTACGTGAAGTCGAACGCCTTTGCTGCCGTGATGGGGGACCTTAAGAACATCCACGTCTGCGGGAGCTGGTATTGGGCTCTCAATATCTCCCGTAAGCAGGGCAGTGCCGTAGCCTGAATCCAGGAGCAACACGACGGAATCATTATTTTGATCGTTTTTTCTGGGTGTCCAGTTCGCGGGCGGATGAAGGACAGTGAATGGGCCGATGTGCTGTCCTGCCGAGACCCAACGAATTGGAATCCGCCTCTCTTGAATCCGCTTGATCAGATCGCGGTATCTGGATGTCATCGGGTTTCGACCGAGCCAGATTTCGCCGACCTCAAAGTTTTCGATGACATTAAACAGACCGTCCATGTGATCGTTGTGCGCGTGCGTTAGGACCACTGTGTCCAGTTTGCGGATACGGCGCGAAAAAAGGTAAGGAGATACGACGTTTTCGCCGATCGAAAATGTGCTTTCCTCCCGCAAGTCCAGAAACCGCCCTGCTGCCACCCCGCCGCCGTCGACCAGCAGGCGTTGGCCGGATGGAAATTCGATGAGGATTGAATCGCCTTGTCCGACATCGAGGAATGTCAGAGTCACGTCCGCTGGAGGATCCGGGGAAAAGTCTCCGATCGAGACGACGCCGTGCAGCAGAGCGAGGATTCCGAGTGTTCCAACGGACAACGCCGGCCAGCGTTTGTGTATCGCAAAAGCGAGCAAGAGAACGGCTGCTACGTAGCTAACCCAAAGCCAGACCGGTATCGACGGCACCCGCATCGTCGCGCCGGGCAAATGCACCGCCATGGTCAGGATGTGGAGGAGCGCCGTCAGAATCTGCCTGATGATCCATGCGGGAATTGTGGACAGCGGCGTCGGCAGCAGGATTACAAGTAATCCAAAGGGGGTGGCAATGGCTGCGGCGAGACCGGCAGGAATGTTCAGTAAAGGAGAAATAGGAGAGAAGCGATGGAAGGATTCCACCATGAAGGGTAGAAACACCAACTCGACGGCGATCGAAACGATCGCTGCTTCGCCAAGCGCTAAAAAGATGTTCCATGGAATCGTCAGTGTCCACGTTGGCAATCCACGCAGCTCGCACCATAACCGGCGCGCAATTCGCCAGTCGACGACCCCGGCCGGCAGATAGTTGTCTTTGGAAGAATCGTTGAAATCCTTGAGCGCTTCTCGTAACCAGCCGAGGGCCCATTGACTGGCCGGCATGCCGATACCGATCACCGCGCCGACGGCGGCAAACGTCATTTGAAAACTGGAGTCCTCGATCGACGAAGGATCGAGCAGGAGGATGACGAACGCCGCCGCTGCAACGCAGTTCATCGCCGCGTAACCCCGATCGAGGAGCTTGCCGACAATAAGGAAACAAACCATCAGGAATGCGCGCTCGACGGCGGCCTGTCCTTCGACCATCAACGCATAACTGGTCGCGCATGCGAGAACAAACAGTAATCGTGGTCGTCGTCCCCATGGCGCAAACCCAGCCAGCCACATGGCCACACTTGAAACAACGGCGAGGTTGAAACCAGAAACAACGACGAGATGGTAAAGCCCACCTGCTTGAAACTGTCGTTCGACTTCAACCGTCAAGCCGTCCTTTCGACCAAGAACCATGCCGGAGATGAGGCCCTCAATATTGCCGTCGTTCTGGAACGGCGCTTCGAGCCGAGCCTGTATCCAATTCTTGACATGGTCGGGACCGTGCCAGCCTCGCTCCAGAACCGTGATCAGACGCGGGTTCCTGATGGTTCCCGTCCAGTAGATGCCTTCACGCTCGAGGTACCGGCGGAAATCAAACACGCCGGGGTCTCTATAGACTGCCGGCCGGCGTAACTTCACCAGTATCTGGACACGATCGCCCGAGCCAAGCTCCAGCCGATCGAACATCTGACGTGTTTCGGGGTCTTCTAGAAACTCGGTCAGTCGTGCCCGTCCGCGGTAAGCCTGACCATCAACGCTCTGCACTTGCACGTCCAAATAGGCGCCCAGTCCGTGCCACTCTGGCGCCCGGCGTAACATTCCGATGAGGCGCACTGCGATGTCGCCAGGATCAGCCGGCACCGTTGGTTTAAATGACACGAGACCACAACCAAGCAGGCCGACCACAAGCAAGGCACATCGGCGGCGTACGAATGAAAGTAGGATCGAAAAGGGGAGACAGATCCAGACTGCGGTCGGATCAACGCACGGACCCAGAAGAATGCCTGCGATCAGAGCAACGAGTGGAAGAAACAATTTCCTGCGACTTCACTGATCGCAAAAGGCGCTTTTATCTTAGCTCAAACGACGGTTCTATGCGCTCTTCCTCTTGAAAACATAAACGACGGGATCTTTTTCTTTGATTGGATAGGCAGGAACCTTGTCATCCCAGACGTAATGTGTTTCGAAAGGACCGACGGTGTCGGCAATGCCTTCCAATTCGTAGTACTTCGCCATGTAATCCTGGAACCAACGAAAAAGCTTGGGATCCGTAACATCGCTCCACAGCGAAATCTGATTATTGAAGCAGACAAAATACTGTGGCTTTGCCTTCTCGACATCGGCGATATAGGCGTCCTGCCATTCCTGACTCCGTATACCCGCTCCCCCATATAAGAGGATTGCCATATCGTGTGGTGAGGGTCCCCTTCTCCCGGTGTAGATAAAAACCTGAGGTTCCGCGCCCAGAACGCCGATGATGTCACCCTCCTTCGTGCGGTTTTTCAGGACTGAACTGATCTCCCATGCTTCAGGAAACGGATTCAGTCCGTACACCTCTCGCAGGATGCGCGTGTAGTCTGGTTTGAAATAGTACGTTTCGTTTGCTTCAATATTTTGAACCAATATGAAAACAAACACGATCGCAGCAATGAGTGACGCAGTGCCAGGTGACGTCTTTTTCGCCAAAAAAGACGTTAGCGTATAAAAGGCTGAACCCACGCACAACGCTAAAGCTGGCGTTAGTAAGAGGAAGTAGTGATTGTAAAACCAGAAGCCGGGAGATATGGCGGCGAAAGACAGCAAAAGAAATAGAATGACGAAGAACTTCTTCGAAGGGCATATGGATGAAATTCAGGCGAATCAAAACGACAACTGCGCAAATGATGGTGAGGAAGACTAGCAGCAGCCAATTGGGATAGGGCTGGTGGTCTGTTTCTTTGGATGGTCGGCGTTGACGGTGTTTGGACATTGAAAAAGGTGTCTAGTTTACCTTGACTCAAACATCGCAACCATTTCGATATGGTAGGTATTCGGAAACTGATCAATCAACGTCAGCCGCTTCAAGTCGTACCCGTGGGTAAGACAGACCGATGCTTCATGTGCAAACGTGGTGGGGTTGCACGAGACATAGACAATTCTGCCGGGCTTCAATCCAGTGATTCGTTGAGCTGTCCTCGTGCCGCAACCGGCGCGGGGTGGATCGAGAACGACCACATCTGGTTTTACATCCGCTTCCTGCAGGCTCGTGTCGACTTGCCCTTCAAAAACTTTGAGGTTTGACCGCCCGTTGGTACGGACGTTTTCTCGGAAAAGACGGACTGCGGCATGGTTTCCTTCCACGCCAATGACCTCTGCTGCGATTTGAGACAGCGGAATCGAAAAGAAACCCACGCCGGAATAGAGGTCGAGAACGTTTTTCGGCGTGGGGCCGGCCTGGAGAAGCACTTCATTGATAAATGGTGCGAGCAAGAATCGGTTCGCCTGGAAAAATGTTTCCGGATTGATTCGATATTGGATCCTATCGACGTGAATGGTCGCGCGACCCTGACGCGCCAGCGTGCCGTCGAGAAGAACGAATGTTGCAGCGATCTCAGGCGCACTCACAACATGTACTTCGCGCGCGCCGGACGGATTTGCAGTGCGGATAAATTCGTTCAGTTCCGGGACCAGAGACGCGCATTCGCGGATTGGAACAATCGTGTTGGATTTTTCCAGCATGAAGCCGAACGTGCCGCCGACCACATGAAATGTCGCGCGTAGCCGATAATTCCGGTCAGGTCCGGTGATGCGATTGATGTTTCCGTTCCATTCAATGTGTCCGAGACGCGTCAGACTTTCTCGGATGATGGATTCTTTGTACTCAACCTGCCGGTCGTAGCGGATGTGCTGCCAATGGCAGCACCCCGCGGCACACAACGCCGGCTGGCGATCCGGTGACGGCTCGAGGAGTTTGGTCATCCGCGCCACCGAGTAATCCTTCTTCCTTTCGACGATCTGCGCTTCGATCACATCGCCTGGAGCGCTCTTAGGCACAAAGACGACGCCTTCATCGCTGCGCGCGAGACCAGAGCCGCCGTATACGAGTTTTTCGATTTTGAGACGCATAAGAACAGCCGCGGATTGCGCGGATTACACGGAGCTAAAGCAAATAGAACAGGCTCAGCCGTGGAAGCTCGAATTTTTCCAGGAGCTTGCGACGCCAGAGTTGTTGCTCAACCATGGCCAACTGCGGTGCCGTCATCGTCGAGCGAAACGGATTCAGTTCACCCTCGACGTTTCGCTTTAGGCCGAACATAGTTTCGTCATCAGCTTCGACCTTGAGTTTCGCAATGAGTTTCTCTTCGAGAGCGCTGAGTTCCTGCTCGGCGAGCCTCAGATCGTTGGCAGTAACGCGCCTGATAGACTCCGCGATCTTCTTATCAAACCTCTCAACTTGGCAGGCTAGTTTCTGAAGGTACCCCTCGACCTCATCCTGATCGAAGTCCGGCAACGCGGGTGCCTCGATTGTCATTTCCTTCTGCTCTTCGCAAACTTCCTCGATCGCGCGAGCGCAATAGGCGAGCGAGTTGATCTTTCGTTTCGCGCGCGAAAATGCGCGGTCCATGCCTTTCAGCACGAGTTCAAGCGGGATGCCCTGTTCTTTCCAGCCTTCGATGAGAACCCAGTCGAGTGCGGACAGGAGTGTGAAGCTTTCGCGCTTCGATTGGTAGAAACGTTCGATTTCAGTGAAGTAATTAAAGTAATTTAGTTCTTGATCCACCCGCCACCCACAACCACATCGTCCCAGTAGAAGACTGCACCCTGGCCGGGCGTGATTGCGCGCTGGGGAGAATCGAACTCCACGGTGACTTCGCCGTTCTCCAGCCATACCGTGGCGGGCTTTGCCTCAAAACGATTGCGAATCTGAACGTCACAACGGATTGGCTCTGTCAGTTTATCGATGGCAATCCAGTTGTGGTCGCGCACGGCGAAAAGCTTTCGCTGCGGATCTTCGCCGATGACGATTCGGTTCAATTCCGATTCGATGCGCACGACGTACTGCGGACGTCCTGCAGCAATCAATCCCTTTCGCTGACCAACGGTGTACTTGTGAATGCCCGCATGCGTGCCGACAACCTCGCCCTGCTCCGTCACGATCTCGCCCGACTTGTTTGCCTGGGTACCCGCGTACTCTTCCACGAAATCTGCGTAGGATCGACCATCGACAAAACAGATTTCCTGCGACTCTGCCTTTTCCGACGTCGCGAGTCCCGCGCGCCTAGCGATCTCGCGTACTTCAGGCTTGGTCAGCTCACCAAGAGGAAAGAGTGTCTTTGAAAGTTGCTGCTGCGTCATGCCAAACAGAAAATACGATTGATCCTTCGCGCGATCCTTGCCGCGAAGCAATAACCAGCGTCCGCGGCTGCCATCAAACTTCACGCGAGCGTAGTGTCCGGTGGCTACGCGATCCGCGCCGATGCCGGCGGCCTTCTCGACCAGGTGATGAAACTTCACGTAGTTATTGCAGAGGATACACGGGCTCGGCGTCTCTCCCCGAAGGTAAGTCTCCACGAAAGGACGTACGACCGTGTTCTCGAAGTCCTTCTCGAGATTCAAAACGTAGTAAGGGATACCGAGTTGAATGGCGACACGCCGTGCGTCCCACAGGTCATCAAGCGAGCAGCATCGTCCGTTGTCCTTCCATAGCTGCATGGAAAGACCAACGATCTCTTCTCCCTGTTCCTTTAAGAGAGCAGCGACAGTCGAGGAGTCGACGCCGCCGCTCATTGCGACTGCAATCATCTTCTGTAATGTGGTGAGAGTTCTCTAAGACGCTCGACGATGGACGGCATCACTTCGAGAACGTCATTCACATCCTGTTCGGTCGTCATCGAGCTCAGACTGAAACGCAAGCTGCCGTGGTTTTCATCCGGTGTTCTGCCGATTGCGGTCAGGACATGCGACGGCTCCAGCGATCCGGATGAGCATGCCGATCCGGTCGATGCAGCAATACCTTTCAGATCAAGTGCAATGACCAGTCCTTCGCCTTCTGCATAGTCGACCATGATGTTGGATGTGTTCGGAAGACGCAGAGCATTCTCCGCGTTCACATGGATCGACGCGATCTTTGACTTCAAACCGGCTTCGAGACGGTCTCTCAACTGCCGAACCCGAGTCATGTCCGAATTGAGTTCCTCCCGCGCCAGCCGCGCCGCTACACCGAAACCCACAATACCGGCGATGTTTTCCGTGCCGGAACGACGATTACGCTCGTGACCGCCGCCCGTCATGGTCGGTTTCAGAGGCGTCCCTTTCTTTACGAACAGAGCTCCGATGCCCTTCGGACCGTGAATCTTGTGCGCCGACATCGAGTACAGGTCGGCTTTCAGCTGGCGCACGTCCACGGGGATCTTGCCTGTTGCCTGAACACCGTCGGAGTGAAAGTAGATGTCGGCCTGTTCGGCAATGGTTCCGATTTCGGCGATCGGCTCGATCGTGCCGATTTCATTGTTCGCGTGCATGATCGAAATCAGAATCGTATCCGGCCGTATGGCTTTCGCGACGTTCTCCGGATCGACGAGACCGTCGCCGGAAACAGGCAGCCAGGTCACGTCATACCCCTGCTCCTCGAGGTCACGGCAAGTATGCAGGACGGCATGATGCTCGATTTTCGACGTGATGATGTGCCGGCCCTTCGAGGTGAGCGACTCCGCGATACCGCGAATAGCCAGGTTATCGGCTTCCGTACCACCGCTAACGAAGACAATCTCCGCCACGTCCGCGTTGATCAACTTTGCAACCTGTTGCCTGGCGTCATCCATTAGCGCTTTCGCGTACTGACCAAACCAGTGGATCGATGAAGCGTTTCCGAAATGCTCAGTAAACACGGGCATCATCGCGGCTCCGACCTCTGGCCGCATGGGTGTGGTAGCGTTACTATCCAGATAGACACGTCGCACGATCAGATGATTATAACGTTAACAACAGACTTTGGCCTTGCCGACCCCTTCGTCGGAATGATGAAGGGCGTGATCCTGGGAATCGCGCCTGGGGCACAACTCGTTGACCTTACGCACGAGATCCGTTCGTACGACATTGTGGAAGCGGCGCTTATTCTGGACGCGTCTTACCGGTATTTTCCGGCGGGTACTGTCCACGTGATCGTTGTCGATCCCGGCGTCGGGTCGGAGCGCCGGCCGATCGCGGCCACCGCGAATGGCCACGTTTTTGTCGCGCCCGACAATGGAGTCCTGTCGCTGGTTCTAGACAGTGATTCTGTGGCCGTGTATGAGATCACCGACAGTAACCTGTTCCCGGGGCCGGTCAGCCGGACCTTCCATGGCCGAGACATTTTTGCGCCGGTCGCGGCGCATCTGGCGAGAGGCACGCAAGTCGAATCGGTAGGTCCGTGCATTGTCGACTTTATAAAGCGTCCTTTCCCGGCGCCGCGTCGCCAGGGAGGCCGGATGCTTGGTACGGTGCTGCGCATCGACAAGTTCGGGAATATCATCACCAACCTCCGACTGAAAGACCTTGGCCCCGAATTCTCGGTCAGGGTGGCGGGCGTCGCTGTCACAAAGCTACGCCGCAGCTTTTCGGAGGGAGGACCCGGTGAATTTTTTGCGATCGAGGGCAGCGCGGGTTTCATTGAGCTTGCGTTGAACCAAGGTTCGGCGGCAGAGCGGCTGAAAGTCGAGCTTGGTGCCGAAATCGAGGTAGAAACGAAACCGGTAAATCAATAGAATTGCAGCTTTGCTTTTACCGAAATCTTATCTAAGAGGGATCTATGAAAGCGGGACTTGAAGACATTATTGCCGGCGAATCCAAAATTTGTTTCATCGACGGTGACAAGGGAATACTGGCGTACCAGGGTTACAACGTTCATGAGCTTGCGCCGAACTCCAATTTTGAAGAGACATGTTATCTCCTGTGGTTCGGTCGTCTACCGAAGAAAGCCGAGCTAGACGATGTATCGAAAAAGATGGCATCGAACCGCGCGGTCCCGCAGCAGGTCATTAACGCCCTGAAAGGCTTCCCGAAGACAGCCCTCCCGATGGAAGTGCTGCGTACTTCCACGTCGATGCTTTCGATGTATGACTCCGAAGCCGAAGACATGTCGCCGGAAGCGAATCTGCGCAAGGCGATTCGTCTCACAGCTCAGTGCGCGACCCTGGTCACCGCGTTCGACCGCATTCGTAATGGCAAAGAACCGCTTGCTCCCCGTCCCGAGCTGAGCCACGCGGCCAATTTCGTTTACATGCTGACGGGTGAAGAGCCCAACGAGACGATCGTGCGCGCTATCGACGTTGCGCTGATTTTGCATGCCGATCATGAGTGGAACGCATCAACGTTCGCGGGACGCGTTACGGCAGCAACGCTGTCCGACATTTATTCCGCCGTGACGTCCGCGATTGGTGCGCTGAAGGGGCCGCTGCACGGCGGCGCCAACGAAGCTGTCATGCGCATGCTCCTCAAGATTGGCGATCCCGCAAATGTCGATGCGTTTGTGAAGGATATCTTTGCAAAGAAAGCGAAGATCCCGGGCTTCGGCCACCGCGTCTACCATACTGAAGATCCGCGTGCGACACACCTTCGCCGGATGTCGAAGGAAGCAACCGAGCGGGCGGGCCAGCCGAAGTGGTTTCAGATGTCCGCGAGAATCGAGGAGATCGTCAAGGCTGAGAAGAAACTGAATCCGAACGTCGACTTTTATTCCGCCAGCACGTACTACGTGATCGGAATGGCCATCGATCTGTTCACCCCGTTTTTTGCGGTGAGCCGCATGTCTGGATGGACTGCCCACATCCTTGAACAATACTCGAACAATCGATTGATCCGGCCGCGCGCTGAGTACAAAGGACCCGAGCCCACGTTGAAGTGGGTGCCTGTGAACCAGAGATAGCGTAAGGGTCCTAATGCCCTGGTACGCGCTCTACACACGACCGCGTCACGAAAAACAAGTTTTCGAGGATCTGTCGAGCCGCAACATCGAGGCGTTTCTGCCGACCTATAAAGTGCGGCGGCGGTGGAGCGACCGGTACAAGTTGGTCGAAGAGCCGCTTTTCAAAAATTATCTCTTCGTTAATGTTCCCTCGCCACACAGCTACCACGAAACCCTCCGGCTTTATGGCGCGGTTTCCTTCGTCACGTTTGAGGGTAAGCCCGCGGAGATCCCTGATACGGAAATTGAAGCGATCCGACGGCTGGTGACGTCGGAGCTCAAATACAATCCGCATCCGTATTTAAAGATCGGAAGGAAAGTTTACGTCCGTTCGGGCCCGTTACAAGGGTGCGAGGGGATTTTGACTCGCAAGAAGGGGATCACGCGGCTCGTTCTCAGTGTTCAACTGCTGCAGCAATCCATCAGTGCCGAAGTCGATGCGGATACCGTCGAGCCCGCCTGATGATCACTTCATTTGTACCCATCGTTCGAGGGAATCGTCGCGGTCGAGGTCCACGTCTGCGGGTTGCGATGTGTCGATGGTGAGGCCGTCGCTCGAGTAGGCGAAGTTCGTCCACAGTTCGCGAACGAGATCTTCAGTGAGATCGAGCGCTGCATGTCCGGGCGGGCGGGATTTGAATCGGGCAAGTACGACATCAAGCGGTGCTTTGCATTGGATTAGCGCTTTGTGAGTTTCCACGGTTTTCAAAGTGGCAGCGAGTTCCTTGCGATGGAGTTCACGGTTGTAGGTGGCGTCGACGACGACCGTTGCGCCCTGACGGAGCAGAAGCTCGGCCATCAGGCGCATGGCACGGTATGCGGCATTCCGATCTTCGATGTTTTGGTTGGAGTCGGGCAAAATCCGCTGGCGTATCGCGTCGACGTCAAGATGAATGAAACCGAAACGACTTTCAAGGTCGGCGCCAATCGCAGATTTACCGGTACACGGCGGGCCACAGAGAATAACCAGCATGTCGTGATTCTACAACCTGCACAGCGATGGCGTGGCCTCGTCGAAGAACATCGCCCGGTTCGACAGGGCGCGAGAACAGGATTCGCCCTTCACCCGGACTCGTGATCGTGTGCCGTCCGATAGCAACGCGCGTCTCTTCGAGTTCACGATACAGTTTCGCGGTGCTCGTCTGGCGGTGCTCGGCAAAGTGAATCATCCTTTCGAGGGTGTGCTTCTTCAAGAGCAACTCTCGGGTTTCGAATTGAACGAGCACGTCACCTCGATGCGCGTGCGATCCCTCATTCAGGTTTGCACTTTTCACGGTCCCATTAACTTCGATGACGATAGGTTGAAAAATGTGCGGCAGTCCGAACGTCGGGTTTGGGTGGGCAGCAAAGCGGGAATG
>Ga0114129_10014248_pt1 | contig 11330 bp, 8 predicted proteins | sample RhiMetdeltSRZDD1_FD_80071 | JGI IMG/M metagenome (GOLD analysis project Ga0114129, IMG submission 80071) | Populus rhizosphere microbial communities from Tennessee, USA - Rhizosphere MetaG P. deltoides SRZDD1 (version 2) (version 2) | ecosystem: Host-associated > Plants > Roots > Rhizosphere >... | reverse complement strand
GACCGAAGGCGCGCTCAAGTACTTCCTGCTCGGCGCGTTCTCGAGCGCGTTCTTTCTGTACGGCATCGCGTTCACGTACGGCCTGACCGGCAGCACGCGCCTCGACCGGATCGGCAGTCTGATGGCGGCGCAGGCGATGTCGCCGACGCCGATGCAGTTCCTCGCCGTCGGGCTGCTGCTCGTCGGCTTCGCGTTCAAGGTGTCGGCGGTGCCGTTTCACATGTGGACGCCGGACGCGTACGAAGGCGCGCCGCCCGCCGTCACCGGCTTCATGTCCACCGGCGTGAAGGCCGCGGCGTTCGCGGCGTTCGTCCGCGTGTTCCTTGCCGCGTTCGAGCCGCTGCGCGACAGTTGGAGCACCATTCTGTGGATCGTCACGGCGGCGACGATGATCGTCGGCACCGTGGTCGGGGTCTCGCAGTCGAGCGTCAAGCGGATGCTCGCGTACTCGAGCATCGCGCACGGCGGCTACCTGCTGCTCGCGCTCGTGGCGGCGAACGACATCGGCAAGGGCGCGGTGCTGTTCTATCTGCTCACCTACGCCGTCACCAACATCGGCGCCTTCGGCGTGATCGCCGTGCTCGAGCACGCGGACCAGCCGAACGATCGCGTGCGCGACTACGCCGGACTGGGGAACAGCCATCCGGCGCTCGCGGCGCTGATGACGATCTTCCTGCTCTCCCTCGGAGGCTTTCCACCGACGGCAGGGTTCATCGCGAAGTGGTACGTGTTCAGCGCGGCGGTGAAGCGCGGCTACCCAGGGCTGGCGATCATCGGCGTGCTGACGAGCGTCGTCTCGGTCTTCTTCTACCTCCGCATCGTTGTCATGATGTACATGACGACGACCGATCGGCCTGCGCCCGTGCCGCCGATTCCGCGCATGGCCGGCCTCGCGCTCGCGGTCTCGGCGATCGTGGTGTTCTACCTCGGCATCCTGCCGTCGCGGGTGCTCGAGTGGGCGGCGGCATCCATCTCGACGATCTTCTAGACGCTCGGCTAAAGCCTCGCGTCGGAAAAGGATCTACACTCCACGGGATGCGGCGGCTCCTTCTCGCCGTGGCTTTTCTCGTCCTTGCTGTCACAGCTCGCGGCGCCGAACCTCCTCTCTCTCGCATCGATCGCCTCGAACACTGGCTGAAGGCGCTCGTCCAGCACGAGCCGGGTACGGACGACGATGCGGTGGCGTCCGTGGGGTCGTGGTCCGCCGACACCATGCGGACGCTGTGGATCGACACGACGAACCTGCTGCTCACGATGCGCAATCCGGGCATCGCGCGATTCGACGTCCGGCGGTCGGGACAGCGCACGCCGCAGCCGGTTCGATACACGACCAAAGAGCTTCACCGGTTGAAAACGCTGGCGTGCGCGGCGGCGGGCATCGTGACCGAACCCTCGTGTGTGGCGGCCAAAGCGGCGACCGAGCTCGATTCGGCGCTGCTGCGGCTCGCGCGCGTCGCGGCCGAGGCGCGGCTGCGCGGCGACGACAACTACATCCTGCGCCGCGGCGCGCTGCTGCACACCGACGTCGCGATGCTCAACCCCGCACCGCTGGAGCCTGTGACGACCATCTCGCCGCTCGGGCCGCTGACGATCAGGATGACCCTCTCCGACGGACGTGAAACGAACATGGGCGAGACCGCCGTCCACTGGGAGTTCGCGCGCATGCTGCTCGACCGCGTGAGACCGCCCGGCGTCGACAGGCCGGCGCCGGGCCGCGACGACATGGTGCGGCAGTGGTATCGCGCGACCGCGGCCTGGATGCAGTGGCGCCAGAGCCACGATACGCAGCATCTCGATCATGCGCAGCAGATCTTTCCGAACGATCCCGACATCCTCTTTCTGAGCGGCAGTCTCCATGAAACCTACGCGGGGCCGCGCATTCAGAACGCGGTGCGAACGGCGGTGCTGCCGATTGGCGTGAAGTTCGACCTCGGATCGGAGCGCGAGGAGCTGCGGCGGGCCGAAGGGTTGCTCCGCCGCGCCGTCGAGGTGAAGCCGGATTTCGCGGAGGCGCATCTGCACTTCGGCCGCGTCCTCGCGCGGCTCGGCCGGCCGGCGGAAGCCGTGAACGAGCTGACGCGGGCGCTCGCGTCGACCGACGATGATCTGCTGCGGTATTACGGCGAGCTGTTTCTTGGCGCCGCGCGGGAGGCGATCGGTCAGCTCGACGGCGCCGGCGCGTCGTACGCGCGCGCAGCGGAATTGGAGCCTTCCGCGCAGTCGCCGCTGGTCGCGTTGAGCGCCCTCGCGCGCCGGCGCGGCGACCGCGGCGGTGCGCTGCGCGAGATCCGCCGCGTGTTCGAGCTGCCGTCGAGCGATTCGAACAGCGACGATCCCTGGTGGACGTATCACGTGTCGCAGGCGCGAAACGCCGAAGAGCTGTTCGATGCGCTGATCCAGCCCTTCCTGTCCGGCAGCGAGACTCATCGACCATGAACACGCGGATCGCGGCCATCACGGCGGTCATGTGCGTGGCGACTATCGGGATCGACGCCCAGACCGCGTCGTTCTCGGCCAAAGTCGAAGCGGTGCGCGTCGACGTGCTCGTCACCGACAAGGGGCAGCCGGTCCGCGGCCTCGGGCCGGCGGACTTCGAGATCTTCGACAACGGCGTGCCGCAGCAGGTCGATCTCGTCAGCTTCGAGCAGATCCCGCTGAACGTGGTGCTCGCGCTCGACATGAGCGAGAGCGTCGCCGGCGAGCGGCTCGATCACCTCCGTGTCGCCGGACACGCGCTGTTGAGCGGATTGAAGAAAGACGATCAAGTCGCGCTCGTGACCTTCCAGAACGCCGTGACGCTCGGCGCGGATCTCACGCCGGACGCCGGCGCCGTCCGCGACGCCCTCGACGAGGCCGAGCCCGCCGGCGAAACCTCGCTCGTCGATGGGAGCTATGCGGCGATGGTCGTCGGCGAGTCCGACGTCGGTCGCGCGCTGCTCATCGTGTTCAGCGACGGTCTCGACACGTCCAGCTTCCTGCAGCCGGACGCCGTCCTGGACAGCGCCAAGCGATCCGACGTCGTCGCGTATGCGGTCTCCGTCGGTCGCGAGAAGTCGGCGTTCCTGCGCGACCTGACCTCGTTCACCGGCGGACGCCTCTTCGAGATCGAGAGGACCGCCAATCTGAGCTCGATTTTCCTGAGCGTCCTCGAAGAATTCCGCCAGCGCTACCTCGTGAGCTACACGCCGCGCGGCGTGGCGAAGGAGGGATGGCATCGGTTGACCGTGCGGGTGAAACGCGGCGGCACCGTCAAAGCGAGGCCCGGGTATCTCGCGGGCTCCTGAGATTCGGGATTCGGGATTCGGGATTTGGGATTCGGGATTTGGGATTCGCGCCGCCCAAATCCCAAATCACAACTCCCGGTCCGAATCCAAAATCACAAATCCCGTCGAATCCCAAATCCCAAATCCCAAATCCCGACACATTCGCAGAGTGCTATAGTTCAGCCCGCCCTTACAGTTCCCGAATCTGACCAACGGTTCATCTAGGGAGGTCGCGATGAACAGTTCCCTCGGTCGTTCGGCTGCGGTGCATTCTTCTTTCGTCCTCCTCCTCTTCCTCGCCCTCGGGGCGTGGCCCGCTCTCGCCCAGCAAGGTCAATATTCCGCGGTGCAAGGTCACATCGTCGACGAGTCGGGCGCCGCGATGCCCGGCGTCACCGTCGTCGTGACGCATCAAGGGAGCGGGATGTTCCGGCAGGTCGTCAGCAACGCCGACGGCTCGTACTACGTGGCCAACATCGTGCCCGGCCCGTATCGCATCACCGCCGAGCTCCAGGGGTTCAAGAAGTACGAACAGCCCGACGTCGTCCTGACGATCGGCAACACGACGGCGCTCGACATCAAGCTGGCGGTGGGCGGTCTCGAGGAGAACGTCACGGTGACGGGAGAATCGCCGCTCGTCGACGTCACGTCGAAGCAGATCGGCGCCAACATCGGCCAGGCGGAGCTGAACGCGCTGCCGATCCTGAACAAGAACTGGATGTTCGCGGTCGGTCTGACGCCCGGCATCCAGATTCAGTCGTCGACCGCGTCGTTCGCCTGCGAGTCGTTGATCGTGGGCGGCGGCAGCAACAGGAGCGGCAACTTTTCGGTCCACGGCAGCGGCAACAACGACGACTACCTCGGCTCGTCGTGCGGCAGCCAGGTGCGCCCCGCGCTCGAATCGGTGCAGGAATTCCAGGTGCTGACGAATCAGTACGACGCCGAGTTCGGACGTACGGCCGGCGCGATCGTCAACGCGATCACGAAGCAGGGCACCAACGCGTTCCACGGGTCGCTCTTCGACAGCTACACCGACAACAAGGTGACCGCGATGGACTTCTTCGTGGCGCAGTCACAGACAACCGCCAACCCGATCGCCAAGCCCAAGACGGCGCAGAAGGACTGGGGCGGCACGCTCGGGGGACCGATCAAAAAGGACAGGGCCCATTTCTTCTACAGCCTCGATCGCATCGTCTACGACGAGGGCCGAAGCAACACCTTCCCCGCGCGGCCGGAGCTGAACTACTCGAACACGCAGAGCATGAGGCTCTGGAACAACATGGTCCGCGTGGACCATCAGATCAATGCGAGCAACACGTGGAGCGTGCGCTACCTGGAGGAGCTCTCGCCGACGTACAACCGCATCTCGGGAAGACGGACGCTCGCGAACAAAGATCAGGAGTACGACGACGACAGGGCGGTCGCGGGCAACTGGAACACGATCTTCGGAAACACCCGGTTCAACACGGTCCGCGTCGGATACACCTACGAGAAGAACGGCTTCACCGTGGCCGAGGTGCAGGAAGGCGTCAAGATGGTCGACGTGGCGCCGACGCTGACGATGTTGACATTCACCGACGGGAAGAACAACGGCGCGCTCTTCCGGCTCGACAACGCCTACGAGATCTCGGAGACGTTCTCCCAGTTCGTGCCGGCGTGGGCGGGCGGGAGCCACGATCTGAAGTTCGGCGCGCAGTACATCTATTCTCAGATCGAGCTCCCCGATCAGACGGACATGAACGGGCGCTTCATGTTCGCCACCGACAAGGCGTTCAACGCCAGCGATCCGTCGACGTACCCAGAGCGTCTGTTCATTCGGGTGCCCGCCCCGAGCGACATCCTGATGCCGACGCACGTGGCGGTGTTTTTCGCGCAGGACAAGTGGCACCGGGACAACCTGACGCTGAACCTGGGCGTACGCTACGACCTCGAGAAGACGCCGATTAACAACACGTCGAACCCTCTCTTCAGCACGACGTCGTACGCGGTTGACAAGAACAACATCGCGCCGCGGGTCGGCGTCGCCTGGAGACCGCGCGGGAGCGCCACAGCGCTGTTCCGGGGCGGCTACGGGATCTTCTACGACAAGGTCACGCTGCAGACCACCACGCCGTTCGTCTCGACCGGCATCTACAGCTCGTCGTTCACGGCGTCGTTCCCGCAGTCGGCGGCGGATCCGGGCCCGAGCCGCGGACTGTTTCCGACCGACTCGTTTCTCGTCAATGGACCGGTCGTCAACCGCGCGTTGCTGAATGCGCGGTTCCCGCTCGGATCGATCGGCCGCAACACCGGCACCGTGTTCGTGGACAATCCCGATCGCGCCGTCCCCAACGTGCATCAGATCACGTTCGGCTACGAACGGCAGTTCGGGCAACAGATGGCGGCCACCGTGGACTACATCCATAGTTGGAACCGCGATCAGCTGATCAACTTCGACCTGAATCCCGGGCTTCGCGTGAACACGACGCGAACGGGCGCGATCAACTACACGGACCTGCGGGGCATCGCCGGCCAGTTGGGCATCGCCGCGTTCAACAATCCGGTGTTCACGCGCGTGAACGACGGCTCCTCGCAGTTCGACGGCGCGAACTTCATGCTCGAGAAGCGCTTCAGCAATCACTGGCAGGCGCGCGTGTCGTACGCGCTCGGCTACGCGCGCGGCAACGCCGAGGCCAACCAGACGTTCGACAACAACTACCAGGTGCTCGGCAATCCAAATCTCGATCTCGGCTTCGGACCGCTCGACGCCAATCGACTGCAGAACTTCGTGCTGAGCGGCCGCGTCGAGATTCCGCGGACGCACGGCCTCACGATGAGCGGCATCTACCGGTACCTCTCGGGCGCCTCGCTGAACCTCTACAACTCGGCGGTGGACGCGGATCGGAACGGCCGGTTGTTCGATCCGTTGTCGGCCGGTCAGTACTGCGGACAGGGCGCGAACTCGATCTGCGTCGACAACAAAGGCGGGCGCAACGGCGCGACAGGTCCGGCGTACAAGCAGACCGACCTGCGGTTTGCCTATCGGTTCCGTCCGTACCGAGAGACGACGATTGACGCGAATCTCGAGCTGTTCAACATCTTCAACACGGCGAACTTCGCGAACCCGACGTCCGACCAGCGGCTGACCGACTTCCTCGTTCTCAACGCGCTGCGTGGCGGGAACGGACAGCCGAGGGCGGCGCAGGTCAGTGTGAGGTTTGGATTCTGAGGAGATAAGGTCGCGCGTACGGAAGCTCTCCACCACTGAGGACACGGAGGACACGGAGGTCAGAGACGTACAGGTTTTTCCTCCGTGTCCTCCGCGTCCTCCGTGGTGGAGAGTTTCATTCGAGCCCGAACACAAAAATCGCCCGCCCGCCCGCGACCGCAATCCGCTGCTTGCCTTCTGAGAGAAACGACATCGGCCCGCAGCGGATCGCGCCGCCGGTCTGGAACTGCCAGAGCGGTTTGCCGTCCCTCGCGGCGAGCGCGTAGAAGTTCCCCTCGTTCGATCCGCCGAAGACGAGGCCGCCGGCGGTCGCCATCACGCCGGCCCACGGCGGCGTCGGCAGCTTGAAATCCCACGCCGTCTTGCCGCTCTTCACGTCGATCGCGCGGACGGCGCCCCAGGATTCCTCGTCGAGCCGCTTCTCGCTGCCGCCGGTGAAGTACGTGCCCGGCCGGTACTCGACCGACGACTTGAAATACACCGATCCCATTTCGCGCACGGGCACATACAGCATGCCCGTGAGCGGGCTGTAGGAGGGGCTCGACCAGTTGGTCGATCCCTGGAGGCTCGGATAGACGAGTGTGCCCTTCTCCGACGGCTCCATGTCGGGAATCAGAATCGGCCGTCCCTTCGCGTCAAGAGCCTGCGCCCACGTCTGCTTCGCGTACGGCGTCCCGAGGAGGTACTCGCCCGTTTTTCGATCCAGCACGTAGAAGAATCCATTGCGGTTCGCCATGACGACGAGCGAGCGCGGCAGTCCGGCAAACTCTGCGTCGACGAGCACCGGAATCTGGTTGGCGTCCCAGTCGTGCACGTCGTGCGGAGTGAACTGGAAATGCCAGCGCATCTTTCCGGTCTCGACGTCGATGGCGAGGAGCGAGCAGGTAAAGAGGTTGTCGCCCTTGCGCGCGTCGCCGTTCCAGTCGGGACCCGGATTGCCGGTGCCCCAGTAGAGCAGCTTGAGCGCCGGATCGTACGAGCCCGTCAGCCATGTTGCGCCCGCGCCGTGCACCCAACTGTCGCCGGACCACGTCTCGCTTCCTGGTTCGCCGGGCGACGGCACGGTGTGCAGGCGCCACACCAGCTTGCCGGTTTTCGCGTCGTACGCGTCGAGATAGCCGCGAATGCCGGCTTCTCCGCCGCTGATGCCGACGATCACTCTGTCGTCGGCGACGAGCGGCGCCGCGGTGATGGCATGACCGGTCGGATTGTCGCCGACCGGCACCACCCAGCGCTGGACGCCGGTCTTCGCGTCGAGCGCTGCGAGGTACCCGTCGAGCGTGCCGACGTAGATCGTGTTGTCGAGCATCGCGACGCCGCGGTTGACGCGCGGGAATCCCAGGTTCAGGACCGTGGCCGCGATGGGCCGGCTCCATTCCCAGATCGGCCGTCCGCTTCGGAGATCCAATGCGGACACGCTGGCTGGTCCGGAGGTGACGTACATCACGCCGTCGGCGACGATCGGCGTGCCTTCGAGCGACCCGACGCCCGGCGGCTGATACACCCACAGCGGTTTCACGCGGCTGACGTTGCTGGTTGAAATCTCGTCGAGCGGCGAGAAGCGGTGCGCCGCATACGTGCCCGAGTACATCAGCCAGTTGCCGGCGTCGGTGGCGTTGTTCACGAGGCGAGAGGAGCTCACCTGCGCCACGACCGTCGCGATCCCCGCCGTCAACACAGCCACAGCAGCGCCAGCCTTCGCCACGAAAACACGAAAACACGAAAACACGAAACGCCCTTTGCACAAGATACGTTTCGTGGTTTCGTGGTTTCGTGCTTTCGTGGGACCGCAAATCTTAGAGTCAGCGCGATCCTTCAGCGGAGCGAACAGTCTCATGATGTCCCCCGAAGACTCGCGAGATACGCCACCAGATCGTCGAGCTCTGCGGCCGAGAACCGCGACGCGTATGACGGCATCAACGTCGCCTCGAGCTCGCGATCGAGCTTCGACAGATCCGATTTCAGCAGCACGTGCACGGCGCCGCCGGCGTCGCGGATGTGGATCCAGAACACGTCCTCGTTCAGCCGGATGCCGCGAATCTCGCGTCCGGTGTTCGTCGTGGCCCGCACGACGAGGTAGCCCGGCGGATGCGCCGCCGCTGGATTCACGATCGATTCGCGCAGATGGGAAAGGCCTCGCAGCGCGCCAATCGAGGTCAGCTCGGGGCCGAGCATCGTGCCGCGCCCTGCGATCACGTGGCACCCTCCACATCCCGCCGACGCGTACAGCGCGGCGCCGCGCGTGGCGTCGCCCGGAATCGGTTGCGAGGCGGCGCGGCCCAGCGACCGCACGTACGCGGCCGTCTGCCACGCCGTCCGCTCGGTCAGCGCACTGGTGAACCCGGGCATCTCCGTTCCCGGAATCCCGTTGCGGACGATGTCGACCAGCGCTTTGTCAGTGTCGGCGTTGCGCAGCGTCGCGCGCTGCAGAGCCGGTCCGGTGCCGCCGGTGCCGTTGGTTCCGTGGCACCACGCGCACTGCGATTCGAAGATGCGTTTGCCGGCGGCGAGATCGCTGGACCCCGCGCTGCGCAGCGGCGCGACAGAAGCCGGCGGCTGCGCGGCGACGGTGATGGTGAAGAATGTCGCGAGCGAGAGGAGGCTCGCGACGACGCCGGACGTCCGTTTCATGCGGCCGATTATATGGCTTCCCAAAAGTCTGAAGTCTGAAGTCTGAAGCCAAAAACGGTGACTGCGCTCTTCAAAATGTCGTTCCTGAACCGCCTCTCTTCAAGACTTCATCCTTCAAGACTTTTCAGACTTCAGACTTCAGACTTACTTGATCCTCAGCGGCGGCGTCACGCGTGCCAGGTCTGGATCGTTGAACATCGTGGCGACGCCGAGCGACAACGCCACCGGCTCCGCCAACGCGGTGCACACGCCACGCTGCGTCGCGTCCTCGGTCTCGCCGAACTGCTCGATCGCGACAGCGGGAATTTGCAGCGTGCCGTACGGGTCGAGCGTCTTCGTGTAGAAGACGACGCCGTTGTGGACGGTTGCCGGGTACATCAGCCCGCGTGCGTACCCCGTCGGAACGAGTCGGTCGTCGCCGCAATTTTTTTGCGTGTGGTAGAAGGCGATTCCGCCGCGGGACACTCCGCTGGCCGACACCTCGAAGAAGACGGTGTCCTCGCCGGCGCGGCGCATCACGGTCCCGTTGTAGGAATCAATTGGAATTCCGATCGGTATCTCGACGGCGTCGACAACGACCGGAACCGGGTAGAGTGAGCGTCCCTCTGGCCCCGGCACGCCCTGCCGTCCTTCGGGACCGCGCGGCCCCTCCGGACCTTCGAGACCCTGCGGCCCGGGCGGTCCTTGGACGCCCGGAGCGCCGGCCGGTCCTTGCGGGCCTTGCGGTCCCGGATCGCCCTTCGGCCCTCTGAAATTCCAGACGACGAGCGTTTCGTTCGCATGGCACGTCTGATCGACCAGCAACCGCACGCGACCGTCATACCGGACACACGCGCGGATCTGATCCGATTCTGCGCGAGCCGCCGCGGCGGTCAGGACGAAGCACGCTGCGAGACTGACTGCGAGCCACCGCATAACGAGCCTCCTTACAGGAAATGAGGGGCGACTGACAACTGTGCAACTCGCGTGCGATTGAGGAATCGAGAAGCGGTGAGCGGAACTGCGGAACTCTGGCAACTTCGACCTTGCAGTCTTGTCGCCGTTCCGACGATTTCGCGAGCACGGAAACGTGCGAGCGTGGAAACGGTTGACATCGGCGCGGCGAAGCCTACAATGTAGGCTCACAGCGCCTGCGGCCACGCCCCGCGCACAAACGCGAAGCGTGCAGTGCGCGAGGCGCCATCGAGCGGGGTGGGCCCCGCGAGAACGTGAAGAATGGCCGACATCCTCGGCGCGTTCGAACAGGCCGTGCTGCTCGCGCTCGTCCGGCTCGGCGACGAGGCGTACGGGCGCGCGATCCTGAAAGAGGTGCAGGAGCGCCTCGAGCGCGATGTCGCCGCCGGCGCCGTGCACGCGACGCTCGAGCGGCTGCAGCGCAAGGAGCTCATCACCTCGCGCCTCGGCTCGGGCACGCCCATCCGATCCGGGCGCGCGCGCCGCTACTACCGCATTCAGCCCGCGGGTATCCGCGCGCTCAACGACGCGCGCGAGGCGGTCGACGCGCTCTGGCACGGCATCACTTGGCCGCTGGAGAAAGCGAAGCGCCGCGCGTGATGAGGAGTGAATGACATGAAGAGCTCGGCGGACGATCTGAATCCACCGGCGTGGGCCGACGCGGTTCTTCGATTGTTGTTGAAGCCCGAGCATCGCGAGAGCGTGTCGGGCGATCTCCTCGAGGAGTATCGCGAGAGCATCGCGCCGGCGCTCGGACAGCGCCGCGCGGATGCGTGGTACGTCAGGCAGGTCGCGGGATTCCTCTGGCGCGCGACGTGGCCATGGGGCGTGCTGTTCGGCGCGGCCGGCACGATCCGCAGCGCGCTCGACTGGTTCGTGCCGCCGGAGACCTTCTACACGCGAGCGAGCCTGACGACGTACTTTGCGATCAGCCTGTTCCTGGCTGCCGGGTTCTGGACGTCGTGGTGGTCACGCTCGCTGCGCGCGAGCGCGCTCGCCGGCATCGGGACGGCCGTCATCGCGGCGGCCATTCATCTTGCGGGCACAGCGGTCATGCTCGCCGTCTGGCACGATCCGCAAACACTCGGGGCGATTCAACGCAGCGGCGGCTTGAGCGAAGCGCTCACGCTGCCGATCGTCGTGATCCTGCCGGCGGCGTTTCTGGCGACGATTGGAGGAGTGGTGGGGAAGAGCGCCGCGTCGCTCTTCCGATCACACGCGGCCGAGTAACGCGGAGAGCTGGCGATCCTGATCCGGGAGGACGGTCCGGAGAT
>Ga0114129_10014247_pt1 | contig 11331 bp, 10 predicted proteins | sample RhiMetdeltSRZDD1_FD_80071 | JGI IMG/M metagenome (GOLD analysis project Ga0114129, IMG submission 80071) | Populus rhizosphere microbial communities from Tennessee, USA - Rhizosphere MetaG P. deltoides SRZDD1 (version 2) (version 2) | ecosystem: Host-associated > Plants > Roots > Rhizosphere >... | reverse complement strand
GTGCCGCGCGAGGGACCGTTGCTGCTCTGCATCAATCACCCGAACAACTTCATCGATTCGCTCGTGGTCGGCGCCGCCGTGCGCCGCAAGGTGCACTACCTCACCACGGCGGCCCTGTTCCGCAACCCGCTCGTCGCGCGCTTTCTGCTCGCCGCCGGCGCCATTCCCGTCTATCGCAAGCAAGACTCGGCGGCGACCCCGTCGCCCGACAGGAACGCGGACACCTTCGCCGCGTGCGCGGAGGCCTTCGAGCGCGGCGCGCTCGTCGCCATCTATCCCGAGGGCACGACGCACGCCGAAGCACGCGTGCAGCGCATCAAGACTGGCGCTGCACGCATCGGGCTGGCGTGGGAAGCGGCGCATCCGCGCACGCTGACGATGCTGCCCGTCGGCCTCACCTTCGAGGCGCGCAAATCGTTTCGCGCACGCGTGCTCGTCTCGTTCGGCGCGGCCCTGCCGCTGCACGCGTATGCCGACGCGTATCGCGAGGATCCGGTGAAGGCGGTCGACGCCCTCACGCGTCATCTCCAGAGCGCCATGGAGGCGGAGGTCGTGAACGTCGAGCGGATCGACGACGCCCGATTGCTGCAATCGATCGAGGCGCTCTACCGTGACGTGCTCGCCCGCGAGGTCATGGAGGCCCGTGGCGTCGGCCCGCGCGACGTGGATCTCGTGCGGCTGTCGCGCTCGATCGTGGACGCCATCGCCTGGTTCAAGTCGCGCGAGCCCGAGCGGGTCGAAGCGATCTGGCAGCGCATCCGGACCTATCGCGCGCTGCTCGCCCAATACCATCTGCGCGACGAAACCGTACGCGCCCGTCTGCAGCGACTGCCGACGAGGCAGCGGCTCGTGTACTCGTGGGACGCGATCGTCGGATTTCCGTTCTTCGTCTACGGCGCCCTCGTGAATCTCCTGCCGTACCTGCTGCCGCGGTGGCTGGCGCGGCGTCTCGCGCGCAAGGAGACCGATTACGCCACGGTGCGGCTGCTCGCGGCGATCGTCGCAGTCCCCGTCTTCTATGGCGTCGAGACCTGGCTCGTGTTCCGCGCCGCCGGCGGCCTCGTGGCCGCGCTCTTCGCAATGTCACTGCCGCTCTCGGGACTCCTCGCGTATCGTTACGTGGCGGGCGCCGGGCGATTCCGCAGTCGTCTCCGGTTCGCGCTGTTGGCGGCGACGCACGGCGCGGCGGCGCGACGGCTCGTGGTGGAGCGCCAGGCCATCGTCGGCGAGCTCGAGCAAGCGAAGACCGAATGGCTCGCGGCCACGAAAGGAAGCAGCTTTTGAGCGTTCATCTGCTGGAAGAGATGTCCACGCCGGCCCTCGATGCGCTCGACCGTGCGACGACGGTGGTGCTGCTGACCATCAGTCCGCTCGAGACGCACGGGCCGCATCTGCCTGTCGGCGTCGATGCATTCGCCGCGCGGCACTTCGCCGAAGCGGTCGCCGATCGCGTAATCGCCGCCCGGCCGGGCTGGTCGGCGGTGCTGGCGCCGACGCTCTATCTGGGATCGTTCACGTTCGACAGCGTCGGCACCGTGTCAGTGCGGCAGCGTGTGGTGCGCGACGCGCTGATGGACTACGGCGACGCGCTCGCCCGCGCGGGATTTCGTTACATCCTGATCGCGAACGGCCACGCCGGCCCGGGCCATCTGGCTGCGCTCGAGGAGGCGGCGGCCGGCGTCTCGCGCCGGCACGGCATCACGATGGCGTCGTTCACCGGCCACCTCGCCTGGGAGTTCATGCGCGGACGCTACGCGACGAAGATGGAGGCGGCGCTCAAGCGGACGCTCACCGAGGAAGAGCGCCGCGCGTTCGCCGAAGACGCACACGGCGGCTGGTGGGAGACCTCGCTGATGTTGCTCCTCCGTCCCGATCTCGTGGACGACTCGTACCGCATGCTGCCGCCGGCGCGCTATTCCTGGCCGGCGCGCGTGGTGCCGAACTATGCGGTGCGCAACGGCGGTCAGGGCTACGTCGGTCATCCCGCGCTCGCCGACCCCGCGTTCGCACGCGCGACGATCGACGTCCTGATGAGCGAGGCGATGGTCATCGTCGACGGGCTTCTGGACGGCACACGACCGCTGTCGGCCCATCGCTCGGTCTTTTCCAAGCTGCCCGTGTTCCGCACGAACTTTTGGCCCGCGGCCATCGGGATTGCGGCCGGGCTCGGCGCCGCGCTCGGCGTCGCGGGTTGGAAAGCGCTACGGAGCCGGCGACCATCGTGAACAATCTCGTCCTCATCGAGCCACTCGCCGACGGGGTCGCGCGCCTCGTCCTCAACCGCCCGGCGGCCCTCAACGCGCTGAACCGCGCGATGGCCGACGCGCTGGAGGCTGCGCTCGCGCGGGTCGCCGCGATGGAGGACACACGCGCGCTGCTCGTCGCGGGCAGCGGGCGCGCGTTCTGTGCGGGCAACGACATCACCGAGATGGGCGAGGTCACGGGCGCCGAGGCCGAAGCCCTCGCGCGGCGCTGGGCCGCGATCATGGACCGCTTCGGCGCGCTGCCGCAAGTGACGATCGCCGCCGTCGACGGCCACGCGCTCGGTGGCGGCCTCATGCTCGCCGTCGCGCAAGATCTGAGAATCGCGTCCGACCGCGCGCGCTTCGGGCTGCCGGAAGTCACGCTCGGCTTCAATCCCGCCTATGGGATTGGGCGGCTGCTGGACGTCCTGGGCGGTGGGCACGGGCGCGATCTGTTGCTGACGGGGCGCACGCTGCACGCCACCGAGGCGCTGCGCATCGGTCTCGTCAACCGCGTGGTGGCGGCGCCGACGCTCGCCGACACGGCGACGGCGTGGGCGACGGAGATCGCGAAATCACCGCGCGAGGGATTGGCGGCGGCCAAGCAGATCGTCGCTGCCATTCGCAGCGGCAAGCCCGGTGGCGATCCGGCGGCCTACGGCGCGGCGCTCAGGACGGGCGCTGCCGCGCGCGAGCGCATCCGCGCCTTCGTCGAGCGCCGTCGACGCGCCTGATCAGCTACTCGTCGCTCGCGGCGCGCTTTTCCTGCATGTCGCGATCGGCGTCACGCAGGAATTCTTCGGCGGTCTCGGGAGGCGACTGGCTCCACGCGATGCCGAGCGAGCACTCGACCGAGACCGGCAGGCGACGCTGCACGCCGAGCGCGGAGAGCCTGTCGCGGACGCGCGCCACGACGATCTCCACGTCCTTCGGCATGGCGTCGAGCAACAGCACCGCGAACTCGTCGCCGCCGTAGCGCGCGATGAGGTCCGTGGTCCGTGTGGATTCGACGAGGGCATCGGCCACCGTCCGCAGCACCTCGTCGCCCAGCCCATAGCCGAAGTTGTCGTTCACGGCTTTGAGGTTCAGCACGTCCAGGGCGAGCAGGAGCAGCCCATTCTTCCGGCGCCGAGCGCCGGCGGCGAGCCGCCGGTACTGCTCGTGGAACGCGCGGCGGCTCGCCAGGCCCGTCAGCGGATCGGGCGAGTAGCGCGCGAGCTTGCGGTCGGCGTCGTAGAGGCGGCCCGCGACGATGCGGAGCAACGAATTCGACAGCTCGGGGGAGTCCTGCAGCACGGCCATGAAGTCCGTCTGGCGCAGCACCAGGCAGTGCGTGCGGTCGACCGCGATGACGGTGGCCGAGCGCGGCTGATCGCGGAGAATCCCAAGCTCGCCGAAGATCTCCGCGCGGCCCAGCTCGCCCAGCAGCATCTCCGCCTGTCCGTCGGAGGTGGCCTCGACGACGCGCACCCGGCCCGATAGCAGCACCCACAGGTTGTCCGCGGCTTCTCCCTGACGCGCGATGACGTGACCGGACGGATAGACCTGCTCGCTGGCGTACCGCACGAGAAGACTGACCTCAGCGGGCGTGCACTTCCTGAAGAGCGGAACGGAGGCGAGGATGCTCGCCAGGAGCGTCTGCGTCGTGGCGCGATCCTCGTGCGTCTGCGCCGCGGGCGCGGCGGGCGACGCGGTGGCGTGGCCATCGAACGACGTCACCGTGCGCGCGAGCCACGCGCGCACCCGGGCGCGGAGCATCGGCGGGCTGTAGGGCTTGGCGAGGTAATCGGTGGCGCCCGTCTGCACGCGGTCCGCGGCGCCGTCGGGCCGGTCGGCGAGCAGGAGGATCGGAAACTTCGGGCGATTCATCCTGCGGCGGAACTCGGCAATCAGGTCCACGCCGTCGGCTTCAGGAAGATCGGCGTCGATGATCGCGAGGTCCGGCATATGCTCGGTGCCGCGCGTGATCGCCGCGTGCATGTCGGGCACGGGCAGCGCGACCATGCCGTCCTCGGCAAGGACGTCCTCGATGGCCATCACCTGTGTGTCGTCCGAGGTGACGACGAGCACGCGCGCGCCCGCGATGAGCCGCCGGCGCAGCGCGGATACGTCCGACACGGGGACAGCGCCGCCGTCGCCGATGAGGGTGAGCTCCATTCCCTCACTCGCGGCGAACACCTCGATGCTCGACCCCGCCTCGCGCGCACGCTCCTGGGCGGCCGCCTCCAGTCGCGCCATCGTCGCGTCGTCGTGCGTGGGATCGTGATGGAAGAGCGCCACGCGCCGCGCCCCCGCCTCCATGGCGACGTCGACCGCGTACTCGATGGTCGAATGACCCCAGCCCACGCGCTGTCGATACTCTTCGTCGGTGTATTGCGCGTCGTGAATGACGAGGTCGGCGCCGCGCATGAAGGCGACGTGACGCTGATCGCCGGGATGGTGCAGGATCCCGTCCTGCAGCTTCCAGAACGGCTCGTGATCGGTGACGTACGCGATGGTCGTGCCGCCGCCCGTGATGCGGTATGCGATCGTCGGCGCGGTGTGGTTGAGATACTGCGTCTCCACGAGGACGTCGCTGACGCGGAAGAAGCCCTCCTCGAGCTCCGTGAAGTGGATGCGCGAGCGCAGATCGCGCAGCTTCACCGGAAAGTACGAGTACTCCATCTGCCCCGCCATCGCCTCTTCGAGACTCTGCTGGAAGCCGAGCGGCGCGTAGACGTTCAGCTCGACACCCGGAATGAACGCGGGGACGAAGAAGGGAAAACCCTGAATGTGGTCCCAGTGGGTATGGCCGATGAACAGATGCAGATGGATCGGCGGCTTCAGCGTTTGCGTGAGATGCAGGCCGAGCTCGCGGGCACCGGTCCCGCAATCGAGCACGATCACAGTGCCGTCCGGCGTGCGGATCTCCGTGCAGGCCGTGTTGCCGCCGAAGCGCGCGGTGCGTTCCCCGGGCGCGGCGATCGACCCACGAGTCCCCCAGAACCGGACGTACACGATGCCCCCCCAGGCTGACGCGTGAAGTGCGACGCGGCGACTATAGCACCTTCGCGCGCGCGCGGGCTACAATGGCCGCTCCCGACGAGGCCGTCGGACCGTCAAGGAGGACGCGCATGCGCTTGACTCGTCGACGATTTTTGAAGCTCTCGGGCGCGGGCGCCGTCGCCGCGGCGTTGCCACTCGATGCAGCACCCGCCCAAGCCCAGAGCGGCCCCGTTCGGCTCGGCATTCTCGCCGCCAAAGCGGGCGTTCTCGCGCCCGTCGGCGAGTCGGGGCTCCGCGGAGTGCAATTCGCGAGGGAGCGCATCAATGCGGCCGGCGGCATCCTCGGGCGCAAGCTCGAGCTGATCGTCGAGGAAGAGTCGAGTCCGAAGGACACCGTCGAGCGCTTCCGCAAGCTCGCGCTCTCGGACAAGGTCGACGCGGTCAGCGGCGCCATCTCCACCGGCGTCGGTCTCGCGCTGGGTCCCGCCGCCGAGGAAATGAAGACGATCTGGCTCGCGTGGGACGCCACGACCCAGAAGGGCGTCGAGGAATCCATGCCGAAGCCGAAGTACTCGTTCCGCTCCACCGACAACGAGTGCGAGGCGGTGATGGCCTCGATCCTGACCGCGCGCCACTGGAAGGGCAAGTTCAAGACGGTCGCCGGCATCAACCCCGATTATTCGTACGGCCGTGACAACTGGGCGGCGTTTCTCGCGATCATGAAAAAGTATGGGATCGAGCTGCAGGTGGTCAGCGAGCTCTGGCCCAAGCTCGGCGCAACGGATTTCACCTCGCACGTGGCGACGCTGGCCCAGGCGAAGCCGGACCTCGTCTTTTCGTGCTTCTGGGCCGGCGACACGCCGATTTTCATGAAGCAGGCGCATGCGGCCGGACTGACGAAATCGACGAAGTTCGTGCTCACCACGGGTGGCGGCGTCCACGAGTCGCTCAAGAAGGACTTCACGCCCGAGGGCGCGATCCTCGGCTACAACTGTTTCTACTTCGAGAATCCGAAGGCGAGTGCCTTGGCCAAGGAGTTCACGCGCTGGCACCACGAGAAGTTCAAGGAGTGGCCGAACTACGAGTCCGACCACGGCTACTTCACCGTAGCGGCACTCAAGACGGCCGTCGAGCGCGCCGCGAAGGCGGGCGGCGGCACGTGGCCGTCTCAGGACGCGATCATCCAGGCGCTCGAAGGCGTCGAGGCCGAGTCGCTCTCCGGGCCGCGGCGCTATCGCGAAGACCACATCATGGAAGCCGCGTTCTTCCAGGGCTTCACGACCCATCGGAACCGCTACGACTTCGTCACCGTCGATCCGCTGGAATCGATGAGCACCAGGCAGATCCAGAAGCCCTCCGGCGTCGGCCTCTACGACTGGATCAACGGCTGGAAGGTCTGACGCTCCTCGGCATCCTGCTCGGCGGCGTCTTCCACGCCGCCGTGCTCTTCCTCGTCGCGGCGGGATTACAGCTCGTCTTCGGCGTCCAGAAGATCCTCAATCTCGCGTGCGGCTCGTTCTACGCGCTGGGCGCCTACGCCGGCGTGTCCGCGGTGCGGTGGGCGCTCGGCGCGGGACTGCCGATGCCGCTGTTCTTTCCCGTGCTCCTCGGCGCCGGCCTCGTCCTGGCCGCCCTCGGCCCGCTCATCGAGCGGTTGCTGCGACCGATCTACGGCCGCGATGAGTCGTTCCAGCTGCTGCTGACCTTCGCGCTCGTGCTGATGTTCGAGGACGTCATCCGGTTTTTCTGGGGCACCGCGCCGCATCAGCTCGGCAACGTCTATCTCGCCTATGGCCAGGTGCGCGTCGGAGGTCTCACCGTCCCGACCTACAATCTCGTCGTCATCGCCTGCGGCGCCGCCATCGCGGCCGGTATGGGATGGTTCCTGTCGCGCACGCGCTTTGGCCGTGTCCTGCGCGCCACGGCCGAGAACCGCGACATGGCGGAAGCGATGGGGATCGACATGACGCGCGTCTACGCGCGCGTCTTCACGCTGGGCATGGCGCTCGGGACCGTCGGCGGCGCGCTCGTCATCCCGGCCACGGCTGCCGTCAACGAGATGGGGATCGACCTGATCGTTGAGGCGTTCGCGGTCGTCGTGATCGGTGGTCTCGGCAGCATGCGCGGCGCGTTCGTCGGCGCTCTCATCGTTGGCGTGGTGAAGGCGGTCGCCATCGCGACGTGGCCCGAAGTCGAGATGCTCGCGATCTACGTCATCGTCATCGCCGTGCTCGTCCTGCGGCCGAGCGGTCTGTTCGCGCGGGCAACCGCGTGATCGTCCGCGCTCTGGGTGTGGCGGCCGCCGCCGCGCTGTTGCTCCTGCCCTGGGCGGGCTTCCCGTACACGACGACGCTGATGCTGCCGGCGTTCGGCTACGCCATCGCGCTGCTCGGCCTCAATTTGTTGTTCGGCTCGACCGGCCTGCTGTCGTTCGGGCATGCGCTGTTCGTCGCGCTGGGCGGCTACACGGCCGCGGCCGTCACGGGCCGGCTGGGGATCCGCAGCCTCGAGTTCGTGCTGCTCGCCGCCGCCGTAGTCGCGACCGTCGTCGCCGTCCCCGTCGGTCTGCTCTGCGTGCGCTACGTGAAGATCTACTTCGGCATGCTCACGCTCGCGTTCGGCATGCTGTTTTACTCGTTCCTCTACAAGTTCTATACGCTCACCGGCGGCGACGAGGGCATGCGCGTGCTCCGTCCCATGCTGCTCGGTCATCCGCTCGAGCATCTCGACAAGGTCGCCTTCCTCACCGGGCCCTTCTACTATTACGCGCTCAGCGTGCTCGTCGTGGCCGCGCTCGTGATGCGCCGCCTCGTGATGTCACCGTTCGGTTTGTCGCTGCGCTCGATCCGCGAGAACGCGACCAAGGCCGAATCGCTCGGCGTCAGCGTGCCGCGCCACCGGCTGGCCGCGTTCGTGGTGGCCGCCATCTTCGGCGCGGTCGGCGGCGTGCTGCTCGTGGTGCCGACCGGTTTGGCCGACCCGTTGCTCGCGTACTGGACGCACTCCGGCAATCTGGTCTTCATGCTGCTGCTCGGGGGATTCGAGCATTTCCTCGGCCCCGTGCTCGGTGCCGTCGTCTTCATCCTCTTACAAGATTTCGTGATGTCGCTCACGGCGTACTGGCGCTTCGTGTTCGGCGTGATTCTCGCGGTGGTCGTCATCTTCTTCCCGCGCGGGCTCATGGGTCTGCTCGACACGCGCCGGCCCGTGGCGTCATGACCCCGGCGCTCCTCGAGGCAACCGACGTGAAGAAGTTCTACGGCGACACCTGCGCGCTGGACGGCGTGAGCCTTCGGGTGAACGCCGGCGAGCTCGTGTCGATCATCGGGCCCAACGGCGCCGGCAAGACGACGCTCGTCAACGTGCTCACGGGCCTCACGCGGCCGTCATCCGGCCGCGTGCGATTCAAGGATGTGGACGTCGGTGGCCGTGGGCCGGTGCAGCTGGCCCGGCTCGGGATGGCGCGCTCGTTCCAGCTGGTGACGATCTTCCCTGCGCTCAGCGTGGCGGACACGCTGGCGGTCGCGGCGCTCGCGCGCCTGGGCCGCAGTGCGCGCCCGTTCGCGGCGCTCGCGCGGGACACCGAGGTGCGCGCGGCGGTGGAAGAGGTTGCCGCGCTGTTTCGGCTCGGCGACAAGCTCGGGCGTCCCGCGCGCACACTGCCGCAGGGGGACAAGAAGCTGCTCGACGTCGCCAGCGCGTTCGCGCTGCACCCCGACGTCATTCTGATGGACGAGCCGACGAGCGGCGTGAGCACCGCGGACAAGACCACGATCATGGACACGCTCGTGCGCGCGGCGGAACGGATCGGTATCCGCTCGATCGTGCTCGTCGAGCACGACATGGACATCGTATTCGGCTACTCGCATCGCATCGTCGCGCTGCATCAGGGCCGGGTGCTCGCCGATGCGACACCCGCGGCGATCCGCGCCGACGCCGCCGTGGTCGAGACTGTTCTCGGGATCGCGCCGGTCCGATAGACCCATGCTCGCTCTGCGTGACGTCGACGTCTTCATCGAGGCGAGCCACATCCTCCGCAAGGTGTCGATCCAGGCGGCGGCCGGCGAGCTCGTGTGTCTGGTGGGTCGCAACGGCGCCGGGAAAACGACGACGCTGAGGACGGTGATGGGATACCTGCGGCCGGCCGCCGGAACGATCACGCTCGACGGCGCCTCGATCGCCGGCCTGCCGACGCACGCCATCGCCGCACGCGGCGTCGGCTATGCCCCGGAGGAGAGCGCCGTGTTCGGCGATCTCACGGTCGCGGAGAACATCGAGCTCGCAACGTGGACGCGCGCCGGAGGCCGGCCGGCCGCCGAGCGGCTCGCACGCGCCTACGAGGTGTTCCCGCGCCTGCGTGCCGCCGCGTCGCGTGGCGGGACGCAGCTGTCCGGCGGCGAGCGCAAGATGCTCTCGATCGCGAGAGCCCTGGCGCTCGACCCGACACTGCTGCTCCTCGACGAGCCGTTCGAAGGTTTGTCGCCCGCGGTCGTGCCGCAGCTCGCGGCGTCGATCGGCGCGATCGCCCGGCTCGGGCCGGCGATCGTGCTGGCCGAATCGAACATCCACCACGTGCCGCTGTACGCGACGCGGCTCTACGTCCTCGAGCGCGGCGAGATCGTGTTTGCGGGCCTCCCCGAAGATGTGCGCAGCCGTCCCGATCTAGCGCGCATCGTCGGGCAGGCCTTATGATCTCGCCCATGACCCAACTCCCCCTGCTGCCCACGTCAGTCGTCGGATCCCACGGAAAGCCCGGCTGGTGGTTTACCGCGGTGAAGGCGGCCGAGGCCGGTGAGATGGGCCCCGGCGACATGGAAGAGATGTTCGATGATGCCGTGCACACCGCCATCCGCGACATGGAGACGGCGGGCATCGACATCATCACCGACGGCGAAGTACGCCGCACTGACGGTTACGTGGACACGTACTATCGAATCATCAAAAACATCGCCCCGCTGCCGGTCCGCCGAAAGGCCGGGCCGTGGGGCTACGATCAGCAGCAGCGCTATGAAGCCGTCGGTCGCATCGAGGTGCCATCGACGGGCTTCGGCCTCGTCAAGGATTTTCAGTTTCTGCGTGCCCACACCACGCGCGCGCTCAAAGCGACGTGCGCGGGCCCGCTCACCTTCGGCTCACGCATCCATCCCGGCAGCGCCTACAAAGGTGTCGTCGAGGTCGCGGAGCGCTTCGCCGAGGTCATCAACGCGGAGCTGAAGGGACTCGTCGTCGCCGGCGCGGAGCTGATCCAGCTGGACGAGCCCGCGCGCGGCAACGTCTCGGGCGAAGAGATGGCGCGACTGTTCAACCTGGCCACCGACGGCGTGAAGGCAAAGCTCGCGTTTCACATCTGTTTCGGCAACCGGTTCGGACGCTCGCGATTTCCGCGCTCGTACGAGCCGTATTTTCCGGGGGCGCTCAAGGCGCGCGCCGACCAGTTCGTGCTGGAGTTCGCGAGCCGCGAGCTGTCGGAGGTCGACCTGTGGCAGAAGTATGGTGACGGGCGCGAGCTCGGCGCCGGCGTGGTGGACGTCAAAGGGTTTCAGGAAGAGACCGCGGAGTCCGTCGCGAAGCGCATCCATCGGGTGCTGAAGGTCTGTCCCGCCGAAAAGCTCACGCTGAATCCCGACTGCGGCTTTGGGTGGTCGCCACGCTACATGTGCAACCAGAAGCTCACCGGTCTGGCGGCGGGCGCGGCCCTCGTTCGCAGGGAGCTGAGCGGCCAGAAATAGATGGAACCGGGGATCCCATCGCGGCGTTTGGGCCGTGTGCGATGCTTCTACCCGATGGAGGACACCCGATGACAGGATCGCGCTCGCTGGCCGTATTGCTGCTTGGCGTCATGGCCGTGGTGTTCGCGGCCGGATCCGCGCATGCGCTCGCCGTCGGTGACAAGGCGCCGGACTTCGCGCTGCCGGCGGCGCCCGGTGCCCCGCCCGTGAAGCTGTCCGATCTGACCGCGAAGGGCCCCGTCGTCATCTATACGTTCATCCAGGCCTTCACCGGCACCTGAACGCAGGAGATCCGCGGCTTCGACGCGGCCCTGCCGCAGTTCGAGGCCGCCGGCGCCCAGGTCGTGGGCGTCAGCGCCGATGCGCCCGGAACG
>Ga0114129_10014246_pt1 | contig 11331 bp, 15 predicted proteins | sample RhiMetdeltSRZDD1_FD_80071 | JGI IMG/M metagenome (GOLD analysis project Ga0114129, IMG submission 80071) | Populus rhizosphere microbial communities from Tennessee, USA - Rhizosphere MetaG P. deltoides SRZDD1 (version 2) (version 2) | ecosystem: Host-associated > Plants > Roots > Rhizosphere >... | reverse complement strand
TAGCTGAACATCGTCCTCAAGGGCGACGTGCAGGGCTCCGTCGAGGCGCTCGAGGGCGAGCTCGCGAAGATCCAGCACCCGGAGGTGCGGGTCAACGCGATCCACACGGGCGTCGGCGGGATCACCGAGAACGACGTGAACCTCGCGTCGGCCTCGAACGCGCTCGTGATCGGCTTCAACGTCCGCCCGAGCGCCGAGGCGAGGCAGCTGGCCGAGCGCGAGGGCGTCGACATCCGCACGTACCGCGTGATCTACAAGCTCACCGAGGACATCGAGCAGGCGCTCGTCGGGATGCTCTCCCCGGTCACGACCGAGGAGGTGCTGGGCGAGGCCGAGGTGCGCGCGCTGTTCAAGGTCTCCCGGCTCGGCACGATCGCGGGCTGCATGGTCACGAACGGCGTCGTGCGACGCGGCGCGCAGGTGCGCGTCGTCCGCGACGGCACGGTCGTCCACGAGACGTCGATCGCCCAGCTGAAGCGGTTCAAGGAGGATGCGCGCGAGGTCGCGGAGGGCTTCGAGTGCGGGATCCTGCTCGACGGCTTCAACGACGTGAAGGAAGGCGACGTCCTCGAGGTCTACGAGACCCGCGAGGTCGAGAGAACCGACCTCGCCACGACCGCAGCCGTCGAGTAGGGCTCTCAGCAGGAACGAACGAGCCGCGCGATCGCGGCCGCCCGGGCGCGGTAGCCCGTCGCGGTCGGGTGCACGCCGTCCGAGCCGAACCACGAGCGATGGGCCTCCGCCATCTTCACCCAGTCGAACACGCGGAGGTTGCCGCGGTGACGGGCGATCGTCGCGAGCGCGCGGTTGTAGCCCGCGTACGACACGCCCGCATAGGGCGGGCGCACGATCGTCGACCACACGACGCACCGCTGCGGCCCCGCGATCGAAAGGGTCTCCCGCACGACGCGCGCAAAGCCGGAGACGCGACCGGGGTCGTCGTTCGTGCCCGCGCTGACGACGACGACGCGTGGGAGCGCCGAGCCGAAGCCGCGGAGCGTGCCCGGGACCTCGTCGGCATGCGTCGAGATCCCCCCGAGCGAGCGCAGGTTCCACCCGTGCAGGTACCTGCCCAGATAGAGGTTCGTGCCCACCGAGAGCGAGTCGCCGTAGCTGAGGACGTCCCGGCTGCCCGCCGCCCGGGAGGACGAGCCCGCGGCGAGCGCGCACACGGACAGGGCCAGGACCAGCCCGAGACGGGTGGGACGAGGCATGCGATCGTCTACGGTAGGGCGCGTTCCGTTCCTCCCGGCGGACGACAACAGAAACCGAACATGTCCACCGGCTACGTCGGCATCCTCTCGTTCGAGCTCCACTTCCCGGAGAGCCACTCGCTCAAGGAGAAGCGGATGCACCTCCGCTCGGTCAAGCAGCAGCTCGCCAACCGTCTCGGCTGCTCGATCGCCGAGGTCGACCACCACGATGTATGGCAGCGGTCGCGACTCACGCTCGCCTGCGTCACCCGGGACGCCGGCGATGCGTCGCGGCTCCTCGACGAGGCCGAGCGCTGGCTCTCCGGCCAGGCGTTCGAGCTCGGGACCTGCGAGCGCGACCTCGTCCACCTCGAGGACGGCGACCGATGAGCGGCCGCATGCGCCGCGTCAACGAGGCCGTCAAGCAGGTCCTCTCCGAGGCGATCCCGTCGCTCAAGGACCCGCGGATCGGGTTCGTCACGGTGACGACGGTCGAGACGACGACCGACCTCGACCACGCGAAGGTCTGGGTCAGCGTCTTCGGCGGGGAGAACCAGCGGAAGAAGACGCTCGAGGCGCTCGACGGCGCAGCGGGGGTGCTGCAGGGACGGATCGGGAAGGAGCTCGGGCTGCGGCGGACACCGCGTCTGGAGTTCGTCTACGATCGCGCGGTCGAGCAGGGCGTGCGCATGACCCGCCTGATCGACGAGCTCGCGCCGCCGACGGAGACGACGATGCCCTCGAGTGACATTGACGCGGTGGTCGAGGCGCTGCGGGCGGGCGACCGCTTCGTCGTCACCTCGCACGACAACCCGGACGGAGACGCACTCGGCTCGCTCTTCGCGACGCACCTCGCGCTCTCCTCGCTCGGCAAGGACTCGGTGATGGTGCTGGGCGGCGAGCAGCCACTGCCCGGCGAGTTCGGGTTCCTGCGGCTCGAGGAGCAGGGGCTGCTGCGCGCGGCGCCCGACGACGTCTCTGACCGCGTGCTCGTGGCGGTCGACTGCGCGCAGGAGAGCCGGATCGTCGAGCCGACGCTCCTGGGATCGTCCACGACGACGCTGAACATCGACCACCACCACGACAACACACGGTTCGGCGACGTCGACCTCGTGGTCGAGGACGCGTCCTCCACCGCAGAGGTGCTCGCGGACGTCTTCGACGGGCTCGGGGTCACCCGCACGCCCGAGATCGCGGAGGCGCTGTACACCGCGGTCGTGACCGACACCGGGCGGTTCCAGTACTCGAACACGAGCCCCAAGGCTCTCCGGCTCGCCGCGGATCTCGTCGAGGACGGCGCGGACGTCGGCAAGGTCTTCGTCGAGGTCTACGAGTCGACCCCGTTCCCCAAGCTGCGGCTGCTCGCGCGGGCGCTCGAGCATGCGACCGAGCTCGCGGGCGGACGGGTCGTCGTCTCCGAGCTGCGCCGCGAGGACTTCGAGGCGGCAGGGGCGGACGAGCCCTACTCGGAAGGCGTCATCGACCATCTCCGCGCGGTCGACGGCGCCGAGCTCGTCGCGCTCGTCCGCGAGCTGCCGGAGGGCGCGCCGGCGCGCCGGAAGGGGTCGCTGCGCTCGCATCCGGACGGGGTCGACGTCTCCGTGATCGCGCGAAGCTTCGGCGGCGGAGGCCATCGCCGGGCGGCCGGCTTCTCGACGGACCTCACGATGGACGAGATCACGCAGCACATCGTCGACGCGTTCACCGCGGCCGACGGCGACCGCGAGCCCTGAATGCCCGTCCCGAAGGGGCTCGAGCCGACCGGCGTGATCCTCGCCGACAAGCCGGCCGGCCCGTCGTCGTTCGCGATCGTCGCGCGGGTGCGCTCCCGCACGGGCGCGAAGACGGGTCACGCCGGGACGCTCGACCCGTTCGCCACCGGGCTCCTGATCCTCCTCTCCGGGCGCGCGACCTCGCTCCAGGCCCGCTTCATGAAGCTCGACAAGCGCTACCTCACCCAGGTCGACCTGAGCCTCCGGACGACGACCGGCGACCCGGAAGGAGACCCGCTCGAGCCGCACGAGCCGCCGGCCCCCGACGAGCTCGAGCAGGCGCTCGACGCGCTGCAGGGCGAGGTCGAGCTGCCGATTCCCGCGGCGTCCGCCGTGAAGATCGACGGGACGCGGGCGTACCGGCTCCACCGACAGGGCGTCGACGTCGCCATGCCGACGCGGGTGATGCGCGTGCATCGACTCGAGCTGCTGGCGTACGAGGGCGGCGTCGCCCGGCTCGACCTCGACGTGGGATCGGGCACGTATGTCCGCTCGCTGGCCGACGCGCTCGGCGGCCACTGTGTCACCCTGCGCCGCACCGAGATCGGCCCGTTTCGCGTCGAGGAAGCGGACGAGATGCGCGTCCTGTCGCTCGAGGAGGCGCTGCCGCGGCTCGCGGCGGTGCGGGGCCAGGCCCGATGAGAATCGCCCACGCACCGTCGCAGCTCGAGAGACGACCGCGCGCCGCCGCGATCGGCACGTTCGACGGGGTGCACAGAGGACACCGGTCCGTGCTTCGGACGGCGGTCGAGTCGGGGCTCGAGCCCACGGTGATCACCCTCGATCCGCACCCCCGCATCGTCCTCGGGAACCGCGTCGAGCTCCTGACGACGCTGGAGCGGCGCCTCGAGCTCCTCGCGGAGGCGGGGATCGCGGACACGCTCGTCGCGGCGTTCACGCCCGAGTTCATGCGGCTCACGCCCGAGGAGTTCGTCGATCGGTACATCCGCTCGCTCGGCGTGGAGGCCGTCGCGGTGGGGGCGGACTTCCGGTTCGGGACCAAGCGGTCCGGCACTGTCGAGACGCTCCGCGAGCTCGGGCTGACCGTGCTCGACGTCGAGGAGGTCGAGGGCGTCTCGTCCACGGCGATCCGCGACGCAGTGCGCGCGGGTCTGCTGGCGGAGGCGGCTGCGATGCTCGGGCGCCCGTTCGAGCTCGACGGGACCGTCGTCTCCGGCGACCAGCGCGGTGGGACGCTCGGCTACCCGACCGCGAACATCGCGATGGACGCGCAGCTCGTGTGCCCGCGGTACGGGATCTACGCGGGCGAGGCGCTCGGCCACCGAGCCGCGGTCTCGATCGGGACGAACCCGCACTACGGCGGCACCGAGCGGCGGATCGAGCCGTTCCTGCTCGACTTCGAGGGCGACCTCTACGGGAAGCGGCTCGTCGTCGAGCTCTGGGCGCGGCTCCGCGACGAGGCCGTGTTCGACTCCGAGGAGGCACTGATCGAGCAGATCGCGAAGGACGTCGAGGCCACCCGCGCCGCCGTTCGCCCGGTCTAGGCCTGGCCCGGGCGGCGAGCGACGAAGGCCGTCTGCGAGGTGTCGTCGTCGGGGTCGGCCGTGCCGCGGTCGACCGAGGGCTCGAAGCCCGCGTGCTCGAGGAGGTGCAGCCAGGTGTGCTCCGGGAAGAGGCCCTCGACGTGGTGGTCGTGGACGACGCGCGGGTCCTGGCCGGGCTCGTGGAGGAGGACCGCATAGTCGACCTCGTAGCTCGTGTCGCCGGGCTCGGGATCCGTGACCCACTCGAGGTAGCGCAGCGACCGGCCGTCGCCGCCGTCGTGCCCACCGTGGCCGGTGCGCGGTGCGAACGTCTCTCGCGTGTAGTCCGGGACGAACAGCGCGACGCCGCCGGGCCGGGTGTGCGCGTAGGCGGTGCCGAGGCAGTCGCGGAGCTCGTCCTCGGTCGCCATGTACGAAACGGCGTCGTGGACGAAGACCGCGTCGAACGTCCGCCCCAACCGCAGCGTGCGCATGTCGCCGAGGACGTGCTCGCAGTCGGGGTTGAGCGTCCGGCTCAGGGCGAGCATCTGCGGTGAGACGTCCGACAGCGTGCAGGAGAACCGTTCCTTGAGGTGCGACGCATTGTTCCCGCCGCCGGAGCCGAGCTCGAGGAGCGTCTGGGCGCCGGGCGCCGCGTCGATGATCAGGCCGCGATAGCGCTCAGCCTCCGCCGCGTAGTCCTCGGGCGCCGTCAGCAGGTGGAACCAGGGGGCGAGGTCGCCGTAGAGGCGCACGCCGGGATTATCCGGTTCCGGCGTCGAAGACGACGACCGCTGCGTCCTCCGTGATGCGCCGGCTCCGCGGGTAGCGGCCGAGATAGACCCGGAGAGCGGCGTCGCGGTCGGCGCCCTCCACCACCACGCCACGTACGCCGATCAGCTGTCCACGGAGCGTGACGAGGGCCGTCCCGCCCCCCGAGAACGCCCGCCACCACTGCTTCCGCTCGGGCCGGACGGCGACGGCGACGAGCGCGCCTGCGGGCGTCTCGGCGTAGCGAAGCGGGATACGGTGCTCGCGGCCCGAGCGCCGTCCTCGATAGGCCAGCAGCACCAGGCGGCCGCTCACGAGGCGGTGCCCCCGTGAGTCGAGCACGCCGCGCACGAGCGGGTTCGCAAGGCGAAGGAGTCGCAGGCCGGCGGTGCCCGACACGCGGGCATTGTCCCCGAGCCGCGGCCGCGATCAGTAGAAACCCCGTCGGCCTGCGCGTGCGATCCCGGATGGCGACGCGGCCGGCGAGCCTCAGCATGGTCACATGGACGACTTCGCAGTGGTGATCGCAGGTGGGGGCGTCGCAGCCCTCGAGGCCACTCTGACCCTCGCGGACGTCGCGCAGGACGGGACGCGCGTCGAGCTGCTCGCGGCGGAGCCGCAGTTCTGGTACCGGCCTGCCTCGGTCGGCGAGGCCTTCGGCCTCTCCACGGTCCGGCACTTCGACCTCGGCCTGCTCGCCGCACGCGCGGGCGCGGGCGTGACGCTCGGCACGCTGACCGGCGTCGATGCGGACAGGCGCGTCGCGACGACGGCGAGCGGCCTGGAGCTCGTCTACGACGCCCTGCTGATCGCCTGCGGGGCGCTGCCGACGACCGCGGTCCCCGGGGCGCTGACGTTTCGCGGGCCCGCGGACGCACCGAGCCTGGGGACGCTGCTTGCGGAACTCGAGCACGGCGTCGCGAGGAGCGTCGCGTTCGTCGTGCCGGCGGGCTCGACGTGGCCGTTGCCCGCCTACGAGCTCGCGTTGATGACCGCCCGCCGAGTCGGTGAGAGCGACGTCGGGCGAGCCTCCGTCACTCTCGTGACGCCGGAGACCCATCCACTACAGATCTTCGGCCGCGCCGCGAGCGACGCCGTCGGAGAGATGCTCGCCGAGGCGGGGGTGGAGCTCGTCGCGGGGGCGCACGCCGTCGCGCACGACGGGGACTCGCTCGAGCTGGCGAACGGAGCGCTCGACGTCGACCGCGCGGTTGCGCTGCCGCTCCTCCGCGGCATCCCGATCGAAGGGATCCCGCAGACACCCGACCACTTCGTTCCCGTGGACGACCACTGCGGTGTGATCGGGGTCGACGGCGTCTTCGCCGCGGGCGACATCACCGCCTTCACGATCAAGCAGGGCGGCATCGCCGCCCAGCAGGCGGTCGCGGCTGCAGAGGCGATCGCCGTCCTTTCCGGAGCGACGCTGCTGCCGCGTCCGTTCCGGCCGGTGCTGCGCGGCCTGCTCGTCACCGGCGCCGAGCCGATGTATCTCAGGCACGACCTCGGCGAGCGCGCCGAAGGGGATTGGGCGAGCGGCACGCCGATCTGGTGGCCGCCGACGAAGATCGTGGGGCGCCGCCTCACGTCGTTTCTCGCCTCCGCCGCAGGCGAGACCGAGGATCCCGAGGTCGAGAGGCCGCCTCTCGGCGGCATCCCGGTCGAGGTCCCCATCGGCCGGGACCCCGGCGAGACGGTCTCGGTCGGGCTAGGTTTCTGAGCCGACGCCGGACGTCGGCGCGGCGTAGCCCTGGTGGGAACGGGTACAACGGCGTGATGGACGTCACGTCGTTCGACCATGTCGCCCTCTGGACCTCCGAGCGGGACGAGCTTGCCCGCCTCCTGACCGACGGCTGCGGGATGCACGTCGTCGAGCGTACGGACGCATTCACCCTCGTCGGCGGCGACGCGCGTCGCGGCAAGCTCACGCTCTTCGCCGCGGAGGCTCCGCGCGAGCGGGGTGTCCTCGAGCGGATCGTCGTGCGCGTCCAGAGCCTCGACGAGGTGCGCGAACGGCTCGAACGCGCCGGATTCGACGCCAAGGCAAACGGCGGCGAGGTCGTCGTCGAGGCCCCGGACGGCGTCACGCTCGGGGTCGTCGAGGACCCGTCGACGGCCGCGCCCGACCTCGACCACGTCGTCCTCACGGTGCCCGACGCGGACGCGACGGCCGCCGGGCTCGGCGAGCTCGGCCTGGAGCGCGACGGCGACCGGCTCACCGTGGACGATCGGCACATCGTGCTCCGACAGGGCGATGCCCACGAGGGCGACCGCCCCTTGCTCAACCATCTTGCGTTCCTCGTCGACAGCGCCGACTCCGTAGAGCAGGAGGCGCGCTCCCGCGGGCTCGAGATCCAGGACGTCGTCGACGCGCCGAACACGCTCGCCGTGTTCCTGTGGGGCCCGGACCGCATCCGCATCGAGTACGTCGAGCACAAGCCCGGCTTCTCGCTGGTCTGAGCTATGCCGGACCTCGTCGTCGCCGGGGCCGGCCTGGCCGGGCTCGTCGCCGCGGCCGAGGCCACCGACCGGGGCGCGCGGGTCGTCGTCCACGAGAAGGGCGGCCGGGCGGGCGGCTCGATGCTGCTCTCGAGCGGTGTGATCTGGCGTCATCGGGAGCTCGACGACTTCCTGCGCGAGTGCCCGGGCGGCAACCGGGAGCTCCAGCGGCTCGTCCACGAGCACCTCGACGACGACCTCGCGTGGCTCGAGCGCAAGGGCGCGCGGGTGGTCGAGCGCTCGACCGGCAACCCCCGGACGACCGGCATCCGCTTCGACACGCGCTCGCTGACCGAGGCGCTGGCCCGGGAGGTGGGAGAGATCCGGCTCGGCGACGCCCTCCGAGAGCTTCCCGAGCGAGGGCGCGTGGTGCTCGCGACCGGCGGCTTCCAGGCGAACCGGGATCTCGTGCGCGAGTGGATCACGCCCGAGGCGGACGCCCTCTTCCTCCGCGCGACGCGTGGAGCGCGGGCGACGGCCTCGCCCTCGGCCGAGCGGCGGGAGCCACGACGACGGGCGGGATGGACGAGCTCTACGGGCGGAACATGCCTGCGCCTCCCGCGCGGATCGCGGAGGCGCAGTTCGTGCCCCTCGCGCAGCTCTACGGGCATCACGCGGTGATCGAGGACGCGGCGGGGGAGCGGTACGAGCCGCATACGTGGTCGGAGATCGACGTCGTCCAGTGGACGGCCCGCCGGCCGGGGGCGCGCGCCACCTATCGGGTCGCGGAGGTGAGCCTCGGAGAACAGATCCGCGGGCGTACGATCGGCGAGATGGTGACGGCCGCGGAACGCGCAGGCGCCCCAGTGCGACGCACCACGGGCTGGGTGCACGTCGACGTCGTCGCGGGGATCACGACGACGCTCGGTGGCCTGTCGGCGGATTCGGACGCGCGGGTCGCGCCCGGCGTCTATGCGGCGGGATGCGACGTGGGCGGCATCTCGACGGGCGGCTACTCGAGCGGGCTCGCCGCTGCCCTCGTCCTCGGGCGGATCGCGGCCCGGTCGGCGCTGGACGGTCGATGACCGCCATCCCCTTCGGCTCCGAGTTCACCGTCGGGATCGAGGAGGAGCTCCTCCTCGTCGACCGGGCGAGCCTCGCGCTCGCGCCGATGACGGACGACGTGCTCGACGCGATGCGGGTCGACGCGCGCGCGGCCGGGCACGACACGTACTCGGCGCAGATCGAGCTGCGCTCGCCCCCCGGCCGGTCGGTGGCCGATGCGGTGGAGTCGCTCGGCCGGCTACGCGAGGCGGCGAGCTCGGCCGGCGCGACGCTGCTCGGCGCGGGCCTCCATCCGGACGGGCGCTTCGGCAACGCGACGCTCGTCGAGGGGCCACGGTACGAGCTCGTCGCCGACCAGCTCCGCGGCCTGCTGCGGCGGACGCCCGAGTCGGCTCTCCACGTCCATGTCGGCCTCCCCGATGCGGATACGGCGGCCCGAGCCTTCAACGCCATGCGTCTCCAGGTGCCGCTGCTCATCGGCCTCGCCGCGAACAGCCCGTTCTGGTTCGGCACCGACTCGGGGCTCGCGAGCGCGCGCTACGTCCTCTCGCGCGCATACCCCGGGCGCCGCGTCCCGCGGGCGGTGCGCGACATCGAGGACCTCGAGCAGCTGGCCGGCGAGACGCTCGCCGCCGCCGGCCTCCCGGACGGGACGTTCCTCTGGTGGGATCTGCGGCTGCACCCGCAGCACGGGACGCTGGAGCTCCGCGAGATGGACGCCCAGTCCTCGCTCGAGCACGCGGCGGCGATCGCCGCGCTGGTGCGGGCGCTGGTCGTCGAGGCCGCGGACGGCCCGGCTGCTCCCATCGTCCCGAGCGAGGCGCTCGACTGGGCCTCGTTCCGGGCTGCTCGTGACGGAACGGGAGCGATCATCGTCGACGGGGAGGCCACCCGGCCCCTCGTGGACGTCGCGCGCGAGACGGCACGCCGCATCCGTCCGCTCGCCCGCGATGCGGGCGACGAAGACGTGCTCGACGGGCTCGAGCGCGTGCTGGAGCAGAACGGCGCGGCGCGCCAGCGCGCGTCGTTTGCCGGCGGCGGCATGCCGGGGCTCCTTCGCAGGCTCGTCGACGAGACCGCCCGGACGGCGTTGCCTGCACCTCCTCGCGCCTGAGGCGCCGGGTTAGGCGTCGCGCGGAAACGGGAAGCACTCCCTCGTGCCCAGGGCGATCTGGACCGGCTCCATCTCGTTCGGCCTCGTCAACGTGCCCGTCCGCATGTACAGCGCGATCGACGAGCGGGACGTCCGCTTCCACCTCCTTCACGAGAAGGACGACTCGCGAATCGGCTACGACAAGGTCTGCAAGAAGGAGGGGAAGCCGGTCCCGGACGACGAGATCGTCAAGGGCTACGAGGTCTCGGAGGGGAAGTACGTCTACCTGACGGACGAGGACCTCGAGGCCGCGGCAGGGGAGAGCTACCGCTCGATCGACATCCAGGATTTCGTCGACGCGGACGAGGTCGACCCGATCTACTTCGAGCGCACCAGCTACCTCGGCCCGGCGGAGGGGGCCGAGAAGCCATACGCGCTGCTCGTCCGCGCGATGGAGGAGTCGGGCCTCGTCGGGATCGTCACGTACGTGATGCGCGACAAGCAGCAGCTCGGCTGCGTCCGCGTGCGCGACGGGATGATCGTCCTCGAGAAGATGTTCTTCGCGGACGAGATCCGGCCGACGAAGGGCATCCGCCCGCGCAAGGCGACGGTGCCGAAGCAGGAGCTCGCGATGGCCCTCGACCTGATCGACCGCTTCCGCGGCCCGTTCGAGCCCGAGAAGTACGAGGACACCTACCGCGAGGCGCTGCTCGAGGTGATCGACCGGAAGCGGAGGGGCGAGGACGTACACGCCGAGGCCGAGCCCGAGCGCGGGGAGGAGCCAGCCGACCTGCTCGAGGCGCTGCGCGAGAGCGTCGAGGCGCACGGCCGGCGCGGCAGGGCGTCGCGGCGGCGGAACGGGTCGCTCGGCGACCTGAGCCGCGACGAGCTGGAGCGCCGCGCCCGCAAGGCCGGCATCCGCGGCCGCTCGAAGATGTCGAAGCGCCAGCTCGCCACGGCGCTCGAGCGCGCGTAGCCGCACTCGTCCGGCGCACGATTCCCCGCAGCCATGCGGGTTCTCGCTGCTACGCTTCCGCGAGACCGCGATCGCGGCCGTGCGTGTCCTTCCTTCACGCCGAGCGGGGATCGCGGAGACGACTCGACGAGAGGAGACCCATGGGCCTCACCAAGGAAGCCAAGCAGGACCTGATCACGAAGCACGGCAAGTCGGACCAGGACACGGGGTCGACCGAGGTCCAGGTCGCGATGCTGACGCGGAGGATCGAGGAGCTCACGGAGCATCTGCGGACGCACCCGAAGGACCACTACTCGCGGCGCGGCCTCCTGAAGCTCGTGGGCCGCCGTCGCAGGTTCCTGGACTACCTGCAGCGCAAGGATCTCGAGGGCTACAGGGCCCTCATCAAGGAGCTCGGGCTCCGCCGCTAGGAGCCAGGGCTGAGGAGGACGGGAGGTGGACGTTTGATCGAGCTTCGCGCGGCACGCGCGGAGCTTCATCAAACCTCCACCTTCCGCCACATCGGAAGAGGACGGATGGAGGACACGGAATGAGCACGATC
>Ga0114129_10014244_pt1 | contig 11332 bp, 10 predicted proteins | sample RhiMetdeltSRZDD1_FD_80071 | JGI IMG/M metagenome (GOLD analysis project Ga0114129, IMG submission 80071) | Populus rhizosphere microbial communities from Tennessee, USA - Rhizosphere MetaG P. deltoides SRZDD1 (version 2) (version 2) | ecosystem: Host-associated > Plants > Roots > Rhizosphere >... | reverse complement strand
GGCGCGGCGGCTGCGAGCGGAGTGGTTCTGCCGTTCCGGCTCGACTACGTCGTGAAGATCTTCACCCTGCGTCGGCTCGGTGGGGTGACGCTCGGGCTCGAGACGATCGCTGTGTCGATCGTCACCCTCGGCATGATCGACGCGGTGGCGATGCTTCCGCTGGCCCTCGCTGCCCTTGCGACGTCCGGCGCGTTGCTCCGCGCACCGCTCGTAGTCGTCGTCCTGTTCTGCGTCGGCTGCCTCGGGATCATCGTGCTCGGACAGCGGGTGCAACGCCTCCCGCTCGTCGGCCGCTGGGAGCGTCTCCACAAGGTCTACCGGCGGGTCGCGGACAGCACGCGGTTCTCGCGGCCGACGCTCATCGCGGGCGTGCTGCTCCTGGGTTGCTGGACGTCGCGGGCCCTCGGCAGCACCTTCCTGCTCAGCGCTCTCGGTGTCCCGTTCTCGCCGACACTCGCGCTGGCCGTCATGTGTCTGAGCGCTGCGACGGCGATCCTGCCCATCACGGCCGGTGGAGCGGTCGCCGGCATGGGGACCACGGCCGGCGTGTTGTACGCGCTCGACGTCTCGAAGGGCGTGGCGGTCAATTTCGCCCTTGCGTCCGGGCTTCTGCTGACCGGCGCGGCGCTCGTCGCGGCCGCGCTCGGACTGGCTGGATCGCTACTTCTCACGTTCCGCGCCCGGCGTGAATCTGGAACACCAGTGCTCCTTCCGCGCCTGGGCCTCCTGCCTGATCCGCCGGCTCTCGCGGAGGGCCTGAGCCCGGTTCAGGCGACCCGCCTCGAGTTGCCACATTCGAAGAGGAGACAGTCATGGCTTTAGGGGACGAGATCGACAAGGTTTTCCGACGCGAGGTGAAGTCTCTGCCCGCCTACGAGAAGGCGCAGGCCGCGAGTGGTTCCGGAATCGCGCCGCCGGTGGACGAGATGAATCAGCTGCTCATGGGCCTGGTCGTGGCAACACAGCGTTCGTTTCATCTGCTCGCCGACCGTATCGAGGACAGGGAGAACGCCTGACACCTCGATTCGCCACGGGCGGGGTTGTCTAAGGTGGGCCGTGAAGGATTCGAACCTTCGACCTTGGGATTAAGAGTCCCCTGCTCTACCAGCTGAGCTAACGGCCCGCGGCGGATCAGTCTAGCGCCGGCGCCCAGCCGGTCGCCCCCGTGCCAGGCACTTGGCCACGTCCCCGGCAGCCACGCCCCGGGGTCAGACCCCCGGACCTGTCCGGGAAAGCCACCCGGCCTCGGAGCCCTGCGGGGTCGAGGGCGGTCCGGCGCCCGGGACGGCGTCGCACATGGCGCCCGCAAGGGACATGGCCGGGGGTCAGACCCCCGGACAGTGGCTCGAATAGCCTAGGCGCGGTGGAGGCGGCGCTGGGCGTACCAGGCCAGCGTGCGGCCGCCCGTGAGGGGGCGGGCGACGAGGCTCAGGCTGCCGATGAGGAACTTGACGGTCATGGCGTTCGGCTAGATTCGCCGACGGCGTGCGAATCCTTTCCGTTGTCGGCAACCGGCCGCAGTTCGTAAAGTCCGCACCGCTCTCACTTGCCCTCCGTGAGCGCGGTGTAAACGAGATCGTGCTGCACACGGGGCAGCACTACGACCCCGAGCTCTCGGCCGTCTTCTTCGAGGAGCTCGAGCTCCCTCCGCCGGCCCACCAGCTCGAGACCGGATCGGGGACGCACGGCGAGCAGACCGGGAAGATGCTGCCCGGGATCGAGGCCGCGGTCGTCGAGGAGAGGCCAGACGCGGTCCTCGTCTACGGGGACACGAACTCGACGCTCGCGGGCGCTCTGGCAGCGGGAAAGCTCCTCGTCCCGGTGGCCCACGTCGAGGCCGGCCTGCGCTCCTTCGACCGCTCGATGCCGGAGGAGCTGAACCGCATGCTCGTCGACCGCCTGTCCGCCCTCCTCTTCTGCCCTACCGACGTGGCAGTGGCCAACCTGGCCGCCGAGGGGATCACCGAGGGAATCCACCAGGTCGGCGACGTCATGTACGACGCCAACGTCCGCCTCGCGCCCCTGGCGCGCGAGCGCTCGAAATCACTCGAACGAGCGGGGGTGGAGCCTGGCGGCTACCTTGTTCTGACCCTGCACCGCGAGGCCAACGTCCGACCCGAGCCGCTCGCCCGCATCACCGGCGCGCTCGCCGAGCTCGACGAGGCGATCGTCTTCCCCGCGCACCCGCGCACGACCACCGCCCTCGAGGGGGCCGGCATCGCGCTCCCCGACAACGTCCGCCTGCTCCCGCCCGTCGGCTACCTGGACTTCGCCGCGCTGGCCTCCCAGGCCCGCGTGATCCTCACCGACTCCGGAGGCGTCCAGAAGGAGGCGTACTGGTACGAGGTACCCTGCGTCACGCTGCGAACGACGACCGAATGGGTGGAGACGCTCGAGACCGGCTGGAACAAGCTGGTCGGCAGCGATCCCGCCGCCATCGTCGCCGCGACGCGCGCGGCGGCCCCCGGCCCGAAGCATCCGCCGCTCTACGGTGACGGACGGGCCTCGGAGAGGATCGCTGACCTGCTTTGTACGATGAGTCGCGATGAGCGCTGAGGTCGCAATCGTCGGCGCCGGCTACGTCGGCGTCCCACTGGCGGAGGTCTTCGCGGAGGCCGGCGTCCCCGTGGTCCTCGTGGACGTCGATGCCGACCGGATCGCGACGCTCCAGCGCGGCGAGAGCTACATCGAGGACGTCCCCTCCGAGCGGCTGAAGCGCCTCGTCGAGGCGGGGACGATCAGCGCGACGACCGACTACGACGCCCTGCGTGACACCGACGCGATCCTCGTCGCGCTTCCGACCCCGCTCTCCGCCAACCGCGAGCCCGACCTCTCCATCGTCCTGAGCGCGACGGGCATGATCGCCGAGCGGCTGCGGGAAGGGCACCTCGTCGTCCTCGAGTCGACGTCCTATCCGGGCACGACCCGGGAGGATGTGCTCCCGCTGCTCGAGGCGCCCGGGCTCGAGGTCGGCAAGGACTTCCACCTCGCGTTCTCACCGGAGCGCGTCGACCCCGGCCGCACCGACTGGACGACCAAGACGACGCCCAAGCTCGTCGGCGGGATCACGAAGGAGTGCACCGAACGGGCCTGCGCCCTCTACGAGCGCGCACTCGACACCGTGCTCCCCGTCTCCTCGCCCGAGACCGCGGAGCTCACGAAGCTCCTGGAGAACATCTTCCGCTCCGTCAACATCGCGCTCGTCAACGAGCTGGCGCAGCTTTGCGACCGGATGCGCGTGGACGTCTGGGAAGTCGTCGAGGCCGCCGCGACCAAGCCCTTCGGGTTCATGAGCTTCAAGCCCGGACCCGGTCTGGGCGGCCACTGCCTCCCGGTCGACCCGTTCTACCTCGCCTGGAAGGCGCGGGAGTTCGACTTCTACACCGAGTTCATCGAGCTGGCCGGGAAGGTCAACGAGAACATGCCGTACTTCTGCCTGGAGAAGATCACGCGGGCGCTCAACTCACAGGAGCGCTCGGTCAACGGCAGCAAGGTGCACCTGGTCGGCGTCGCCTACAAGGCCGACGTCGGCGACCTGCGCGAGTCGCCGGCGCTCAAGCTGGTGGAGCTCCTGCGCGACGAGGGCGCTGTCGTCTCCTACCACGACCCGCATGTTCCGGAATTGCCCGAGCACGGGCTCGTCTCGCAGTCGCTCGACGGCGCCATCGACTCGGCGGACTGCGTCGCCATCGTCACCGCCCACTCCGGCATCGACTACGACGACCTGGCCGAGCGCGCGTCGCTCGTCGTCGACTTCCGCAACGCGACGGGCGCGAACGGGACGGAGAACGGGCGCGTGTGGAAGCTCTAGCGCCCGCCAACGTCGGAATCGCCGGGCTCGGGCCCTGGGGCTCGAATCTCGCGCGCAACTTCAACGAGCTGGCCCGGCTCACGTGGGCCTGCGACGCCGACGAGGCGAAGCTCGCGGGCGCCGCCGCGCGCTATCCCGCCGCGAGGGCGACGACGCGCTTCGATGACATCCTCGAAGACGAGGGCGTCGCCGCGGTCGTGGTCGCCACGCCGGTGCCGACACACGCGGACCTCGCCCGCCGGGCACTCGAGGCAGGCAAGCACGTCTTCGTCGAGAAGCCGATGGCCCTGGCCGCCGACGACGCCGAGGAGCTGGTCGCGATCGCCGAGGAGCGCGGGCTCGTGCTCATGCCCGGCCACCTGCTCCTCTACCACCCCGGTGTGGCGAAGCTGAAGGAGCTGGTCGACTCGGGCGAGCTCGGCGAGATCCTCTACGTCTACGGCAACCGAGTGAACCTGGGCACGATCCGCCGCGACGAGAACGCGCTCTGGAGCCTCGGCGTGCACGACCTCTCGGTCATCCTCCACCTGCTGGAGGAGGAGCCCGCGGACCTCTCGGCACACGGCGAGTCCTTCCTCAAGCCCGGCGTGGAGGACGTCGTCTTCTGCTACCTGCGCTTCCCCTCCGGGAAGACCGCGCACATGCACCTCTCCTGGCTCGACCCGCACAAGATGCGGCGAATGACCGTGGTGGGCCAGGACAAGATGGCCGTCTTCGACGACATGGAGCTCGACCGCAAGGTCACCGTGTACGACAGCGCGGCCGAGCCCTCGCTCCGCACCTTCGGCGAGTGGAGCACGCGGATCGGCGACGTCTACAGCCCGCGCGTCCCCAACGCGGAGCCGCTGCGCCTCGAGTGCGAGCACTTCCTCGGGCTGCTCCGCGGCGAGGGCGACCCGCTCGCCGCCGCACGCGCCGGCCTGTCGGTGGTACGCACGCTCGAGCAGCTCCAGGCCTCGCTCGAGCGCGAGCGCGTATGAAGGCGCGCGTCGCCGAGAGCGCCGTCGTCTACCCGGGGACCGTGCTCGGCGAGGACGTCGTGATCGGCGACAACGCCGTCGTGGGCAAGCACCCGACGCTCGGCGCGCGCTCGACCGCGAAGGTCGACGAGCTGGCGCCGCTCGTGATCGGTGACGGCGCGCGCATCCTCGCCTGCGCGGTCGTCTTCGCCGGCAGCCGCCTGGGCAGCGGGGTCATCGTCGGGGACCAGGCGTGCGTGCGCGAGCGCTGCGAGCTCGGCGACGGCGTCATCGTCGGGCGCGGCTCCCTCGTCGAGAACGACACGACCGTCGGCGCCCGCACGCGCATCCAGGCGAACGCCTACGTGACCGCGTACACCACCCTCGAAGAAGACGTCTTCATCGCCCCCGGCGTCGTCACCACGAACGACAACTTCATGGGGCGCACGGAGGAGCGGCTGGCCCAGATGAAAGGCCCGACCGTGCGCCGCGGCGCGCGCGTCGGGGGCGGCGCCGTGCTTCTGCCGGCGATCGAGATCGGCGAGGAGGCCTTCGTGGGCGCCGGCGCGGTCGTCCTGCACGACGTGCCCGCGCGCGCCGTGGTCGTCGGCAATCCGGCGCGGCAGATCCGCGACGTGCCGGCCGGCGAGCTGCTTCCCGACTAGCCCGAGACGACCGTCAGGGCCTGGCTCATGCCGGCGAGCCCGCCGCCCGGAGCGGCGTACGCCCGGTAGACGCCCGGCTGCACCAGGAGGTCGGCCGTCCAGGTCCCGTCCTCGCGGACGAGCCCGTTGGCGACCGTCTGCCACGCCCCGTCCGGGGTCTGGCGCTGGATCTGCACGATCTCGCCCGCGAGCTCCTCGCCGGCGAACCCGCTCAGCGAGCGGTTGGTGTAGCCGGTGAACTGCACCGACGGGCGCACGTTGACGCGCACGGCCGCGGTCGCCCCCGAGGCCGAGCTCAGGCGGTACAACGTGGTGACCGTGGGATGGGCGCTGATGTTCGTCGCGCCGCTGACGTCGCGCAGGGTGGTCCAGGTGCTCTCGTTCAGGCGCCGCCGCTGGAGGTGGACGCCGGAGAGATTGCGTGCGAGCGCGGGCAGGATCTTCGTCTGGCCCTTGTTGATCGTGCCGCCGCCCGTGATGCGCATGACGCCGATCGTGAACCAGGTCGAGCGCAGCCCGAGCTCCGAGCGCATCGTCCCGCCCGAGATCGAGGTCGTGCCGGAGGAACCGGTCGCGGTCACGTTCGCGACGCGCATCGAGCCGTTCCGGGTGACCGTCATGTCGCTCAGCCCGTTCGGCGCGAGCGAGCCCAGGACGGACTTCGCGTGCTGTCCCGACCAGACGCAGTCACGGCCCGGAGTCGGCGGGCAGTCCACCTCGGTGTCCATCGGGCCCCACGTGTGGTGCGGCGAGATACCGTCGAACGGATCGTTGACGCTCTGGAGGTACGAAATGGACGGCGGGCCCCACTCGTGGTGCTTCGCCGCGGTGAGACCGCCGGACGTCGAGAAGAAGAAGGTCGTGGCGACGACGCCTCCCGACACGAGCACCTTCCCCGAGGTCGCGTCGGTCGCGGCGTTCGACGAGGCGGCCTCGCCGCCCTGGCCGCCGTAGACCTGGTCGCGCGTGTCGCGGCACATGACGCTCGTCCCGAACCAGTTGCAGTGTCCGCCCGCGGCGAGCGCGTAGGAGCGGGCGGCGACCGCCTGGGCCTTCAACGCCTCGGCGTGCCAGGAGCTCGGCATCTCGCGCGGGACGACGCCCTTGACGTAGTCGTTCAGCCCGAGCGTGTTGAGCGCCCAGACGGTCGATCCGGAGCGCCGGATCGTGATCGATCCCCGGTACTTGGCGCCGCCGATCTCGAGGGAGGCCGTGCCGCGTGTGAAGGTGGTCGGATCGTTGACCGTGCGCGTCACCGAGCCCTTGACGAGCTTGATCGTCCCGGCCGCGCCGGCGCTCACGACCCACGTCCCGGCTGAGAACGCGCCTCCGCCGCCGTTGAAGTTCGCGTCCGACCCGAGCTGGAGAGAGCCGTTGCCGGCGATGAGCAGCACCCTGATCGTCGCCGAGCGGTTCGCCTGCGTGGTGCCCTTGTAGTAATGGGCGAGGATCTGTGAGTACGTGCGTCCGTTCTGGGCGAGGCCCTGCGCGCCGTACTGCGAGAGCCCGATGCCGTGGCCCCAGCCGTTGCCCTTGAACACGAACGTGACGGCAGGCTGCGCGGTCGCGGCAAGCATCAGCGCCACGAGAGCGGCAAGGCCAGGAATGGTGAGACGGAAAGCGAGCCGCATGAGACCCCTATCGACAGTAAGCGTACGGTTGTGCAGTAAGGATTCCTTGAAGGGTAGCCACGTTTGGATGCACGGTGGTTCCGGTAAGAGCCTAGGCGGTGGCGGGCCCCACCGGCATTCTTCCGGATCGCTATGACGCTCCACGCCTCGTGGGGAGCGGCGGCATGGGCGAGATCTACGTCGCCCACGACCGCAAGCTCGACCGCGTCGTCGCGGTGAAGCTGCTGGCCGAGCGGCTCTCGCAGGATCCCGATCTCCGCGTGCGCTTCCGCCGCGAGGCCCTGACCGCCGCACGCCTCTCCGGCGAGCCGCACGTGGTCACGATCTTCGACGTGGGGGAGCACGAGGGCCGGCCGTTCACGGTCATGGAGCACCTTCCGGGCGGCAGCCTGGCCGACCACCTCGGCGACGGCGCCGTCGACCCGGACCGCGCGCTCGCGTGGCTGAGCGAGGCGGCCGAGGCGCTCGACTCCGCCCACGAACACGGCATCGTTCACCGGGACGTCAAGCCCGCGAACCTCCTCTTCGACGGCGCCGACCGGCTCCAGGTCGTGGATTTCGGCATCGCCCGCGTGATCGACGAGACGATGGGGATGACCGCGCCCGGCACCGTGCTCGGCACGGCGGGCTACCTCTCGCCCGAGCAGGCGCGAGGTCACGAGACGACGGCTGCGAGCGATCGATACGCCCTGGCCGTCGTCGCGTACGAGCTCCTGACCGGCAGGCGCCCCTTCGCGCGCGAGTCTGCGACCGCCGAGGCGGCGGCCCACATCCACGAGATCGTCCCACCGGCGTCCGAGCGGGCCGACCTTCCCGAGGCGGTGGACGCCGTCTTCGCGCGGGCGCTGGCCAAGAGCCCGGTGCACCGCTTCCCCACCGCGGCGGCGTTCGTGGAGGCGCTCGGCGGCGCGCTTCGCGCAACACCTTCGCCGCCGCCGGTCGCGCCACCGCCGGCCCGCCGTGCGAGCGCTGCACCCCTGGCTGCGCTCGTCGCGGGAGTCATGCTGCTGACGATCGTGGGGATCGGCGCGGCGCTCCTGCTCACGCGCGACGACCCGGCGCCGCCGGCAGCCAACACGCAGACGGGGCCCGCGACGCAGCCGACCACGACGACCGCGCCGCCCCCCACGACGACCGTCGCCCAGTCGGCACCGCCGCCCACGGCAACTCCGACGCCCGCCGCCAACGCGGTCAGCGTCGAGCAGGCCGCCGAGCTGAACGACGAGGCGTTCCAGCTCATGCAGGACAACCGGTGGCGGGAGGCGCTTCCGCTCCTCGAGCGAGCGGTGCCCGCGTTGCGCGGGACCTACTCGGACGATTTCCGCTACGAGGCCTACGCCGAGTACAACCTCGGCCGCACGCTCGTCGAGCTCGCGCGCTGCCCCGACGCCGTGCCCCACCTGGAACGCTCGCGCGAGCTGCAGGGGAACCGCCGCGAGATCAAGGAGGCGCTGCGCGATTGCCGGCCCGGCAAGAAAGCCAAGCGGGACGACGACCGCGACGACTAGCTAGGCCAGGCGCTCGGCGTACTGGCGGCGGTAGTAGTCGAGGTACTCGCCGGACTTGATCGGCTCCCACCACGAGCGGTTCGCGCGGTACCACTCGACCGTGCCGGCGAGGCCGTCCTCGAAGACGCGCTCGGACTTCCAGCCGAGGCGCTCGAGCTTGGACGAATCCAGCGAGTAGCGTCGGTCGTGACCCGGCCGGTCCGTGACGTGGCGGACGAGCGACGGGTCCGCGCCGGTCAGCTCGACGATGCGCCGGGTGATCTCGATGTTTTCGCGCTCGTTGCCGCCGCCGACGTTGTAGGCCTCGCCCGGGGCGCCCTCGCGCAGGACGAACTCGATGCCGGAGCAGTGGTCCTCGACGTGGAGCCAGTCGCGGATCTGCTTCCCGTCTCCGTAGACCGGGAGCGGCTGGCCGTCGAGCGCGTTGGTGACGAAGAGAGGCACGAGCTTCTCCGGGTACTGGTTCGGCCCGTATGTGTTCGAGCCGCGCGTGATCGACGCGTTGACGCCGAACGTGCGCACGTACGCGGGGATGTGCAGGTCGCCCGCCGCCTTCGCGACGCTGTACGGGCTCGAGGGCTGCACGGGATCGGACTCGGAGGACGAGCCTCCGTCGGCCAAGTCGCCGTAGACCTCGTCGGTCGAGACCTGGACGTACCGGGCCCCGATACGCCGCACTTCCTCGAGCAGAACCTGTGTCCCGAAGAACTCGGTGCGGCCGAAGTCGGTGGCGCCGAGAATGGAGCGGTCGACGTGCGTCTCCGCGGCGAAGTTGACGATCGCGTCGCAGCCCTCGGCGGCCTGCGCGACCGCCTCCGGGTCGGCGATGTCGCCGACCAGGAGCTCGCAGTCGATGCCGTCGAGGTTCTCCTTGCGGCCGGAGTACGTGAGCTTGTCGAGCACGACGACGTCGTCTCCGGCGGCGACGAGGCGCCTGACGAAGTGGCTGCCGATGAACCCGCAGCCGCCGGTGACGAGAACGCGCACGTCACTGATCGTAGTCGGGTTGCGCCCGGAGTCCACCTCGAGAAGACGCTAGGCCGCGGCGAGCCAGCGGGCGCAGTTGACCATGTCCCGGTCCTGCTCGGGCTTGCCGGACATGCCCCAGGCGAGCGCGTGGGCGATGCCCCAGCCGCGCATGCGGTCGCGGTCGAGGTCGAGCTCGGCCGCGAGCAGGTCGAGCCTGCGGCGCACCGTCGTGCTGGCCAGAGGCGTGTTCCGGAGCTCCCAGCGGCGGTCGCGGAGGAACGAGGCCGTGTCGAACTCGCGCTCGCCCACGAGCGGCTTGGGGTCGATCGCCAGCCAGGGCTCGCGCCGAGCCTGGAGGACGTTGCCGCCGTGCAGGTCCTGATGGAGCACGACCTGGTCGCCCTGCGCCGGCCCCGCCTCACGCAGGAAGGCGACCGCCTCGTCCAGCAGCGACTCCTCGTAGGGGCGTCCCAGGCGCTCCCACCCCACCGGAAGCTCGTCCGCCCAGTCGGCCGCCGCGTCCGAGAGCAACCGAAAGGGATGATCCTCGCCCGGCGGACTCCAGAGACGCCGCAGCAGACCCGCAACGATGCGCGTGACCTCGTCGCCGTCGCGCGTCTCCCACAGTCGCGTGCCCGGCTCGCACCGCTCGACCAGGAGCGCGCGCCGTTCGTCGTAGCGACCCAGGAGCCGCAGGGCGCCCTCGCCGTCCCAGTGGCCGAGCGCGTCGGGCTCGCGCTCGCCCTCGGGCTCAGGGAAGTTGATCTTCAGGACCGCCGGAGTGCCATCGTGGAGCTCCACCTGCGCGACGTACGAGATGCGGGCGTTGTGGAACGGCTCCCCGAGCCGCAACGACCAGCGCGCCGCGCACTCGCCGACGATGTCGGGAAGGTGCTCGAGCCAGATCGAGCCGTCGGGCTCCTCGCGCCACCATTCGAGGCCCGGAGGGACGCTCACACGCGGAGGCGCTCGAGGCACTCGCGGAGCCCTTCGCGCCAGTGCGGGAGCTGCGGCGCGCCCTCACGCTCGCTCCGCAGGACGGAGTACGCCGGCCGGGGCGCCGGGCGGCCGAGCTCCTCCGTCGTGATCGGGAGCACGCGGCACTCGAGGCCGGCCTCCTCGAAGATCGCCTCCGCGAACTCGGCCCACGTGGCCTCGCCGTCCGCGGCGACGTGCCAGACGCCGCCCGGAAGCTCGACGAGCTCGCGCGTCGCGGCGGCCAGGTGGCCGACGAAGGTCGGGCACCCGCGCTGGTCGGCCACGACGCTGACCTCGTCGCGCGCTCGGCCGAGCCGCAGCATCGTGCGCACGAAGTTGTGCCCCGTCCAGCCGAAGAGCCACGAGCTGCGCACGATCCATCCCTCACGCACCTCCTGCTCCCCGAGCAGCTTGGAGCGCCCGTACGCCGAGCTCGGCGCGGGCGCGTCCGACTCGACGTACGGCGCCCGCTTCGAGCCGTCGAAGACGTAGTCCGACGAGAAGTAGACGACCGGCGCCCCTAGGGCGACGACGTTGCGCGTCCCCTCGGCGTTGGCGCGAAGCGCGCCCGCCTCGTCGGCCTCGGCGCCGTCCACGTCCGTCCAGGCCGCTGCGTGGAGCACCAGCCCCGGCCGCGGGTCGACGGCGACCGGCTGCGTCACGTCCAGCTCGGCGCGCGAGCGCGCGTCGGCGTCCGGGAACACCTCCTGCAGCGCGGCGCCGAGCTGGCCGCCGGCGCCGGTGATCAGGATGCGCTGTCGCGCTCCGAGAGGATCGGGTTGTCCGTGCTCCACAGGTGCTTGACGCGCGG
>Ga0114129_10014243_pt1 | contig 11333 bp, 11 predicted proteins | sample RhiMetdeltSRZDD1_FD_80071 | JGI IMG/M metagenome (GOLD analysis project Ga0114129, IMG submission 80071) | Populus rhizosphere microbial communities from Tennessee, USA - Rhizosphere MetaG P. deltoides SRZDD1 (version 2) (version 2) | ecosystem: Host-associated > Plants > Roots > Rhizosphere >... | reverse complement strand
GGCGGTCGTCAGAAGAAGCGCGGCGAGGAAGGAGAGCGGACCTTTCTTCATGAGCCCCTGCTATCGTTCTTGGATGCCGCAAGGCGGCCGATCCTTCGCGAGGTACCCGGTCGTTCTCTGTCTCTTCGCCTCGGTCGCCCTGTCCGCGCCCGCCGTCGCGCAACGCGCGGAAACCGAGACGGTGAGCACGCCGGATTTCTCCGTCGGCACGCCTTTGACGGACGCGCTCCTCGCCCTCGAAAAGCGCGGCCTGAAGCTCGTCTTCAGCAGCCGCGTGGTTCGCTCCGACATGACGGTCCGGTTCGCGCCGCGCTCGCGCGACCCCCGCTCGATCCTCGACGAGATCCTGGCGCCTCACGGCCTCGCCGTCGAAGAGGGACCGGGAGGGATCCTGATCGTGATCTCGAAGGACACGAGCGCGGTGCCTCCGAAGCCTTTGCCCTCGCGCGTGACGGGCTCCGTCCGCTCGCGCCGCGCCCTCGACCCGCTGCCGGGCGCGTCGATCCGGGTTCTGCAGCGAGGGATCGAACGCGTGACGGACCGTGACGGTCGCTTCGCGATCGAAGGTCTCCCGGCCGGCGTCTATACCTTGCAGGCGCGCCGTCCGGGGTTCGTCGTCGCGGAGCGCGAGGGCGTCACCCTCGTGCCGGGGATGTCGGTGGACGTGTCGTTCGTCCTCCAGCCCGCGCCCCTCACACGCGAGGAGGTCGTCGTTCATCCGAGCCGGATCTCTCTTCTTCAAGAGGAGCCGACCGCACCGCTCTCGCTGGAGCGCGAGGAGATCCTCCGCCTTCCGCACCTCGGAGGAGACGTCTTCCGCTCCGTGAGCCTCCTGCCCGGAACCGCATCGAACGACCTCTCCGCCCAGTTCAACGTGCGGGGTGGCGGACGCAATGAAGTTCTGCTGCTCCTGGACGGTCAGGAGCTCTACGACGCGTATCACCTGAAGGAGTTCGACAGCGCGTTCAGCCTCGTGTCGGCGTCGAATCTCGCAAACGCCGACCTCACGACCGGGGCCTTCCCGTCGAGCTACGGCGACCGCATGGGAGGGATTCTCGACCTGACGACGATCACTCCTTCCCGGCCGCGGCAGCTCCGGCTCTCTCTCTCCACCTTGAGCGGTCAGATCGAGGGGAGCGGCACGTTCGGTGAGAGAGCGTGGTGGATGGTTTCGGCCCGCGGAGGCAGAACCGACCTCGCGGGCCGCCTCTTCGGCGAAGAGCGCCCGACCTTCTGGGATCTCTTCGCGAAGGCGGACTACCGGCTGACTCCGAGCCAGTCCGTGCGGTTGAACTTCCTCGATTCGCAGGACCGGCTCGACTTCGCACGGGGTGACGCCGCGGATCTCACTCGGCTCGATACCCGGTACGACAACTCCTACCTGTGGCTCACCCACCAGGCGGTCCTGAGCGACCGTCTCTTCGTCGATACCGCTGTCTCCGGGAGTCAGATCGGCCGCGACCGCGGAGGCCTCGAAACTCAGGAGGACAAGCAGTTCGACGTCCGGGACCGGCGGGAAATGGACGTCGGGGGCTTCCTGCAGTCCTGGAACTTCCAGGCGGGACCCCGGAACTTCCTGACGGGAGGATTCGAGCTCCGCCGATTCGACGCGGAGTACGCCTATGCCGGCTCTCACGTTTTCGGGGAAGCGCTCGCCGGTGTGCTCGGTCGGCCGCGGGAGGGATCCTTCGTGCTCTCGGACCGTTTCCGGGACGACTACGTCGGAGCGTTCGTCTCCGACCGTTATCGCCCCAGCGACAACCTCACGTTCGAACTCGGCGCGCGGTTCGACCGTCATACGCTGACGGACGACAGCCTGTGGAGTCCGCGACTGAGTCTCGCCTGGGCGGTTGGCCGGGCGAGCGTGGTCCGGATGGCATGGGGTCTCTACAACCAGAGCCAGCGCGCGTACGAGCTCGCCGTCGAGGACGGAGACGGCCGGTTCTACCCCGCGGAAAAGTCCGCGCAGTGGGTGGCCGGATTCGAGCACGTATTCGAGGACGGGACGTCGGGACCGCTCGGGGCGTTGCGCGTCGAGGTCTATCGGCGTCACGTCGCCAATCCACGGCCCCGCTACGAGAGCCTGTTTCAGGCCTTCGAGCGACTCCCCGAAGCGGAGCCGGCGCGGGTTCGCATCGAGCCCGAGAGCGGTCGCGCCGAAGGGGTGGAGGTCTTCCTCCAGGGCCGCGGCGGAAGTCGGTTCGGCTGGTGGATCAACTACGCGCTCGCCCGTACAGACGAGAAGATCGCGGGCGTCGAAGTCCCGCGCTCGGTGGACCAGCGGCATACCGTGAACGTGAACGTCCGCTATCGCCTGGGCCGGGGCTGGGACACCAACCTCGCGTGGCGCTTTCACACCGGATGGCCGACGACGCCGCTCTCGACCTCCGAGACCGGCGCCGCGTCGACGGTGTCCCTGGGACCCCGGAACAGCGACCGACTCTCGAACTATCACCGGCTCGACGCCCGGGTGAGCCGCACGTGGGCGATCCGGTTCGGCTCTCTGACCGTTTTCGGCGACGTGCAGAACTTGTACGGCCGGAGAAACGTGGCCGGCTTCGACCTCGAGTTCGACGACGAGACCGGGAGAGCCTTCCTGAAGAGGGAGCGCTGGCCCGGTTTCTTCGCGTCCGCCGGATTCGCCCTGGAGTTCTAGGTCCCCCCGTCCCGCCGACTCTCTTGTCCGGCGACGAAGACGACGAGGGCGCCGTTCGAGACCCGATGGCCGAGCCCGCAGCTCGACAGCACGACCCCCGGCGCGTCGGCCAGGGTCAGTTGATCGATCGAGCCGTGCAGCACGCACGAGTCGGCGACGGCGCTCGTCGCGGCGTCGGCGACCTCGATCCGCAGACCCGTCTCCCGCCCGAGCCAGGTCAGGAACTCACGCGCCTTCACGCCTTCGATGGCGAGCATCGGAGCCGACTCCGCGACCCAGTCCCAATCGGGGCCAGAGACCGCCACCCGACGGCGCACGACGCCTCCCGACGCTCGCACGACGAGCTCCTCGCCGGCGCTCGCGGCTACGGAGCCTTGCGGGCGGTCCATCGCGACGCGCCCCTCTCTCACGCGAAGCGTCGTCTCTCCGTCTTCGACGCGGAGCTGGAACTGCGTCCCCGCGGGTCGGAAGAGACCCTCGCCGGCGCGGACCGCAACCTCTTCGGCTCGACGTAGCGCCATCCCGCTGTCGACGTACAGGACGCCCCGGTGGAGCTCGATCACGGTCGCCGACGCGAGGCGAACCTCGGTCCCAACGTCCAGACGGACCGACGCTCCTCCGCGCATGCGCAACGTGAGGCGTCCCGGTGTTCCGGCGTCGGTTGCCAGCACCGATCCGGCGACGAGCGTGCTGCCGACCTTCCATGGCGCAGCGCGACCGACCCGCTCGATGGAAGCAACCGGAGTCGCCGTCGCTGCGGGACGCGCGCGGGTCCACCAGACGAGTCCGATGCCGGCAATGACGATGGCCGCCGCTACCCCGAGCCACGAAAGCCGGGGACTCCGCCGCTTCGCGCCCGCGCCGTATCGCCGCGACCATTCCACCTGCGCCGTCTCGCGGATCGCCGCGAAGTCGTCTTCCGGAGGAGCCGGACGCGGTCCGGCGTCCTCGAGAAGCTTTCGCACGGCATCCTCTTCGGCAGGGCCACGCCATCTTTCGCTCATTGCGCGATCTCTTTCTCGCCGAACCCTTCGGGGATTCGGGCGGCCCCCGACGCCCCGAGCCTCTCGTACGTTTCACGAAAAGCGCGTCGGGCCCTCGACAGCAGGGACTCCGCCGCCTTGTAGGTGAGATCCAGGCGCCGCGCGATCTCGGAGACGTCGACGCCGTCGAGATACCTCCACTCCATCGCGCGGGCGTAGTTCGCCGGCAGCCGGTCGAGGGCGGCGTGCACCCGCTCGGCGGTTTCCGATCCGTGCTCCGCCTCCGGGAGGACGTCTTCGTTCAATTCGACTTCCCGCGGCCGCCGCCCCGCTCGGCGGAAGTGACCGGCGATCTCGTTCGCGCAGCAGGCGCACAACCAGGTGAACAGGGGAGCTTCCGCCCGGTACCCGTCGAGTTTCTCGATGACCTTGCATACGGTCGACTGCACGATCTCCCTCGTCAGCTCCCGGTCGCGGTCGAGGCGCCGGAAGGCGAAGCGATATAGGCCGGCGACGTAATGCTCGACGAACGTCTCGAAGGCGAGCTCGTCCCCCTCCCGCAAGCGCTCGACCAGCTTGCGTTCCTCGGCGTCGGTCCGCCCGGCGAAGGTTCGGTCGCGGAACACCTTCTGAACCGTTGGATGCAAGGCTAGCGCGAATCCTTCGGGGCTAGAGATAGCCCTCCCGCACCGCCTGCAGCACCGCGCGGGTGCGATCGCGCACGCCCAGCTTCGAGAGGATGCTCGACACGTGGTTCTTCACGGTCCCCTCGGTCACTTGAAGCGCCCGGGCGATCTCCCGGTTGCTGTACCCGCCGGTCATGAGGCGCAGCACCTCGACCTCTCTTTCGGTCAGCCGATCCGGAGGCTCGAGGTGCGGGAAACCCGGAGCCGCGGCCGTCAGGCCGTTCAGAACGCGGGCAGAGATGATCGGTTTGATCGCGGTGCCGCCCGCGGCGACGGCGCGGATCGCGTCCACGAGCTCGGACAGCGAGACGTCCTTCAGAAGGTAGCCGCGCGCGCCCGCCCGCAGTCCCTCGAGCACGATCTCGTCGTCGTCGAAGGTCGTGAGGATGATCGTCGGTGGCAGAGCGCCCTGCTCGCCGAGGCGCCGGAGGACGTCGAGTCCCGAGAGCCGCGGCAGCCGCATGTCGAGCAGCACGACGTCGGGTGCGAAGGTCGGGATCGAGGAAACGGCCTCTTCTCCGTCCGCCGCGCTCCCGACGACGGAGATACCGCGGTCGAAGCCGAGAAGACTCTCGATCCCCTCCCGCACGAGCGCCTGGTCCTCGACCAGGAAGACTCGGATCACGGGGAAACGCTTCGGAGCGGAAGGACCGCCGTGATCGCGAACCCGCGCCCGGGCGCCGTCTCGACGGCGAGCGTCCCGCCGCGCTCGACGAACCGCTCGCGCATGCCCGCGAGACCGTGGCCCGACTCGACGGCGGAGGCGCCGCGGCCGTCGTCGCGTGCGCGGATCTCGATCGCGCCGTTCGCGCGCTGAACGTTCAGCCAGACGTTCTCGGCCCGCGCGTGGCGCATCGCGTTCGTCACGATCTCCTGCGCGCACCGCAGGATGACCTCTCCGACGTCCCGGTCCTCGACCTCGAGCCCGGAGTCGAAGTCGACGTGAATGCGCGGGCGCGGAATCCCTTCGGCGAGACGACGGAGAGCGGTCGGCAGGTCCACGCCCTCCGACTGCCGTAGGACGCCCACCGTCGCGCGCAAGTCGCCCAGGAGGAGCTTCGTCACCGACTGCGCGGTCTCGACGCGCGCCCGCGCGTCGCCGGCGGTCAACCGGCTCGCGATCTCGAGATTGAGCGAAAGCGCGGTCAGGTTGTGCCCGAGGAGGTCATGGACTTCGCGGGCGATCCGGGCGCGCTCGGCATCGCGCGAGTTGCGCGCGAGGAGCTCGCGCGTCCCCTCCAGCTCCGCGTTGGCCGCGGAGAGCCTTTCGCGCGCCGCGGTCTCCTCCCCGAGCAGCCGTGTGGTCTCGGCGGCGATCAATTGAAAGGGGAGATACGCGAACGTCAGAACGACCGCCCAGTGCCAGTCCCAGTGGAGCCACACGACGGCGAACAACGCGGCGCTCTGCGCGAGGATCCATGCGAAGGCGGCGCGGCGGGGGAGGACGCCGCCGAGCACGAGAGCGACGAGGACGAGGCCCGCCCCCTCGAGCCCGAAGCAGGGGGGAAGCGCGACGAGAGCGAGGACTGCGGCGGCCTGGCCGGCGAGCAGCACGAGAACGCCGCCGCGGTCGGACTCGAGTCGCCGGCGCGACGTCGCCAGCGCGAACGCGAGGGCGAAGAGAAGGTACGCCGCGATCCAGGCCAGGACGGGGAGCACCGGACGGCTCTTCGACGGGCCGACCGCCTGAAAGACGAGGACCGGGAGACCCACCGCCGTCCAGACCGCGAATCCGCCGATGCGCAGAAGGCGCCGATAGTCGTCGCGGAAGGTCATGGCGCGGGAACCCGAGTATAGGCGGAGCGCTGCGTCGCGACCCCTGCCGGAAGTCATGGTCGCGCGGCATGACCACCGGCACATGCGCGCGCCCGCGGGAGCCCATAACGTCGACGCATGAAAGGGGAACAAGTCATGAGAAAAGCCTTCGTGCTCGGGATCGCCCTGCTGATCGTTGCCGCGCTCGTCGCGGGGAGCCGCCTCGTCGGAGCCGAAGAAAAGGCCACCGGGACGCCGATCACCCTCAAGGGAACCGTCGTCGATATGCACTGCTACGTGACCCACGGGTTGAACGACGCCAAGCACACGGCTTGCTCGAACGCGTGCATCGCACGAGGAGTGCCGGCGGGATTCCTCGCCGAGGACGGAAACCTCTACGTGCTCTTCGGCGAGAAGCCGTTCTCGGTGAAGGAAACGGTCGCCGGCCTTGCGGACGTCCCGGCGGTGCTCACGGGCGTCCCGGTCGAACGCGCGGGGATCCGCGGGATTCAGATCAAGTCGATCGAGCGGGCCAAGCCGGCGAGCTAGGTCGGAGAACCGTGCCAGTGGAAACCGGACCCTCAATGTGGCAGGTGGAGACCTGACCCTCAATGTGGCAAGTGGAGACCTGACCCTCAATGTGGCAAGTGGAGACCTGACCCCCTAGCTCGCAAGGACGACCACGTCGGCGGTCGTCGTCGAGCTATGCAGGAGCGACAGGATCGCCGGTATCGTCGTCAGGGCGCCGAGGGCAACGAGCGTGGCGCCGACAGCCCGTCTCTGTCTGCGTGCGAGCTTGTCGGAAACGAGCAGGCCGACTCCGGCTCCGAGGAGCGCCCGCGTCCCGACGATGAAGAAAAACGCCGGCGCCGGCAGATTGAGTCTCTTCATTTCTTCGCCTCCTTCGTTTTCGAGCGGGTGCAATCTCCCCGCCATGGAACCTCATCCAGAGAACCGCACTGCGTTAGGCTCCAACATCAAGGAGGACACGGGATGCCAGCCAAACGAACGACCCATCGGAGCGCCTCGGGAAAGAAGCTTTACGCGGTGAGAGACAAGTCCGGAAAGTTCAAGGACATCCAGACCTACAAACGCGCGCACGGCGCCGACATCAAGCGGAAAGCAAAAGGCGAGTCGTCGGCGAAGAGCAAGAAGAAATAGTTCCGCCCTCAGCCGAGCGCGACCCACAGCGCCACGGCGAGGAACAGGAGCTGAATCGGAAGGCGCACGGCGAGCGGCGTCACGAGCTTGCCGCGCAGGGTCAGATGGCGCCGCGCGGCGCTGACGTTCCGGAAGGAGCGCGATCAGCATCAGCGCGAAGCCCCAACGCCGCGAGACGTCGGGTCGCCGGGAGAAGCAGCCCGATCGCCCCGAGGATCTCGTTCAGCCTGACCGAACCGAAAGGATATTGACGATGGGAAAGAGGGACCCGCGCATCGACGCCTACATCGCGAAGTCTCCCGACTTCGCCCGGCCGGTCCTGAAGCACCTGCGCGACGTCGTGCACGAGGGTTGCCCCGGCGTCGAGGAGACGGTGAAGTGGAGCATGCCCCACTTCGACTACCACGGAGGGCCGCTCGCCGGCATGGCGGCTTTCAAGGCCCACTGCGCGTTCGGCTTCTGGAAGGGATCGTTGATCGTGCCCGGGAGCTCGGACGCGATGGGACAGTTCGGCCGCATCACCGCCCTTTCGGATCTGCCCTCCGACAAAGTCCTCGTCGGCTACGTCCGGAAGGCCGCGCGCTTGAACGAGGAAGGCGTGAAAGCACCGCGACCGATCAAGCCCGCGAAGAAAGAGATCCGAATACCGCCGGACCTTTCGAGCGCGTTGAAGAGGAACCCGAAAGCACGCACGACGTACGAAGGCTTCAGCCCGAGCCGCAAGCGCGAGTATCTCGAGTGGATCACCGAGGCGAAGACGGAGGACACGCGAAAGAAGCGCCTCGATACGGCGATCGGGTGGATGGCCGAGGGCAAGCCGAGGAACTGGAAGTACATGAAGTGACCGTGGAGCGGTCACCCCGCGGAAACCCCACCCTTCGCCGCGGTCGCGCGAAATGACGGCACGTGGTCCGGAAGATGCATGAGAATCTCGACTCCATGAGCGCGACAGCCGCTACCCAGCCCGCCGTCGCCCGACCGCTGCCGGCGGGCACGAAGATGCCCGACTTCACGCTCCCGGTTTCGCCGGACGAGAAGATGTCGCTCGCCGACCTGCGTGGACGTCCCGCGATCCTCGCCTTCTACCCCGCCGACTGGAGTCCCGTCTGCGGCGATCAGATGGCGCTCTACAACGAGGTGCTGCCCGAGTTCGAGCAGTACGGCGCGCGGCTCGTCGGGATCTCGGTGGACGGTGTGTGGTGTCATCGCGCTTATGCCAAGGCGAACAAACTCCGCTTCCCGCTCCTTTCGGACTTCGAGCCGAAAGGCGCTTTCGCGAGGAGCTGCGGGGTCTACCGGCCGGGCGACGGGACCACCGAGCGTGCCCTGTTCGTGCTCGACAGCGACGGAACGATTCGCTGGAGTTACGTTTCGCCGATCGACGTCAACCCGGGCGCCGACGGGATCCTCGAAGCGCTCGAGAAGCTGCAGCCGACGAAGGAGACGTCATGAGCCAGCTCACTCCGCCGTTATCGGACGAAGACCACGTCGCCGGTCCGGAAGACGCGCCGGTCACGCTCGTCGAGTACGGTGACTACGAGTGTCCGCACTGCGGGCGCGCGCACCCGATCGTGCGGCAGGTTCAGAAGGCGATGGGAGAGAACCTGAGATTCGCATTCCGCCATTTTCCGCTGCGCGAGATCCACCCGCATGCCGAGCGAGCCGCGGAGGCCGCGGAAGCGGCGGGCGCGCAGGGGAAGTTCTGGCCGATGCACGACCTCATCTTCACCAACCAGGACTCGCTCGAGGACGCCGATCTCTTGACCCATGCGTCCGCGCTCGGCCTCGACGTCGACCGCTTCCAGGCGGAGCTCGAGTCGGGCGTTCACGCCGGCAGGGTCCGGCGGGACTTCCGGTCCGGCGTGCGGAGCGGGGTCAACGGTACTCCCACGTTCTTCATCAACGGCGTTCGCTTCGAGGCCCCCTGGGATCTGCCGACGTTGCTCGCGGCCGTTCGGACCGCGGCGGAGGCTCCGGCGTCTCCCGCCGGCGCCCGCTAGGCGTGCCGACGGCAGCGGAGCGGACCGCAGCTCCGCCTCGTAGAATTGACGGGATGACGCAAACGGAAACCGAAAGTCTTCAGCCGAGCGCGGATCTCTTCCAGCAACTCGCGGCGAGTCTTCAGGACCGCGCGGTCGTTCTTCTCGATTCCTCCGGAAAAGTCACGAGTTGGAACGAGGGAGCTCAGCGCATCCACGGCTACTCCGCCGACGAGATCATCGGAAGAAATCTTTCCGCTTTCTATACCCCGGAGGCGGTCGAGCGAGGCACGCCGCGATTGGAGCTATCCGAAGCCGCCGAGAAGGGGCGATTCACGTGCGAAGGGTGGCGCGCCCGCAAGGACGGCTCCCGCTACTGGGTCAACGTGGTGATCAGCGCGGTCCGTGGCCCGGACGAGAACCTGCGCGGCTTCATCCAGATCACGTGGGATCTGACCGAGCTGCACCGACACGAAGCGGAGCTGCGGGAAACTCAGGAGCGCTTCCGACTGCTCGTGGAGGGGGTGCAGGAGTACGCGATCTTCATGCTCGATCCGGAGGGCCGCGTCGCGAGCTGGAACCGCGGCGCCGAGATGATCAAGGGATACACCGCCTCCGAGATCATCGGATCTCCGTTCTCTCGTTTCTATCCGCCCGAGGCGATCCTTCAGGGAAAGCCCGCGTGGGAGCTCGAAATGGCGAAACGGTACGGGAGCGTCGAGGAGGAAGGCTGGAGGGTGCGCAAGGACGGCTCCCGCTTCTGGGCGAACGTCGTCCTCACGGCGCTGCGCGACCCGACCGGCAGCCTCCGCGGGTTCGCGAAAGTGACCCGCGACATGACCGACCGCCGGAAAATCGAGGAGCTCGAGCAGGCGGATCGTCAGAAGGACGAGTTTCTCGCGCTGCTCGCCCACGAGCTTCGCAACCCGCTCGCACCGATCCGCACTGCCCTGGACGTGCTGCGGAGGCAGGACGCCACGGAGACCGCGCTCGGCCAGGCCGGACGGATCGCGGAAAGGCAGCTGCGGCACATGGCGCGCCTCCTGGACGATCTGCTCGACGTTTCCCGGATCCGGGAGGGAACGATCTCGTTCCGAAGAGAGAAACTGAATGTGTCGGCGTTGCTCCACGCCGCGGCCCAGGCCTCCCGGCCGTTCATGGATGAGCGCGGCCACGATTTCGTCGTCGTCGATCCGATCGAACCGATCTGGGTCGAGGGAGATCACGTCCGGCTCGAACAGGTCCTCGGCAACCTCCTGAACAACGCCGCCAAGTACACCGACGCGGGCGGCGAGATCCGTATGAGCGCGGCGAAGAGCGACGGCGACGTCCTGATCAGCGTTCAGGACAACGGCATCGGGATCGAGCCGATGATGGTGTCGCGGGTTTTCGATCTCTTCGTGCAGGTCGAGCGCCGCACCGAGCTCTCCGCCGGCGGCATGGGGATCGGGTTGTCGCTCGTGAAGAAGCTCGTCGAGCTGCACGGTGGTCGGGTGGAAGCATTCAGCGCCGGCATCGGTCGTGGAAGCGAGTTCCGGGTGCGCTTGCCCGCGATCTCGCCTCCCGCCGTCGCGGGGAAGGAGCCGCACCCCGTCTCGATCGAAACGCCCGCGCGCGGCCTCCGGGTCCTTCTCGTCGACGACAACGCGGACTCCGCCGACGGCCTCGGAATGCTCCTCGAGCTGCAGGGGCACGAGATCCGTGTCGCGTACGACGGGGAGACCGCGCTCGAGACGGCGCGGAGCTTCCAGCCGCACGTGGCGCTCCTCGACATCGGGATGCCTCTGATGGACGGGTACGAGCTCGCGCGCCGCCTCCGCGCCGGTCCGGAGACGCGGGACGTGGTGCTCGTCGCGATGACCGGTTGGGGACAGGAGGAAGACCAGCGTAAGTCGCGGGAGGCGGGCTTCGCGCACCACCTCGTGAAGCCCTTCGAGCCCTCGACGCTCGAAAAGCTCCTGGCCGACGTCCAACTCTAGGGGTCGTTTGCTCTAATCGATCCCTTGGGATGCGGGAGCCGCACGACGGGTACCACTACCGCCCGGAAAGGATGAGCCTCGCGACGCGGCGTCCGCTCGCGATCGCGCCGGGAACCGTGCCGCTCTCATCCGTC
>Ga0114129_10014242_pt1 | contig 11333 bp, 7 predicted proteins | sample RhiMetdeltSRZDD1_FD_80071 | JGI IMG/M metagenome (GOLD analysis project Ga0114129, IMG submission 80071) | Populus rhizosphere microbial communities from Tennessee, USA - Rhizosphere MetaG P. deltoides SRZDD1 (version 2) (version 2) | ecosystem: Host-associated > Plants > Roots > Rhizosphere >... | reverse complement strand
TGGAAGGTTATCTTAGCCGGGAGCCTGAAGGGGAGGATGAATCACGAGCCCTTCTGCGCCAGGTCCTGACCAGTATTCGTTCAGCCTTGCCCCGCGACAGCATCATTGCCTCGGATATGACCCAGATAGCCTATGCCGCCAATGAGATATTCGACATGGAAGTGCCGCGCTCGTGGCTCCACCCCGTCGGTTTCGGCACATTGGGTTTTGCCTTGCCAGCGGCTATCGGCGCAAAGATTGCATCTTCCTCGCGACCCGTGGCGGCAATGGTGGGCGACTATGGTTTTCAATACACGCTCAATGAATTGGGTACTGCTGCTGAACTGGGACAACCGCTCCTGATCTTGCTGTGGAACAACGATGCCTTGGGACAGATTCGCGACGATATGGTCAGCAAAGGGATTCAGCCCAACGCGGTCACATTGAAGAATCCCGATTTTCAGGCCCTGGCCAAAGCCTACGGGTGCAACGCTGACCAACCGAGATCGCTGGATGAACTGCACGCCACGATCACGCGCGCTCTCAAGAATCGCGGACCTACTTTGATCGAAATGCGCCCCTCCATGGTTGCCGGGTCCGGCCGGAGGCGGTCCTGATCGACCACCGTTTCCATTGGCTTCGTCTCGACCATTGCGAAGCAGGCCATTCTCTGCCCCTATGACGTCCTGGCGCAGTCGAAATCGAGAGTGACCAGTGCAACACACGCAGGCCTCGCTCCTTCGCACCGAAAGATTTCTCCCGCTGTTCGTGACGCAGGCACTGGGCGCCTTCAATGACAATGGCCTGCGTTATGGGATTACCATTCTCATCGTCTATGACTTGGCTGCCAGGCTTGGAATAAACGGAGGCATGTTCGTTGCTCTGGGCGCCGCTCTCTTCATCGCCCCCTATTTTCTGTTCTCCGCGATCGCCGGCCAGTTGGCCGACAAATACGACAAGGCCCTGCTCGCTCGCCGGATCAAGGGCCTCGAAATTCTCACCATGGCCGCAGGGTGGGCCAGTCTTTATCTCGAACAGATTTGGCTGCATCTCACTGTCCTGTTCATCGCCGGAACGCAGGCCGCCTTCTTCAGCCCGGTGAAATACGGACTGCTGCCACAACACCTGAAACGGGATGAGCTGGTCGGCGGCAACGGGCTGATCGAGATGACGACTTTCGTCTCGATTCTCGCAGGAACGCTCTTCGGCGGCAGCCTGGTGCTTGAGTCCTTCGGCAAATCTACCGTCGGAGCATCGATCACCACGCTCGCCGTCATCGCTTATTTCATGGCGAGGCGCATTCCGGCCGCGCCGCCGCCCGTACCCTATATGGCGTTAAACTGGAATATCCTGTCGGAGACCCGGCGCATTCTCGGCTACGCAACGGAGCGGCGCGACGTTTTCGAAGCCATCCTCGGCATCTCCTGGTTCTGGTTCGTGGGCGTGATGATGCTGACCCTTCTACCTCCTTTCACGCGAGACGTCCTTCAGGCGGATGCCGCTGTCGCCAACCTCTTCATTGCCGCCTTCACCATCGGGATTGGTGCAGGCTCCCTTCTCGCCAGCAGTCTTCTCAAGGGCGAAGTATCGGCTCGCTACGCGCCGCTTGCGGCCGTACTCATGACGGTTTTTCTGATCGATCTGTTCTTCGCTGCAAGACCGCTGCCATCTCCCGCCTCCGCCGGTGGATTATACCCGATTGATGAATTCCTCGCCGCGCTGCCAGCTTGGCGCATTCTTGTCGATCTCTTCGGCTTGGCCTTTTTCGGTGGCATCTATGTCGTTCCTTTGAATGCCTTGATGCAGCACCGCGCCTCCCCACCCCGGCGCGCCCGCGTCATCGCTGCCAACAATGTGCTCAATGCCCTGTTCATGACCGCGGCTTCGATTCTCGCAACCATCTTCTTTCGCATCAACCTGCAGATTCCGGTTCTGTTCTTGCTCATGGCGGGATTGAATGCGCTTGCAGCCGCTCTCTGTGTCTTCCTTCTTCCGCAGGAGCTCCTGAAAAGCATTGGTCGTCAGTTGTTGAGATTGTTCTATCGCGTTGAATTGCATGGAGTGGAGAACTATCGTGCGGCGGGAGCGCGCGCCGTCATCATTTCAAATCACCAATCCTTCCTCGACGGTCCGCTTCTTTCGATGTTCATTCCCGATCGCTGCTACTTCGTCGTCAACAGTTTCGTGGCCGCAAAATGGTGGATGCGGCCGACAAGCTGGTTGTTTGACATCATCGCTATCGATCCGACCAACCCCTTGGCGCTGAAAACACTGATTCGAGCTCTGAGAAAGGGACGCAAGATTGTCATTTTTCCGGAAGGGCGCATCTCGGTCACCGGTTCCTTGATGAAGGTTTACGAGGGGCCGGGGTTAATCGCTCATCTCGCCAATGCCAAGATCCTTCCCGTCCGCATCGAAGGCGCACAGCATTCGCTACTCTCGAAGATGCACGGAAAGTTGAAACTGAGACCCTTTCCCAAGGTGCAGCTCACTTTTCTGGAGCCGGTGAGGGTTTCGGCGCCTGCCGAGGTAAAGGGAGCTGAACTGCGCGAACACCTGTCGCAGAAACTATACGACATCATGACCGATATGGTGTTCCGCACCAGCAAAATTGATCAGCACCTGTTCCACGCACTCCTCGATGCACGCTCGGTGCATGGTTCCTCGCGCCGTATAATGGAGGACGTTCAGCGCAACCCGATCTCCTTCAATCGCATCGTCATTGGCAGTTTCATTCTTGGCCGCAAGCTTGCCAAGCTCAGCCGATCAGAGAGAACCGTCGGCGTTCTCCTGCCCAATGCCAATGCATGTGTGATAACCCTCTTTGGGCTCATGGCCTTTGGCAGAATTCCGGCCATGCTGAATTTTTCGGCTGGCGCCGTGAACATGGCAGCAGCCTGTGCTGCAAGCCAGGTGCGCACGATCGTGACTTCCAGGCGCTTCATCGAGCAGGCGGACCTGGGGACCGCCTTATCGGTGCTGGCCGAAAAAGCGCAGATTATTTACTTGGAAGATCTTCGCGCAAGCCTAGGGCCCTTCGAGAAAGTCTACGGCCTTTGTGCCTCGCGTTTTCCGCGATACTTCCTGAAGTTAAGCGGGATCGATACCAATCCCAATTCGCCCGCCGTCATACTCTTCACATCGGGTTCGGAGGGTGTGCCGAAGGGCGTGGTGCTCAGTCACCGCAACATCAATGCCAATCGGCAACAGATTGCCGCACGCATCAGCTTCAACGCTCAGGACATTGCCTTCAACGCCCTGCCGATGTTTCACGCTTTCGGTCTCACTGGCGGCACGCTCCTGCCGCTCCTGGCTGGAGTAAAAACGGTGCTCTATCCCTCGCCCCTGCATTACAAGATCGTGCCGGAGATGGTGTACGACACGGATTCAACTATTGTCTTTGGTACGGACACGTTTCTTTCGGGCTATGTCCGCAATGCCCATCCTTACGATTTCTACGCCGTTCGCTATGTCGTCGCCGGCGCGGAGCGGGTCAAGACCGAAACCCGTGAACTGTGGATGGAGAAGTTCGGCCTTCGCATTTTGGAGGGTTATGGCGCTACCGAATGCTCACCGGTCCTCTCCGTCAATACGCCTTTGCAGTACAAGTTAGGTACTACCGGCCGGCTTCTTGACGGCATCGAGTATCGCATTGAGCCGGTTGAAGGCATAAACAGCGGCGGCCGCCTTTTTGTGAAGGGGCCCAATGTCATGTTGGGATATCTGCGTGCCGACAATCCGGGCATCATCGAACCTCCTCCGGATGGCTGGTATGACACAGGCGACATTGTTGACATCGATCAGAAAGGGTTCATCACCATCCTTGGCAGGGCCAAGCGTTTCTCCAAGATTGCTGGCGAGATGATTTCCCTCTCCTCGATCGAATCGAGACTCACCTCGGCCTTCCCCGATTTCGCTCACGCCATATTGGCGCTTCCCGATTCAAAGAAAGGAGAGCAACTCGTTCTGGTCACAACTGCCAAGCAACTGGAACGCAAGCAGATTGCTGAAGCTTTGAAGGAACGGGGCGCGTCCGATCTGATGGTCCCGCGGCTGATACTGCACGTCGAATCGCTGCCACTGCTCGGCTCGGGCAAGACCGACTATGTCGCCCTGGGCCGTATCGTGCAGGATAAGCTCGGCTCATGAGCCATATCGCCCTTGAGCAAGAAGAAAACGACTGGCTTTCCGGCAAATCCGGCCAAGCCAAGCAGCTCGCCATGCGACTGGTTCTTCGCGCCGCCGAAATCATGGGCGCAGAAAGCCTGATCCCCATTGGCTTTGCCCATCTCGATGCCTGCTTTTACACAGGTCAGGCGCATGTCGACTTCGCTCAGTTTCTTCTGGATCATCGCGCGCGGTTCGCCGTGCCGACCTGGACCAATGTCGGCTTGGTTAGCCTTGAGGATCCAACGCTCAGGCCTGAAGCACACGGCCCGGAGATGGTGCAGGGGGCAAAGCGGCTCATGCAAATTTACGCGCTGCTCGGTGCCAAGCCCGTCTGGACCTGCGCTCCCTATCAGCTGCCCGGCCGGCCGAAGTTCGGCGATCATATCGTGGCAGGCGAATCAAATGCTGTTTCCTTCTACAACGCAGTGCTTGGCGCTCGAACAAACAAATATGGAGATTATCTCGATGTCGCCTGCGCCATGATCGGCAAGGCGCCCCGGGCCGGCCTGCATCTCGATCATCACCGCACCGGTGAAGTACACTTCGAAACTGCGCCCGTGCCAGAAGATTTCAAACGGAAGCGCATCTTCCATCATCTGCTTGGCTACCACATCGGCAAACGCGCCGGTCAGCGCATTCCGGTAATCTCGGGCTTGCCACGCGAGTGCTCGGAAGACGATCTCAAAGCGATTAGCGCGGCCGTCGCCGCTTCGGGTGGCGTCGAGATGTGGCATGGCGTCGGCGTTACCCCCGAAGCGCCTGACCTTGATAGAGCCTTCGGTGGAAAGAAACCCTCAGAACGTGAGCAAGTAACTGCCGGGAACCTGTTGACCGCCCACCGCGAACTCTGCACCGGTCGCGACGGTCCCCTCGCCATGGTGGCGCTTGGAACGCCCCATTTTTCCTTGGCGGAATTCGCCGAGCTTACTCCCCTGCTCGCCGGCAGATCGGTAAGAGCGGGCCTCCGATTCTATATTTCTACGAGCCGCATGGTGCGGGATTTGGCCCAGGCCAAGGGGTGGATTGACGTGTTGGAGCGCGCCGGCGCCACCATCGTGGTCGACACCTGCACCTACTATTCCCCGGCGGTGCGCGGCGCCAAGGGGCGCGTCATGACCAATGCCGCCAAATGGGCTTATTACGCACCCGGCCTGCTCGGCGTGGAAACGATTTTCGGCAGTCTGGAGGAGTGTGTTGAGTCCGCCGTGCGTGGCGAAGTCTGGCGTGACCCTGAGCTGTGGAGTGCGCTGGCTTGAAGATAAAGGCAAGAGTCCTAAGCGGCGGCGATGCGGAAGGGTCGCTCCTGCTCTTGGAGGAACCCTTGAGCTTCTGGGGCGCATTCGATCCCAACACGGGAATAATTGTCGATACTCACCATCCCCAACGCGGCGCATGCCTCACCCGTCAGGTTCTGCTCATGCGTGAAACCCGAGGTTCCGGCAGTGCGCCGGGCGCCTTGGCGGAAGCGATCCGTCTCAACACCGCGCCGTCTTGCATCATTCTTGCCTCGCGCGACATCAATCTTGCCATTGGGAGCCAGGTCGCCGCGACCCTTTATGGTCGCCGCTGCCCCATACTTCTTGTTGCGGAGCGAGATTTTGAACGTCTGAAGACCGCCACCTATGTCTCGGTGTCGGAAGATGGCACAATAAGCGCAGTTTGATTTGCAGCACGTACGCCGTGACTTAAGGGAGCATTGATTTCAGCGCTTCCTTGCGCTTGCTCATATGCGCCTCGAGCGCCTCGTTGATGGCCGGCTCCATGGACGGAGACTCGTACTCGGCCAGCAGGCGCTTGTAGGTTTCATGCGCCCGCTGCGTCGCGTTTTTGGCGCCATCGAGTTCCCAAGCCCGATAGTTGCGCCAGTCCGAAATGATGGGGGTGTAGAAGGCATTCTCGTAGCGAGCCAGCGTGTGCGCCGACCCGAAAAAATGGCCGCCGGGCGCCACCTCCTTGATGGCCTCGACGGCGAGCGACTCCTCATTGACCTCGATCGGCTTCAGCGTTTCTGCCCATGCCCTGATCATTTCAGCATCCACCACCGTCTTTTCGAAAGATGCTGTCAGGCCACCCTCGAGCCATCCCAGCCCATGATGCACCATATGCACATGACCGAGCACGCAAGCCATCAGCGACAGGGCGCTTTCATAGGTGGATTGTGCGTCCACGACATTCGAGGCATTCACATTGGATGCCCGGTAAGGCAGCCTGAAATGCCGGGCGATTTGACCGCCGGCCAGCGTCGCTTTCACATATTCCGGCGTTCCGAATGCGGGCGCCCCCGACTTCATGTCCACATTCGAGGTGAATCCGCCGAACATCACTGGCGCCCCGGCCCGAACCATTTGTGTGAACGCAATAACCCCAAGCGCCTCTGCGGTCTGCTCCACGAGCGCACCCGCCACGGTCACCGGGGCCATGGCGCCGGCGAGCGTGAACGGCGTAATCATGTTGACTTGCCCATACTCGGCGAAACACATGAGTCCATCGAGCAATTCTTCGTCGACGCGACGCGGAGAATTCGTGTTGAACGACGTGACCACCGAAGGCTCATCGATCATGCTCTCGCGTGTCTTGCCGCGAGCGATGGCGACCATATCGATGGCATCCTCCGCACGAAAGCGGCTGACCGTGCGCGCGACCACCGGCCGATCGGTATAGCGCAAGATGGCATAGAGGTTTTCCAGATGCCTCGTCGGCACCGGCAGATCGAGCGGCTCGACGACGGCTCCGCCGGCAAGATGGATCACCCCAAGTGCATGGTTGAGTTTTACCAGATCGCAAAGATCTTGGTAGGTCCCAGGACGCCGTCCTCTCTCGAGATCTGAAACATTGGGCGGGCTGCCGACCGTGTTGAAATTGATCCGGTTGGTGCCCATTACGGTATCATGTTCGGGGTTGCGTGCATGGACATTGAAGCGGCTCGGGGCCAGCGCCACGTAATGCTGCACCATGCCCCGATCCATACGCACGATTTGGCTGGATTGATCGACCTGCGCACCATGCTGCTTTAGGATCGCGAGCGCGCGCTCGGAGCGGAACTCGAGTCCTGCCTCCTCGAGGAGTCGATACGCGGCCTCGACGATCCGGCTGAGTCCATCTTCGTCAAGGATATTGAAGGGCGCAAAAGGATTAACAACAGGACCCAGCGCCTTGTAGCGGTTTTGCACGCCTCGCGCTGCGCGCTCCGGCCGTCGGCGGCGGCCTGCTTGTTCCCTGGGCTCCACGAAGGTCAAGCCTTGTTCATGATAGTGAGGCTCTGTTCTCGCATATAGCGCTGGATCGTATAGGGGCCGAGCCCACCCTTGCCGTCCACGCCCGACCCCTTCCAGCCACAGAATGTCTGATAGCCCGGCCACGCACCCGTCGTGGCGCCCGATCGTCGGTTTACGTAGAGAACGCCCGCCTGAGCGCTGCTCATGAACTGCTCGATCTCCCTCTCATCCTCGCTGTAGAGCCCTGCCGTCAAGCCGTAGACGACCTGATTTCCCTGCGAGATCCCATGATTGAGCGATCTCATCGGCTGCACGGACAAGAAAGGGAGGAACAATTCCTCCTTGTTGATCCAGCTCTCACCCGGGAGATCCGCGACGATGGTCGGCTGAACGAAGGTCCCCCTGGCTGAAGCGCCCGTGCGAATACGCTCGCCTCCCGTGATCATGCGCCCCTTCTGTTTTGCAAGCCGAGAGGCTTTTTCGAAACGCTCGACGGCAGCATCGTCGATGACGGGTCCTACGAAGACGTCCTTGTCTTCGGGATTTCCAACTTTGAGAGCTTCCGTCTTGCTCTTGAGCAGGCTCAATAGACTGTCATAGACCGGCTCCTCGATATACGTGACCGAACAGGCCGAGCACTTCTCGCCCTGAAGGCCAAACGCCGAACGGGTTAAACCTTCCGCCGCCACTTCGAGATTGGCCTTTTGCGTAACATAGGCCGGATTTTTTCCACCCATCTCGCAAATGATCGGCCGAGAATAATGACCTGCAGCAACTTTGCGGAACAGCCTCATTCCCACCTCATGGCTGCCCGTGAAGGCAATGCCATCCACATCCTCCTCATCGGCAAGGAGCTTGCCTGCGTCTTCGCCGCACAGCATGTTGAGCACCCCATCGGGCAGCCCCGCGGCCTCCGCGGCTTCGGCAAGAAGAGCCGCCGTCAGGCCCGATTGCGGTGCCGGCTTGAAGATCGCCGTGTTCCCGGCGATCAGACAGGCTCCCAGCATGTTGCATGGCAGCGCCACCGGAAAATTGAAGGGCGCGATGACGGCAAACACCCCATAGGGTCTGAGCCGGCAAACCGTTTCTTCCTGCTGAAGAGCGCGGCGCATCTGCGTTCGGAACCCCTGGTTTCGCTCCATTTCGGTGCAGTACCAGAGAATAAGGTCGACCGCTTCCTCCGCCTCTCCCACCGCTTCCAGCCTCGATTTGCCGACCTCGTAAAGAGCAGCAAGAGCCAGATCGTATTTCCGCAGTTCGATTTCCGCTGCCCATTGCCGCATGATTTTGACGCGTTCTTGCCAGTCGAGTGCTGCCCAGGCAGGAAAAGCTGCTTTCGCAGAAGTAATCGCGTTTTTGACAGCCTTCTTGTCTGCTGCAACCAGCCTTGCAACAAGGAGCTCGCGATCGAAGGGGCAAAAGACTTCATAGGCTCTGCCCGAGACGTCTTGGCGTCCTGCCACCACATTGGGCCAAGCCCGCCCAAGCATGCTGCGCCGATATTCTGGCAGTCGCGCATCCAGGAAATCATCCAAGGCAGAGAAATCAGCCCCGACATTGGAATAGGTGACGCGGGGAAGTTGTTTGGTTGTTTTGCCGCTCATGAATTGGGCCAACTTTTTATTTGTTTTCCGAGACTAGAGGGACGCAATCCCCTGCTGCTGTCAAGCGCAAGTACCCGCGAGGGCAGTCGGCGCCAGGCGTCCCTCGACCGGTTCAGGTGAATTGGCTAGAACCCGCTCTCCGAGTGGAGTGACGACATGCGCTTTGCATCCATCAGCGAACGGCTTAAAGGCCTCGGCTCCGACAAGTGGTTCGTGCACTTGGAGGGGGCGAAGCGTCGTGCTTTGGGCGAGGATGTCATCATGCTGTCGATCGGCGAACCTGACTTTCCGCCTCCAGCTGAGATTTTGGACGTCGTTGAGCGCCAGATGCGTGCCGGCCGAACCCGTTACTCGAATGGACGAGGAGAACCCGAGGTGCTGGCCGCCATAGCTGGGCACTATGCCGCACGCACAGGTCGAAAAATTTCAGCCGATCAGATCACCTTTCTTCCGGGCACGCAGACCGCATTGTTCACAACTTTCATGACCTTGGTCGAAACGGGAGATGAGGTTCTTATCCCTGACCCCTGTTACGCGACCTATCAGGGCGTGATCGCGGCGACGGGCGCAGGAATTGTACCGGTTCCCCTCGATCCCGATCGGGGATTCCACCTTGATGCGGAGTTCCTCGCGCGCGCACTGACTCCGCGTTCGCGCGCTCTTCTGTTGAACACACCCAGCAATCCGACGGGTGCCGTGCTTTCCGCCCGCGAGATTTCTGCAATTGGCGAGGTGTGCGCCGAACATGATTTGTGGATCGTTTCCGACGAAGTCTATGCGACTCTCGCTTTCGAGAGTGCCTTCGCCTCGCCGTTCGATGATCCAAAGCTGTGCGATCGTACGATCGTCGTCTCCTCCCTGTCGAAATCGCATGCGATGCCCGGCTTTCGTTGCGGCTGGGCAATCGGACCTGAATCATTCAGCCGGGCCATGCTGCCCTTGTCCGAAACCATGCTCTTCGGTTCCCAGCCTTTTCTCGAAGATGCAGCGGCCTATGCGCTGAGCCGCGATTTCGACGAATGCCATGCCATGCGCCAGGCCTATATCCGCCGCGCCCATTTGCTTGTTGATCGCCTGAACAGCGCCCCTGGAATTTCGGTTCGTATGCCGGAGGGTGGCATGTTCGTCATGGTCGATGTCAGGCGAACAGGTCTCTCCGGCGATGACTTCGCCCTGGGCCTCCTCCATGAGGAGAATGTCGTGACCATGCCAGGTGAATCTTTCGGCACCTCGGCCTGTGGTCACATTCGCATTAGCCTGACGGCCAAGGAGGATGAACTGTTAAAAGCCTGTGACCGTATTGCCCGTTATGCGCGCCGCCTCACACTCCAATCCTCTTTTCAGACTACCTCATAACCGAACTCTTGCGCCTGTTCGGTGAGCCATTCCCAGAAATGCTCCGAGAATCCGCGAAACAACGAGAGTTCGAACGTGTCCTCGGCGGGTGCAGCGACGTGGACGCCGACATGCGCCATCTGTGTGGGCACGGCTGAACTCACCGGAAACTCGCGGGGGTGGAAATCGACCCCCGATCCTTTGGCGAGTACCGCCCGCGCCGCAGGTCCCGCCACCGTAATTACCACGCGCCCATGGCTTTGGTCGCTAAGGGACGCAAGCCCTTCGAGTTTGGACTTGAGCTCGCCGTAAAGTTCACTCTCCGCTCTGTTCTCGGAGACCGCGTAATATTGCTGATCTGCGCACCATTGCAGTGTGAGCGCGTTCCCTTTGACCATCCGTCGCGGATTTGGCGCCGCAATGCCGTATTCGGCTTCGAAACGTGCAGAGAGCGCTGGCCCCTTCTCCTTTCCGGCGATGATGGTCACGATCGACAACGGATGGCGGATCGACAGCCGCACGCCAGGACCTTCATGAAGCAACGCCCCATAGCGCCCCTGCCGAAGGTGTTGCTTTAGCGGCAGAAATCGCTCCAGTCCGACTTGTGGTGATGTCTCAGGCATATAATCGCTTATTCTCCTTGTCGAAATGCACGGGATCGCACAATTCGACTTCGATGTGAATGTCTCGAAGCCCATCGAACAATTGCACGACTTCGCCATGGCGCTCGCGGCCGCGCTTGCACAGCGCCAGCCCCACCCACATGTCGAGCATGGGTGAGAAGGCGACCGATGAGACATAGCCCTGGTCGGTTTCCATCGACGGCTTATCGCCCCTGGCCACGATATGTGCACCCGCCAGAAGTCGGTCACTCTTGCTGACGGGCCGAACTCCCACCACGACCTCACGATCGGGGCGGGTGAGACCCTCGCGTTGCGCCATCATGCGGCCGATATAATCTTTCTTGGTCGACATCATTCGTCCCAGTCCAAGATCCACGGCCGTCGTCGTACCGTTCAACTCGCCCCCC
>Ga0114129_10014241_pt1 | contig 11334 bp, 12 predicted proteins | sample RhiMetdeltSRZDD1_FD_80071 | JGI IMG/M metagenome (GOLD analysis project Ga0114129, IMG submission 80071) | Populus rhizosphere microbial communities from Tennessee, USA - Rhizosphere MetaG P. deltoides SRZDD1 (version 2) (version 2) | ecosystem: Host-associated > Plants > Roots > Rhizosphere >... | reverse complement strand
GGCCCCGAGCGCACCGCCGACGGGTGCGCTCGGGTCTGGCGCGCGCCACCGGTCAGGCGGCGCACTTCAACTGGCTATCACGGTAGAGGGTAACCGCTGGAAGAAGTGGCCCGGCAACGTCGGCGAGCCCTCGGAACCGGGCACGGATACTCCAGATAGTTGCAGCGCTCACACAGCTCCCCCTTCGAGAAGGGCTATTTTAGCCGTGGGAACGAGCCGCCGGCTGCGCGGTCGCTCGACGTCCTTATCGCACCAATTCGGCGGTCAGGGCACGCGGACGAAGATCATCGCGTTCACCATGACGATCGGGTCGGCCTCGCCAGCCGTCATCAGCCCGCCCGGCTGCACCGACACGTTGATCGTGCCGTACGGGAAATAGGCCTTGACCTGCTCCACGTCCACCGGACTGGCCTCTGCCGGCACGCCGAGAATCACTTCGACGACCATCTGCTTCATGTCGGTCACGCCGGCCACCTGCCGAATCCCCGGCAGCGAGACGTGCTGGAACGCGTTGCGCACGGCCCGGAGGGCCGCCTTCGTCCCGTCCTTGCCGTGCAGGTCCACGCCGGTTCCCATCTCAGTCACGAAATGCCGCATCATCCTCTCCCGGAAATAGTGTCGGCTCCATCCGGAGTCGCGTAGCGACGGCACTATCGTAGACGTGGGTTTCAACCCACGGTCATTCGACGTCGAGCGCACATTGTCGCATACGTTGGGCGACTCGTATACTTCGAGTGGCGGCGGCGGCAGCCGCCCCTTTTTGTGCTTGTGAGCGAGCTCGACTTGATAGCGTATGCCTGAGCGACCGCTCACGGTCCCTGCTCTTGAACAATGACGAGGTGGCGTGATGATCGGGGTGAACGTTGCTCAATTGCTGCACGCTCCCGTCGGCACGACCCGCTCGTACCCGCTCGACGAGCCGGAGCCAGTGCTCGCACGAGAGCTCGGCCTGCTCACGCCGATCGTGGGCACACTGAAGCTCACCCGCACCAGCCACGGCATCCTGGCCGACGCCACCTACACCGTCGACGTCGAGCAAGAGTGCGGGCGGTGCCTCGATCCGGCCCGCTCCACCATCCGGAGCGAGGTCAGCGAAGAGTTTCTGCCCAGCGTCAACATCGCGACCGGCCTGCCGGAGCAGATCGATCCTGACCTGGAGTCGCCGCGCGTCAACGCCAACCACGAGCTTGACGTGACGGACATCATCCGCCAGGATATCGTGGTCCAGCAGCCGTTACAGCCGCTCTGCCGCCCGGACTGCCCGGGCCTCTGCCAGAGCTGCGGCAGCGAGCTTCAAGCCGGCGCCTGTGCCTGCGCCGAGGACGGCGAGCCGTCCAATAGCGAACAACTTGGGCGGCTCGGCGAGTTGCTCAAGGCCCGACTTTCCGGAGACTCGTAGCGCCGTCAGGCGCCTGCTACTGGCGGCGCCGGTCACGTACCCGCCCAGCCCGCCATCACGCCGAAGGAGCATGAACCATGGGAGCCCTGCCGAAGAAGAAGGTCAGCCGCATGCATCGCGGCCACCGCCGCCATCACCTTGCGTTGAAGCTGCCCCAGTTGATGGACTGCCCACAGTGCGGCCAGAAGAAGATGACCCACTACGTCTGCCCGAGCTGCGGCACCTACAACGGCCATCAGATCCTGACCTTCAAGGAGAAGCGGGCGCAGGCCGAGTAGGTCGCTCCGCCGCGTACTGAGAGGCGAAGTGAGGCCCGGACGGGCGGAGAGGACGCGTCATGACGAGCGCTGGCGACTCGTTCATGGAGTCGATCATCCCGAAGCCAGCGGCGGCCCCACGGTTCCTGACCGACCTCACTGGGAGCGTCGCGCTGGTGACTGGCGGCTCGCGGGGTATCGGTCGGGCCGTCGCGATCCGGCTGGCTCAGGCCGGGGCGAAGATCGTCTTCAACTATCGTGGGAACCATGACGCCGCACAGGAGGTCCTGGGTGAGCTGAAGGGCGGCGGCGCCCACGCCATGGCCATCGCCGGCGACGTTGCCGTCAGCGCAGACGTCGATCGGCTCGTCACGGCGGCGCTCGAAGCGTTCGGCCGGGTCGATATCCTCGTCAACAACGCCGGCATCACCAGAGACACTCTCCTGATGCGGATGAGCGAGGAGGACTGGGACGCCGTGCTCGACACCAACCTGAAAGGCACCTTCCTGGTCACCAAGACGGTCATGCGCGGGATGATTCGCCAGCGCTCCGGGCGGATCGTCAACATTACGTCGGTGTCTGGGCAGCTCGGGAACGCCGGGCAAGCGAACTACGCCGCCTCAAAGGCCGGCGTGATCGGCTTCACCCGAGCGACGGCCCGCGAGGTCGCCTCACGCGGCATCACCGTCAACGCCGTGGCGCCCGGGTTCATCGAGACCGACATCTGGGCGAACGTCAGCGAGGAGGCTCGCAAGTCGATCCTGAACATGGCGCCGCTCGGCACGATCGGGAAGCCAGAGGACGTCGCCGAAGCGGTTGCGTTCCTGGCCTCGGACGCCGCGCGCTACATCACCGGCCAGACGTTGAACGTCGACGGCGGCCTGGTGATGACCTGACCGATGCTGAGTAAGGTCCTCGTCGCGAACCGCGGCGAGATCGCCGTCAGGATCATCCGCGCCTGCCGCGAGCTTGGCGTGCAGGTCGTGGTCGCCCACTCCGAGGCCGACCGCGAGTCGCTCGCCGTCCAGCTCGCCGATGAGGCGGTCTGCGTCGGGCCGGCCGCCAGCGACCGTAGCTATCTGAATATCCCGAACGTCGTCTCGGCCGCGCTGGTGACCGGATGCGACGCCGTCCACCCCGGGTACGGCTTCCTCTCGGAGAACGCCTACCTGGCCGAGGTCGTCGAGCAGTGCGGCCTGACGTTCATCGGGCCGCCGCCCCAGGTCATCGAGCTGCTCGGGGACAAGCTGGCGGCGCGGCGAATGATGCAGCAGGCCGGCGTCCCGGTCGTGCCGGGCTCGGATGAGCCGATGTACCGCGTGGACGACGCCGTCGACGTCGCGCGCCAGATCGGCTACCCGCTGATGATCAAAGCTGTCGCCGGCGGCGGCGGTCGCGGGATCCGCGCCGTGGTGAACGAGCAGGATCTCCAGCGCCAGTTCGCGCTCGCCCAGATGGAAGCGCAGAGCTTCTTCGGCAACGGCGCCCTCTACCTGGAGCGCCGCGTCGTGAACGCGCACCACGTCGAGGTCCAGTTGCTGGCGGACAACCACGGCAAGACCCTGGCGATGGGCGAGCGCGACTGCACGCTCCAGCGCCGGCGGCAGAAGATTCTGGAGGAGGCGCCCTCGCCGAGCCTGAGCCCGGACCAGCGCACGAGCATCCTTGAGCTTGCCGCCCGTGGCGCTGCCCACGTTGGCTACCGCAACGCCGGCACGATGGAGTTCCTGCTGGACCAGGATGGCAAGTTCTACTTCATGGAAGTGAACTGCCGGATCCAGGTAGAGCACGGCATCACCGAGCTGGTCACCGGGGTGGACCTGGTCAGAGAGCAACTGCGGGTGGCCTCCGGCGAGGCGCTGGCGTTCAGCCAGAAGGACGTTCAGGTGCGTGGGCACGCCGTCGAATGCCGGGTCACCTCGGAAGACCCGATGCGCGGCTTCTCGCCGGAGTCCGGGATCATCTCGAACTTCCTGCCACCCGGCGGACCCGGCATCCGCGTCGACTCGCACTGCTACTCCGGCTACTTCACACCGCCCTACTATGACTCGCTCCTGGCAAAAGTCATGGCCTGGGCCCCCACCCGCGACGAGGCGTTCGACCGCATGGCACGCGCGCTGCGCGAGATGCGGGTGGAGGGCATCCACACCTCGATCCCGTACCATCTGAGTCTGCTCGCCGACCGGGCCGTGCGCGCCAACGACGTCACCATCGACTACGTCGGCAACCACATCGAATCCTGGGCCACGCGCCAGGCGGACCGCCCGGTTGAGCGGCCAATCGCGTGACGCACCCCTCATGACAGACGAGCCACTCGACACCGCCCTCTCGGAACCGATACCCTCGGACGGCCGGATCGTGGACGTGCCTGGGAAGGGTGCCGTCAACCTGCGCGAGGGCGTCCCAGCGAAAGCCGGCCGCCCCGCGCGCCCCGCCCGCGGCTGGACCAATCGCCGCCTCGCCCGGATCCTGGCGTTTCAGGTGTTGTACGAGGCTGATCTGGCGCACCATCAGCCGGGCGGCGTCCTGGGCCGGTTCGCCGTCATGGACCGCGAGCTCACCGGTGACCCGGATGACCTGGAGTACGTCCACGGACCGTTCGCACCGGACGTCGACGCGTACGCGCGCGAGCTGATCGGGGGGATCCTGCGCCACCGTGAGGAGCTCGACCGGGAGATCCAGCAGCGGGCGCCGGCCTGGCCGCTGCGCCAGATGTCAGCAGTCGATCGGACGATCCTGCGGCTTGGACTGTACGAGTGTCGGTTCCAGCATGGTATCGTTCCGGTCAAAGTCGCCATCAACGAGGCAATCGAGCTTGCGAAGCTGTACGGCAGCGAGAGCTTGCCACGGTTCGTCAACGGCGTCCTGGGCAGCGCCGTCGCCTCAGAGAGCAAGTCAACCCCCTGATCGCGTACACTCCCGCCGCCCACTGGCATCATCCCTGGAAGTTACCCGGTAAGAGGAGGGGCTACAAGCATGGCTCAGAGCTCTGAGGATCGGCTGAAGAAGATCATCGCCGACCAGCTCAGCGTGAACGAAGACGACGTCGTGCCCGAGGCATCGTTTATCGACGACCTCAACGCCGACTCGCTGGACCTGGTCGAGCTGATCATGTCCCTCGAAGAAGAGTTCGGCGTCAAGATCTCCGACGAGGACGCCGCCAAGATCCAGACCGTGCAGGATGCGATGGATTATCTGCACGAGCACGCGAACTGAGACCTGCCGGCGGCCTGACCAGCGAGGCACTCCCTGGCCGACGGCCCGGCCTTCTGACCTGGATTGAAGACCTGGACTGATCGTGACCATCCCCACTGAAGATCCCCACGCCGCGCCCGGAACGGCCGCGCCAGGCGCCAACGGTGCTCTGACGTCTGGCTCAGACGGCGCGAGCCTCACCACCTCCAACGCGGTCCAGGCAGACTCCTCGACCACGGACGCCGCGGGCGCGCCGGTTCCATACGAGCCGGCGCAGCCTCCCGCCCCGCCGCTCCCGCCGGACGGCAACGGCTCTCTTCAACCGTACGGGGATGCCCCGGAGGAGGAAGAAGAAGAGGGCATGACGATGCTGGAGCACCTCGAGGAGCTCCGGAATCGCCTCGTCGTCAGCGCCGTCGCGCTCATGGTCGGTCTCGTCATCGCGGCGGTGCCGATCCCCGGCATCGTCTACAGTCAAGACACCGGCCAGCCCGCATCGATCACCCAGGCGGTCATGGACCTGGTCGCCGCTCCGGCGAAGAACAATCTCCAGTACTTGAAGCCCGGCGAGGGGTTCGTGACCTACTTCCAGGTCGCGTTGATGATGGGCTTCGTGCTGGCGCTGCCCGTCCTCACCTATCAGGCCATCGCGTTCGTGCTCCCCGCGTTGTTGGAGCACGAGAAGAAGTACCTGTATATGGCGCTGCCCGGCGCGATGATCTCGTTCACGATCGGGCTGCTCTTTGGCTACATCCTGGTGATCCCGGTCGCGATTGACTTCCTCCTGAAGTGGAACCCGATCGAGATCCAGGTCATGTGGCAGTTCAGCGAGTACATCAGCACGGTGACGACGCTGCTGCTCTACATGGGCCTGGCCTTCGAGACGCCGCTACTGATGTTCTTCCTGACCAAGCTCCGCGTCCTGGACCCCGTCCGTATGGCGCGCTACCGCAAGTACGTCCTGATCCTGTCGTTCATCATCGGCGCGATGATCACGCCGACGCCTGACCCGATGAACCAGACGCTGGTCAGCCTGCCGATCTACCTGCTGTTCGAGCTGGGGCTGCTGCTCTCACGCCTCGCCTAAGTGTGACGACGGCTACCTTGCGACGTACGGGATCGTCTGCGGGCCTTGCGGCAGGACGGCGATCCGAGCGTCTGGGCCGGCCTCGTAGGCGAGCCGCTCGGCCGTCTCGGCCACGTCGAGGCAGCGCTGGAGGTGGGCCTGCTGGATCTGATCGTCGCTCAGGCCACCGGTGTGGAGCAGGACCCGGGCGCGGCGCTGGATTTGGGCCTGGACCTGGACCTGCCACTGATCGTGCATGTGGAAGCCGTCCGAGGTGATCAGATTCAGCAGGCTGTCCGGCGAGTCGCCAAGCTTCAGGATGTCCTTGTAGTTGCCGAACTCCGGCAGGCCATCCGAGCACTCGGCAGCGGCGACGATCGCGCCGCCATCCGCGACGATCTGGTTGGCAGCCGACATCCCCTTGACGGCCTGGTACAGGTTCAGATCGAGCGGGAAGCCGCTGTTGGTGGTCACCACGACCTCAAACGGCCGCTCCACGGCCTGCATCGCTGTCTCCTTGACGAACGCGCATCCGAGCTTGTGGGCAGTGAACAGGTCGCCGGCGAACACCGACGTGATCTCATGGTCCTTGTTGAGCGTCACGTCCAGCGTGAAGTCCGGCTTGACGACTGACGAGATCTCACGGATCGCGTCGTGCATCGGGTTGCCGTACGTAATCCCCCAGATCGCGTTCGGGTGGGCGATCATCGGCGCACCGTGCAGGTGGAGCACCGTCTCGATGGCGGCGAGGCCCGGCGCGACCATCTTCGGGCCGCCGGAGAAGCCGGCGAACAGGTGCGGCTCGATGAATCCGGTCAGGATCTTGAAGTCGTGGTCGAGAAAGTCGGCATCGACCCAGATCGGCCCGCCGGAGCTGGTCTCGCCGAGGTAGCGATGCCGCCCGAGATCGAAGGCGTCGTGGTTGACGACGCGGTAGCTCCGCGCGATCTCCGTCCCGAGCATCCGCTCGAGCTCTTCCGGGGTGTTGCCGCGATGGGTGCCGGTGGCGATGAAGATGGTGACCCGCTCGGGGTCGACGTGATCGATCTCGGAGAGGATGACGGGCAGGATGCGGCGGGGCGGCGTGGCGCGCGTCACGTCGCAGACGACGATCGCGACCCGCGCGCCGGCTGGCACTCGCTGCCGCAGCGGCTCGGAGGCGTGGGGCTCGCGCATCGCCTGGCGCAGCGCGGCAGGCTCGTCAGGCAATCCGGCGAGATATTTCGGCTCGATGACCGTGGTCCGGTCGGCCGGCAGCTCGACCTCCAGGCCGGTCTTCCCATAGGCCAGCGTGACGCGTGTCTTCCCCATCCGTCTCCTCCGAGTCGCTCACGGCATTGTAGCCCGGTCAGCGGCGCAATTCGCGGAGGTTCTCCCAGAGGACGAACAGGCCGGCCGCCAGCACCGCGATCACGACAACCTGCCAGAACAGGTCGTAGATCAACACGGCGACCGCCACGACCGCCAGGCCGACCGCCACAGTCGAAACGAGACGGGCCAGCCGGCGCTGGAAGACCGCTTCGACCACCACCAGCGTGCCGACCAGCGCGAGCGCCCCGTCGAACAGGTGTTGTGGCGCCATCACTGCCAGCGCGACCATTCCGACCAGCAGCAGCCCGATGCTGGTGGCAGCCCAGATCTCCAGCAGGGCGCGCAGCCGCAAGTCCGCCGACGATGCCGGCCGCGCGAGACGCTGGATGTGGGCGCGCCGCTCCTCCGGCAGCGTCACGGCGTCGGGGTCGCGCTGCTGGAGGCGGACGAGACGCCCGGCCAGCGCTTCGAGGAGCACTTCGTTCTGGGCACGCTCGCGGCGGCACTCGTACGCCTCGGCCCGCGCCGCCTGCACGCGCGCCTCCAGGCTGGTCAGGTGCCCGTACAGGTGGTGCTGGCCGCGCACTGCCACGATCTCGGCGCCGAGCGCTTCCAGCTCGCGGGCGTCGTTTGCGATCGCCTGGTCCAGCTCGGACTGCCGACACTCCAGGTCGTCGATCGCGCTCCGAACCACCGCCTCCTCCCGATTTGGAGGCGTCACGTCGTCCAGACCCGCCCAACCGACGGGATCGTACCAGGCGCGGCGAACCGTGCCGTCCCGGTTGTACATCGGGCCGGAGGGCGCGTTCTCGCCAGCGGCCGGATCGCGCGCGAAGTAGCCCCAGAGACCTCGAAACCGCGTGATCCAGGCTGCCGGCGGATCGATCAGCACCGGTGTCCACCCGTGATCCTGGCCGGCGCCGATCGCGCTGCCGTCTCCCCGGGCGTAGTCCACGAACGGGATCTTGAACAGCTCGAACCGCGGCACGGAGTCCACGAGTCCGGCCTGGCGCAGCGTCTGGAGCCAGAAGCCGGCCAGACGGCGGATCGGGGAAGCCAGGCGGTGAAGGTACGGGAGCTCGATCTCGGTGACGTACTCGCCGCGTCGGTAGTACGCCGCGTGCGAGCCCGCCCCGACGTAGACGACCGGATGCTCGCCGATCCGCTCCAACTCCTCGGTATCGTCCCAGGCACGGCGCAGGTCGTCGCCGTGGAAGTCGTGCGAGGCGTAGGCGACCCAGGCAGGCGCAACCTCGCCGTTCGAGCGCTCGTACAGGTAGACCGCGATCATCTCCCAGTCGGCCTCGTGGTCGTTCGCGCCGAAGAAGCCTGATCGCCAGTTGTTGAACGGGTAGAAGATCCAGTACTGGAGGACGATCCAGGGGCCCTCGCGCACGACGCGGCCGTAGTATGGATAGACCCTCTCATCTTCTGGGCGGCGGCGGCAGGCGATGATCGCCGCGGCGGCCGAGTCGCCAGGCACCCGACCGCGCAGGAACAGTGTCAGCGAGAAGAGAGCGTCCAGCAGCCGTGAGACGTACCCCACGCGCGCGAGCCGGGCCACGTCCGCCCGAAACCGGTTGCGTGGATCGCGGATCTGGCGCACCTCCTCCTCCAGCAGGAACGCCGAGAGCTGGGCCAGGTTGAGCGGGTCGCTGAAGGTGAGGTGCAGGATGGCGCCGCGTTCAATCGGGCGCTCCTCGCCGAGACGTTCGAGGTCCAGTTCACCCTCGCCCGCGAGCATTTCACGGTGACCGTCCGCGTGTGAGATCCAGAGACTCGAATGCCGGACGTACCAGTCGACGTCCGTGGGGTATAGCTCCTCGCCGCGCGTAAAACGCAGGATCGGCTCGAACCGGCGGAGGAGGGTGAGATCGTCCGGCGTCGGCTGGGCATCCGGCAGCGCCGGCAACTCGGCCTCGTGCGGCTCAATCATGCAGCGCTCTCGCGGCGAACGCCTGGCGAACCTCGCGCTGGTTCAGCACCAGCACCACGAAGCTGCACAGCGCGAGCGTGACGTACGGCCGATCGCCGTGGACGTGGGCGTACAGCGCGTCGACGAGCCCAAAACCCTGGAGCGACATCGCCAGCACCCAGCCCCACTCTCGCAGGTGGAGCAGGCCGAGTCCGGCCAGCCCAAGGCCGCCGCCAGCCACGACGACCACCGTCGCGAACCCGAGCCCCGGCAGGACGTTCAGGATCGGTCCGAACGCGTCGTCAGGCGTCATCGCGATTGGCGGCGTCGTGGCGACCTGCCCCGCTGCCAGTACCAGGCCGAGCGCCATGACCAGGACCGCCTCGATGAAGAGCAGGGAGGCGACGAACGAGACAGCTCGGGGTCGGCGCTGGTGTGGAGTGTGAGTCGCGGTCTGATACACCTGGTCTCCTGCCGGAGCGTGCCGCTGCCGGTCACGCTCTATGGTGATACACCGTCACGGGCCCACGGACGGTAGCATGTTGGCGCGGCAAAACCAGCGAGGCGCCCGACCGGGCGCGAGGCGGTGCCGCGAACAGGAGGAGTTGTGAAGACCACCGCGCTCGAAACGCTCCATGCTGATGGAGGAGGGCGAGTCCTCGACTTTCTGAAAGTGTCAACGGACGAAGGGCTGGTCGGCTGGAGCGAGTACAACGAAGGGTTTGGCGGGCTCGGGGTGACCCAGGTCATCGAGCGGCTCGCCCCGGTCCTGATCGGGAAGGACCCGCGCACGATCGAGGCCCACGTGGCGCTGATGCAAGCGCTGCGCCGGGTGGCGGCCGGCGGCGTCAATCAGCAGGCGATCGGCGCGATCGAGAACGCGCTGGTGGACATCAAGGCGAAGGCGCTTGGCATCCCGGTCTACGAGCTGCTGGGCGGCCCGGTCCGCGACTCGATCCGGGTGTACTGGTCGCACTGCGGCTCGTACCGGGTCGGCCCGCGCGCCGAGGTGTTCGGGGCGCAGCCGCTTCGCAACCTGGACGACGTCGTGGCGCTCGGGAAAGAGGTCGTCGCGAGCGGCTTCACCGGCCTGAAGACGAACGTCATCCTGTTCGACGGCACGCCGAGAGGACATATCCCCGGCTTCGCGCGGGGCGAGAGCTTTCCGGAACTGAACCCTGACCGCAAATTCGTCGACGCGATCAAGGACCAGCTCGCCGCGTTCCGCCAGGGCACCGGCCCGAACATGGACATCCTGGTGGACCTGAACTTCAACTACAAGACCGAGGGGTACTTGAAGGTCGCCAGGGCGATGGAGCCGTACGACCTGTTCTGGATCGAGATGGACATGCGCTACCCGGAGGCGCTCCGCTACGTCCGCGAGGGCACGACGATCCCGGTGGCGTCGTGCGAGACGCTGTACGGGCGCCGCGAGTTCCGCCCATACTTCGAGCACGGCTCGATGGACGTCGCGATCGTCGACATCCCGTACAACGGCATCCTGGAGTCGATGAAGATCGCGGCGATGGCGGATGCCTACGAGGTCAACGTCGCGCCGCACAACTTCTACGGGCCGCTGGCGACGACGATCAGCAGCCATCTCGCCGCCACTGTCCCGAACCTCCGGATCATGGAGATCGACAACGACTTCGTGCCCTGGTACGACGACCTCGTGACCGTGGCGCCGAAGGTCGAGAATGGCCACCTGAAGCTGCCGAGCGGCCCCGGTTGGGGCACCGAGATCAATGAGGACACGGTCCGAGCGCATCCGCCGAAGTAGCGCGTCTGTGGTCGAGGCGCGGCGGCGAACGTTCGCCGCCTCGCCCGATCTCTGGCGGCTACAGTTCTGATGACGAGGTCGGCACAGATGAAGGACGAGCCGCCAGTTAACCCCGAAGCTGACGAGCCTCAGTTGCGGCATCACCCGGCGAAGCGGGATGAAGGCGAAGCGATCGTACAGGGGCTGGTCGAGTCAGATCCCTCGGCGTTTCTAAATCTCCTCGGCATCCCGGTCGACGGCCCGGTCACGGTCATCGAGACCGGGATTTTTCCGCACATTCTGCCGATCGACCGGGTACTGGGTAGGACCCCACGGAACCGTGGTCATGCCGCCGCTCCAAGAGGCGGATGTTTGGGCGGTCGGCCGCGTCGTTTGCGCGGGACCCAGCGCGGTAAGGGGATCTGGAAGCGG
>Ga0114129_10014240_pt1 | contig 11334 bp, 12 predicted proteins | sample RhiMetdeltSRZDD1_FD_80071 | JGI IMG/M metagenome (GOLD analysis project Ga0114129, IMG submission 80071) | Populus rhizosphere microbial communities from Tennessee, USA - Rhizosphere MetaG P. deltoides SRZDD1 (version 2) (version 2) | ecosystem: Host-associated > Plants > Roots > Rhizosphere >... | reverse complement strand
TCAAAGGGTGGAAAACCGCACACTGTGTAAATTTTGATGCCGGCGTGGCCAAAGGCCCGTGGGGATCGCAATGCTTCATCGAGGGCTTCGGCGTCGGACTGTTTGCCGACACGATGGCCCGACTCGACGGACGGGAAATCCTTGATCCAGCAAACTCAGACGATTCTAAAAAAGTGATCCGCACGGCCGTTAGCATTCTAAAAAATCAGATAAAAAACTATTCTCCCAAAGATATGACCGTTCGGCTCGATGGCCACGACGTCTCCGGCGATTACGTCCTGCTTGAAGCATTGAACATCCGATACATCGGGCCGAATCTTGACCTTGTGCCGCGAGCGGATATCAATGACGGATTTCTTGATGTCGTTTTTGTCACCAAAAGCGAACGAGCTAAACTAAGCAAGTACCTTTCCAATCGAATAGACGGCAAAAACTCGCGGGCCAACCTTACTGTCCGCCGAGGTCGACATTTGCAGATCGAGTTGAAGAACGCGCCCATTCACATCGACGATACGGCTTGGCCCAAAGACGAAGAGCGGACGGAGCTGCGCTCCAATGCAATCGATATCAAGATCGATCCCGGCGCGCTGGTATTTCTCATTCCCGTGGAGAAAAAGTGACGATCAGAAAAGCGCGGCATATCGAGACGGATCTGAAAAGGCCTAAGAGGTCGCCAGCGGCGAGATTGTCTTTGGATGTTTTTTATCACCAACCCAAACTCAAACTCGCCAGGATGTTTTTGCGCCACAAGCTTTATTGTTTGTTCGGTTACGTCTAAAGAAGCCCAGAGTCTGCGACGACAGAAGGTGTTCGAATGGCCAAAAACAAATCGCCATCCCGCTTTCCGCTTTTCGCGCGATGGATGGCAAACGCGGCGGGCAAGCCCGCGACTTTCGTAATAGCTCTTTTTATCGTCATCGTATGGGCCGTCACCGGGCCGATATTTGGATACAGTGATACCTGGCAGTTAGTAATCAATACGGGTACTACGATTGTGACGTTTCTAATGGTGTTCCTTATTCAAAATACGCAAAACCGGGACACTCAGGCGTTGCAACTCAAGCTGGACGAATTGATACGAGTCACGAAAGGCGCGCGGAACCGAATGCTCGACCTGGAGGAAATGGATGAGGACGATTTGGAGCGATTTCGGGAGATCTATGAGAGATTGGCTAATGAAGCTAGATCCAAGAGCGAGGGGACAGGCAAAACTAGGCAACAACGTCGCGGCTAGAGGGCGTCCGGCAAATCTAGGGCGCCAATCTCTTTCGCTTGCCACTTTCGAAGCAAGCGATCCAGCGGTATAGCAGGACGAAGCAAGAGTGCAGCATTGCGCAGATGGCATATCGGTTGCTCCTCTAAAAGAATGTGCACTTCCTAAGCAATAGACGACGCCACAACTAATACATGACGGGGACATTTGATCTCAATGATGATTTTTAGATCTGGTTTGGATCGTTGGCGAGCGCGATCAGTCTTTGCGCTCAACGCATGTATTCTCACTCTGAGCCTTTTTCGCGTTGATTTCACGTGGGCCGCCACCGTGTTGGAAAATTTCGAGCAGTCCGGCACCAGCGGCTTTCCGTCAAAATGGCGCGCTAGCAATGATGCTGCAAAGACCATTTATCGAATCGAATCTGAAAACGGCAACCACTTTCTCCGCGCGCGCGCCGAGAATCAAGCTGTACAGCTTGGTCTGGAACATATTTTCGACCCGAAGAACCAGCCGAGGCTGAAATGGCGCTGGCGCGTTCATGAAATCCCGAAAGGCGCCGACGAAAGCGTTAAGGGCAACCATGACTCGGCCGCTCAAGTGTATGTCGTATTCGATAATCAAATCCGGCCGCGAGTGGTGAAGTACACATGGAGTTCCTCTTTGCCCGTTGGAACGCAGTTCACCAGTCCTCTCTATAGCCGCAATAAGGGAATCGTCAGGCGAAGCGGCCAGCCGGACAGCAAGCGCTGGTACGAAGAAGAGGTCAATTTTTTTGAGGACTACAAAAAACTATTCGGCGAGGAACCCGGCAAAGTTCAGGGCATTGCAATTCTCACCAGCTCGGACGCTACCAAAACCGTCGCCGCGGCCGATTACGACGATTTTGTTCTCTTACCTTAGTATTCGATTCCATCAGCACGACTTTTTCCGTACGCTGACGTAGATTTTGCTTTCTGTTTGGCGACCCACTCCATGGTCTCGGAGCTGCCGGAACCGGGGATCCAAATCGGCGGATGCGGTTTCTGATAGGGCCTGGGCCACACGTTGATGTAGCGAAAGCGATAATGTTTGCCGTCCCAGCTAAACGGACCGTCCGTAGTCCAACTCTTGATAATCAAATCATGCGCCTCGTGAAAACGCTCGCGCGCGTGGGCCGGATTGATTTTATAGGAGAAGTATTCCATGCCAGTGCCCACAACCATGCCGGAAACCACTCGACCTTTGGTGATCACGTCGAGCATGGCGATTTCTTCCGCGACCCGCTGCGGATGATCATAGAGCGGCAACACGTTGCCGAGAATGACGAGTTTCGCCTGCTTCGTCCGGCGGGCCAGACAGGCTGCCATGATGTTAGGCGAGGGCATGCCGCCATACGCAGTCTGATGATGTTCGTTGACGCAAACTCCGTCGAAGCCGAGCTGGTCGGCGAGCTCCAACTCGTCCAGGTAGCGATTATAGAGCGGATGGCCAAGCTCCGGATCGTAGAACGTGTTGGAACAAGTCACCCAGGCGCTTGGATGCGTCTTGGAAAAATCTTCCGGCAGATGCGCCCACGGCATCAGATGAAAACAGTAGACTTGCATAATGGTCCTAACAGACGACTTGAACTTCTTGAACGGCTTGAACGATTTGAACCGCCAGCGTCATCTACGGCGCCGCCAAAGCACGCTGGGATGACAAAAGCGCTCCCTGCACCTTGTTCGATTTTAGCGCGGCATATACCGCAAAATTAGCGGCGTCGATACGAATGTCGAAGCGGCGTTCCGCGCGTCCCCCCTCCTTCATCCTCCGCCGCGATGCGGGGGAGGAGAGAGGTGGGGGATTCCGAGCTCGCGCTGTGCTTCACGCAGCGGGTTGGTGTCGGAAACCTCGGTCAAGGCGACCTGGCGCGCGATGTTCATGGATTTTCTAAAGTTCTCGATCACAATTCGCAGCCCGTCTTCCGGGATTGTCCCGTCCGAACTGAATACGCCCACCGACGAATCATAAGCCGCCGCGGCAAATTCAGGTTTTGTTTTAGCCCAATTGACCAGGACCTGGACTGTCCCTTCTTTGTTTCTACGAATGAACCCATTGGCCTTGATCAAAGCACGGAGAACTCGCTTGACCTCGTCCGGATTTTCGCCAATTTTTTTTACGCTCGTTCCCAAACCGTTGTACGGAAATCGAAAAATATCTCCCGCGCGGCTGATAATGTTGAACCCCATCTTCTGAGCTTCGAAATCGACCGGCGGCGCCACGATAATCACGTCGACCACACCCTCTTTCAGCGCGGCGAGCCGGGCCCCGTCCGAGCCCAAAGCGAGCACCTTGATGTCCGCGTCCGGATCGAGCCCGAAATGCTTCACCACCATGCGTGCCACTATGTCGGGGGTGGAGCCATAGGATCCAACGGCGATCGTTTTTCCCTTGAGGTCTTTGACGGATTTCAATTCCGGCTTGCCGACGAACGCCAGTGGGGTGCGATCCTGCGAACAAGCGATCATTTTGAGCTTGGCGCCCTTAAGGTTGGCTCCGATAACCGAGCCGATAAGGGTTGTATAGTCCACGTCTCCACTTACCAGCGCCATCGTTGCCACGTTCGGGTTCATGCGAATGATTTCGGCATCGATGCGCTCTTGTTTGAAGAAGTCTCTGGTCTGAGCGACGCCGACGGTAAGGTTCGAGAGATTGTAGTTGGATACTCCGATTCTTACCTTGTCTGCGCCTTCAGCGCCTCCAACAAGGGTCACAATCGCAAGGATTGCGGTGAGCACGCCCAACTTCATCGAACACCTTGCGGCGGCTATATCGAGTCACTCGGTTGGCCATCCTCTGACGGAAATGTCGATGGGATTGCCGTCGGGATCGTGCACCCGCGTCTCCGCCTGGTAGGGCCTATTTTCGACCTCCGACGCCGCGCCCAGCTCTTTGCATAGCGGAACCAATGGCTCGATCTCATCCACGACAAATCCGAAATGGTAAAGTCCCGCTTTGTTGTGAGGTCTCTTCTGGATAAGCGCCAGATTGAGATAACCATCGGTCAAGTATATTGCCGGGCCCGCACTTTCGACCTGTTTCATGCCGAACGCCTTGGTGTAAAACTCCACGAGCCGCTCTCGATTCTCCGAGATGATAGCCAAGTGACGAATCCGCGCCATAAACAGTCCTCCTTTTCACTCCCATCGAACTTCCCATGGTTCCTTGACACAAAGTGAAACCATATTGTATTGCAACGAGTAAATTCGAACGGCATCGACAAGGTTTTCCATATACTAGATCGATGCACGAATGAAAACCCCCAATGCAGCATCTCATTATTCATGGCAGACTCGGTTCCAATGGCTCGATTATCCGACTGATGCTACTCACCACGAAGAGCACGAAGGACACGAAGAGAAACTAAATTGAAGAAGAAATTCTTTCCTCCCTTCGTGATCTTCGTGTCCTTCGTGGTGACATAGAATCCAATTATGGCCTATTCGGACTTGCAAGATTATTTACGACGCTTGGAAGCCAGCGGAAAACTCCACTGGGTCGATAAGCCCGTCGATCCATCGTGGGAAGTATCCGCCGTCACGCGGCATCTATTTGACCGCTACGGCTGGAATGAACGGCCGGCGCTCGGCTTTCGCCATATCGGCGACAGTCCGTTACCGTTGGTGATCGGCGTGATCGGCGGTTCACCGGAAATTTACGCGCTTGCGCTGTCGACGACTGTGGACAAGATTCCGGAAGTTTGGGAAAGAGGCCAGCGCCGACCGATTGATCCTGTTTCGGTACAATCCGGGCTTTGTAAAGAGATCATCGCGCACGGCGCTGAGATCGATCTCGGCATTCTGCCTCAGGTGGTTTGGACGCCGACCCAAGATCCTGGTCCATACATCACCGCGCCGGTTATCATCACGAAAGATCTTGAAACCGGCCGGCGCAACGTCGGCACCTATCGGCTGCAACTGAAAGACGCCCGTCACGTTGGCTTGTACGTCGGCGCCGCCCAACACGCGGCGAAACATATCCGCCAATATGAGACAAAGAAACAAGACATGCCGGTGGCAATCGCGATCGGCGCAGATCCGACGATTGTGCTCGCGTCGATCAGCAAATTTGCCTACGGCACCGACGAGCTTTCGGTCGCCGGCGGACTGCGCGGCGAGCCCGTGCCGCTGGTTCGATGCGAGACCGTCGATCTCGAGGTGCCTGCCAATGCTGAGATTGTGCTCGAAGGGTTTCTCCGCTGCGGCCAACGCGAGCAAGAAGGACCGTTCGGAGAGTTCTCTGGATACATGAGCCCCGGCGGGCAGCAACCGGTGATCGAGCTTACATGCATCACCCGGCGCCGGACACCGATTTATCACTCCTTTTTGAGCCAGATGCCGCCGAGCGAATCGAGCTGCATCCGCAGCCTGGGCCGGTCCGCTTCTCTGCTTCACCACCTGCGCCACGTCATCGGGCTGCCGGTGCGCGACGTTCACTTTACGGAAAGCGGCGGCGCCAGCAGCATTTTGGTGATCTCGATGACCAAGTAATATCCTGAACAGGTCAAGGAAGTCGCCTGGGGAGCTTGGTCGCTGATGAACAAGGAAGGAAAATTCACCGTCGTCGTCGATGACGACATCGATGTGCGCAATCCGTTTCAGGTGGAATGGGCGATGAGCTTTCGCGCCCAGCCGGGTCGGGACACGTTTATCGTCAACGGTGTTGTTCCCTCGGGTGTCGACCCATCGACTGCTCCGCCCGACATTCCGCAACATGACCCCAGGCGTAGAGCGGGAAGCAAGATTCTGATCGATGCGACGCGCAAGCATGCTTATCCGCCGGCGGCGCGTGTTCCTAAAGAACATATTGCGTCGGTGCAGAAGAATTGGTCCACCTACGGTTTCACAAAATGAGCGCCGATTAGGAGACAGCACTTATGGTCAATTTCATGGATTTTTATTACACCGGCCCGGACACGCTCGCGGGACGGTACATGCGACAATTTTGGCATCCCGTTTATCGCGCCGAGGACCTAAAGCCGGGCTGGGCCAAGCCGATCAAAATCATGAGCGAAGAATTTACCCTCTATCGCGGCGAGAGCGGCAAGCCTCATGTCGTCGGCTTTCGCTGCGCCCACCGCCAAACACAGCTATCGGTCGGCTGGGTCGAGGACGATTGCATTCGTTGCCGTTTTCACGGCTGGAAGTATGACAGTTCCGGTCAATGCGTCGAGCAGCCCGCAGAAAAAGAATCGTTCGCCGAGAAAATTCGCATCAGGAGCTGTCCGACGGAAGAGTATTTGGGTTTGATCTTTGTCTATTTCGGCGACGGTAAGCCGCCTCCACTGCCGCGCTATCCGGATTTTGAGAAGGAAACTCTCTGGGCCGAGACTTACGTGCGTCCTTGTAACTACGTCAATAACCTGGAGAACGACCCCATTCACATCCCGTTTACGCACCGCGAATCTGAATTTTATATGAATCGTCCGCCGGAGATTCCGGACATTGCGGTGGAAGAAAGCGAATGGGGCGTGCTCTTACAGTCACGCTTCCCGAGTGGCAGGCTCTATATCACCCAACACGGCTTGCCCAACATTCTTTGCTTTAGAGAGCGCGATCGCGACCATCTCGCCTGGCGCGTGCCGGTCGACGATAACAACCATGCGAGCTTCCAGCTGGATGTGACGCACATTCTCGAAGGGGAAGAAGGCGAAGCTTATAAGAACCGTCACAAAGCGAGAACCGGCAAGCTGGGCCGACCGCCGAGCGAAATCGGCGAAGCGGTGTTGCGCGGCGACGTGCGCATTCAGGATATCGAAGGTCCCGAACGATCCAACATCGTGTGGATACAAGACTACGCGACTCAAGTCGGCCAGGGGCCTCTGGACTTGAGAAAGAATGAATGGCTTGGCCGGTCGGATCGAGCGCTCATCCTGATTCGAAAAATTTGGGAGCGCGAGCTGCAGGCGCTTGAAGACGGCAAGCCGCTCAAACAATGGGCGCGCTCGGAGCGGCTCGCTGGTCTACACTCGAGAGCGAATGACTAAGCAGGAAATTGTATGACTCGACAAGCCGCGAAGGCAAAAATGACAATCAGGAGAGTTCAAGGTATCCCTATCTCTCGAAGGGTTGTGAGACTCATCAATCAGCCGTAATGAACACCAAAAACACTCGGAGGAAACTAACATGAAACTCACACTAGAAAGTGCTTCTACGATCGCGGACAAAACCCTCGCCGCGGCGAGAGCATCGAAATTCCGCCCCATGTGCGTCGCCGTCCTGGACGACGGCGGCTGCTTGAAAGTGCTCAAGCGCGAGGACGGCGCCAGTATTTTGCGTCCGCAGATCGCCGTCGGCAAGGCCTGGGGCGCGATCGGCATGGGCGAATCCAGCCGTGCGCTCGGCGAGCGCTTGAAGGAACGACCGGCGTTTCTCGGCGCGTTGTCAACCATGTCAGAGGGAAAAGTCGTGCCGGTGGCGGGGGGCGTACTGATCATGAGCGGCAACGAGATCATCGGTTCGGTCGGCGTCACCGGTGGCACCTCCGACGAAGACGAAGCCTGCGCCATCGAGGGAATCAAAGCTGCGGGACTCGAATTCAAAGTGTGAGCATTGGTGCAATGAATAAATTTTGAACAGCCGTTTAGGAAAGATTCCTCGCGGAATTTACCCTGAGTGACGCCGAAGGGCTCGGAATGACATTTAAGAGACTTGTCATCCCGAACGAAGTGAGGGATCTGTTCCCGTCACTTGAACTGAAAACAAACCTGGATGCCGGCGGGAGTTTATCCTGAGCCGCGTCGAAGGACCGGCATGACGAACATTCACTGCGCCACTAGGAGACCATTGTTGACCAAGATTGACTACATGGATTGTTTTCTCACCGGTCCGGGGACCATCGCGGGCCGGTACATGCGAAGATTCTGGCACCCTGTTTACTGCGCGGAAGACTTGCAACCGGGCTGGGCCAAGCCGCTGCGCATCATGAGCGAAGAGTTTACGTTGTATCGCGGCGAAGATGGAGTTCCCCACGCCGTCGCCTTCCGTTGCCCGCACCGGGGCGCCCAGCTTTCATCCGGCTGGGTCGAAAGGGACTGCATTCGTTGCCGCTTTCATGGCTGGAAATTCGATGGCTCCGGCCAGTGCGTCGAGCAGCCCGCGGAAAATGAATCGTTCGTGGAAAAGGTTCGCATCAGGAGCTATCCGACGCGTGAATATTTGAGTTTCATATTTGTCTACTTCGGGGAAGGCGAGCCGCTGCCTTTGCCGCGCTATCCGGATTTCGAAGGCCAAGAACTTTGGACCGAAACCTACATGAGACCGTGCAATTTTCTCAATAACATTGAAAACGATCCCGTGCACATTCCATTCACCCATAGAGAGTCGGAATTCTTCTTACGGCGCCCGCGGGAGATTCCTGCAGTCTTCCAGGAAGAGACCGAGTGGGGACTGATGGTTACAACGACGACGTCGACCGGACGGGTACAATATCTACACTATGGCATGCCCAATGTTCTTCTTTTCAAGGAATCAGACCGGGACCACATTGCCTGGCGGGTGCCAATTGACAACGAGCACCACGCAAGTTTTCAGCTGGACGTTCAGCATATCCACGACGGCATCGAAGGCGAAGCGGTGAAAGCGCGCCACGCCGCGCGCGCCGGTAAATTGGGGCGCTCGCCGAACGAGCTGGGCGCGGCAGTCTTGCGCGGCGACATTCGCATTCAAGACCTGGAAGGCGATGACAAAGCCAATATCGTTTGGGTGCAGGACTACGCCGTTCAAGTTGGCCAAGGCCCGATCGAGCTACGGCAATACGAAAATCTCGGACGCTCCGACATGGCGCTGATTCTCCAGCGCAATATCTGGGTTCGCGAGCTTCAGGCGCTAGCCGACGGGAGATCATTGACGCCGTGGACGCGCACGGAACGGTTAGCCGAGTTGCGTTCTTATTCGCATGTGCCCGAAGCAAGTCAGGAGTTTTCGTGACAGTTGTTTGCGATTAGCGAACCCACGCAGTCAATTTAGCGAGAAAATATTGTTGTAGAGCTTGATTAGCTCCACCTGCTTATCGTCCCACTCAGGCGCAGCTATTTGCATTCTCTTGCCTTTCAAGTCGGCAAAGTATCCCACATCCTTTCTGCTCGCCCATCGCCCTTGGGCCACCATGATGTCCTGGCCCGATTTGGACAGAAGAAAATCGACGAACAACGCCGCAGCATGGGGATGAGGCGCGCCGGATGAGATCGACACCGTGGTCGGCGTCTTCACCGGCACAAACGGCTCAGAGAAAACAAAATCGGCGGGCGCCTTGGCGTTTTTCATCTGGATGATTTCTTCCGGAAAAGCGTCGATGACGATAGAAAATTCTCCTGCCACAGCCAATTGTGCGAGCAGAGTCGGGCCGCGCCGCAGGTTGAGTTTCTGCTTGGCCAATTTGCCGGCGAATTCCAGCGCTTTACTCCGCCCATAGAAATCGATGAGCGAGGCGAGCCAGTCGTAATCCGTGGAATCCATGCCCATTTTGTCTCTCCAACGTGGATCGAGGAGATCGTCGAATGACTGCGGTGCCTTTTCCCGTGGGACCATGCGCGTATTGAATAGAAAGACCCTGGGCTGCGCGTAGATGCCGTTGACCAGACCTTCTTTGTCGGTGAAGCCTTCGCGCAAGGCGTTTCTCAGCGGCGTGCGATAGCGCGCAATCGCGCCGCCTTTGGCCATGACCCCAACGAAGGACCGGCGCGTGTTGATGATGTCGGCGCGATGTTTCTTTGCGCGATGCTCTACCAATAGCTGTTCCAGCTGCCGGCTTGCGCCTCCGGGCTGAAATCTAACTTTCAAGAATGGATATTTGCTCTCGAACGCTTTGATTAGTTCGCCGGCCCGATCGCTCGCCATGGCGGCGTACCAGACCAATTCACCTTCTTTGCGCGCTTCTTGTTCCAAACTTTCGTTTCTCGCCTTTTCCGGCAAACGATTGATTTGATCCAAACGTTCTTCAACAGTTGCGGCGGCAAGGTCCGCAGCGGAACTCATCATTACGACAAGCAGAAAAATCAGACGTCCGATGATACGAAATCCGATCATTTTCCCCTTGTTTCATCTCGGGCAGGTTTGAAACCTGCCCCTACAGCTAGGCTCTGCTCCAACTAAGGGCACGACACGTAATCTCTCCCGTTCAATCATTGTAGCTGCGCAAAAAATCCTTTGCGGTCCAATTCCGCAACAATGCTGCTGTCCATGAAATCGGACGCCTTTTTGTTTTTGAACAGCGGATCGGTGAAGGCGACGCTTTCCAGCTCCAACTGCACCGCCTCTTCGCGCGCGTAGGGTTTGCTCGGCATCCTGCCCAAGGAAGCGTCATAAATGACGTCGAGCCGCTTTCGATCCGTGACTTTCATCTGCTTGGCGATCACCTTTTGGACCAGTGCCTTATTTTTCTTTCCGAGTGCAATCGCTTCGCCGCTTGCCATGAAAAACGCGCGCAACAAGTCGCGGCGGTTTTTCAAAACATCGGTTCGAGTCGATAGGTCGCCAACGGTGTTGTAAATCTTCATCTCTTCGAGATCAGCCAAAATCTCTATTTTCATTTTCGTTTGCGTCTCAGCGGCCAAAATACTTTCCGGACTGCCAAGCGTGCCGTCCATCCGTCCTTGTAACATCAGCATGATTCGCTTGTCCGCTTCGCCGATTCCGGTCGCTAGAATTTTGACGTCCTTATCCGGCGTAAGGCCGAGCTTCGAAAGCGCGCGGCGCAGGGCGAAGTCCGTTGAGCTACCTATGCGGCTGGTGCCGACGACCTTGCCATGCAAATCCGTAATGCCGGGATTGGCGACCAATTTATACGTGGTGCTACCGAAGCTCCCGACGATCACCACTGGAAGTCCGCGGCCCGCGGCGACGATAGAGGCTGATCCCGATCCGCTCACGACCTCGACTTCACCGCTTACCAACGCACTGATAGCTGTATTGCCGGAAGGAATATTGATGAGTTTCGCGTCCAATCCATACTTTTCATAAAGCCGCGCTTCATCGGCGATCCAAAGCGGCAAACGAATGCCGGAAGTCGTGGCATAAGAAATTTTGATCGGCGTAAGTTGAGCTGCGGCGTTCCCAATGGGCCACGAAAGCGCGAATATGACCAAAGCTACAGTGAAGACT
>Ga0114129_10014238_pt1 | contig 11334 bp, 14 predicted proteins | sample RhiMetdeltSRZDD1_FD_80071 | JGI IMG/M metagenome (GOLD analysis project Ga0114129, IMG submission 80071) | Populus rhizosphere microbial communities from Tennessee, USA - Rhizosphere MetaG P. deltoides SRZDD1 (version 2) (version 2) | ecosystem: Host-associated > Plants > Roots > Rhizosphere >... | reverse complement strand
GAATGCGCTGCCTCTGCCGCAGTTCAGAAAGGCTGTCAAACCAGTCTGATCTTATTTTCTTGAGGAATTTGTGAAAATCGCATTTTCTGTTTTGTGTGATAATCGCGCCTCAACTCTGAAAATCAATACCTCGACCCGACCGGGTTTAGGTGTATTCATAGGGGGCGCTATGTCAAAGATCCTTTCCGGTCTTTGCACTCTGCTGTTGCTTGCCGCGTTTTGACCGTCAACTACAAAGGCAGATCCAATAGAAATAACCACCGGCTCTCTTACGGTCAGCGGATTTGCCGGCGGTCCGAATTTCAGCTTTCAAGGCATGGACTTCGCTGTGGCGGGAACGGGAGGCAGCCTTGGAAATGTAACGCCTCAAATGGCCTGCCACCCTTGCGCCGCTGGTGACACTATCAGTGTAAACGGCCAGTTTCCCGGCTCGGCCCTGGGTGTAGGGGCTGCCAAAATCAACGGAGTGTTCTTCCCCAATCCGTTGGGATTCGGCGGTACGATTACCTTCACCGGTACTCCCTTTGTTGTGCCGTTCGGCTCAGGGATCGTCACTATAACGCAGATTCCGTTTACATTTTCGGGGCATTTGCTTGGGTGCCCAGTGAGCTGCGCTAACAACCCTGCCGTCTTTACTGTTGACTTAACCGGCAGTGGATTTGGGGAGCTTGAGCTCCTGTCCACTGAGGTTAATAGCGAGGGCACGCCACTCTTCGTCTTTCGAAGTATCACGTACAATTTTGGGATTCCTGAACCGATGTCAGTGGTGCTTCTGGGTACAGGTCTAACAGCGCTCAGTGTGAGTATTAGACGTAGAAGACAGCGGTAAGGTAGAGCAAAGCGGCAGGAGCGAAGGAAGGGGTGCATAACACCCCAGCCCTTCGCTCCTTGCTTTAATTAGCTGTTATAAATTCACTAAAGACCAGCACATATCCGTTCAGATCTTTCACCTCGAACTCCCAGTTGCCGTAAGGCTGCTTCCTCAGCGTCATTAAGATCTGTACATGATTACGCACTTCATCATAAAACTGCTTCACACCTTTCATACGAATATACGCGTCCCAAACACCGCCAGGCCTGATGCTATAAAGGTCTGGCTTTTGATATTCAGGAATTCGTTGCAACATGATCTCGATCTGATCGCGCACGAGGATAGCGAAGACGTGAGGTTCAGTTGCTGGAAAGGGATCTGAAGTAAACCCGAGATTCTTTTCATACCAGCGCATCGTTTGACCTACGTCAGCGACTGGGAAACACGGAGCAGCTGATTGGAGGCGTGGCGTCATTCCTTTTCTCCTGTGGTTTCTCCGCCTTCAGGACCATAGAAAATAACCCAAACAGCCAGATCGTTGGTGAAATCTTCGAACCGGTGCGGCACGCCCGCAGCTACGAATAACAGATCCCGCGGCCCAAATTTCATTCGTACCTCGCCGCACACAAAATCACCACTTCCGGTCGCAACGACATAGACTTCATCGCGAGAGTGCGGTTGTTGTGGATCTGTTCCGCGAGGTGCATAGATCTCGACTGACAATGAACCATGCTCAAAGAGAGTGGCAAAGCGTTTACCTCCGGGCACGGGTAAGAGCCCGAGCGCGGCTTTGACGGATGCAGAGAAACAGGTTTCTTCGGATTTCATAGTGCTACTCTTGAATTCGTATTCTTGTTAAATCTGGAATCCTGTCAAAACAATTCCTAAAGCTGTGCGGCACATTTATTAACTAACGCAGAATGCTTTGACTCGAAATCGCGAATCTCATTGTCAAACACAATGGCTGCTTTTTGTCTGCTCGAATCATCGCCAATAAACTGAGCCGCGCCTCGGCTTGAGGTCACGCGCGCCCTCAGCCTTTGTGCCGCAGCCATTACCTTCGTACGTAACTCTCGGTTCAAATCTACGACATAAACAAGAACGGCGGTCCTGGTTGGCACTAAGGTCCGAAACTCAATACCGGCTTTATCGAGAAGCCTTGCCAGAGCACCTAACGTTTGGCGGCTGGCACGTGGTTTCAGCGTGTACATCTCAGCTTCTCCTGCGGAATCCGCGTGGAAATAAAGTGCGGCCTTTTGCTGGGCCTGTCTCCCCAACAACGAAACGAGGTAACGCATAGTTGATTCATCGGTTTGCGCGCGAAGGAGCACGGAATGTTCAGCCCCATCGCTCCACGATCCGATTGCTTTCAAAGTAATGATTCTCGACTGAGCAACACATCCGAGTCTTTTCACTTTTCGTATTAACCGCTCCTCTTCGGGAGAGGCGAGACCACTAATTGCATCCTCAAGTTTTAATCCTTCGCGAGTGTTGGGACTGACGAAGCCGTAGGTAAGCGACTTCTTAGCCGGTCGAGCGAGACGGTCCTGCCCGCTGGCCGTACAAGACCAGGACAGCAGAAGAAATAGAAAACTCAGTCGTATGCAAACTCTTAAGTACATTCAACAAATGACGTTATGGTCTAACTTTCAAGACACAATGTAATATGTTTTGAGAATACAGTCATTGCCATGGTAGTTGCGCACGAGCGCCAAACTTTTCGTTCAGCTCTCTCACACGCTTTTCGAGAAACTGTTTCGCCTTTTGCGGATCAGTTCCTCGATTTTTCAATCCCACGCGATTGGCCCAGCTGTCCCATGTCTCAATTATTTTTGCGTGAGCTCCTGAGTCAGTGTGAACCTGTGTGGCGTGAATTAATAATCCCCGCTCCAATTCGCGTGCAACATCACCGGGTTTCAGTCCCTGGACTGAATCCAGGTTGCTCGTATCAACGGTGCCTTCGTTCCTAACTTTCTTAAGTAACCGTTTCGCTGCATCGGAAAGACTTCTTGTCTGCCAATCCTCGCTCGCCGTTGCCATAGCATAGACGTGCGTCCACATGGTTCGGTGCAGGAACGTTACTTTTCCGGAGATCAATTTCGTTATCAGGACGTCGCGATGCTCCTCGAGCATTTCATTCGCAGTAAAGATTGTGTGTGCTAGCGGATGAGACCACCACGAGCCTCTTACCGATTTGCCGACTATCAAACCTGTCACACTCGGAAACGCGCTGTCTGACACCAATAGTGCGCCATAGTCTTTAAGCACTTTCAAAATCTTTTCGAATTCTTCGACTGGATCGCCTGTCATTTCGGGCCATCCTACATTACAATGCCGCCACCTTAAATCCTCATTTTCAGGAGACACATCATGAATAGAAGAACCCTCACTGAATTAGCTGCCAATCCAGATCTGATCTCTGGCATCTACAACTACTGCGACCGTTGGTGCGAACGGTGTCCCTTCACCACGCGATGTTTGCTGTATGCGACGGAGCAAGAAGACGCGGACGATTCACCGGAAAGTCGCGATATTGAGAACGCAGCCTTTTGGGAAAAACTCAGCCGGATCTTTCGCGAAACAAAAGAAATGATCACCGAATGGGCCCAGGAGGCCGGCGTCGACTTGACCGAGATAGATGAGGAGGCGGTGAAGACTCATCGCGAGCGTCACGACGCCGCAGCAAGACACACACTTGCTAAGGCGGGCAAGAAATACGCTGAGGCCGTAACGGAGTGGTTTAGAGAATTCTCGGAAACCATCACGGTGCGCGATCTGCCGCCCGATGCCGAGGATCATGAACAGTCGCAACAATTTGAAGATGCGACTGACATTATTCATTGGTACCAATACCAAATCGCCGTAAAGACTATGCGGGCATTATCGTCGCGTAGCGACGAGGTGGACGAAATGGAAGATCCGGATTTTGATCCGTTGTTCAAGGATTCGGACGGATCCGCCAAGGTGGCATTGGTGGGAATCGATCGATCCATTAGTGCGTGGCACCTGATGCAGCTCGCTGTTCCGGAGAGAGCCGAATCCATTAAGCCGCTGATTTTGCAATTGGAACGGCTTCGGCGGCACGCGGAAAAGGAATTTCCAGATGCGCGGGCCTTTGTCAGACCCGGTTTTGACGAAGTCTTGGGACAACCGAATTGACGTATCCAGAGAACAGGTGGGCGTGCGGATTTGAAGGCTGATGCAGCGTGTGTTTTTTGCAAGATTGTTTCGGGAGGTCTCGAAGCGCCAATCGTCTTTGAAGATGAAGCGACTGTGGCATTTCTAGACAATCGACCGTTGTTCCACGGGCACACACTCGTTATTCCAAGAGAACATCTAGAGACATTGCCCGATTTGCCGCCTCACCTGCTCAAAGACTTTTTCTCAAATATTCAGATGATCTGTCGTGGCGTTGAAACTGCGATGGACGCTGAAGGTACTTTTGTAGCGATGAACAATCGTGTTAGTCAAAGTGTGCCTCATCTACATGTACACGTTGTTCCGCGTCGTAAGAAGGATGGTTTGAAAGGCTTTTTTTGGCCACGCACGAAATATAACGACGACGAACAATTGAATGATGTACGGAGTCGTATTCGATCGGCAATCGGCAAAATAAAAAAGTAGCTGTTATTTCAAACCGCTAAGTTCTTCAGGCTGGGAGGCTTGTTTCCAGGCTGGTCCAACTGCCAAAAAATTTTCCCGCAACCCGAAAAAATAAAACACGCAAAAATTTGATCTAGAAGACCGACAGGAGTATAAATCTTCCCGTCACGAAGGTTACGGCCTTCGAGACCGACAAAAGGACGGCAATCGGTGCGGTGACGTCCGAACGAGAGAAGAAACAGGCGGCTGTTGATTCTATGACGCCTTAGTCGGAACCGAAAGGTTCAGCTAGAGAAGGTTGCGAGACTTTCTCGAGCCATTCGGATAAAAACGAATGGTACCCTTTGGAGAGGACCCGCCGGAGGGGGCGAAGCAGCTCAGCGTAAGTTGAGCTTCGTTGCCGGATCGTAACCGGCGGTGGAGGAAAAGCCACCAAAACAAAAACCTAACGGCACCGCGTTCGCAAGAATGCGAGACTTGTGAAAACAATTCGAGTGCTGACCGGATATCGAACTGACCGCCAGTTGATACTCGGGATACAAATTCGGTAGCTTGAGTGTGTACATGCTCTTGCTACCATCCTAGAGACAGCTTCGGCTGTCTTTAGGAAAAACGGATTGCGCTGCTTTCAGCTTGCTGGAGGTAGCGCATTTCGTTTTTTTGCGTGTCTAATTTGCGCTTTCGATGCGGTGGCAGCTTATTCCTATACCCGATAAATCTGGTTAGCGCGCCTCAAGTTGTAACTAAAACATGAAATGGCACCAATTTCCCTTCAAAATCCTCTTACCCACAATTTATGCCCTCCTTATGAGAGAACAATCCAGACCAGACCTCAGGCAAAACCCATTGTGAAGTCGTTCTGGTGAAACTTTGCCGCAACCATTAGCGTTTGTATTTCACTCAATAACGACATGCGTGGTAGATTACCGACTTCCCAAAGAGGATTGGTTTGTTAAGCGATTGATGGCATCGGACAGCCGATCAGTCCGTAACGTCGCAGTCCGCGTCTCTGGCACTTCAAAAAATGTATCTCCCCACCTGACTTACGGTCAGGATCCTTTTAATGACGATCTCGCGACCCGATCGCGATGTAAACGCTGGAAGAAGGAGAACTGAAGAACATGACTGAAGCACGTATGCAGGAAGCTGTTGAATATAAGCCGGGAACATTCTGTTGGGTCGAACTCGGCACAAGCAATGGCGAGGCAGCAAAGAGCTTTTATACTCAGCTATTCGGCTGGGATTATGTCGACAACCCGATGGGACCAGGCATGGTTTACACTATGTTCAAGCTCAACGGGAAAGATGTGGGCGCATCTTATGAGTTGATGCCTGATCAAAAAAGCCAGGGAGTCCCGCCGAATTGGGCCAGCTACGTATCCGTCGCCGATGCAGATGAAACAGTGGAAAAAGCTCGGGCTGCTGGCGGTACGATCCTCAAGGATGCATTTGATGTGTCTACCTTTGGACGTATGGCGATCATCCAGGATCCGACAGGAGCTGTTTTCGCACTCTGGCAGCCGAAGGATCATAAAGGGGCAGGTCTGGTTAATGTGCCAGGCTCCTTGACCTGGAATGAACTCATGACGACTGATACGAAGAAGGCTGGCGATTTCTATTCTTCGGTCTTCGGTTGGCGCCTCGACAAGCAGAATTTCGGGCCGATTGAATACACCATGCTAATCAATGGAGATCGGCCAAACGGCGGCATGCTACAAATCACTCCAGATATGGGAAACATACCTTCCAATTGGCTCGTGTATTTCGCTGTTGACGATTGCGATGCAAAGGTTCAGAAAGCCACGGAGTTGGGAGCTAAAATATGTAAACCTGCGGACGATATTCCAGGAGTTGGTCGCTTTGCGATTCTCACGGACCCGCAAGGCGCCGGTTTTGCGCTAATCAAACTCAACAATCCGCAGACCTAGTTCGTCGTTAGCTCGCGTTTAGAAGGAGGCCGGCAAGTAGAACTTTGTTTCTACTTGCCGTCTTACTGTTCACGATTGCACACGCGAGGGTCAGATCTCTTGCTGCATGAAATCTCGACTTGTATGGCTAATCCTTTGTGGAATTTGGGGCTCAACCTGGCTCTTCATAAAAATAGGTCTATCTGATCTCCCGCCAATAAGCTTCGCGGCTATTCGATTCGTCGTTGCGAGCGCAATTCTTCTTGCGATCATTATTACGCGTCATATCTCTCTACCGTCTCGGCGAAGTGATTGGGGACTGTTGGCGCTGACGGGCGTTCTCTCTTTCAGTCTGAATTACGGTCTGGTCTTCTGGGGCGAGCAGTACATCTCTTCAGGTCTTGCGGCGCTGCTACAAGCTACTATTCCCGTCTTCGGTCTCGTGATTGCACATTTCTACTTACCTGGCGAAAAAATGACTACTGCAAAGATTATTGGTGTGCTGTTGGGGGTGTGCGGAGTGGGTGTCGTGTTTTCAAATCAACTGGCGGTGGCCGGTGGAAAAGCGCTTGCCGGATCGGTTGCGTTGGTGTTCAGTTCATTCTTCGTCGCCTATTCCAATGTCTTGATAAAAGCACGCGCCGCGAAATTGGATCCGGCGATTATCGCGGCGGGTCAGATGGTTTTCGGTTTGATTCCTCTGTTGCTGATTGGAATTCCCTTGGAGGGTAGTCCACTGAGTTTTCACTGGACCAAAATGGCAGTTGTTTGTCTGTTGTATCTGGCTATTGTTGGTTCAGTGGTCGCATTTCTACTGTATTACTGGCTCGTGAGAAATATGGATGTGACGAAGACGATGTTGATTGCATTGGTGATCCCGGTGGTTGCGGTATTGCTGGGGATGATTGTTCTCAATGAGGAGTTGCGATGGCAAACGTTCGTTGGCGGGTTAATGATTATGGGAGGAATTGGCTTAATAGTCGCGACGCGGTTTAGACGTGAGCAGGCTACCACCTCCGGCTAACAACCAGAAATGTCGTAAAACTCTTTAAGTTGCGCCAACAGATATGCTTCGACAGCTGAACTGACCTTCATTGCCTCATCTGCCGGGTAGAATTCAGGTAGCCGTCGCAGCTGTACGATTTGATCACCCATTAGCCAGAACCCACCTACATCCACGCCGAATTGATTTTGCACGGCCAGTTCCAGCGCTGTACGGTGCACGACATGCAGATACTTTTCAGATCCCTCGTTGATTTCCACCACGCAGTTGCCGAGTGCAAAACCGATGAGTTCAACTTCGCTTTCGGAAGACAAGCTCATTTCTTTTACATGGTTACGTGAGTCGCGTACTTGCGAATCAAGCCTTTGACAACTCCTTGGATCTGGATTCGCTCCGGCGTCTTGATGAAGATCGGTTTAAATTGCGGATTCGCCGGCTCGAGTCGGATGAAGTCTGGTTCGCGGTAAAACTTCTTCACAGTTGCGTAATTTCCATCGATAAGCGCTACTACAACCTGTCCGTTCTCCGCGGTCTTTTGTGACGAGACAATGATGATGTCGCCATCCTGGATATTCTCGTCAATCATTGAATCGCCACGAACGCGCAGAGCGAAAGTGCGACCACGACCCTGCATATCTTTAGGAACATTGATTGTGTCGTGCGAGAGAATTGCTTCGATGGGTTGGCCTGCCGCAACAGTCCCCAGCAACGGCACTTCGTTTTCACCATCGGTACTCGATTGCTCGACCAACTGAATACCTCGGCTGACATTTGGAATCCGTTTAATTAGTCCTTCACGTTCAAGCGCGGTCAGAATCGCATGTACGCTGGCCGGCGAACTCATCTGGAATTGCCGGCCGATTTCCGCGATCGTGGGTGGCTCTTCATTCGATTCCATGTAACGGCGAATAAAATCGTAAATGCGCTTCTGTTTAGCAGTTACTGGCATTGATCCTTCTCCTACTCAAGAGCAATAAATATTTTCGTTGACAAACGAAAATCTAGCGAACATTCTCGAACATCGAGCGGCAAACGTCAAGAGGTTTTTTTAAAGGAGGGTAAGAAGAAAATATCGGAGATAAGTGTCTTTGGTCTTAGGGCTTTGGCCTTCGATCCTGAACTTAGAAACAGCCCAAGCTCAGAGTCCACCCCGAACTCAAAAGAACGAAAGCCAAAGACCAAAGGCCAAAATTTCATTCATATCGTGGCTTTAGCCCGGTGCTCAACTGCTCCCTCACGCGTCCAGAACCCTCAGGACCACTTGAACCACCACACCGGGCTAAACCCTCACTGGGAGCACGGACGTCTCGTCCGCAAATGAGCGCGAAGCGCGAATAGATCTGCGCGTCTGACGACGCGTTTGCAAACGAGACGTCCGCGCTCCCAGTGAAGAACTTGGGTGATTACTTTAGTACTCGCGCGAGTGTTTTTAGATCGTCAACAAAGCGACGATATTCAACATGGCGAGTTTCATCGTCAGGAGCGCGAAGGATTGAGGAGGGATGAACAGTGGCCATGACGTAGGGTGCAAGTGTTGATTCGACAAATTTGCCGCGTTCCTTTGTCACTCTGAATTGAGGACCGAGCAATGCCTGAGCTGCCGTAGCCCCCAACGCGACGATCACTTTTGGTTTTACCAACGCGATTTCAGCTTCCAACCAGGGACGGCAAGCAGCGATCTCCTGCGCGTTTGGTTTTTTATGAATGCGACGCTTACCCCGTGGCTCCCATTTGAAATGTTTGACAATGTTCGTGACGTAGGTTTGTTTGCGATCGATACCTGCTTCCACCAGGGCATTGTCGAATAAACGTCCAGCGGGACCGACAAAAGGTTTGCCTGTCAGATCTTCTTCATTGCCGGGTTGTTCGCCAACAAACATAACTTTGGCGCGGGTGCGGCCATCGCCAAAAACAGTTTGAGTTCCTTTTTTCCAGAGGTCACACGCACGACAATCAGCGGCTGCATCTTTGAGTAAAGGCAATGAAAGTTGTTCGGGAATTAATTCAGCAGCAGAACTTACCGGTTTACGTCGTGGCATGCATTCCCCCTTGAAATAGGACAGGCATTCTAGCGTCTCTAAGAAAGTAAACAGAATGAAAAGTCTTGTCTTTTATCTATAGATTATGAAAGCGGTAATTTCCAAAGCGGAAATTGAAGCGGAAATCGCGGAGCGGTTTGGCAAAACATTATCGCTTCACGAAAAAATTGGCGTTGCCACAATCTCGACCGGTATTCCACCGATGGATGAATTGACCGGCGGCATTCCGCGCGGCGCCGTCACTGAAATCTTCGGCCCTGCATCGTCGGGACGCACGAGCCTGCTTTTTTCAATTCTCGCATACGCTACCACTCATGACGAGATCTGCGCGATCGTTGATATGCACGACGTTTTTACCCCAACTGTAGCTGGAGCAGCCGGTATAAATCTTGATCATTTATTGTGGGTGCGATGTGGAGGTAACTTGGAGCACGCATTTAAGGCTACTGACTTGTTGCTACATGCCGGAGGATTTGGTGTCGTGGTGCTCGATCTTGCTGACGTAGCGGTGAAGGATGTGAAACGAATTATTTCGTCATGGTGGCATCGTTTCAGGCGCACAGTTGAAAATAAACCGGTGACGGTTGTAGTGCTTGCTGCCGATTCTTGCGTCCGCTCTTGCGCAGCACTCTCGCTCGAATTGAAAGGTACGCCGGAGTGGACGCGTACGTGTGATGTGAAATTACCCGCCGCCGAAATATACGAATGGAACGAAAGAAAGTCGCGAATGGCGCATGCGAACTCCAGTTTAAATACGCCTTTGGTTACCTATGGAAATTTACTGCGCGTAAATTCAATTGCCGCTAATCGCCATCGACCGATTACGCCAGGCATCAATGACGTACATTTCAAAGCGCAAGCCTGCTAATCAGCGGCGCCATTCACGATTGCCTACTGCTGCTGAGCCGCCATTGCTTCACACATAAAAGCACCAGCTTCATCGCTATAAGGTTTCGGAAAGTCTTTCGGCCAATTCGCCTGATCGGAATACATCTTATTCAGGCCAGACTGAATCTCCGAATTACCTCCAGTGAATCCCCGGATCAACTCTCGCCAACGGACGGCTAGTGCTGCTGCCCGTTCGCTAGTTGGGCTCACGCCTTCAGCAACCGCTTTCTCAACCTCGGCAATCAGAGCCGCCCAATCGTTTTGTGCCTTCTCGATGACTTCGGGTGCAATCGTTTGCGCACGCTCGGCGATCTTCTTTTTAGCTTCTTCCGAGTAGTACTTGTTGGTCCAATCCATATTGTTCTGCATGTTAATCACCTCAATAATTCGTTTGAATGCCTGCCAATCAGGTTCATCGTTCGTCTCCAGCAGCGACCGTGCTTTTTCTATTGCTGTTACTGCCAGGTCAAGCTGGTGACGTTTCTCAGCGAGGATTTCTCTTTGTTGCTCTAGTGCTGCTCTCAAATCAAATGAATTGCTATCGAGCAGCTGTTTGATTTGTGTCAGAGAAAAGCCAATGAACTTCAACGTCACGATCTGTTGCAGACGCACTAAATCGTGTTTGCGGTACAGACGGTATCCTGCGCTCGTGTAGCCACTTGGTTTCAGCAGGCCGATCCGGTCGTAGTGATGAAGAGTTCGAATGGTTACATTTGCGATCCGAGCAAACTCATTCGGCCGGTACATTGGTTCGACTTTCTTCATTGGTTCTCCGCTGACGACCCCATCCTAAACCCTGACGTTACGTCAGACACAAGAGGTTTTTAGTTGATTGGATACATAGGACATATAGGACCTAATAGGATCTTATCGGCAAATCGAGCCCTATTTGACGTGTTCGTAGATTTTCGGTAATCTTCGGGTACCTTCCAAAAGTTGCCATGTTTGCTTGCATTCATGTCCCAAACCTAACTGACGTTTCGTTGTCGGAGTTTGCCTACACATTTTCTCCCTCTGTAGAAGAGACAAGCCCCGATACAGTCGTTCTTGATGCTAATGGTTGCGAGCTCCTTTTTGGATCTG
>Ga0114129_10014237_pt1 | contig 11334 bp, 10 predicted proteins | sample RhiMetdeltSRZDD1_FD_80071 | JGI IMG/M metagenome (GOLD analysis project Ga0114129, IMG submission 80071) | Populus rhizosphere microbial communities from Tennessee, USA - Rhizosphere MetaG P. deltoides SRZDD1 (version 2) (version 2) | ecosystem: Host-associated > Plants > Roots > Rhizosphere >... | reverse complement strand
CGGAGTCGCTGATCGACATCGGGCTTCCGGTCGAGGTCCTCGACGCCGCCGCGCTGGAGCGGGGAGACCTGTCGCGCTACGACGTCATCGTGGTGGGAAGCCGCGCCTACGAAGTCGATCCCGCGCTCGTGGAAAACAACACCAGGCTCCTCGACTATGCCCGCGCCGGAGGCCGAGTCCTGGTGCTGTATCAGCAGCAGCAATTCTTCAACGGCCGCTTTGCGCCTGCGGCGCTCTCCGTGGGTCAGCCGCACGATCGGGTGACCGATGAATCCGCGGCGGTCACGGTCCTGGAGCCGACCAACTCCGCCTTTGCCCGGCCCAACCGGATCGGTCCGGTCGATTGGAACGGCTGGGTCCAGGAGCGAGGGCTCTACTTTGCCCGCACCTGGGACCCGGCCTACCGGCCGCTGCTGGGACTGTCCGATCCGGGCGAACCCGAGCTCCGGGGCGGACTGCTGGTGACCTCACTGGGACGAGGGACCTACACGTACTCCGGTCTCTCGTTCTTCCGGCAGCTGCCGGCCGGCGTGCCCGGAGCCTACCGTCTCTTCCTGAATCTTCTGGATCTGCGTGCGACTCCTCCGCAGCCCTGACGCCCTGATGCTGTCGACCGCCGGCGGGTACGTTCTGGCCGGCGAGAGCCGCGGGACCGGCGGATGACCGCCGACATGCCGCAGACCCGGCGAGACCAGCTCCGCCGGCTCTCGGTGCTCATCGTGGCGGCCGGCGTGGACATGCTGGGCTTCGCGATGGTGCTGCCGTTGCTGCCCTACTACGCACTCCGGCTCGCCGCTTCACCCGAGATGATCGGGGCCATCACCGCATCCTATTCGGTGGCCCAGATTCTGGCCGCCCCGTTCTGGGGGCAGGTGTCGGACCGCTACGGCCGCCGCCCGGCCCTGCTTGCGGGTCTGCTGGCCTCCGCCGTGGCCTTCGCGATCTTCGGCTTTGCCGACTCGATCTGGCTGCTGTTCTTCATGCGGCTCATCCAGGGCGCCGGCGGCGGCACCACCGGCGTGGCGCAGGCCTACGTGGCCGACACGATGCCGCCGGAACACCGCGCCCAGGCGCTCGGCTGGCTCTCTTCCGCCACGGCAGTCGGTTTCATGCTGGGGCCGGTGCTCGGCTCATCCGCCACGCACTGGGGACCCGCCGCACCCGGCCTGATTGCCGCGGGGATCTGCCTGGTGAACGTGATCTTCGCCTGGAAGTGGCTACCCGAATCGAAGCCGCCGAGGGCTGCCGGCGAGGTCCACACGCCCCGGCCGGTCTGGCACGCGACCTGGCAGGTGATCCGGCATCCGGGCGGACCGGTGCCGCGGCTCACCTGGATCTACGCGGCAGGCATGCTCGGCTTCACCTCGATGACCTCGGTGCTGGCGCTCTACATGGACCTCGAGTTCGGCGTCACCGAGAAGACCATCGGGTACGTGTTCTTCTACGTGGCAACGCTCTCCCTGGTGATGCGCTCCGTCCTGCTGGGTCCGATCGTGCGCCGCCTGGGCGAGCCCGGCGCTATCCGGGTCGGCACGGTGCTGCTCGCCGTGGGGCTGTTCCTGTATCCGGTGTCGCATTCGGTGTGGGTGGTGGCGCCCATCATGGCGCTGGTGCCGATCGGGACGGCGCTGTTGTTTCCCGCCACGACCGCGCTCATGTCGCATGTGACCGAGCGCGCCCGGCTGGGCGAAACGATGGGTGCGGCGCAGACCTTCGCCGGCCTGTCCCGTGTGGTGGCTCCCTTGATGGCCACCTCGGCATTCCAGCGGTTCGGCAGCCCGGCCCCGTTCTATCTCGCCGGCGTGATCGTGATGCTGGTGGGCGTATTGGCCTTCCGTCTCGACGTCGCGGCGCACACCCTCCGGCAGAAGAGCGCCGGGTGAACCTGCCGGAGTCTTCCGCCGGGTTTGCCGGCGCCACCTGGACTGATTGCCTGCCGTATTACGAGGCGCTGGCCTCGGCCCCCCTCGACGCAGGCAGCGTCGGGGAGTGGCTCCGGCAATGGTCGCGACTCGAGGAGTTGCTGGGTGAAGCGGCCTCGCTCGCCATGATCGCGTACACCTGCGACACATCGGACCCCGTCAAGGAAGCGGCTCACCTCCGTTTTTCCTCCGAAGTCATCCCCAAGGCCGAAGAGCAGAGCGTTCGCATTGCGCGCCGCCTGGTGGAGCTGGGGGTCGTGCCGGAGGGACTCGAGACCACGGTCGCGCGGTTCAAAACGTCGATCGACATCTTTCGTGAGGTCAACGTGCCGTTGTTCGCCGAGCTGGAAGAGCTCGGATCGCGCTATCACCGGCTGACCGGCGGGATGATGGCCGAATGGGAGGGTGGGCTCCGGCCGCTTCCCCAGCTTGCGCCATTCCTGCAGGACTCCGATCGGCGGGTGCGCGAGCGGGCATTCCGCGCCACGGTAGCGCCCTACGTGGCCGCGCGCGCCGAGCTGGCGGAGCTCTTTACGCTCATGGTGGAGCGGCGGCAGGCGGTTGCCCGCAACGCGAACTTCAGCGATTACCTCACCTTTTCGTTCGCCTCCAAGCACCGCTTCGACTACGCGCCCGGCGACTGCACCCGCTTTCACGATGCGGTCGAGTCGGTGGCGGTGCCGGCGCACTCGCGGGCGCTCGCCGCGCGACGGGACCGACTCGGGGTCGAGGAGCTCCGCCCCTGGGACGTGGCGGTGAATCTCTACCGGGACCAGCCGCTCCGGCCGTTCGACGGGGGCGACCAGCTCGCCCGCGGAGTCAGCCGAATCTTCGACCGGGTGGATCCCCTCCTGGGGTCGCAGTTCCATACGATGATCGACGAACAACTGCTCGATCTGGACAGCCGTCCGGGGAAAGCGCCGGGCGGGTATTGCGATACGCTCCACGTCCGGGGACGTCCATTCATCTTCATGAACGCCTCGGGCGTCCAGGAGGACGTCACCACGATGCTTCACGAGGCGGGACATGCCTTCCATGCCTTTGCGGCTTTCCGGCAGCCGCTGGTCTGGCAGCGCCATCCCGGAGCCGAAGCCGCCGAGCTCGCCTCCATGAGCATGGAGCTTCTGGCAGGCCCGGAGCTGGGCCCGCCGGCCGGGATGCTCGACGAGCGCGATGCGGCCGTAGCACGCCTCGAGCACCTGGAGGATGTGCTGGCAAGCCTCACGCACATCGCGGCGGTGGACTCGTTCCAGAACTGGATCTACACCAGCGAGAAGGGTCTCGATCCCGACGCGCGAGACGCGGCCTGGCTCCGGATCCGGGCGCGCTTCGAGCAAGGGGTGGACTGGAGCGGGCTCACGACGGAGCGCGTCGCCCGATGGTACCGCCAGCCGCACATCTTCCTGTACCCTTTCTACTACATCGAGTACGGCATCGCCCAGCTCGGTGCGCTCCAGGTGTGGCGGAACCAGCGGCGCGACGGACCCGCTGCGCTCGACGCCTATCGCCGCTTCCTGGCGCTCGGCGCCACCCGCCCGTTGCCCGAGCTGTACCGCGCGGCAGGGGCCACGCTGATCTTCGATCCGGTGGCGATGCGCCCGCTGGTCGACATGGTGGAAGAGGAAATGGACCGGCTCCGGGCGGTGGCCGGCTGATTACGGTTGCGTCTCGTCCCCGGCCGGATGACATTTCACCGCCTCAGGCGGATCGGCACCAGGTCACTGCTCCCAGGAGAACGGATGGCGAAGGAAGAAGGAATCGAAATGGAGGGGGTCGTGCAGGAGGTGCTCCCGGATCGGAACTACCGTGTCCTGCTGGAGAACGGCCACACGATTCTGGCTTACGCTGCCGGAAAAATGAGCAAATTCAAGATTCGAGTGCTCGAGGGCGACCGAGTGAGTGTCGTGCTCTCGCCCTACGACCTGACCCGCGGCCGGGTGATTTATCGGCATAAGTGACGGCTACTGACTATTGGCGTCAACAAGAACGGGCCGCCCACTGGGCGGCCCGTCGTGTTTCCCGGGGGGCCGGGAGTTTACTTGGTGGCTTTTGTCACGTTCTCGGCGGCAGGGCCCTTGGCCCCCTGCACGATGTCGAACTCTACCCGCTCGCCCTCCGAAAGGCTGCGGAACCCGTCCATGCGAATCGCCGAGTGATGAACGAAGCAGTCCTTTTCGCCGTTCTCCGGGGTGATGAAGCCGAACCCCTTCGCGTCGTTGAACCACTTCACGGTACCAGTAACACGAGCCATTGAGCCAAACTCCGGGTTATGTCGCCCCACCGACGCCCGCGCACGGGCATCCGGCCCCCTTGTGAAACGCGAGCCCATCTCGCGCCACAAAAGACAAAAAGACCCTCGGCGACTGGCCTGGGTCTATCGGTATCACGCTCTCTCGGTCACGAGATGGGATCCCACGAGCCCTGCGATGTTTCGCCGCAACCAACCTGAAGAATCTCCCCGGAAAAGTCAAGATTGTGGCCGCTTGAGCAAGCGTCCCATCGTCTGGAGCCAGGGGTGTTCGCCGGGCTTGGCATCCCGCTTGGCCGCGCGGTTGAGCGCGGAGAGGAATTCGCCCGCGGTGGGGTACCGGGCGTTGACGTCGGCCTTGAGCGCGCGCCGCAGCACGCGCTCCAGTTCGTCTCCCACGTCGGGGCGCTCGGCTCGGAGGTCCGGCAACGCATTGGTCGTCTGCTTGGCCAGCACCTGGACCGGAGTGGATCCGTCGAAGGGCGGGTGGCCCAGGAGGGCGAAGTACGCGACGGCCGCCAGGCTATAGAGGTCGGAGCGTCCGTCCACCCGTTCTCCAAGGAGCTGCTCCGGGCTGGCAAAGCGCGGCGTGCCGCTCTGACTGGTAGCGCCGCCGAACATTCCCTGTCCCCGGATCGCGATGGCCAGACCGAAGTCGGTGATCCGCAGGCTTCCGGTTCGCTCGAACAGCAGGTTCTCCGGCTTGATGTCGCGGTGCACCAGTCCGGTGCCGTGCGCATGGGACAGTGCCGACAGACCCTCGCGCATCAGGCGCAGCACCCGTTCGAAGGGCATCGGCCCTTCCTCTTCGACGCGCTGGGCCAGGTTGGGACCCTCGACGAATTCCATGGTGTACCACAACAACCCGGCGCGCCCGCTGATTTCGTAGATGTTCACCAGGTTGGGATGGCTCAGCCGCGCGGCGAGCTGGGCTTCGCGCCGGAACCGCTCGACCACGGCGGGATCCTGAATCAGCATCGGATGCAGCACCTTGAGCGCGACGATTCGCTCCAGGTGAAGATCCCGCACCCGGTATACCCGCCCGAATCCGCCGGCGCCCAGCTCGTTCAGGAGCTCGTAGTCGTCGCCCAGTGCCCGACGGAGCCGCTTTTCCCACTGGCGGATGGTGTCGTCTACCGAGACGGCGGGCATGGAGCCGGACGGCATCGTGGCGTCCTGGAGCAGGATAGCCGTGGAGAAGTCTCCCGCCTCCGAGGCGAAGTCTTCGAGCATCTCCGCCGAGGTCAGGTAGCGCTTGCCGGGAGTCTCGCGGAGCGCCCGGAGCAGCACGCGCTCGAGCGCGTGGGGGCAGGCCGCCCGGAGCTGGGTTGGCGGAACCAGGTCGGAGGGGTTTGCCGGCGGCTCCACTCCGGTGATGGCGTAGTACAACACCGCCCCGGCGCCGTAGATGTCGCTGGCCGGATCGCCCGGAGCGCCGCCCCGGATTTCAGGAGCCATGAAGTTGAGTCCGCTGGGCGTCTCGGTCTTCGGGATAGCCGGCAGGGTGTGGCTGCAGAACCGGAGGTCGGTGAGGGTGACCCGTCCCCCTGGGCTCAGCAACAGCCCGGCGGGCACCAGGCGGCGCACGATGACGCCGCGATTGTGGGCGTGCTCCAGGCCGTTCAGAAGCGAGCGGGCCATGGTGTGCACATCGGGCACAGGGCGGGGCCCCCGGCCCACCGCCTCATGCAGCCCCTCGCCCGAGATCCAGTTGCCGATCCGGTAGGCCAGATCGCCCGCCGTGCCGACATCGTAGACATGCCGGATGGACGGATGGTCCAGCTTGGCGAGCGCCTCGGCTTCGCGGAGGAACCAGTTCCGCAGCGGCTCGGTGGTGTAGATGTTGACGCGGATGCTGACCGGTCGGGAGAGCGTCAGGTCGCGGGCTGCGAACAGGACCCGTTCGGTGTTGGCCGCCACCAGCCGCTCGAGGCGGAAGCGGCTTCCCAGGACGGCTTGGGTGGCTTCAAACAGCTCGGTGGGCTCAGAGCCGGTCACGTATCCCTGGCAATCTCCACGAGGTTGCGGCCGGCGCGCTTGGCGGCATAGAGGGCAGAGTCGGCGGCGGCCATGACCGCGGTGGGCGTCCGGCCGTGCCGGGGGGCTTCCGCGATACCGAAGCTTAGCGACGCCATGGCAAATTCGGGGTGTTCGGAGGCCAGCTCCGTCAACCCGCTCTGCAACCGGTTGATGAAGACCAGGGCCTCGGTCGCGCTGGTCATCGGGAGAATCACGAGGAACTCGTCTCCACCCAGTCGTCCGACCACGTCGAGGGTACGCACCTTCTGGGTCAGTACCTCGCCGATCAGCGCGAGGTAGCGGTCTCCGGCGGCGTGGCCGAGGGTGTCGTTGATGAGCTTGAACCGGTCGACGTCGATGAGCACCAGCGAGGTCTTGATCTGGTGTCGCTGGCTGCGGGAGATCTCCGCCTCGATCCGCTCTTCGAGAGCCCGTCGGTTGAGCAGTCCGGTCAGCTCGTCTGTGGTTGCCGCGCTGTGGAGCCGCTCGACCAGCTCGGCGTTCTTGAGTGCAATAGCCGCCGCGAAGGAGAGGGTGCCGGCGAGATCGCGCTCGGCTCGCCCGTAGACCAGCCGGTTGAGCCGGGGGCCAAGCAGCAGCAGCGCCAGACGCTCATTGCCCGCGTCCAGCGGAATCACCAGCTCCGTTCCCGCGGGCAGCAGGCTGCCCAGGGCCACTTCGCTGGCGTCGGTCACCGCCGCGCCGCTGGGCAGCGCGGCATCCAGTGGAGTGACGGGGATGGGCTCGGGGACGGCGGTTTGATCGAGCGCGCGATAGCGCTTGGGCTTGTAGAGGTCGTGCTCGGGGCGATACAGGCAGGCCCACCAGGCGAAGAACACTTCGGCCATGAAGTCGAGCACCAGGTGCTCGGTCTCCTCGGTGGAGTGCACCGAGGAAAGCAGCCGCGCCACCTGGCGGAGCGCCCGGAGCTGGAAGACCGCATCGTCGAGCGCACCCTGGCGCTCCATCAGGACGCTGCGCAGCTCCAGGACCACGCTCAAGCCCGTGGCCATCTGCATGGCTATCGGCCGCATGGCGGTGGCGATGCCGGGAGCCGCGAGGATCAGCAGCTGGGTTTCCCCGCTCTCGCAGTTCCCTACTTGGACGGCCTCGGAGAATCCCTCGGCCCCACCGACCCGCCGGGGGGCGGCGTGGCCGCTGGTTATGGCGAACCAGATCTGGTCGCTCTCGAAGCGCTGCACCAGGACATCCCGGCAACGCTCGAAGAGCTCCGAATCGGTTCGTGCCTGCCGGCAAGCGGCGGCGAAGGCGCTGGGGATGTTCCCCAGAGTAGGGGTGAGCTGGGTCATGTCGCCAAGTGTAACCTGCTACAGCAATCTAGGTACCGCGTTGAGAATCGCATTGTAAGTCATTTGTTGTCATGTGGTTGAATGCTGTCATCGGGCTCGCCTCCGAAGGGGGCGCTCCGAAAGTTGCACGATTCACTAACAAGGGACGAAACGACCGATTTCGGGCTAGGAAGCACCCTCGGACAGGTAGGCTGCCACCTCACTACTGAGTTGCCGGAACTCGGCGGTCAGGCTCGCGCGTACCTCGGCGGGGCGCCCGCCGACCACCTCGAGAATCGAGCCGTGCCACCAGAGCAGATCCTGGAGCGGCGCGGGGGAAACACTCCTGGCGTACTCGGCTCCCAGTCGTCGAATGTCGGTGAGGGCCATGCCACACGTGTGAATCTCGGAGGCCATCCAGATATCCGTCACCCGGGCCGATGCTCCAGCCAAGCGGGCCAGCACCTCGAATCGGCAGGCCTTCCAGGTCCGCTCCCGGCCCATGGGATCGAATCGCGGTTCCGCTGCCGCCTCCACGGCCGCGGCCACCATTCCACCGAAGCGACGGGCGATGTTCTGCTGCAGCGGCGCCAAGCGTTCTTGCGGAGTGGCATCGACCAGAAACTTGAGAATTGCCGCGACAATGGTGGTCTCGTCGGCCTGGTGGCGGGACAGGATGACCGCGACGTTGGCGGTGGAGAGGAGTGCGCTGTGGCCGTCATGCCGGGACACCGGACCGGGATGGTGCTTGGCGCAGAAGGCCAGCGCGTGGTGGATGCTGTCGGAGTAGCCGTGGGTGCTCATCATCTGTCGCCCGAAGTCCTCGTCTTCAGCGGATGCCGAGGATCTTATGAGTCTGCAGCGACAGCCGCCACCCCGGATGGGAAAGGCAGTACTCGAGTGCCAGCCTGGTGTTGCGTTCCCGGTCGGGTCCATCCATCGGCTGGAGGAAGAAATGGCGGAAGTCGAGCCCGCGATAACGCTCGGGTTCTCCGCCTTGCTGCGGGTACACCAGCTTGAGCTCATTCCCCGACGTCACCACCAGGTCGGCGCTGGCCTTGGGAGAGAGACAAAGCCAGTCGATGCCGGGTGGCGGCGCGATGGTCCCGTTGGTCTCCACCGCCACTTCGAAGCCACGAGCGTGGAGGGCGTCGAGGAGCGGCGGATCGAGCTGGAGCAGCGGCTCGCCGCCGGTGAGGACGGTAAGTCGGCTGCTCGGTAGGACGGTAGGAGGCCAGGCCGCGTCGATCGCGGCCGCGAGTGCCTCCGCCGTGGCGAACTTTCCGCCGCCGGTTCCGTCGGTACCGACGAAATCGGTGTCGCAGAACTGGCAGACGGCCTGGTGGCGATCCTCCTCCCGGCCGGTCCACAGGTTGCAGCCGGCAAACCGGCAGAAGACGGCGGGACGGCCGGTGTTGGCGCCCTCGCCCTGCAGCGTGTAGAAGATTTCCTTGACGGCGTAGGCCATCCGGAAAGATAGATCCTTCACAAGCATCTGTGGCCAGGTTTCGGGCGCGAGGCGACGCAGTGCTTCTTATCCAAGACAGGCGGTGCGGGGCACCTCAAATTCGGAGGGTTGGAGCCATAAACCTGACCCTGACTCGGAGGTCCCCATGCGTTTCATATTTGTTTCAGCGTTGGTCATAACCGCCGGGTGTGCCAAGGTGGCACCAACCAGCACAGACGAACACCTCGCCCATCTCGACGCGGCCATCAGTGATGCCACTCTGCCGGCCGCGGCCAGCGACAACGCGCCCTCGGTGGTGTTCGATGTTCAGCTGCGATCCGACCAGGAGCCCAGCAACGCGAGCACCTCGGAATCGAAAGGGCACGTCCAGGTCAAAGTGTTCGAGAACGGCACCATGGAGTTCGTCCTGACCATCAACAACAAGAGCGATGAGACGTTCACCCGGGCTCACATTCACAACGCGCCGGCCGGATCCAACGGGCCGATTCACTGGGATTTTCTGGAGGCGGGTATTCCGGTGGCATCGATCGGGGGCCAGCCCTCCACGCTGCGCGGCGTCGCGCGCGCCCGGGCCGCGGCGGTTCTCAGCGACCTGCTTGCCAATCCGGACCAGTATTACGTGAACGTTCACAGTACTGCGTTCCCGGGGGGCGCGATCCGGGGGCAGCTCCGCTAAGTCGACGGACGCTTCTCACACCGTGATGACCGGCGGGAGGTGTCGGTGCCCGCCGCCAGGATCGTGTTGCCCTGAATTCGCGCCCTCGGGGTGACCCCAGCATATTCTGCTGATGAACCGCCTCCTGGCGCTCGGCGCCCTCGCGCTGCTCCCCGCCATTACTCCGAGCAGCGCGGCCGGGGCACAGGGCCTGGCCAGCCCGTTCGGCACCATCTCCCAGAAGATCGACAGTACCGTCATCACCATCGAGTACTACCGCCCCTCGGCCCGCGGGCGGACGATCTTCGGCGGGCTGGTGAAATGGGGCGAGCTCTGGACGCCGGGAGCGAACTGGGCGACGACGCTCGAGGTAACTCGCGACGTCCGGATCGAGGGAAAGCCGCTTCCCCGCGGCAAGTACTCGGTCTGGCTGATGCCGGCCGTGAAGCCCGACTCCTGGACGGTGGTCCTGAATCGGGCGGCGCGGCGATTCCATGTGATCCGGCCTGTCCCTCAGGAGGATGAGCTGCGCATCCGGGTGCCGCCCGACTCCGCCCCCTACCTCGAAACGGTGACGTTTTCCTTCCCGTTGGTAAGCCGCAACGGCGCGACCCTCGCGTTCCAGTGGGCCGGGACGGTGATCCCGATGCGGCTCGAGGTCATTTCCTCACGTCCGGTGATTGCCGCGGCGCACCCCTGGTCAGCCTACGCCGGTGTGTACGAGCTCCGCCCCCCCGATGACCCGGCGGCACCTCCGGTTCGCTTCGAGATCTTCGAGCGGGCGAACGGTCTCTGGGTGCGCACGACGCCGGATGCTGTCGAAGCGGGGCTAGATACTGAGTTCGACCTTCTCCCGGTCGGAGGCGATGACTTCCACCCGCGACAGTATAAAGCCGGGAGTCTGATCGGCGTCGAAGCCGACGAGCTGATCGTCTTTCGTCTGGATGGGGCGCGGGCAACGGGGTTCGAGCTGCGGGGCATTGCCGAGGCCAAAGTGCTCGCGCGCGGGATCCGGGTTAGCGCTCCATAGTAGGCCGGCCACATCTGCACACGGAGGCGAGTGGGACTCTCCATCCGCTGGAAGCTGTTCCTGTTCATAGGCGGCCTGGTCACGGCCGTCACGATTGCGTTCGGCGGCGCGGCCTACCGGGCCATGCGTCAGTCGGCGCTTTCGGCCACGTCGGTCCGGATGGCGGGTATCGCCGCCCAGTGGGCCCGACTGTTCGAAGGCAGCGTGGCTCGCCAGGGCGCCGCATTCCGGGCTGCAGCAGGTGCGGATCCGATGCGGGAAGCACTGGCCCGCCCGGACGCCGGTGTGCTCGCCGCCGCGACCACCGCATTGCGTCCCCTGATACCTCCTGGCCAGCGCAGCGCCCTCCGTCTCCTGGACCGGGATCGGCGGCTGCTCCTGATGCTCGGGGATACCTCCGCCATGGTGAACGCCCCGGTGGACTCGGCGCTTCTGGACCGCGCGGCCGGGCGAGACTCGCTTCAGGTCGGTTCCCTTCGAGCATCAGGCCTGGCGATCGTGGGCAGCTACGCGATGGCCGTCAGGGTAAACGGGACCGTAGCCGGTTACCTGACTCAGACCACGCAATTGCAGGTCACGCCCTCGCCGGCCGAGCTGAACAAGCTGTTTGGCGGTACCGCCACCCAGGTGCGGCTCGCCAACCAGGACGGATCGGTCTGGACCGATCTGGCCGAGCCCATCCCGGCGCCGGCCGAGCGCATCG
>Ga0114129_10014236_pt1 | contig 11335 bp, 10 predicted proteins | sample RhiMetdeltSRZDD1_FD_80071 | JGI IMG/M metagenome (GOLD analysis project Ga0114129, IMG submission 80071) | Populus rhizosphere microbial communities from Tennessee, USA - Rhizosphere MetaG P. deltoides SRZDD1 (version 2) (version 2) | ecosystem: Host-associated > Plants > Roots > Rhizosphere >... | reverse complement strand
GTCGATCAGCAGCTGCCAGAACACGCGCAGCGGGCTTCCACCCAGCGCGAGACGAATCGCAACCTGGTGACGCCGCGTCAGGGAGCGCGCCAGGGCGAGCCCCGCAAGGTTGGCGCACGCCACCGCCAGGAGCATTCCCATCATGCCCAGGAGCATCCCGAGCGTGGTGCCGAACCGGGTACGGAGACCCGAAAAGCCAGACACGAGCGAGGTCATGTCCACCCGCTGGCGGAGCAGCGCCTCGCGCTCGGGTCCCGGGAATGTCGTGGGGAGCGTCGCCGCCTGAATCGACGGCCACAGCGCCGCCAGTTCCGCGCGCGCCGCGCCGATCGACACGCCGGGCGCAAGACGTCCCACCACGTTGGCGGATCGAGCCGGCCTGGACGGGTTGTCGCCGGTCGCTCGCAGCAGCGTGAAGGGCGCGATGAGGTCGGCCATCCCGTCGACTTCCAGACCGAAGCTGTCCGGCGCCACGCCGATCACGGTCGCCGGCACCGTGTTTACCTTGATCGTCTCGCCGATAGCGGGACCATTCCCGAGGATGCGCCGGCGGAACCCTTCGCTGATGACGACGACCGCGTCGTCCGAGTCGGTGAAGAACCGTCCCGCCGACAGCCGCGCGGCGACGATGTCGAAATAGGCCGGCGAGACGCCTGCGGTCCCCGCGTCGAAGACGCCGGCAGGCGTCTCGACGCGCACGAGTCCTCCGCCGGAGTACATCGACAGCTGCGCGAACGATCGCTGGGCGCTGCGGTAGGCGTTGAACGTGTCGATGTAGAAGTAGCCCGTCAGGTTCGCCCGCGGCTCGAGGGCCGACAGGGCCACGAGCTGCTCGGGATTGGGAACCGCGAGTGTCCGGAAGACGAGCGCGTTGAGGATGCTGGCGACGGCCGTGGTTGCGCCAACAGCCAGCGTCAGCGTGACGATGACGATCAGGGAGAACGTCGGAGCCCGTCGCAGACTGCGGAAGGAATGCCGGACGTCAAGGCGTAGTGCGTCCCACACGCGAGAAGTCTAGCAGCCCCGCGTGCGCTCCAAGTGAAGTTGAGATGCCTTCTGGTCTTTTTCGTGTTTTGGTGCCTTCGTGGCCATCCCGCGCCGGTATTGATTCGACTGAGACAGCCCGCTAGCTACTCCGTGTCTCGCGTGAACGGCGCGAGCAACTGCGCGAAGAACCCCTGCGGGACTGAGCTGCCGACCAGGCCGTAGCGTTTCGGCCAGGCGTCTTTCGGCAGATAGTAGGTTCCGAACAGGCGATCGATGAACGGGAGATGGATGGCGAAGTTGACATCCACCGCGCTCTGATCCGCCGCGTGATGCCAGTGATGATAGCGCACGGTCACGAAGTACGGCTCCAGCCAGATCGTCCGCGGTCGAAAGTCGGTGTGGCAGAACGTGGCGTGAAAGGACACGAAGACGAGATAACCAGCCAACGTGGCCTGCGAGAAACCGAAGATCGTCATCGGGATGAGGATCAGCCCGCGCGTCAGCAGGATGTCCACGTAGTGCGAGCGCGATCCGGCCACCCAATCCATCGTCTCGATGGAGTGATGGATCGCATGAAAGCGCCACAGGAATGGAATCGTGTGAAACGCCCTGTGCGTGGCGTACTGCGAGAGATCCGCGACGACAATCGCCAGCGGAAGCTGAATGAGAAACGGCAGGTTCCCCACCGTTTGCGCAAGCCAAGGGATCGCCAGCCACCGGGACGCGTAGCTGGCCGGGATCACCATCCCAAGCGTGATGAGCTGTGCGGGCAGATGCGTGGCCACAAAGTAGAAGAGGTCCGTCGTCCATTGAGGCCGAAACGTCTTCTGGTCCGGATGGAGCGGCCAGAATCGTTCCACCGGCAGGAAGACGACCGTCATCACGAACAGATCCAGCAGAAACCAATCCAGACCGAGGCCGAATTTCGTGTGGACTTCGTCCGGCAGCGGCGTGCTTCCGCCGCCGATAATCGCCGCCAGAAGTCCCAGGGACACGCCGGTGACGGCCAGCACCTTGCGCTGCCGCAGGAGGCCCGAGACGGCACCCAGCACGATCGCAAGGACGATGGATCCCTGAATCAGCAGCCGGATGATCGTCATGGGATAGTGAGCGCGCGCATCGGGAAGCGTGAGCAGCGCGGGAAAATGCAGGCACAGCGCGCCGCCAAAGCCGAGCAAGCCGAAAAAGACGGATGAGGTGCCGCTCATCCAGCCGGTTCCGAGATGGCCCGGCTCCGAATCCCCGAAGAGTTTCTCGAAGAACGCGTCGGACATTCGTGCTCCCCTAGTCTCGGCAAGCCATTGCCAATGAATCCGCGCCCTCGCTCGTCGATACGCTGGCGTATTGTTATCGGCGTGACGTTCGAAGGGCTTTAGCGGAGGATTCCCCGCTCCTCGTAGAGCAGGTCCCTTTGAATCCACGAGACGACGTCGGGTAAGCCGGTGCCGCGTTTGAGATTCGTGAACAGAAACGGCCGGTCGCCGCGCATCTGTTTCGCGTCGCGCGCCATGACGTCGAGGTCCGCGCCGACGTGCGGCGCGAGATCGATCTTGTTGATCACCAGCAGGTCCGATCGCGTGACGCCGGGCCCGCCTTTCCGAGGAATCTTGTCGCCGCCAGAGACATCGATGACGTAGATGGAGGCGTCGACGAGCTCCGGGCTGAAGCTTGCGGCCAGATTGTCGCCGCCGCTCTCGAGAAAGACGATGTCGAGGCCAGGATGCCGCGCCGACATGGCGTCGAGCGCCTCGAAGTTCATCGACGCGTCCTCTCGGATCGCGGTGTGTGGGCAGCCGCCGGTCTGGACGCCGATGATGCGATCCGGCGTCAGTGCCTCGCTGCGCACGAGAAACTCCATGTCCTCGCGCGTGAAGATGTCGTTGGTGATGACACCCAGCTTGTAGCGATCGCGCATCGCTTTGCACAGCGCGTCCACGAGCGCGGTCTTCCCCGATCCCACGGGGCCGCCGATGCCGATCCGGAGTGGCGTGTTCACGATCGAAACAACCTGGAATGCAGATACTGCTGCGTCATCGCCGCGATGTCCATCATCGGCGCGAACGACTCCAGGTCGCCGCCGCGCGCGGCAAGCCAATCGACGACCGCCGGAACGCGCTCGAGCGTACGCGACAGGAGGCGATGCGCATCGGTCTGTCCGATCGGCATCAGTCGCATCGCCGCCGAGACCGTGGCCGCCAGGCGCGTGTACGCAAACGCTTCGACCGATCCACGCTGCGTCACGCCACAGGACACGCACGCCGCCGCGAACGCCAGCGGCAGCACCGGCCCGACAGCGCCATCCCTCGACAACCGTGCCAGCGGCTCGACGCCCGATTCTTCGTGCAGGGCCTGCCACGTCGTCATCAGCCGCCGTCCCATGGCGCGACTCGATCGCCTGGCGCTGGACGAGGGCCGCAGCGCGGTCACCTCTTCGTCCAGACGCATCAGCGTCGTGACGTCGTCTTCCTGAATCGCGCGCCACGCCAGCCACACGGCCGGTCCTTCCAGGCGACCGATCGTGTCGTCGAGCATGGCCTCGAGCCACGCGTGAAGATCCGCAGCATCGGAAACGGCGCCGCCGTTGGTCGCGCTTTCCAGCCCATCGGAGTACGCAAAACCACCGAGCGGGAACAGCGAATCACACAGGTGCAAGAGTTCAAGGTTCAAGGTTCAGGGTTCGTTCAGTTCCAAGTTCTAGGTTCTGAGTTCTAAGTTCTAGGTTCCGCCGTCAGTGCTGGTGAGCGGCCACGGTCGCGGCGGGTGTGAACGGCATCGTCGCCCGCGCGTAGGGCATCTTGTGCTGCTGGAGCAGCAGCTCGACACCCGGTACGTCGGGACAGACCAGCGCCTGGTCCGTAATCATCAGTGGCTGGTGACGGTTCCCGATGTGGTACGCGAAGAGGGCCCATTCGGGTGGCGTGCGCGGTTCAATCACGAACACCGCCTCCGGCCGCTCGACCACCATCACCACGCGCCGCTCGTCGTCGAGCACGAAACAGTCGCCCGCGCGCAGCACCGTGCCCCGCGGAAGAGTGGTCCCAAACTCGACGCCACCCTCAGTCCGCCGCCGGCCGTGCGCGTGCGTACGATCCTCCCACCCCAGCGTGGTCGTGTCGCGTGTGTAGCCGCGAGCATTCTCAGGAACGTCGCGCTCTCTGAAAACCTGGTCAACGACAATCACAGTCACTCCGGGCAGCCCTGAAGGGCTGCGCTACCTGTCTCAACTCCGGGCAGCTCTGCGCTACCTGTACTCCTAGCGCAGGCCCTTAGGCCTGCCTAAAACAGGAAGTACCGCTGTGCCAACGGCAGGACGTCCGCGGGCTCGCTCGTGAGCAGCTCGCCGTCGGCGCGCACCTCGTAGGTTTCCGGGTCGACCTCGACTTTCGGCAGCGCGTCGTTCAGCACGAGATCCTTCTTGGTCAGCGTTCGACACCCTGCCACCGCCACGGCTGGCCTCGCGAGAGTCGCCAACGCTCCTTCGTCGAGACCGGCCTTGCTGGTGAAATGGACGGCACAGCCGACGAGCGCGCCGCCGTACGCGCCGAACATCGGCCGCGCCACGACCGGCTGCGGGGTGGGGATCGACGCGTTGCCATCGCCCATCATCGCCCCCGCGATGAAGCCGCCTTTGATGATGAGCTCGGGCTTCACGCCAAAGAACGCCGGCTTCCACAAGACGAGGTCGGCCATCTTTCCCACTTTGACCGAGCCGACGTGCGGGGCGATGCCGTGCGCGATCGCCGGGTTGATCGTGTACTTCGCGATGTAGCGGCGCACGCGCAGATTGTCGTTGTCCGGCGATTCGCCCTGGAGCCGACCTCGCTGCCGCTTCATCTTGTCCGCCGTCTGCCACGTACGGCAGATCACCTCGCCGATGCGGCCCATCGCCTGCGAATCGGACGACATCATGCTGAACGCGCCGAGGTCGTGCAGCACGTCCTCGGCGGCGATCGTCTCGGGCCTGATGCGCGAATCGGCGAAGGCGACATCTTCCGGCACGCCCGGCGACAGGTGATGACACACCATCAGCATGTCCAGATGCTCGTCCAGCGTATTCCTGGTGAACGGCATCGTCGGATTCGTGGACGACGGGAGCACGTTCGGCTCGCCACAGAGCCGGATGATGTCTGGCGCGTGGCCGCCGCCCGCCCCTTCGGTGTGATAGGTGTGGATCGTGCGGCCGCGAATGGCGGCGATGGTGTCCTCGACGAAGCCCGTCTCATTGAGCGTGTCGGTGTGAATCGCCACCTGCACGTCGAACTCGTCCGCGACGGCCAGACAGCGATCGATCGCGGCGGGCGTCGTGCCCCAGTCCTCGTGCAGCTTCAACCCGAGCGCGCCGGCGCGAATCTGCTCGCGAAGCGCAGCGGCGCCGGAGCTGTTGCCTTTGCCGAGGAACCCGAAGTTCAGCGGAAACGCTTCGACAGCCTCGTACATGCGCCGGATGTTCCAGGCGCCCGGCGTACACGTCGTCGCCTTCGTGCCGGTGGCCGGGCCGGTGCCACCCCCAATCAGCGTGGTGACGCCGGAATAGAACGCGTCCGGAATCTGATTCGGCGAGATGAAATGCACGTGCGTGTCGATTGCGCCGGCGGTGAGAATGTGGCCCTCCCCGGCGAGCACCTCCGTCGAGGCACTGATCACGAGCCCCGCGCTCACGCCGTTCATCACGCCCGGATTGCCCGCCTTGCCGATGGCCGAAATGAGACCGTCGCGCACGCCGACGTCGGCCTTTCGGATCCCTTCCGCGTCGATGATGACGACGTTGGTGATGACCAGATCCGGCGATCCGGTCTGGCGGCTTGCCGTTGCGGACTGCCCCATGCCGTCGCGTATGACCTTCCCGCCGCCAAACTTGGCTTCGTCGCCGTAGGTCGTGGCGTCGTGCTCGATCTGGACGATGAGATCCGTATCGGCGAGGCGAATGCGATCGCCGGTGGTCGGGCCGTAATGGTCCGCATAGGTGCGGCGATCGATCTTCATTTGGAGAAGTCCGCGACCGCCTTGAGCGCCGCGGCCCTCACGTTCTCCTCGTCGAGCGGTCCCTCGACGAGTTGGTTGAGGCCGACGACTTCGCGCGTACCGCCGAACGCGACGAGCTCGACTTCGCGCGTGTCGCCCGGCTCGAACCGCACCGCCGTTCCCGCGGCGATGTTGAGCCGCATGCCGTATGCGGCCACGCGGTCGAAAGCGAGCCACCGGTTCACTTCGAAAAAATGACAGTGCGATCCGACCTGCACCGGCCGATCACCGCGGTTGCTCACCTCGATCCGTCGCGTCGGGCGTCCGGCGTTGAGCTCGATCGGATCGGCCGCGAGAAGGTATTCGCCTGGGATGATGCTCATCGACACGCGAGAAGGCTCGCGACAGTTTGTTAACCACAGAGACACAGAGAAGAGGCTGCACGCTTCAACGCAGGCGCGCGGCAGCATGACGTTCGATTCGACCGCTCTGTGTCTCTGTGCCTCTGTGGTTATCTTGATCTGCGCGCGCTGGTTCTTCGCGATCTCCTTTCAACGAATCGGCTGATGAATCGTCACGAGCTTCGTACCATCGGGGAACGTGCCTTCGATCTGGATTTCCGGGATCATCGCCGGCACGCCGTCCATCACGGCGTCGGCTGGCAGGATCGTCGAGCCGAGGCTCATGATCTCGGCGACCGAACGGCCGTCGCGGATCAGCTCGAGAATCTCGGAGGTGATGAGCGCGACCGCCTCGGGGTGATTGAGCTTGAGACCCCGGGCTCGACGTTTCCGCGCGAGCTCTCCGGCGGAAAAGATCAGCAGCTTGTCGACTTCTCTCGGCGTCAGATGCACGGCAGATTCCTGAGGCGCCGGATCATATCCGCCTTCGCTCGCAACGTCACCAACGACGCGCGCTGTCATGCTGCGCTATCATCCCTGCCATGAGTACGCGTTATGGCTGGATCGGACTCGGGCTCCTGCTGTCGGCGATCGTCGCCTGCAGCGGCGAGCCGCCCAAACCTGCGCCGGTGACCGCCGCGCCGGCGCCCGCGCCGCCACCCGAGCCGCGGGTCAAGGTCTACGTGACCAACGAAGCGTCCGGTGACCTCACGGTCATCGACGGCGAGCGTCAGACGGCCATCGGCACGTATCCGCTCGGCAAGCGCCCGCGCGGGATCAAGGTCAGCCCGGACGGCAAATCACTCTTCGTCGCGTTGAGCGGCTCGCCGAACGCGGGACCTGGCGTGGATCCGAAGACGCTCCCGCCCCCGGACCGAAGCGCCGACGGGATTGGCGAGGTCGACGCCGCGACGCACAAAGTGAAACGCGTCATCCACGCCGGCAACGACCCGGAGCAGCTCGACATCAGCGCCGACGGCCAGCGCCTGTATGTCGCGAACGAAGACGCCGCGCAAGTCAGCGTCGTCGACGTGCCGACCGGCAATGTGATCGCGACCGTGAAGATGGGCGACGAGCCGGAAGGCGTCACCATTCGGCCTGACGGCAAGGTCGTGTACGTGACGAGTGAAGACGAAGGCGCCGTCTACGCCATCGACACAAGCACGAACAAGGTTCTGAAGAAAGTGCCGGTCGGTCACCGCCCGCGGTCGATCGGATTTCTCCCGGATGGCTCGCGCGCGTTCGTCTCGCTCGAAAACGACGGTGCCATCGCTCTGGTGGACGCGCAGACGCACAAGTTCCTGCACCTGATTCAACTCGAAGGCACGGGCGCGACGCCCAAGCCGCGACCGATGGGCATCGCCGTCAACCCCGACGGCTCGACGGTGTACGTCACCGCCGGCTCGTTCGGTCATCTCTTTCTCGTCGACCCGTCCAAGAAGTCATCGGCGACCTCCATCGAAGCCGGTCAGCGGCCGTGGGGCGTGGGGATCCTGCCAGGCGGGACGACGGTCGTCACGGCAAACGGGCCGTCGAACGACGTGTCGTTCATCGATCTCGCGACCAAAGCCGTGAAGAAGGTGACTGCGGGGAATCGCCCGTGGGGCATTGCTGTGGCGGGCGCTCGATGACGGAAGAGGTGTAGGCGCCGCTTCCCTGCCTCAAAGATCTGCCGCCCGGCGGTCAACGCGTAAGATCGACGCGCAGCTCCGCTCCAAACAGCATGGTGCGGTCGTTGTCGACGGCCGCCCATTTTTCGAGCGTCTTCCGATCCTTCTGCACCCGGCCCTCGAACAACGTTCGGCCGTTGGCGACGACTTTTACGGGCTTCGCGAAGTCGAACTGATCGGGCGACAGCAACAGGGTGAACGCGGTCACGCCGTGCGTCGAGGCCTGAACGACGTTACCGGTGCGCGTCAGATCGACGCGGCCTGAGCGTCCTGCCCGCGCGAACAATGTCCGCGGCGGCCCGGTGACGAGCGCCGGCTCGTATGTACCGCTGATTTCGACGGGCAGGTTGTTGCGCGCCACCAGCAAATCGATGTGCCCGCCGGGCTTCACCTCGTCGAGCGCGTCCTGCACACCGGTACCGGCACTGACGGTCTCGTCGTTCAGGCGCACGAGTACGTCGCCGCTCCTCAAGCCGATCTTCTCCGCGTTCGATCCCGCTATCACGCGGTTGATTCGCGTGCCGATCGAGCGCACACCGAAATCCGGCGCGGGCCCCATGGCCATCTCGTTCAGATCCGGCAGCGATTTCGCGTCGTCTTTCACCGCACCGATGCGGTCGATGATGAGCCAGTGCGCCCGGTTGTGCTTCGAGATGTCCGACGCCTCCCAGGTGAGCGTGTCCGGCAGCGGCTTGCGAGGGTGTGTCCGGACGAACTCCTCGAACGAGTCCTTCACGTCCGGCCACCACTGCGTGGTGTGCCCGGCATCTGGCTGCGGATGGTACTCGAGCGCGACGCCGCCTTTCCGATAGTGCTCCACGTACGGATCGACAATGCGCGTCGGGTACAGCGGATCGCGCCCGCCGTTGACGATGAACAGCGGCTTGTTTCGAAGGTTGTTCGCAAAGATTTCGCCATCGTCGATGTCGCCGCTCGCGAGCACCATCCAGTAGCCGTTGAGCGGCAGGAAGCTCGCATACGGCGTAGTGTCGCGCATCGCGACGTAATACGCGCCCGAGGCGCCATCGGAGACACCGGACACGACCACGCGGTTCTCGTCGACGTTGTACCGCTGTTTCACCGAGTCCACGATCGCGTGAAGGTTGTCGACCTGATCGTCGCTCCACCAGGGCGACGCGGACCACGCGTACGGAATCACGTAAATCTGCTCGACGCCGGCCAGCGCGCCGATGAGGCCGGTTCCCACCGGTTGATTGTCGCGGCGTCCGCCTATGCCGCCGTGGAGCTGGATGCGGAGCTGGTATTTCCTCGCCGAGTCGTAGGTGTCGGGCACATTGAGGGCAAAGTGGTGCTCGACGCCGTTCGACGAACGGTTGCTCATGCGCACCAGGCCCGTGGGCTGCGCCGTGTAGGGACGGCCCTGCCGCAACCGCTTGTAAGCCTGGTCGAACGTTTCGGTCGTCGCCGCCTCGACCACGAACGCGGCCATGGCACACGCCAGTACGGATCGGAGCATCGGGCGAGGGTATCATGGTGAATGACGACGTCGGGGCTGTGGGCTAGGGCCTAGCTGCTCTGTCGGGGACGCGGGACTAGGGGACTGGGGACTTCGGACTTGAGCGTTTCGATCTCCGAAATCGGTCGGGCGGTCATCCTCGCGGCGGCGCTTGCTGCCTCCAGTGTGCTGGCGCAGCCGGCGGGCGACATCGAGCTGCCGCCGCTGTCGTACGTCTGCCCCATGACTGGCGACGAAGACGTCATCGAGGATCGGGCTGGCAAGTGCCGCAAATGCGGTATGACGCTCGTAGCCACGCGGCTCGACTCCGTCTGGACCTGCGCCACCCGCCCGCTGCTGGTGGTCGCGGACAAGCCAGGCAAGTGTCCCGTGGATGGCACCCCGCTCGTGCGCGTCACCGCCGCGGTGTCGTGGACGTGCAAAGACGAGCCGACCCTCGACAAGCTCGAGCCGGGCACCTGTCCCGACGGCTCGAGGATGGTCAAGAAGTACGCGGCGCGCGCGCACGGCAATCACAACCCGCAACATGGCGGTCAATTCTTCATGGCGCCCGATAGCTGGCACCACATCGAAGGCACCTACCTCCCGACGGGCGTCTTCCGCATGCACCTGTACGACGACTACACCAAGCCGCTCGCGCTGAAGCTCGCGCGCGAGATCTCGGGAACGCTCGTCGTCAAGGATGCGAAGACGGGACGGGACAAGGCAATCCCGCTCGTGCGTAGCGGTCGGTACATGCAGGCCACGATCGGCAAGCAGCCGTTCCCCGCGCAGATGTACGCGAAAGTCGCCTTCAAGTCGGGCGATCGCGATACCAGATTCGATTTCAGCTTCGATGCGTTCTCGAAGGAACCGAAAGTCGCGCCGTCGACGACGATGACCAGCGCAATGCCAGCCACATCGGAGCCGGCGCCCGTGGCCGCGACGACACCGTCGGTGCCCGACTCGTCCTCGGGCGTGGACCCGGCGTTGATTCCCGTGCCCATCCCGGAGACCGTCCCCGAGATGCTCGCGCAGCTCCGCACGCGCACCGAGCAGATCCGCGCGTTCATCGACAAGGGCGCGTTCGCGGCGATTTACGTCCCCGCGTTCCAGGCGAAGGATCTCGCGCTGGCGCTCGACGAGCACAAGAAGGAGCTGCCCGACGATCGCCAGCGAATCGCCGTGCCGGCCATCGGGCGGCTGGTGCGATCGGCCTATCTCCTCGATGCCTTCGGCGATCTTGGCAACAAACAGCAGATCATCGAAGCGTACGATCGTTTTTCCTCGGCGGTGAAGGAGATCGAATCCGCCTTTCCCGCCCGGCCATGACGATGACAGCCGGACGGATCCGCCCGCTGCTCGTGAGCGCCGCTGTCGCGGCGATCTGCACGCTGAGCCTCATGCCTGGCGAAGCGCACAAGGCGATCACGTCGAAGTACACCTACAACGACGATGTGTTCCCTATTCTGCGTGACAAGTGCGCGCGTTGCCATGTGGCCGGCGGCGTCGCACCGATGTCGCTGATGACCTACGACGAGGCGTTTCCTTGGGCCGAGTCGATCCGCGCCGAGCTGGTCGCCAACCACATGCCGCCATGGAATGCCGAGGAAGGCTTCGGCGCCCTCAAGACGGCGCACACGCTGTCGCCGCGCGAGCTGGACATCATCCTGACGTGGGCGACCGGCGGGAACCCGCGCGGCCAGCTCGATCAGAAGCTGCCGACAATCGCCCTCAAGAACGATTGGTCGATGGGCGCCCCCGACGTCACGGTGCCGCTCCCGTCTGAATTCACCCTCGCAGCCGACAAGATGGAAGACTGGCACGAGTTCGTCGTTCCGATGATGACCAATGCCCCG
>Ga0114129_10014235_pt1 | contig 11335 bp, 10 predicted proteins | sample RhiMetdeltSRZDD1_FD_80071 | JGI IMG/M metagenome (GOLD analysis project Ga0114129, IMG submission 80071) | Populus rhizosphere microbial communities from Tennessee, USA - Rhizosphere MetaG P. deltoides SRZDD1 (version 2) (version 2) | ecosystem: Host-associated > Plants > Roots > Rhizosphere >... | reverse complement strand
CTCAACCAGATCTTCGCCGGCATGATGCCGTACATGATCATCGTCTGCATCTGCCTCTTGTTCATGTACATCTGGCCGGGGATGACGCTGTGGCTGCCGGAGTTTCTCTACGGAAAGTAAGCTCGGAGGGGGGCGTCGCCCCCCTTCCGACGGGCGTCGCGTGCCGCGCGGCACGCGACGCCCTGCCTCCCCCCAGGACAGGATTGCGCGGGCGAAGCCCGCGCTCGGAAACGGCTGCGCGGCAGGATTCTCGAAATCAGTCGCGTCGATCGTTCGCTGATGTCCAATATTTTCTGGAACGCGCTCCTGAAGCGTGAGCCGAACAGACTGTAGGGGGTACTCACGGTGAATCGGCTGAGCGTCCTCGCGACGATGGTTTTCTCTTTGACGACCTTTGCGTCCGCCAATGCGGCCGAGATCACCGTCGTGAGTGCCGTGGTGATGAGAAATGCGCTGGATGAGCTCGTCCCCACGTTCGAACGCGAGAGCGGCCACACGATCACGCTCAGCTACGCGTCAGCGGGCGTCCTTCGCAATCGGATTCAGAACGGCGAGGTCGTCGATCTGACGATTTTGCCGAAGCCTGTGCTGAGCGAGCTCGTCGCGTCGCGGAAAATCGTGGCGGGGAGCACCGTCGATGTTGCCCTCTCGACGGTTGGTATCGCCGTACGGGCAGGGGCGCCGAAGCCTGACATCAGTTCCGTCGACGCCTTCAAGCGATCGCTGTTGGCGGCCAGGACAATCGTGTACACCGATCCGGCAGGAGGCGGCGCCAGCGGAGTTCACTTCGCACGCGTCCTCGAGCGGCTCGGGATTGCAGATCAGATCAAGCCCAGGACCAAGCTCACGTCGATTCCTGGGCCTGGACCCGGCGAGATCGTCGCCCGCGGTGACGCAGACATCGCGGTCTCACAGACGATGGACCTGCTTGGTGCCTCGGGCGCCGACTTCGTCGGTCCGCTGCCGCGAGAGCTGCAGAACGAGACAGATTTCACTTACGCGGTGGGCGTAGGGAGCAATTCCAAGGAACCGTCGGCGACCACGGCGTTCATCACGTTCCTGTCCTCGCCCGTCGCCGCGTCGGTGCTCAAAGCGAAAGGCATGGAGCCTGTGAATGCGGCCGTCAAGTAGCGAGAACGGGCGCCGAGTCGGCGGAAGGATCGCCGGACATACACCGCGGCGGGCCCCGGCGGCGGCGATGCGGAGCGATGAGTGATGGATAAGGCGAAGCTCACCTGGTTGTCGGCGGTGGAGGGGGCGCGGCTGATCCGCGAGGGGGCGGTGAGCGCCGAGGAATTGATGACGGCGTGCCTCGACCGCGTGCGGGAGGTCGACGGCCGGATCGAGGCGTGGGCGTTCCTCGATCCCGACTACGCGCTCGCGCAGGCGCGCGCGGCGGATGAATTCCGGCTCTCCGGCGCCCCCATCGGGCCGCTGCACGGTGTGCCGGTCGGGATCAAGGACATCATGGACACCGCCGACATGCCCACCGAGAACGGCTCGCCGATCTACGCCGGCCGCACGCCCTCGCGCGATGCGGCGGTGGTGGCGACGCTGCGCGGCGCCGGCGCCGTCCCCATGGGCAAGACGGTCACCACCGAGTTCGCCACCCGCACGCCGTCCAAGACGCGCAACCCGCACGACCCCGACCACACGCCCGGTGGCTCCTCCAGCGGATCGGCGGCAGCGGTGGCGTCCGGCATGGTGCCGCTCGCGCTCGGGAGCCAGACGGCCGGCTCCACCATCCGTCCCGCGGCCTACTGCGGCGTCTACGGCTTCAAGCCGACGCACGGGCTCATTTCCCGGCACGGGATGTTCATGCTGTCGCGCACGCTGGATCACGTGGGGATGTTCGGGCGTTCGCTCGACGACATCGCGCTCCTCGCGCAGACGCTCATGGGGTACGACGAGCGCGATCCCGACACGCGCCCGCGCGCGCGCGTCCCCTTCGTCGAGATCGCGGCCGAGGAGCCGCCGCTGCCGCCGATGTTCGCCTTCGTGAAGACGCCGCACTGGGAGCGCGCCGATACCGACACCAAGGAAGCATTCGCCGAGCTTCAGCGACACCTCGGCGCCCGCGTGGAGGAAGTCGAGCTGCTGCCGTCGGCGATGGAGGCGTGGGAGGACCATCGCACGATCATGCAGGCGGAGATGGCGGGGAACCTGGCGCGAGAGTGGGAGCACGCGCGCGATCTGCTCTCCCCCGCGTTGCGCGCGCAGATTGAGAGCGGCCGCGAGGTGCGGGCCCTCGCCTACCAGCAGGCGGTGGCGCGCCGGCGGGCGATGGACGAGGGCTTCGCAGAGCTGTTCATGCAGCGCTACGACGCCATCATCACGCCCGCCGCTCACGGCACGGCGCCCAAAGGCCTTGCGTCGACCGGCGATCCCGCGTTCTGCGCACTGTGGACGCTCTGCGGGATACCCGCCCTCACCGTGCCGCTGCTCCAGGGCGCGAACGGCCTCCCGCTCGGCGTCCAGCTCGTCGGCGCGCGCGACGCCGATGCGCGCCTGCTCCGGACCGCGCGCTGGCTGGTGGCGCGCGTCGCCGCCGACTGAGCGGCGGACGGAGCCGACCCCCACGCGCGCGCTCGAATCGGGAGGCGGCCGGTAGTAGAATCCGTCCACCATCGACCGCAGAGTGAACCGCCCCCAGAGGAAGGACGAAGCCATGCCCCTCTACGAGTACTTCTGCGAGAAGTGTCAGCGTGAAGTGACGGTTCCGATGTCGATCAGCGAGCATGAGAAAGGTGGCGTCGCCTGCCCGAGCTGCGGAGGTCGCGAGATGCGCCCGCTGGTGGGCTCGTTCTTTTCCAAGACGTCACGCAAGTCCTGAGGAGGCCGAATGAGACTGGAAGGCAAGCGCATCGCGATCCTGGCCGAGAACATGTATCAGGAGATGGAGCTGTGGGTGCCGTACTACCGCCTGCGCGAAGAGGGCGCGGAAGTGAAGGTGGTGGGCGCCGGCGGCGCCAAGTCGTACACGTCCAAGCACGGCTATCCGGTGAACGTCGACGTGCAGGCCGATCAGGTGACCGCCGTCGAGTTCGATGCGGTGGTCGTGCCCGGCGGCTACGCGCCGGACATGATGCGGAGGCACGAGGCGATGGTGCGTCTCGTGCGTGAAGCCGCCCAGAACGGCAAGGTGGTGGCCGCCATCTGCCACGCGGGATGGATGCTCGTGTCGGCCGGCATCCTCAAAGGCCGGCAGGCTACCTCGTTCTTCTCGATCAAGGACGATCTGATCGCGGCCGGCGCGGACTGGCGCGATGCCGAGGTGGTCGTCGACGGCAACCTCATCACGTCGCGCAAGCCCGACGATCTTCCGGCGTTTTGCCGGGCGATCATCTCCGCTCTCGGCAAGGCTTAGGTCCCACGGGCGCCAACAGTCATCGGAGGGGGTGCGGCACGCCCCCTCCGAGCCCGACCGCTCGCGCGTCCGCCGGCGAGCCACCCGAGATAGAGGACGGCCGCCGACAGCACGACGAGCACGGCGACTCCCACCACGCGCGAGAGCACCGACAGCACGGCGAGCGTGCCGCTCGACAGTCCGGCAAAGGCGAGGCCCACCACCGGTAAGACCGGCGCTCCGCAACCCATCACGCTGCACGGTCCCGTCGACAGAGAGACCATGCTCGCCACCGCCGCGAAGGCGCCGCCGCTGCGCCCGGCCGTGGCCGGCGCCGAGCGAGCGCGTGGTGTCAGCACCAGCGCCACGTAGAGACCGATGAGGATGGCGGTGGCGGTGAAGCGAAGCGCGTCCATGGTGTCGACCGCAAAGCCCCACTCCGGCGCCCCGTAGTCGCCGTCGGCGGACACCCAGAACAACGCGAGCCGGGACAGGAAGGAGATCTTGTCGCCGACGGGGGCGCTCGAGGTCAGGAACTGGGGCAAGGTCCTCAGCCACGGGTTGACGGCCGCATAGGTCCACGGCTTCCGCGTCACGGAGAGGACGAGGGGCGGAAGGATCACCTGGAGGACCAGGGCGGCCGCGATGACGGTGAGGACGAGCCACGGACGGGCACGCGCGGCGCTCACGATCCCGCGCCAGGTCCTCACCATGCGGAGGGTCCTCGCGTGCCCACGACGGCTCGATTATAGCGTCCGGTATCGCGCCCGGGGCGGCCCGGGCTTTTGACACGTTCCGAGCGGCGTGCTATAAACTTCCCGCACTTGAAGGTTTTTCACGCTCACGCCCGCCACGTCATGGAGGACCCGCCTATGGTCGAAGTGAACCGTCGTGACTTCCTGAACGGCCTCGGTGTGACCGTCGGCGCCGCGCTGGCGTCCACTGCGGGCAGCCTGCCCATCATCGGCGTCGCCCATGCGCAGGAGAAGCCGAAGGGGAACATCCCCGATACGCCCTTCAAGATCGGTCACATGACCTTCTTCACGGGACCGGCGGCGGTCCTCGGCGAACCGATGCATAAGGGCCAGCTGCTGGCAGCGGAGGAGATCAACGCCCAGGGCGGTCTCCTCGGCAAGCGCAAGATCGAGATCCTCAAAGCGGACGAGGCGGCCGGCACCGACGCCAACGTCAAGGAGCTCAGGCGCCTCAAGCTGTCCGAGAAGATCGACTTCTTCTGCGGCATCACCTCCAGCGGCAACACGCCCGCGCTGGGACCGGTTGCCGAGGACCTGAAAGTCCTGACCATCTTCGTGGACGGCTGCACGGACTTCCTCTTCGACAAGGCGGTCCCGAACCCGCACTACATCTTCCGCATCACCAACATGCAGTCCGCGGACGGCGTCACGGGCGCGGTGGCGGCGGCCATGACGTGGCCGAAGACCAAGCGCATCGCCCACATCCATCCCGACTACTCGTACGGCCGCAACGCGTTCGACCACTTCACGATCGTCATGAAGAAGATGCTCCCCAACGCGGAGAACGTCTCGGAGGGATGGCCGAAGCTCGGCACCACCGACTTCAGCTCCCACATCACGAAGGCGATCGCCTCCAAGCCGGATCTCCTCGCCGTTTCCGTGTGGGGCGGCGACTACGTGGCGTTCTACAAGCAGGCGCTGCGGTACGGGATGTTCGACAAGATGAAGGTCGCGAGCATGATCGCGTTCGGCGTGGCCCCGCACGCCATCGGCAAGGATCACCCGGAGGGCATCATCGCGGGTGTGCACTCGAACTACCACTTCACGTTCCCGGGCGGTGACAAGTGGCCGCTCAACAAGACGTTCGTGGAGAAGTACCACAAGCGCTTCAACGAGTACCCGAACTTCCAGGCGGAGGGCGGCTACTCGGCCACCTATATGCTGAAGACCGCCATCGAGAAGGCGAACCACCTCGCGGGCGGCTGGCCTGAGGACGACGCGATCATCAGCATGCTCGAGGGCATGATGATGGCGGGGCCGGCCGGCTACGTCTACATCCGCCCCGACAACCACCAGGGCTACAAGGACGCCGTCACCGGATTCAGCAAGAACGTGGCGGAATATCCGTTCCCGATCCTCGACCCCGATCGCATCATCACGATTCCGATCCGCAACATCACGGCGCCTCCCGGCTGGCCGAAGGGAGACCCGACCTCGACGTTCACCTGGATCGACAAGACCTGGCCCAAGGCCAAGGCATAGCGGTCGCGGGGGACGGGTGGGTCTCTCGACCGCTCGTCCCCCGCCGTCTTTCGTGTGGATCCGGGTTCTGCTCTTGGTGCTGCTGGGCGCGCTCGCGTCCGGCGTGGCGGACGCCGGCCATGAGATCTCGTTCTATCCCTCGTTCTATCCGCAAGAGATCAAGCTGGAGTTCCTGACGCCGGACGCCGCCGCGGCGCGCCTCCGGAAGCCTTCGCTGCACGGCTACGTCGGTGCCGATCCGTTCCGCGGCGGTCCGCTGCCCGCGCACGTCGCCGCGGCGGAGTCGCTCGGGAGCTACGTGGTGCTCACGTTCAACCGCGGGGCGGGCGACGCCGGCGTCCGCTGCGCCGCGAGCGCGCGCGTGCTCGCCGCGCTCTCGACGCCGCGCCCCGGCTACGTCTTCCATCCGTATCCGGTCACGCCGTATCACGACGATTACTTCGCCCACGCCGATCTCGCCGACGCGGCGCGACGGAAGGCGGGGACGGCGGCCGGCGGCGCCGCGACACTGCGGGTGCGGGCGCGGGGACCGTGGGCGGAGGCGCTCCGCGCGGCGGGCGTGCGTGTGGTCGAAGCCGAAGGCGACGCGACGCTGGAAGAGATCGACGTGCGCGACGTGGGGCCCGCGCGCATGACGAGCGTGAACGGCTGGCTTCAGCCCTCGTGGATCAAGGAGGGATGGTTCCAGGCCTACCGCGTCCACGCGCCTGCGATCACCGACGCGGAGACCCAGCGCGCGGTGGACGACGCGCTCGAGCGGCGTGCCCACGGCCGCTACGGCAACGGCGCCGAGCGCGTGAATCTCGAGCGCCGGCTTCTGTCGTTGCTCACGCGCGGCTGCGAGCGCGTGAGCGTCGGTTACACCACGCGCCGCGAGGTCTTCAGCGTCGAGTACTCGGACGGCGTCGAGAACGTCGCGTACGACGCCCAGAGCGGTCTCGGCTCCGCGATCTTTCTCCGCACGGTCAAGCTCAAGGACTTTCCGTGGAACGGCTGGCTCCGTGTCGGCGCGGAGCGCCGGCCCGTCGCGGCGTGGAATCCGATCGCGGGCTTTACGGACGACAGCGGGCGGCTCCTGTGGGCGGCCGTGGGCGACGCCGCCTTCATCCCCGCGCCGCAGAATGGTGGCTGGTTGCCCAATCGGGCGCGGCCGGGAGTGCCGCACGCGGCAGCCGACGTACCGACGGATGCGCTCGCGCCCGATCCCGCGACGGGTGTGCTGCGGCCGGTCCCCGCCGGAACGAAGGCCGAGATCAAGATCGTCTACCGGGTGCTCGCCTCGCGGTTCCACCACGGTCCGAAGATGGCCGTGGCCGACATCCTCTACGCGTACGGCCTTCCGTATCGTTGGGGTCGCCGTGGCGCTTCGACCTACGATCCCGAGGTGGATCGCGCCACCGCCGCGCTGCGCGAGGCGCTGGTGGCGGTGCGGGTGGTGAAGGTCGATACCGAAGTGCGGGACCTGGGAGAGGTGCAGATCGCCTACGACGTTCCCGAGGTCGAGGTCTACCTGGGCGGCGGCGTGGCGCCCGATGCCGCGATCACGGTGGCGCCGCCGTGGACGGCCGTCCCCTGGGAGCTGACCGCGCTGATGGAGACGGCCGTCGCGCGGGGGATGGCCGCGTTCTCCGACGCCGAGGCCAGGCGGCGGGGAGTGCCGTGGCTCGACCTCGCGCGCGACGCGCGGGCCAAGGACCGCCTCGCGTCGCTGCTCGCGGAGTTCGAGCGCACGACCTACGTGCCGCCCGCCTTGCGCGGGATCGTGAAGGTCGAGCAGGTGCGGGAGCGATGGGCGGCGCTGCGACGCTTCTATCGCACGCATGGCCATCTCCTCGTCGCCAACGGCCCCTATCAGCTCGGAACGTGGACGCCGGAAGCGGTCGTGCTGACCGTCTTCCGCGACCTCAGCTATCCGCTCGGCGTGGGCAGCTACGATCGCTACCCGCTGCCGCGCCGCGCCTACGTGACGCGCGTGGAGCGGCGCGGCGATCGGCTGGAGCTCGACGCCGACGTCGAGCGCGTGGCGAAGTTCGAGCGCTCGCACACGATCGTGCGTGAGCCGTTCCGCCCTCAATCGAGCGGCGAGAGCCTGCGCGAGCCGACACCGGTCGCGCACTACGCGGTCGTGGACGGGCAGGGGACGGTGGCGCTCACGGGAGTCTCGGAGACGCTCGACGGTGCGCGCGTGATGATCGATCTCGGCGGCAAGCTGTCGCCCGGCGACTACCGCGTGCTGACCGCGCTTGCCCTCGATGAGAACCTCGTGAACGCGGAGGTGAAGATCATCCCGTTCCGGGTGGGACCCTGATGGACTTTCTCCCCATCCATCTGCTGAACGCGCTGCTCTACGCCTCCGTGCTCTTCCTCATCGCGGGCGGCCTCAGCCTGATCTACGGCGTCATGCGGATCGTGAACCTGGCCCACGGCAACCTGTACGCGTTCGGCGCCTACGTCACGGCATGGGCGGTCGGGCTGGTGGGCGCCGGCGCGCCCACCGCGCTGCTCTACGTGTTGCTGCCGGCGGGCGCGCTGGCGGCGGCGGCGGTGGGCGCGTTCCTGGAGCCGACGCTCTTGCGCCCGTTCTACAAGCGGGCCGAGGAGTACCAGCTGCTGGTGACGTTCGGATTGCTGATGATCCTCGAGGACGTCATGCGCTTCCTGTGGGGCCCGTACCCGTTGTCGGCGAGCACGCTCTGGGAAAATCTCGGCAGCGTTTCCATCAACGGCAATCCGTACCCGAACTACAATCTCCTCGTGATCGCGGTGGGGGCGGCCGCTGCCGCCTTCCTGTGGGCGTTCATCTATCGCACGAAGTTCGGCGTCGTCCTCCGCGCCACCTCGCAGAACATGCGCATGGCCTCCGCCCTCGGGGTGAACGTCAACCGGATCTACGTCGAAGCGTTCACGCTCGGCTGCTTCATGGCCGGGCTGGGCGGCGCCATCATCGTGCCGAGCCAGTCGGCCGTGCTCGGGATGGGCGTGGACGCGCTCGTGCTCGCGTTCATCGTGGTCGTGATCGGCGGTCTGGGAAGCCTGGAGGGCGCGCTGGTGGGCGCGCTCATCGTGGGACTGGTGCGCGAAGCGGGCATCGCGTTCTTCCCCGAGATCGAGCTCGCCGTGCTCTACCTGATCGCCGCCGTCGTCCTCCTCGTCCGCCCCGCGGGGCTCTTCGGTCGCGCATGAGAGAGCATAGGGCGACGTCGAGGCGCACCACGGCGGGGCCGGGGTGCGTCCGAGCGGTGGGGGTCTGGGGGCCATTTCGGGGCCGCGTGGCGAGCTCGAGGCGCACCACGGCGGGGCCGGGGTGCGTCCGAGCGGTGGGGGTCTGGGGGCCATTTCGGGGCCCCCAGCAAGAACGATGAGCACGGTGGCCGTTCCGCTCGTCCGTCGCTCCGCCCGCAACACGGCGGCGGCGTGGGCCGTGCCCATCGCGGTCGTGCTGCTCGCGGTCCCGTACGTGGCGCCGCAGTACCAGACGATTCTCCTCGCGTACGGCCTGGTGATGGCGATCGCCGCCCTCGGCTTCAACCTCCTCCTCGGCTACACCGGGCTCCTCTCCTTCGGGCACTCCGCGTACTTCGGGGTCGGCGCCTACGTGGTGGCGCTCATGGTGAAGTATCTCGGCACCGCGTCCATGGAGCTCTTCCTGCTCGGCGCCATCGTGGGCTCGGTGCTGATCACCGCGCTCTTCGGCGTCGTCTGCGTTCGCTACACGCGGATCTTCTTCGGCATCCTCACCCTCGCTCTCTCCCAGGTGCTGTGGAGCCTCGCCTTCAAGTTCTTCTGGGTCACGGGCGGCACCGACGGCCTGCGCGTGCCCACACCCACGCTGCTCGGGCTGGCCACCGGCCCGGGCGACAAGATCGCGTTTCTCGCCCACGGCTACTACTACTACGTGCTGGTGATCTTCTTCGCGTGCGTGGCCCTCATGTGGGTGATCGTGAACTCGCCCTTCGGCAAGGCGCTGCAGGCCATCCGCGACAACGAAGTACGCGCCGAGTTCGTGGGCATCCAGGTGTGGCGCTACCGCTGGATCGCCTTCATGGTCTCGGGCGTCTTCACAGGTCTGGCGGGGGCGCTGTGGGTGCCCCTGAACGGCCTCACCACCCCCGACGTCCTCTACTGGCAGTTCTCGGGCGAGATCGTGTTCATGACCGTGCTCGGTGGCTTCCGGTCGTTCGGCGGGCCCATCATCGGGGCCATCGTCTTCAACTACCTGAAGACGTTCGCCGTCGGCTACACGGTCTACTGGCAGCTCCTGCTCGGTGTCGTTCTCGTCGTCCTCGTGCTGTCGCTGCCCACCGGCATCGTGGGATCGGCGAGCCGGCTCCTGGCGCGGGTGCGGGGCAGCGAGTGAGCCTGCTCGAGACGCGCAGCCTCGTGAAGTACTTCGGCGACACGCATGCCGTCGATCACGTGGATTTCAAGGTGCAGGAGCGGGAGGTGCTCGCCCTCATCGGCTCCAACGGCGCCGGCAAGACCACGCTCGTGAATCTCATCAGCGGGCTCGTGCGCGCGGACGAGGGACAGATCGTCTTCCGGGGCGTGGACGTCACCGCCCAGTCCGTGCACGAGCGCATCCGCGCCGGCATCGCGCGCAGCTTCCAGCTGGTGAACCTCTTCGACCAGCTCACCGCCGTCGACAACGTCGCGCTCTCCGTCTTCGCGCGCGACGGCAAGACGCGCAAGCTGATGGCGCTCGCGGACAGCGACCAGGCGGTGTGGCAGGAGGCGAACGAGGTGCTGCGCGTCTTCGGGCTCCAGGCCAAGGCGCGTGTGCTTGCGGGCGGTCTCTCCCAGGGTGAGCGGAAGCTCCTCGACGTCGCCGTCGCCTACGCGCTCAAGCCGAAGCTGCTCTTCCTCGACGAGCCGACGAGCGGGGTGAGCACGCGGGAGAAAGCGCCGATCATGGACATCGTGACGTCGGTGGTACGGTCGGAGGGGATCTCGGCCGCGATCATCGAGCACGACATGGACGTCGTGTTCAACTATTCCGATCGCATCGTCGCCATGCACCAGGGCGCGATCCTCGCCGACGGCACGCCCGCCGCGATCCGCGCGAACGAGCTCGTCACGACCACCCTCATCGGGACGGCCACGCGATGACGACCGCGCCGGCACGCAGCGAGGGACGGGCGGCGGGAACGCTGAAGGTGGAAGCCGTCGATACGTTCCGTGGCCCCGCCCAGATCCTGCGCGGCGTCTCGCTCGCGGTGGAGGCGGCGGAAGCGGTGTGTCTCGTCGGCCGGAACGGGGCGGGCAAGACCACGACCATCGACAGCATCATGGGCCTGCTGCCCCTGCGCGGAGGCCGCATCGTCCTCGGCGGCCGCGACATCACGCGCCTGCCCGCTCACGAGCGCGCGCGGCTCGGCATCGGCTACGCACCCGAGGATTGCGGGATCTTTCCGGACCTGACGGTGGCCGAGAACTTCGAGGTGACCACGTGGCTGGCGGCGCCCGCGACGCCGACCCGGAAGACGGCGGGCGCCGACGGCGATGCGTTCGCGGTGTTCCCCGAGGTCCGCGACTTCCTGAAGCGACGGGGACTGTTCCTGAGCGGCGGCCAGAAGAAGATGGTGGCCATCACGCGCGCGATGACCCTCGCCCCCTCCATCCTGCTCCTCGACGAGCCCTTCGAGGGCCTGGCGCCGGTCGTGGTCACGCGCTTCATCGACGCCGTGCGCACGATCAAGGCGATGGGGATCTCGATCCTGATCGCGGAGTCGAACCTCGTCAACGCCGCCCGCGT
>Ga0114129_10014233_pt1 | contig 11336 bp, 9 predicted proteins | sample RhiMetdeltSRZDD1_FD_80071 | JGI IMG/M metagenome (GOLD analysis project Ga0114129, IMG submission 80071) | Populus rhizosphere microbial communities from Tennessee, USA - Rhizosphere MetaG P. deltoides SRZDD1 (version 2) (version 2) | ecosystem: Host-associated > Plants > Roots > Rhizosphere >... | reverse complement strand
GTGGATAACGGCTGTGGATTTGCTGTGGATAACTGTGGACAGAAATTCGTGTTGTGGATTAATTGTGGATAACTTTTCATGATCCGTGGACGAAACCTCAAGATCCGTGGATATCCCTGTGGACGAGGCCGCGGCGACGGACTGGCTGTCGGTGGAGAAACCCGTGGATATCTTGTGGATTCCGTGTGGACAGCCTGTGGGAAACCGCGGACATACTGTGCATGGCCGGTGTCCTGTGGATGACGGGCCGGTTTTTCCACGTCTCCGTCCACCGGTTATCCACCGGCCGCCAAGCGCGGTGAGCTGGGAAATCGTTGGTTATCCCCAGTTTCCACAGGCCCTACTATGACGACGGTAGTTATCTCTTAGAGAGAAGAAACCCAAAGTCGCCGATGTGGATGTTGAAGGCTCGCCCAGGGCGTACCCCCGGGCAGCGCCCCGGCAAACGAAGCCATATCGTTGCCCGGGTGGATGGGACGGGTGGTTCGCCGTCACACCTCGCCGCTAGGGTCGATAGTCCGTAGGAAGCTCCCGCAGACCCGCACAGCACACACTCCCCCGGAGGCCTGGCATGAAGTTCCGTGTTGAGCGTGACGCGCTCGCCGATGCCGTCGCTTGGACCGCGAAGAGCCTGCCCAGCCGGCCTTCGGTGCCGGTGCTGGCGGGGGTGATGCTGCGTGTCTCGGACGGCCGCCTGCACGTTTCGGGCTTCGACTACGAGGTGTCGAGCCAGGTGGACGTCGAGGTTCAGGCCGACGCCGACGGCGCCGCCCTCGTCTCCGGCCGCCTGCTCGCCGAGATCACCAAGGCGCTGCCGGCCAAGCCGGTCGAGATCGCGGCCGTCGGCGCGCACCTCGAACTCGTCTGCGGCAGCGCCCGGTTCACACTGCCGACGATGCCCGTCGAGGACTACCCGACCCTGCCCGAGCTGCCGCAGAGCGCCGGTACGGTGGACGCCGCCACGTTCGCGGCCGCCGTCGCCCAGGTCGCCGTGGCCGCCGGCCGGGACGAGACGCTGCCCATGATGACGGGCGTACGCCTGGAACTGAGCGGCTCGACGCTGGCCCTGCTGGCCACCGACCGCTACCGCCTCGCGATCCGGGAGATCACTTGGGCTCCGGCCGAGGCCGACGTCGAGACCACGGCACTGGTCCCCGCGCGTACGCTGGCCGACACTGCGAAGACCCTCGGCCCGCTGGGTGGCAACGTGACCGTCGCGTTGGCGACCGCCGGTGCCGGTGAGGGCATGATCGGGTTCGCCGGGCCGGCGCGGCGTACGACCAGCCGGCTGCTCGACGGCCAGTCCTACCCGCCGGTGCGGTCGCTGTTCCCGGCGTCGTTCGCGGCCGAGGCCCGGGTGCCGGTGAGCGCGCTGGTCGAGGTCGTCAAGCGCGTGTCGCTGGTGGCCGAGAAGGCCACGCCGATCCGCCTGAACTTCTCCGACGACGGCCTGGTCGTCGAGGCCGGAGGCAGTGAGGAGGCCCGCGCCAGCGAGGCGATGGAGGCCAGCTTCAACGGCGACCCCCTGACGATCGCCTTCAACCCGCAGTACTTGATCGACGGGCTGGGCGCGCTCAACGCGCAGACCGCGGTGTTCGGCTTCACCGACGCCTTCAAGCCCGCCGTTCTCATGCCGGCCGGCGACGACGGCGTGGTCGTGCCGGGTTATCGCTATCTGATCATGCCCATCCGGGTAGGGCGATAGCCTGACCCGGACGGACCGGTCCACGGCCGGCGAGGCCGCCGTGGGCCGATCGAGGCACACACGCAGCGGGAGTGACCATGCAACTCGGACTCATCGGCCTGGGCAAGATGGGCGGCAACATGCGCGAGCGGCTGCGCGCGGCCGGCCACGAGGTCGTCGGCTTCGACCGTGACCCCGATCTGTCCGACGCCAAGGACCTGGCCGAGCTCGCGGCCAAGCTCCAGGCGCCGCGGGCGATCTGGGTGATGGTCCCGGCCGGTGTCACCTCGGAGACCATCGAGGCGCTCGCGCCGCACCTGGGCGAGGGCGACATCGTCATCGACGGCGGTAACTCCCGCTTCACCGAGGACGGCCCGCGCGCCGAGAAGCTGGCCAAGATCGGCATCGGCTACGTCGACGCCGGCGTCTCCGGCGGGGTGTGGGGCCGGCAGAACGGGTACGCCCTGATGGTCGGCGGCGACAAGGAGCACGTGCAGCGGCTCATGCCGATCTTCGAAGCGCTCAAGCCCGAGGGCGAGTACGGCTTCGTCCACGCCGGGCCGGTCGGCGCCGGTCACTACGCCAAGATGGTCCACAACGGCATCGAGTACGGCCTCATGCACGCGTACGCCGAGGGTTTCGAGCTGCTGGAGAAGTCCGAGATCGTGACCGACGTCCCGGCCGTGTTCCGGTCGTGGCGCAAGGGTTCGGTCGTGCAGTCGTGGCTGCTGGATCTCATGGACAACGCGCTGTCCGCCGATCCGCACCTGGACCAGCTCAAGGGGTACGCCGAGGACACCGGCGAGGGCCGCTGGACGGTCGAGGAGGCGATCCGCCTCGCGGTGCCGATGAACGTCATCTCCGCCGCGCTGTTCGCCCGGTTCGCCTCGCGCGAGGACGACTCCGCGGAGATGAAGGCGATCGCGGCGCTGCGCAACCAGTTCGGCGGCCACGCCGTCACGAAGAAGTAGGGCGAGCGGCGCCGCGATGTACGTCCGCCGGCTGGAACTCGTCGACATCCGCTCGTACGAGCGCGTGGCCGTCGACCTCCAGCCCGGGGCCAACGTACTGGTCGGCCCGAACGGCGTCGGCAAGACCAACCTCGTCGAGGCGATGGGTTACGTCGCGACCCTGGAAAGTCACCGGGTCGCGACCGATGCTCCGCTGGTGCGCTCGGGTGCCGAACGCGGCGTGATCCGCTGCGCGATCATCCACGAGAGCCGGGAGCTCCTCGTCGAACTGGAGATCGTGCCCGGCCGGGCCAACCGCGCCCGGCTCGGACGGGCACCGGTACGCCGGGCGCGCGACGTGATCGGTGCTCTTCGTCTCGTGCTCTTCGCACCGGAGGACCTTTCCCTGGTTCGTGGCGATCCCGCCGAGCGGCGCCGGTACCTCGACGAGCTGCTCGTGCTCCGCCAGCCGCGGATGGCCGGCGTACGCGCGGATTATGAGCGGGTACTCAAGCAGCGCAACGCCTTGCTGCGCAGCTCCTACCTGTCGCGCCGGGTGACCCGATCGCCCGGCGATCTGTCCACACTAGACGTTTGGGATCAGCACCTCGCTCAGCACGGTGCGACGCTGCTGGCGGCTCGGCTGGCGCTGGTTGACTCGCTGGCACCGCATCTCGCGAAGGCGTACGACGCGGTGTCTGCGGGTGGCGGCGCGGCCACCGCCGTGTATCAGAGCGCCGTTGCGGAGCCCAACGCCGAGGCCATGCTCGCGGCGTTGCAGGAAGCCCGCGCCAAGGAGATCGAACGCGGCGTGACGCTCGTCGGCCCCCACCGCGATGAACTTCTGCTCAGCCTCGGTCAGCTGCCGGTCAGGGGGTACGCCAGCCACGGCGAGTCGTGGTCGTACGCGCTGGCCCTGCGTTTGGCGGCGTACGAGCTGCTGCGAGCGGACGGCATCGAACCGGTGCTGATCCTCGACGACGTCTTCGCCGAACTCGACAGCGGTCGCCGGGAACGGCTGGCTACGCTGATCGCGGACGCGGCTCAGGTCGTGGTGACGTGTGCGGTCGAAGCCGATGTGCCGTCGTTGCTTACCGGTGCCCGCTACACCGTCCGGCCTGGGGAGGTCGTTCGTGAGCAGTGAAGAGCAGGAGACCCCCGAAGGTACGCCGCTGAAGGGTCCCGACCTGGCTCGGGCGGTCCTCGACGCCGCTAAAGCGAAACGTCCGGTCGCTCGGCGTACCACGGAAAGGGAATTCCGGCCGCGAGGGTACAGCGGACCGGGACCGGACTCGCGGGACCCGGCGAAGTTCGGCGACGTGCTGGCCCGCCTGATCAAGGCGCGCGGCTGGCAGCGACCCGCGGCCGAGGGGACGGTGTTCGGGGCGTGGGAGAAGGTCGTGGGTCCGGACATCAGCGCGCGGTGCCGGCCGGTGAAGCTGGAGGACCGGGAACTGACCGTGGAGGCCGAGTCCACGGCGTGGGCGACCCAGCTGCGCGCCATCGCGCCGACGATCATCAGGCGGATCGCGGCGGAGGTCGGCGACAACGTGGTGGTACGCGTGCGTATCCACGGGCCGGCGGCGCCGTCGTGGTCGAAGGGCCCGCGCCGGATCAAAGGCGCCGGCCCGGGAGATACATATGGGTAACCGACCCACTGACGGCGTGGGTTCAGACCACCGGGTGATGCCGCCGGAGGTTTACCGCGGTCCGCTCGCGATACCGCCCGAGGGGCGAGCCCTAAAATTCTGCGTAGACCGCGAAGCCGCGGTCGGCGCAGCGGCGGTAGAAGCTGGCGAGCACGGCCAGTTCGGACAGCGGGAAGCTCCACTGTGGCGCGCCGCCGGTGTCGTCGCGCAGCGCGTCTAGCCGCCCCTCCAGCCATTTGAGCTGCTGCTCGGCCAGGCGGCCGTCGGACAGGGCGGCCCGCAGGACGGCGGCGACGGTGTCGAAGGTGACGGCCGGGCCCAGCTCGGCGTGGCCGGCCACGAACTTCTCCAGGCCGCCCGCGATCCAGGCGCAGGTGTCGGGGTCGATGACCGGATCCTCGTCCTCGGCCGCGGCGTCGGTCGCGTAAAGGACGCCTTCCAGCCCGAGCAGCAGGTCGATCAGCTCGGTGTACGCCGTCGCCCGGACGGTTCCGGTGCGGGCGATGTGACCAGCGAGGGCGGCCGTCGGCGACTCGGTGGCGGGCCGGTCGGCGATGTCAGCGAAGTCGACGAATTCCGCCGGGGCGACCGGATCGTAGAACCGGCCGGTCGCCGGCCACTGCACGGCGACGTTGTCCAGCCCCATCTGAGTCCCTCCTGAATCGGCGCCATCCTCTCAGTGCCGAGGGCAACCTACGGCATGGGGCCGACACTGCGCTATCCCGCGGGGGGCCGTCCTTGTGACCGGCGCCGTGTACCGATCATGGCGGTTTCGGTGGGCCGTGGAACCCAGATTAGGATGATCTTCTGAGGGTGTCGCTAGGCGCCCGCGTGCGCCTCGGCGGGGTGGCGGATGCGTAGGGGGAGTTGTGGGCGGGCGTGTTCGGGGCGCTACGGCGACCTCAGGCGCCCGCATGACGGCATTCAGACGCGCGTTGAAGGGTGCCGCGCGAGGAAAGTGTCGGGACTACCCAGTAAGATTGCAGTACAGCCGGGCGCCCGTGCCGTCCCCTGTGATGGGGGAGGGTACAGGTGCCCGGGCATGTGGCTGGAGCACTGACGGAAGGACGAGCGTGGCCGCGTCTAACAAGCAGGATTACACCGCCGCGTCACTCACTGTTCTCGAGGGCCTTGAGGCGGTGCGTAAGCGGCCCGGCATGTACATCGGTTCGACCGGTGAGCGTGGCCTGCATCACCTCGTACAGGAGATCGTCGACAACGCGGTCGACGAGGCGATGGCCGGCTATGCCGACTCCATCGACGTGACCCTGCTGGCCGACGGCGGCGTGCGGATCAAGGACAACGGCCGGGGCCTGCCGGTTGACATCCACCCCAAGATGAAGATCCCCGGCACCGTGGTGGCGTTCACCCAGCTGCACGCGGGCGGCAAGTTCGACGGTAAGGCGTACGCGGTCTCCGGTGGTCTGCACGGTGTGGGTGCGGCCGTCGTGAACGCCCTGTCGACCCGGGTGGCCCTGGAGGTCCGCCAGCAGGGGCACGTCTGGCGGCAGGAGTTCATGCACGCCAAGCCGGGCCCGCTGGAGAAGGGCGAGAGGACCAACGAGACCGGCTCCATCGTCACTTTCTGGGCCGATCCCGACATCTTCGAGACCACCGAGTACTCGTTCGAGACGATCTACCGCCGTCTCCAGGAGATGGCGTTCCTCAACCGCGGCCTCACGATCCACCTGCGCGACGAGCGCAAGGCGGACGACGAGGCGCGCGAGGTGACCTTCCTCTATAAGGGCGGCATCGCCGACTTTGTACGCCACCTCAACGCCACCAAGTCGCCGATCCACAAGTCGGTGATCGAGTTCGGCGCCGACGGCGAGGGCCACGCCCTTGAGGTCGCGATGCAGTGGAACGAGTCCTACGGCGAGTCGGTGTACGCCTTCGCCAACACGATCAACACCCACGAGGGCGGTACGCACGAGGAGGGCTTCCGCGCCGCACTGACGACGATCGTCAACAAGTACGGCACGGACAAGAAGCTCCTCAAGGGCGACGACAAGCTCTCCGGTGAGGACATCCGCGAGGGCCTGGCCGCGATCATCTCGGTGAAGGTGGCCAACCCGCAGTTCGAGGGCCAGACGAAGACGAAGCTCGGCAACACCGAGGTGAAGGGCTTCGTGCAGAAGGTCTGCAACGAGTGGCTGGCCGACTGGTTCGAGCGCAACCCGGCCGAGGCGAAGATCATCATCACCAAGGCGTCGCAGGCCGCTCGGGCCCGGATCGCCGCCGCGCAGGCGCGCAAGCTGGCCCGGCGCAAGTCGCTGCTGGAGTCCGGCTCGATGCCGGGCAAGCTGGCCGACTGCCAGTCCACCGACCCGCGCCAGTGTGAGCTGTTCATCGTCGAGGGCGACTCGGCCGGCGGCTCGGCCAAGCAGGGCCGCGATCCGAGGATCCAGGCGATCCTGCCGATCCGCGGGAAGATCCTCAACGTCGAGAAGGCCCGCATCGACCGGGTGCTGAAGAACAACGAGGTCCAGGCGCTCATCACGGCGCTGGGCACCGGCATCCACGACGACTTCGACATCGAGAAGCTGCGCTACCACAAGATCATCCTGATGGCCGACGCCGACGTGGACGGCCAGCACATCCAGACGCTGCTGCTGACCCTGCTGTTCCGGTTCATGCGGCCGCTGGTCGAGCTGGGCCACGTCTATCTGGCCGCACCGCCGCTCTACAAGATCAAGTGGAACAAGAAGGGCGACGACGCGCAGTACGCGTACTCCGACCGTGAGCGCGATGGCCTCATCGCGCTGCGCCAGGAGAAGCGTCCCAACGCCAAGCCGGACGACATCCAGCGGTTCAAGGGTCTGGGCGAGATGAACTACCCGGAGCTGTGGGAGACCACGATGAACCCGGCCACGCGTACGCTGCGCCACGTCACGCTCGACGACGCGGCCACCGCGGATGAGCTGTTCAGCGTACTGATGGGCGAAGACGTCGAAGCCCGGCGCTCGTTCATCCAGCGCAACGCCAAGGATGTGCGCTTCCTCGACATCTAGCCGGCCGTGCGGGCGCGCCGGATGACGGCGCGTCCGCCGAGCCTGTCGTCTTCCGTTCGACTCGACCAAGGACACCGCAGAAGTGACTGAGACTCCGTTCGACGAAACCGCGGGCGAGGACGCCTTCATCCACAGCCGCATCGAGCCGGTGGGGCTTGAGGTGGAGATGCAGCGCTCCTTCCTCGACTACGCGATGAGCGTCATCATGAGCCGAGCGCTGCCCGACGTGCGCGACGGCCTCAAGCCCGTACACCGCAAGATCCTCTATGCCATGTACGACTCGGGTTACCGGCCCGACCGCGGCTACGTCAAGTGTTCGCGCGTCGTCGGCGACGTGATGGGCCAGTTCCACCCGCACGGCGACAGCGCGATCTACGACACCCTGGTCCGCATGGGTCAGCCGTGGTCGCTGCGCTACCCGCTGATCGACGGCAACGGCAACTTCGGCTCGCCGGGCAACGACCCCGCCGCCGCCATGCGATACACCGAGGCGCGGCTGTTCCCGCTGGCGATGGAGCTGCTCCGGGACATCGACGAGGACACCGTCGACATGGTCCCGAACTACGACAACCGCACGACCGAGCCCACGATCCTGCCCGCCCGCTTCCCGAACCTGCTGGTCAACGGCTCCGAAGGCATCGCGGTGGGCATGGCGACGAAGATCCCGCCGCACAACCTGCGGGAGATCGCCGAGGCTGTGCAGTGGTGCCTGGCCAACTCGGAAGCCGACGAGGCCACCACGCTCGACGCGCTCATCCGCATCGTCAAGGGCCCCGACTTCCCGACTCACGGCCTCATCGTCGGCGTATCGGCGATCGAGGAGGCGTACCGGACCGGGCGCGGCTCGATCCGGATGCGCGCGGTCGTCGAGGTCGAGGAGGACAAGCGCGGGCGTACGTGCCTGGTCGTCACCGAGCTGCCCTACCAGGTGAACCCGGACAATCTCGCCGAGCGGATCGCCGATCTCATCAAGGAGGGCAAGCTCGCCGGCATCTCCGACATCCGCGACGAGTCCTCCGGGCGTACCGGCCTGCGGCTGATCATCGTCCTCAAGCGGGACGCGGTCGCCAAGGTCGTGCTGAACAACCTCTACAAGCACACCCAGCTACAGGAGACCTTCGGCGCGAACATGCTCGCGCTGGTCGACGGCGTTCCGCGTACGCTCAACCTCGCGCAATTCCTGCGGCACTACGTGGCGCACCAGATCGAGGTCATTCAGCGGCGTACGGCGTTCCGGCTGCGCAAGGCCGAAGAGCGTGCGCACATCTTGCGCGGCCTGGTCAAGGCGCTGGACATGCTGGATGAGGTCATCGCCCTGATCCGGCGCTCGCCCACGGTCGAGGAGGCGCGCACGGGCCTGATTCAGCTGCTCGACATCGACGAGATCCAGGCGACCGCGATCCTGGACATGCAGCTGCGCCGCCTGGCCGCTCTGGAGCGCCAGAAGATCGTCGACGAGTTGGCCAAGATCGAGGTGGAGATCGCCGATCTCAAGGACATCCTGGCCAAGCCCGAGCGCCAACGGAAGATCATCTCCGATGAGCTGGCCGAGATCGTCAACCGCTGGGGCGACGAGCGGCGTACGAAGATCGTTCCGTTCGACGGCGAGGTCTCCATGGAGGACCTCATCGCCCGCGAGGACGTCGTCGTGACGATCACCCGTACCGGCTACGCCAAGCGGACGAAGGTGGATCTCTACCGGTCCCAGAAGCGGGGCGGTAAGGGCGTGTCCGGTGCGACCCTGCGCCAGGACGACATCGTCAGCCACTTCTTCGTCTGCTCGACGCACGACTGGATCCTGTTCTTCACCAACAAGGGCCGGGTCTACCGGGCCAAGGCGTACGAGCTGCCCGAGGCGTCTCGCGTGGCCAAGGGCCAGCACGTGGCCAACCTGCTGGCGTTCCAGCCCGAGGAGCAGATCGCCCAGGTCATCGAGATCGCCGACCACCAGGTCGCGCCGTATTTGGTCCTGGCGACCAAGAACGGCCTGGTGAAGAAGACGGCGCTGACCGAGTTCGACTCGAACCGCACCGGCGGCATCATCGCGATCAACCTCAAGGACGACGACGAGCTGGTCGGGGCGGCGCTGCTGGCCGCCGAGGATGACCTGCTCCTGGTGAGCAAGCAGGCTCAGGCCATCCGGTTCAAGGCGACCGACGAGGCGCTGCGGCCGATGGGACGTGCCACTTCCGGGGTCATCGGCATGAGATTCGGCGACGGCGACATCCTTTTGGCGATGGAAGTCGTCAAAGAAGGGCATGACTTCGACGTGTTGGTTGCGACGAACGGTGGGTACGCCAAGCGCACGCCGATCGACGAATACCCTGTGCAAGGCCGCGGCGGGAAGGGTGTGCTCACAGCTAAGATCACGGAACGCCGTGGCGGACTGGTCGGCGCGGTCGTTATCAGCCCGGAAGACGAACTCTTCGCCATTACGAGCAACGGCGGAGTCATACGAACTCCAGTGAAGCCTGTACGGCGAACGCGCGATCGGAACACAATGGGTGTCAAGCTCATGGACCTCCCAGAGGGCGTAACCATCGTCGCGATTGCTCGCAATGCCGACGAACCGGACGAACAGGACTAGTGCATGACGGAGACACAGGCGATGTCGGGTGCCGCGGGGGCCTCGGCGAATCCGGTCGAAGACGGCGACGCGGAGGGAACCGCTTCCGCTAGCCGCACGGCCGTCGGTCGCGCGACAGTCCCCGCAGACAGCAGCATCTCGTCGCCCGGCGCTGGCACCGTCGAAGCTCCCTCCGCTGGGCGCGACGAGGCTCCGGCTCCGGACGTCAGCGGCAGCAGTGTCGGCGCCCGGGCTGAAACGAGCGGCGGCACGACGTTCACGCGACCACCGGGGATGACCCCGCCGGCCGAGCGTCCACCGGTCGCACCGGGACCACTCAAGAGCGGCGTCTCCGTCGGGCGTACGCCGCTGAAGTCGGTCCAGACGGCCGGCCAGCTCGGCGCGGCCCGGGTGACCGAGGCGGTGCGAGCGGCCCGATCGAACGTGAGCGCGGCAGCCTCCCGCGGCCCGCGGCGTGCGCGTCTGGCGATCAAGCGGATCGACCCCTGGTCGGTGATGAAGTTCTCGTTCGCCGTCTCGCTGGTGCTGTTCCTCGTGGTCATCGTCGCGACGTCGGTCCTCTACCTGGCGCTCAACGCCATGGGGGTGTTCGAGTCGATCAACGGCAGCCTCGGCGAGATCGTCACCTCCAGCGGTGGTACCCAGGCCGCCAGCACGTTCAAGATCACGGCCGGTGGCGTGATCGGGACGTCGGCTCTCATCGGTGCAGTCAACGTGGTGCTGTTCACCGCGCTGGCGACGCTGGCGGCGTTCATCTACAACGTCTGCTCCGACCTCGTCGGCGGCATCGAAGTCACGCTCGCCGAGCGCGACTGAGGACGGCTTCGGCAACGGCCGGGCAGGGTTCACTCCACCCGGCCGTTCGCCGTTCCAGCAAGTCCCGCAGTCCGCAGTACCGCAGTCTCCGGGAAGCGTTTCGGCGGTATGGCCGAACGGTTCGGCGGTGTCGTGGCGACCGTTCGGTGGTGTCGTAAGGCCGTCGGCGTGGCGTACCGATTCTGATTTGGGGGGCGACCGTCCGGTGAGGTAAGGTTCGTTGTCGCTGAGGGGCTATAGCTCAGTCGGTTAGAGCGCAGAGCTGATAACTCTGAGGTCGCTGGTTCGATTCCAGCTAGCCCCACTCCCATCCCCACCGCACGGGTTCCGTCTCGACGAGCACAAGGTGGTCCACAACATGTGGAAGAAGCTCCTGGTCCTGGCGGGTGTCGTCACCGCCGCCGCGCTGATCGCCAAGAAGGTGAAGGACGCCAGCGACGAGCGCGCCCTCTGGCACGAGGCGACCACCACACCCGACCTGCGCTAGGCGGCATCGCGTATCTTGGCCGCACCGGACGCGATCCGGTGCGGCGTAGGGCTGTGGTAGAAATGGTCACAGCGTTCGGGGCCTTAGCTCAATTGGCAGAGCACCGCCTTTGCAAGGCGGGGGTTAGGAGTTCGATTCTCCTAGGCTCCACC
>Ga0114129_10014232_pt1 | contig 11336 bp, 10 predicted proteins | sample RhiMetdeltSRZDD1_FD_80071 | JGI IMG/M metagenome (GOLD analysis project Ga0114129, IMG submission 80071) | Populus rhizosphere microbial communities from Tennessee, USA - Rhizosphere MetaG P. deltoides SRZDD1 (version 2) (version 2) | ecosystem: Host-associated > Plants > Roots > Rhizosphere >... | reverse complement strand
TGGAGAAACAGAAAGAAGGAAAAAAACGTATGAAAGCGGTGGGGAGCGTCGAAGTGCCGCAGGAGGCCTTCCTGGCCATTCTCAAGGTCGGTGAAGAATGAGTGCGGACCCCAACAGGCCCGGCGCCGATGATCTGGTACAAGAGGCGACGCCTGACGCGGCCGCCTCGGCTTCGCTCGCCGACTCGGCTGCCTTGGCTCGGCCGGCCAGGAAGTCGGTGTTTCGTGAGTACGCGGAAGCGATCGTCGTCGCCATGCTCCTGGCCTTCGCCATCCGTGTGTTCATCGTGCAGGCCTTCAAGATTCCCTCCGGGTCGATGATTCCCACGCTGCTCATCGGCGACCATATTCTTGTCAGCAAGTTGTCCTATGGCATCCAGTGGCCGAGCCAATGCAAGTTCCAATGGGGCTTTCCTCCGGTCAACTGCTACGCCTCGTACACGATTGTGGAGTTCGGCAAGCCGCAGCGAGGCGACATCATCGTGTTTCGCTTTCCGGAAGACGAGGAGAAGGACTTCATCAAGCGTATCGTGGGCACGCCAGGTGATCGGGTACAGATCAAGAACAAAGTCGTCTTGGTCAACGGAACTCCGCTGGACGACAAGCGCTTTACGCAGCGGATCGATCCCGGTATCATCGACAGCACGATCAATCCCCGCGATAACTTCGGGCCGGTGACGGTGCCGGAAGGGGCGTACTTCGTGATGGGAGACAACCGCGATCAAAGTTTGGACAGCCGGTTTTGGGGCTATGTGCGCGAGGAAAAAATTCGCGGCAAAGCCTTCCGGATCTACTGGTCCTGGAGCGGCCACGGACAGTGGACGGAGTGGGTCCGATGGGACCGGTTCGGCAAGGCCATCCAATGAGCAAGACGACGCGAACACAAGCGTCAGGCTCTGAGGCATCCGGCCGAGGAGAAGCCGTGTCCCGCGCGGCCCTCCGTCAGTACATCCAGCGATTTCCACAGGCGTCGGTGCTCGTCATCGGGGATCTGATTCTGGACCATTATATCTGGGGCCGCGTGAGCCGGATTTCGCCCGAGGCGCCGGTGCCGGTCGTTCACGTCGACGCCGAATCCATGCGACTCGGCGGTGCGGCCAATGTCTTCAACAATGTGCTCGCGTTGGGCGGCAAGGCGGACCTGTGCGGCGTCATCGGCTCCGACGAAACCGGCCGGATGCTGCTGAAAGAATTGGGATCGAAGCGTTCCGGCCGGGGCGGCGTGGTGATCGATCAGGAGCGGCCGACGACGAGAAAATCCCGCGTGATCGCGCACAACCAACAGGTCGTCCGCTACGACATGGAGCGTCGAGGGGAATTGAAGCCGGCGCTGCAGAAACGGATTCTTCGGTATGTGGAATCCCGCCTGCGGGAATTGTCCTGCATTGTGGTGTCCGATTACGCCAAGGGCGTGGTCACGGCGATGTTGATGTCGGAACTCACCAGATTGGCGGCGTTGCGACACATCCCCCTTGTCGTCGATCCGAAAGTCGAGCACTTCGGCTATTACAAGGGCGTGACGGTCATCACCCCGAATCATGTCGAGGCCGCGCAGGCTGCGGGTCTCCATGGTGACGGCGATCAGATCATTCAAGAGGCCGGAGCCACCATCCGGCAGCGGCTCGGTTGCCAATCAGTTCTGGTCACACGAGGGGAGCGGGGCATGAGCCTGTTCGAAGGGGATGGGGTGTCTTGGCACATTCCGACTCAAGCTCGCCAAGTGTACGACGTCACCGGCGCCGGCGATACTGTCGTAGGCACAATGGCGCTTGCGCTATCCACCGGTGCGTCGATGAGAGAAGCGGCGACATTGGCCAACCAGGCGGCCGGTATCGTCGTCGGCATGGTGGGCACTGCGACGGTGACGGGGAAGCAGCTAGCGGAGGCACTGGCCGGTGAGTAGCAGGATGTTGAAAAAGTCCGCCAGCTTTGTTCTCGCATCGCGTAGAGGCTCAACGTTCGGCTCCCGGGAAAGAGCTGCCTGCAGCTCGGGGCGGGCGGGTAAGAAAGTACACCTCGCCTCTGCGCATCCTGCGGTTGTTGATGTCACCCATAGCCAGTTGCTGTAGCGACTTTCATGGCTGATCAAAACGTTTTTCACCAGCCTAGTGCTCGCAAGCAGGTGACGGTGGTGATTCCGGCGCGGTACGACTCGTCGCGTTTTCCCGGAAAGCCGCTTGCCCTGCTCGGGCGCAAGCCGATGATTCAACACGTGTATGAGCAGGCTGTCGCCTGCCGCTCGGTCACTGATGTATTGGTCGCGACGGACGACGAGCGGATCATGCAGGCGGTCGAGCAGTTCGGGGGACGCGTGGTCATGGTCCAAGGCGAGTATCGGACCGGCACCGATCGCGTAGCGGCGGTCGCGCGGATGTTCACGGGCGAGTATTTCATCGATCTTCAGGGTGACGAGATCCCGCTGAGTCCCGATTTGCTCGATGACCTCATCGGACCGTTTCTCCGCAGCGAGGCCGATATGGGCACATTGAAGCGCGCCATGGATCGGACCGAAGATCTCGCGAATCCTGCGATCGTCAAGGTGGTAACCGACGCGCAAGGGTATGCCTTGTATTTTTCGCGAGCCCCGATTCCGCTGGTTCGGGACGATGCCAGCCGCCGAGTCGCGAGCGGCCTGCATTACATCCATTTGGGTCTCTATATGTACACGAGGAAAGCGCTGCTTCGCATTGCCGATCTTCCGACGAGTCAGTTGGAGGACGCGGAGAAACTCGAACAACTTCGCGGGCTGGAACAGGGAATGCGCATCCACGTGTGGGAAACCAAGCATGCATCGCTAAGGGTCGATATGCCGGAAGATGTGGCTCAGGTGGCGGAAAAGCTGCACCAAGTTGATGCGCTGAAAAGCAACCTCAATATTGGCAAGATGCTGGTGTGATAGAAGAGTGCACAGGATGGTCAAAAAGGCCGTTCAGCTCGGCCGCAGGGAGCGCAGAGGCAAAGCGTACGTTGGGCCTCTACGCGATGCGAGAACAAAGCTGACGGCCTTTTTCAACATCCTGTGGTGGGGGCAGACATGAGCAAATTCATTTTTGTCACAGGCGGCGTGGTCTCTTCGCTCGGCAAGGGCCTGGCCTCCGCCGCCATCGGTAATCTCCTGGAAAGCCGGAGTCTCAAAATTACCTTCCTGAAGCTGGATCCCTACATCAACGTCGACCCTGGCACGATGAATCCCTACCAGCACGGCGAGGTCTATGTGACGGATGACGGAGCCGAAACGGATCTCGACCTCGGCCATTATGAACGGTATACCTCGCTCACGCTGAGCAAGGAAAACAACTATACGACGGGAAGGATTTACAATTCCGTCATCATGAAAGAGCGGCGGGGCGACTATCTCGGCGGGACCGTGCAGGTCGTGCCGCATATCACCGATGAGATCAAGCAGTGCATTGTCCGGATCTCAGCGGGCATGGATGTGACGATCGTCGAGATAGGAGGGACGGTCGGCGACATCGAGAGCTTGCCGTTCCTCGAAGCGATTCGCCAAATGCCCTACGATGTGGGGCGCGACAATGTCCTCTACGTGCATCTTACCCTCGTGCCCTATATCGGAGCAGCGGGAGAACTCAAAACGAAGCCGACCCAACATTCTGTCAACAAGCTGCGGGAAATCGGCATCCAGCCGAATATTCTTTTGTGCCGGACCGATCGGTACATTCCACCCGAGATGAAGGCGAAGATCGCGATGTTTTGCAACGTCGAAAAGGACGCGGTCATTACGGCCAAAGACGTCGAGACGATCTATGAAGTACCCATCGTCTTTCGCAAAGAGGGGCTGGACGAGCTGATCGTCAAACAACTGAAGATGGAGACCGGACCGCCGAATCTCCGCGAATGGGATGCGATGGTGCAGAAGATCAAGCATCCCAAGCATGAAGTGTCCATCGCCCTCGTCGGGAAGTATGCCGGATTGAAGGAATGTTACAAAAGCTTGGCCGAAGCGCTGGTGCACGGCGGCATCGACCATGAGACCAAAGTGAACGTCGAGTGGATTGAGTCGGAAGATGTCGAGCGGCAAGGGACCGAGCGGATCTTACGGGAAGCGGACGGGATTTTGATTCCCGGTGGATTCGGCTCACGAGGGATCGAAGGAAAAATCATCACGATCCGCTATGCGCGTGAACGGCAGATTCCTTTTCTCGGCCTCTGTCTCGGCATGCAATGTGCCACAATCGAGTTTGCACGCAATGTGGCCGGCCTGGCCGGAGCCAACAGCGCGGAATTCGACGAACGATCGCCCCACCCGGTGATTCACTTGATGTCGGATCAGCAGTCGGTCAGCGACAAGGGCGGGACGATGCGATTGGGGTCGTATCTCTGCAAGCTCGGAGAAGGGACCCTGGCCCAGAAGATGTACGGCGTCGGTGAGGTTCACGAACGGCACCGCCATCGCTTCGAATTCAACAACGCCTATCGCGAGCGGCTCACGGCTCAGGGATTCGTGTTGAGCGGGCTCTCGCCGGACGGCCGATTGGTGGAGATCGTCGAGTTGAAAAACCACCCCTGGTTTCTGGCCACGCAGTTCCATCCGGAATACAGCTCGCGCCCGCACCATCCGCATCCGTTGTTCAGCGGGTTTATCGGCGCGGCGCTTCGCAGCAAATTAGGGCACTGAGGATAGAGGTCGCCTACCGGGAATCAACTATGCCGGCGCTCGTGGACATAGGTTCTTTCAAGGCAGGTCGAGGGCAGCGGCCGTTTCTGATTGCCGGTCCGTGCGTGATCGAGAGCGAGCAGCTTGTCATGGACACGGCCGGCCGGCTTGCCGACATTGCCAAATCACTCGGCATTCCCTATGTCTTCAAGTCCTCCTACGACAAGGCGAACCGCACGTCCATCACATCGTTTCGAGGTCCAGGATTGAAAAAAGGCCTTGAGGTTCTGGCGAAGGTGAGGAAAGAGGTCGGAGTTCCGATTCTGACGGACGTACATACGGAACAGGATGCGACTGAAGCAGGAAAGGTCGTCGATGTGCTCCAGATCCCGGCCTTTTTGTGCAGACAAACGGATCTCTTGATTGCCGCCGCCAAGACGGGCAAGGTAGTCAACATCAAGAAAGGCCAGTTTCTCTCACCTCAGGAAATGGGCAACGCGGTCAAGAAGCTCGAAGAGTGCGGGAATATGCGGATCGTGCTGACGGAGCGTGGCTCGTCCTTTGGGTACAACAATTTGGTCGTAGACATGCGGTCGTTTCCCATTTTGCGAAGCTTCGGCTATCCGGTGGTGTTCGACGCCACGCACAGCGTGCAGTTGCCCGGAGGAGGCGGCACGAAGTCCAGCGGGCAGCGCGAATTCGTGGAGCCGCTCGCCTGTGCGGCGGCTGGCGCCGGAGTCGACGGCTTTTTCATGGAAGTGCATCCGAATCCCGATGAGGCCCTGTCCGACGGGCCGAACATGGTGCCGCTCCATCAACTCAAGTCCCTTCTGGAGCGAGTGATGCGGATATGCGACGCAGCAAACCCCAGAACGTGAGCAAGCCGAGCCGGCCGTCGGTTTCCACCAGAACGCCGGGCGGCAGTCTCGACGAAGGCAAGCGTGTGCTGGCCATCGAGGCGCGCGCCGTGCAGCAGCTCATCGAACGTCTGGACGATCAGTTTGCCAAGGCCGTCGATCTCCTGTTCACCTGCAACGGTAAGGTCGTGGTATCCGGCATGGGGAAGTCCGGTCTCGTCGGTCAAAAGATCGCTGCGACCATGGCAAGCACCGGCACGCCGGCTTTTTTTCTTCACCCGGCCGAAGGGATCCACGGCGATCTCGGCATGGTCGGCCGGCGCGACGCCGTGATCGCGATTTCAAACAGCGGTGAGACGCGGGAGATTCTTCAACTTCTGCCCTACGTCAAACGCGTGGGCATCCCTATTGTCGCGATGACCGGCCGTATGACGTCCACGTTAGCCAAAAATAGCGACGTCGCGCTCGATATTTCCGTGTCCGAGGAGGCTTGTCCGATGGGATTGGCTCCGACGGCCAGCACGACCGCGACGATGGCGATGGGCGACGCATTGGCGGTTGCGCTGCTGCAAAAACGGGGATTCAAAGAAGAGGATTTTGCGCAGTTTCATCCCGGCGGCACATTGGGAAGACGCTTGCTGATCCGTGTGAAGGATCTGATGCATGCCGGCGCCGACATCCCCCAAGTATCGGAATCTGTGATGGGCACTGCGGCCATGTTGGAGATGACGGCCAAAAAGCTCGGCATGACGACCGTGGTCGACCGCGCAGGCGCCTTGAGCGGCGTGATCACCGACGGCGACTTGCGGCGGTTCATTCAGGGCGGCGGAGATTTTGTGAAGGCGACGGCCGGTGAACTTGCCTCGCGCAATCCGAAGTCCATCGGCCCGGACGATCTTGCCGCCAAAGCGGTGGAAATGATGGAGCGCCATTCAATTACGACGCTGGTGGTCACCGAAAGCGATCGAAGGATCGTCGGCGTGATTCATCTGCATGATCTCTTGAAAAGCGGCATCGTCTAGCAGAACAATGAAGCAGGTGCCCTGCATCGTTCTCGCATCGCTCAAAGGCTCGACGCAGCGAAACGTCCGCCTTTTCCGGCGCCATTGCCTAGGGAGAGTCAAGTCATGAACCGCGTCTTGGAAATGTGGCGGGCCGTCGGGCAGGATTCACTCAACCTGCCGAATCTCATTACGCTCGTCCGCATTCTGCTCATTCCGGTTTTTGTCGTGCTGTTCATTACGCCGACCGAGGATCGGTCGTTGAGCGCCGCCGTCATCTTTGTGGTTGCGGCCATCACCGACCTGTTGGACGGCTATGTCGCGCGTCGCACAGGACAAGTGACGAAGCTAGGCAAATTGCTCGATCCCATTGCCGACAAGCTGCTGGTCTTGTCCGCGCTGATTCTGCTCGTCAACGTCGACCGTGTAAGTGCGCTCGTCGCGATTCTCGTCATTGCGCGGGATGTTGCCGTGACCGGCATCAGGGCGATCGCCGCTGGGGAAGGGATGATCATCATCTCTGAGGCTACGGGCAAATATAAAATGGCGCTCCAGGTCGTCGCAATCACGCTCCTGATTCTGGAAGGCACCTGGCTTGCCGAACTCGGCAATCTTCATTTGGCTGGGATCGTCACATTGTACCTCTCGCTGGCGTTGGGCTATGTTTCCGGGGGCCAGTATGTGTGGAGCTTTTGGAAGCAGGTCGTTGCCAAAGGCCTGTAGAGGATGCTGAAAAAGCCCGCCAGCTGCGTTCTCGCATCGTTCAGAGGCTCAACGTACGGCCTGGGAAAACGCCTGTTCCGACAGGCGATGGGCGGGAGGGTAAAAAATGGATACGCCTCGCCTTTAAGACACTGTGCGCTCACCGACTCGCGCCCGTCCGCAAACGTGACGCTCATTATTCTTCGCGTCGCGGACCTCGCTGTGGCCTTGCTTGACGGACTTTTTGAGCATCCTCCAAGAATGTCACAAGTTGCGTCTGTACGCCCTCCCTCTAATCATCTGATCCATGATTGAGGAAGCCCTCTGTGTCTTGATGTCGATGCTTGGCTACCTGCTGGGCGCCGTTCCCTTCGGGCTGGTCGTTTCCCACGCGCTTGATCTTCCTGATCCACGTACGATCGGCAGCAAGAACGTCGGATTCACAAACGTCCTGCGCGTGTCCGGGACGAAGGCCGGAATCCTTACGCTTCTCGGTGATATGGGCAAAGGATGGGTGATGGGTTGGGCGGCAATGCAGTGGCTGACCGTCGAATCCTTCATCATGGTCGTAGCGCTGTCACCGATTCTAGGACATATCTTCTCGCCCTTTTTGAATTTTAGAGGAGGGAAGGGCGTGGCCACGGCCTTGGGATCGGTGCTGGGTCTCTCGCCGTCGATAGGGATCCTGTTGTTGTTGATTTGGTTGGGAACCGTCGCGATTTGGCGCTATTCCTCAGGAGGCGCGCTCGCAGCCTTTGGACTCTTTCCGGTGGTTGCGATTGTCAACGAGCAGCGCCAGGAATTTCTCATGTTCGCCATCGCAGTCAGTGCGCTGATTTGGATCAATCACAAAGATAATATCGTCCGCCTCTGGATGGGGACGGAAGGCAAAATCGGCCAGCGGGGTTGATCCTGCTTTGAATGAGCCATTCGGGAGTCCTGTCCTAGCGAACGACGGCACCGTGCTCATCTTCGCCTCAGTATCCTCATCGTGGCTGACGAACGGATCATCCGTCGTTGAATTGACTCCCCTCCAGCCCCTCCATATAATGCCTTCCCGGATCATGACTTATGCGTCTCTTGCCGAAGGAACACCTCACCAAAAGATGGCGGGAATTACGGATAGGCATCGCGCACGCTTTCGGGACGCCCGCTGCTCCACAACCGCTCTCGGCAGAAGACCTGGGTCTGATGGAGCGGATGGCGGACGCGATTGTGAAGCGCGGCATGGCGGCTCCGGCGACCGTCTTCTTGGAATCTATGGGCCCGATGAATTTTCTCGGCAGCCAAGCCCTGCATTTCTTTACGCCCATTATCGAGTTTGCCATTGACGCCAGAGAAGTCGAACGGGTGGCTCGACTCCTTGAGCGCCGCGACACCATCTCCCGGCTGCTCTCCATCATTGAGGCAAAATCCTCGCCGAGGATGCCGGCTCAATGACATCTTCTGTGTCCGGTCCACCAAAGATCGATCGTCCCCTGAACGTCATTGTTGCCACGGACTGTGGCAGCACAACGACCAAGGCCATCCTCATCGAAAAAATCGGCGACGACTATCGGCAGACCTATCGAGGTGAAGCGCCGACCACGGTCGAGGCGCCGTTCGAAGACGTCACCCGTGGCGTCTTGAACGCGATTGCCGAAATCGAGGAGCTGTCCGGCCGCACGATTATCGACGGCGACAAGATCATCACCCCCAACCGCGCAAAGCAGGGCGATCCCAAAACCGGCGTGGACATCTATATCTCGACAAGCAGCGCCGGCGGCGGGTTACAAATGATGGTGACGGGTGTCGTGCAAAACATGACGGGGGAGAGCGCGCAGCGGGCGGCGCTGGGTGCCGGGGCGATCGTGATCGACGTGCTGGCATCCAACGACAGCCGGTTGCCGCATGAAAAGATCGAGCGCATCCGTTCCATGAGGCCGGACATGATACTCATGTCCGGCGGCACGGATGGAGGGGCAGTCACACATGTGGTGGAGATGGCCGAGTATGTGGCCGCGGCGGAACCGAGGCCTCGGTTTGGAGCGACGTACAAGCTGCCCTTGATCTATGCCGGCAACAAAGATGCCCAACCACAAGTGAAAAAAATCCTGGGAGAAAAATCCGCACTCGTCGTGACCGAAAATATCCGGCCGGTGCTGGAGCGCGAGAATCTGGCGCCGGCTCGCAACAAGATCCATGATTTGTTTCTCGAACATGTGATGCAACAGGCGCCCGGCTATAAGAAATTGATGGAAATGGTAGGCGCACCGATCATGCCGACGCCGGCCGCGGTCGGCCTCATCATGGAAACCATTGCGAAGCGGGAACATCTGAATCTGATCGGCGTGGATATTGGGGGTGCCACCACGGACGTCTTCTCGGTGTTCGGAGGCCTGTTCAATCGGACTGTCAGCGCCAATCTCGGCATGTCCTACAGTATCTCGAACGTGTTGGCGGAGGCGGGTCTGACGAACATCATGCGGTGGGTTCCCTTCACGATCGACGAGCAGACGTTGCGTAATCGTATCAAAAACAAGATGATCCGGCCGACCACGATTCCCCAGACGCTCGATGAACTGCAGATTGAACATGCCATCTCGAGAGAGGCGCTCAGGCTCGCCTTGATTCATCACAAATCGCTGGCGACCGGATTGAAAGGCGTCCAGCAGGAGCGGACGATTTCCGACGTGTTCGAGCAGCAGACCTCCGGCAAGACGCTGATCGACATGCTGCGGCTGGACTTGATCGTCGGAAGCGGGGGAATTCTGTCCCACGCTCCGCGCCGTGTCCAATCGATGCTCATGATGGTTGATGCCTACGAACCCCTGGGATTCACCATGTTATCGGTCGATAGTATTTTCATGATGCCGCATTTGGGCGTACTCTCCACGATCGACGAGAAGGCGGCAACGGATGTCTTCGTCCGCGATTGCATGATCTACCTAGGAACCTGTGTGGCGCCGATCGGGCAAGGAAAGGACGGCGAAGTCTGCGCTACCTATGAGATGGTATTTCCAGACGGCAAGACCGTGACAAATCAATTGAGGTTCGGCGATCTTCAACTCTATCCATTAGAGTCCGGCAAGAATGCGAAGGTTTCGATGCAGCCGGCTAAAGAGGTGAATGTGGGAGCAGGTCCGGGCGTGGCGGTCACACGCGAAGTCCAAGGCGGCATCGTCGGCCTGTTGCTGGACGGTCGAGGACGTCCGTTACAGTTGCCGAGCAATCAAGCTGCACGGGTTGCAAAGCTGACGAAATGGTTTAGCGCAGTCGGCCTGTATCCCGACGTATAGGCAGCCCACTGTCCTGCCGAGGTTCAGGTTGATCAACAAGATCTTCAGCAAGGTCGCCGGAAGTCTAGGTGCCAAGGCGCAGGGGGCTCGTGCGTCGAAGGATGGGAGCGACTGAGAACGAGCTGCAGGCATTCAGCAACTTCTATGGCACATAGCTATACTCCGGGCCTCACCGTCACCGATCGGACCGTCGTACATCGCCGGCGTGTGCTGCCGTTGCCGGGGAAGATCTTGGTGAACCGGGGAGAAATAGTCCGGTCCGATCAAGCCGTCGCCCGCGCGGAATTACCTGGGAAAGTTTACCCTATCAATCTCGCCAACCAGCTCAGCATCGCTCCGGACGAGATCAAGGAGTATCTGGTCAAGAAAGAAGGGGATGTCGTTCAGAAGAATGAGATTCTTGCCGAAAATAAGCCACTGATCAAATGGTTCAAGACGGAGATCCGTTCGCCGATCACCGGCAGGATTGAATCGCTATCTACTGTGACGGGGCAAGTGTTGTTGCGCGAGCCTCCGCGTGTCTTCGATCTCCTGGCCTACGTCGACGGGATCGTGGTGGAAACGCTTCTCCAGCAGGGTGTCACGGTCGAGACCCACTGCAGCTTGGTGCAGGGCATTTTTGGGATCGGCGGGGAAACTTCGGGCGAGATTGCTGTCGCCGTGAAGACGCCGGACGAACCGTTGACGGCAGCCCATCTTATCCCTTCAATGAAGGGCAAGATCGTGGTGGGAGGATCGTTCCTCTCGTCCGAGACCATGACCAAAGCGAAGGAAGTCGGCGTGACGGGATTGGTGGTCGGCGGGATTCATGATAAAGATCTTCGCGCCCTGTTGGGCTATGACCTCGGCGTCGCCATCACGGGAACGGAGCAGGTGGGATTCAC